>WBZM01002621.1_pt1 | contig 15001 bp, 9 predicted proteins | sample 5204271 | NCBI WGS metagenome assembly WBZM01 (sample SAMN12344346, study PRJNA552823) | activated sludge metagenome | biome: Activated sludge suspended growth; feature: Nitrification reactor; material: Wastewater; isolation source: activated sludge from nitrification reactor of wastewater treatment...
GGGCTGCCTCGAAGCCTCGGTCCTCGGTGGTGATGGCCCGCAACGCGGACCGTCTCGATCGAAGACCGGCGCGAGCGGCCCCCTGAAACAAAGGAGGGCCCGTGGAGGGTTCCAACATCGAATTCGCCGAGACTGTCCTGGACAACGGACCGTTCGGCACCCGCACGGTCCGGTTCGAGACCGGACGACTGGCCCGGCAGGCCGCCGGATCAGCAGTCGCATACCTGGATGGCGACACCATGTTGCTGTCCGCCACCACCGCCGGGAAGACGCCGAAGGACCAGTTCGACTTCTTCCCGCTCACCGTGGACGTCGAGGAGCGGATGTACGCCCTCGGCCGGATCCCCGGTTCGTTCTTCCGCCGAGAGGGCCGTCCCAGCGAGGACGCCATCCTCACCTGCCGTCTGATCGACCGCCCGCTGCGCCCGACCTTCGTCAAGGGCCTGCGCAACGAGGTCCAGGTCGTCATCACGGTGCAGTCGCTCAACCCCGACAACCCCTACGACGTGCTGGCCATCAACGCCGCGTCGATGTCCACCCAGCTGTCCGGTCTGCCGTTCAGCGGCCCGATCGGCGCCGTGCGCGTTGCCCTGATCGGTGAGCGGTGGGTCGCTTTTCCGAGCCACTCTCAGATCGAGGACGCCGTGTTCGACATGGTCGTCGCCGGTCGTGTGGTCGGTGACGACGTCGCCATCATGATGGTCGAGGCGGAGGCCACTGAGGGTGCGGTGGAACTGGTCCGCGGTGGTGCCCCGGCGCCGACCGAGACCGTGGTCGCCGAGGGCCTCGAGGCCTCGAAGCAGTTCATCCGGCAGCTGTGCGAGGCACAGTCCGACCTCGCTTCCCGCGCCGGCAAGGAGACCCGCGAGTTCCCGGTGTTCCTGGACTACCAGGACGACGCCTACGCCGCGGTTGAGGCGGCTGCCGGCGACAAGGTGGCGCAGGCCCTGACGATCGCCGACAAGCAGGAGCGCGAGAACGCCCTCGACGCGATCAAGGACGAATTGGCTGAGCAGCTCGCCGAGCAGTTCGAAGGCCGCGAGAAGGAGGTCAGCGCCGCCCTGCGCGCGGTGACCAAGAAGTCGGTCCGCCAGCGCATCCTGCGCGACAAGGTCCGTATCGACGGCCGTGGGCTCACCGACATCCGGGCGCTGTCCGCCGAGGTCGACGTGATCCCGCGCGCGCACGGCTCGGCGCTGTTCGAGCGCGGCGAGACCCAGATCCTGGGGGTCACCACGCTGAACATGCTGCGCATGGAGCAGCAGCTCGACACCCTGAGCCCGACCACCCGCAAGCGCTACATGCACAACTACAACTTCCCGCCCTTCTCCACCGGTGAGACCGGCCGGGTGGGAAGCCCGAAGCGCCGCGAGATCGGTCACGGTGCGTTGGCTGAGCGGGCGCTGGTTCCCGTGCTGCCCAGCCGCGAGGACTTCCCCTACGCGATCCGCCAGGTGTCCGAGGCGCTCGGCTCCAACGGCTCGACGTCCATGGGTTCGGTGTGTGCCTCCACCCTGTCGCTGCTCAACGCCGGTGTGCCGCTGAAGGCCCCGGTGGCTGGTATCGCCATGGGTCTGGTCTCCGACGAGGTCGACGGCCAGATGCAGTATGTGGCGCTGACCGACATCCTCGGTGCCGAGGACGCGTACGGCGACATGGACTTCAAGGTCGCCGGCACCAGCGAGTTCGTCACCGCGCTGCAGCTCGACACCAAGCTCGACGGCATCCCCGCCAGCGTGCTGGCCGGGGCGCTCGAGCAGGCGCGCGACGCACGCATGACCATCCTCGACGTGATGGGTGAGGCGATCGACGGCCCGGACGAGATGAACCCGCTGGCCCCGCGTGTGATCTCGCTGACGGTGCCGGTGGACAAGATCGGTGCGGTGATCGGACCGAAGGGCCAGATCATCAACCAGATCCAGGACGACACCGGTGCGGACATCACCATCGAGGACGACGGCACGATCTACATCGGCGCCTCCAACGGCGAAGCCGCCGAAGAGGCCCGGTCGATGATCAACGCCATCGCCAACCCGCAGATGCCGGAGATCGGCGAGCGCTACCTCGGCACCGTGGTGAAGACCACGAATTTCGGTGCGTTCGTCTCCCTGCTTCCGGGCAAGGACGGCCTGCTGCACATCACCGAGGTGAAGAAGCTCGTCGGCGGCAAGCGCATCGACAGCGTGGACGACGTCGTCAAGGTCGGCGACAAGATCCGCGTCGAGATCAAGGACATCGACGACCGCGGCAAGCTCAGCCTGGCGCCGGTCCTCGACGAGGTCGAGTCCGAGGACTCCGCCGAATAGTGAGTCCTCGCTCCCAGGTGGTTCTGCGCGACCCCGGGGGGATCACGGTGCACCGCACTGCGATCCCCTCGGGGCCGCAGGTTTTCACGGAGCTGATCCCGGCCGTGCGGTCGGTGTCGGTCGGGGTGTGGGTGCCCATTGGCTCGCGCCACGAGACCCCGGCGACAGCGGGTGCCACGCATTTCCTGGAGCACTTGCTGTTCAAGGGCACGCAGCGCCGTTCGGCGCTCGACATCGCGGCGGACATCGAGGGCCTCGGCGGGGAGATCAACGCCTTCACCACCAAGGAGTACACCTGCTACCACGTCCGGCTGCTCGACGAGCATCTCGACGTGGCCATCGACGTGCTGGCCGACATGCTGGGTGCGTCGCTGCTGCGTAGCTCCGACATCGAGGCCGAACGCGGGGTGGTGCTCGAGGAGATCGCGATGAGTGAGGACGATCCGCTGGACCTCGGGCGGACCGAACTCGAGCGGGAACTCTTCGGCAACCACCCACTTGCCGGTCCCGTGGCGGGTTCGGCGCACAGTGTGTCGACGATGCGCCGGGCCGCCTTGCGCGGCCATTACCGGCGCTACTACACACCGGACAACTACGTGATCACCGTGGTGGGCAACGCCTCCCACCGCAAGGTGGTGTCGGCGGTCAGCAGGGCGTTCGGGCTCGCGGACGCACCGGTGCGCACGCCCAAGGCGTCGAAGCCACCGCTGGCTCCTCGGCACGGCCGGGCCCGGGTGGGCAAGGCCTTCGAGCAGGTGAACCTGTTGCGTGCCCACGGCGCACCGCCTCGCGGCGACGACCAGCGGTACGCGATGGCTGTCCTGCACACGGTGCTGGGCGGAGGCATGTCCAGCCGGCTCTTCCAGGAGGTCCGGGAACGCCGCAGCCTGGCCTATTCGGTCAACGCCTTCCGCGCCAGCTACAGCGATGCGGGGGTCTTCGGGGTCCACGCGGGCTGCGCCCCCGAAAAGCTCGACCAGACCCGCGAGGTGATCGAAGCGGTCCTGCATGAAGTGGCCAGCGCGGGTCTGTCCGCCGATGAGGTGCAGGCCGCGAAGAACCAGGTGAAGGGCCAGATGGTCCTCGACCTCGAGGACCCCGGGATGCGCCTGATGCGGCTGGGAACGCGGGCGCTGTTCGGCGAGCCGATCATCGGTTTGAGCCAGGGTCTGGCGCGTGTCGACGGGGTCACCACCGACGAGGTGTGCGCGTTGGCAGAAGAGGTGCTGACCTCGCCGGCGGTGGAAGTTGTCGTCGGGCCGTCGGAGGAGGACGCATGATCCGGGTGGGTGTGGTCGGTGCGGGCGGCCGGATGGGCAGGACCGTGTGTGCTGCGGTCGAGGCCGCCGATGACATGGAGGTCCTGGCGCGCGTCGACCTCGGCGATCCCTTGGACCTCGTCGACGATTGCGACGTCGTGGTGGACTTCACCGCACCCGATGTGGTGATGCAGACGCTGCGGCACTGCGTCCCCGCCGGTGTGCACGTCGTCGTGGGGACTAGCGGCTTCGACACCGCGCGCTTGACGCAGGTCGAGGGGTTGCTTCAGGGGCACCCGGAGGTCGGGGTTCTCGTGGCCCCGAACTTCAGCATCGGCGCGGTCTTGATGATGCGTTTCGCCGCTACCGCCGCGCCGTTCTTCGAGTCCGTCGAAGTCATCGAGATGCACCACCCGGACAAGGTCGACGCCCCTTCGGGCACGGCTGTGCGGACCGCGGAGATGATCGCGGCGGCTCGCGAGGGGCGGCGCTCGCCCGATGCGACGACGACTGCGCTCGAGGGTGCCCGTGGCGCCAGCGTGGAGGACGTGACAGTGCACTCGGTACGCGTGCGTGGGCTTGTGGCGCACCAGGAGGTTCTGCTCGGTGGGGTGGGGGAGACGCTCACCATCCGTCACGACAGCCTCGACCGCGCGTCGTTCATGCCCGGCGTGCTGCTCGGGGTCCGTGAGGTGGGGACGCACCCCGGCTTGACCGTGGGGCTGGACTCCTTCCTGGGACTGGCGTGACCGCACGCCGGGTCGCTCTGGTCATGGCCGGGGCTTTCGTGGTGTACGCGGTACTTGTGGCGTGGCGCGGCTGGGACTTCATCATGACCGGGGAACCGGCGGCGGTCGGGCTCGGGCTCGCGGTCCTCGTCCTGCCCCTGGTCGCCGGGTGGCTGGTGTGGCGCGAGGTCAGTTTCGGGTTCCACATGCAGGAACTCGGCGAACGCATCGAGATGGTCGACGAGCGTTCCATGGAGGAGCGCATCGCGGCGGCACAGGCCGATCCGAACGACTGGCAGGCCTGGTACTGGGCCGGTGTCTCGCTGCTGGAGGCAGGGGACAAGAAGCAGGCGCGGGCGGCCCTTGATCACGCGTGGGACGTGCGGGATCGGTGACCTGCGCGTTGAGTGCCGTGCGGTTACCGATGTGAGGCCCCGAAACCCGTAACCACGCAGCACTCGACGAGAGGGGTGATGCAGACGCCGGGGGAGAGACCCACCTCGAATAGGCTTGCATCATGACAATGGAGACCCTCACCGGCTGGGGTCGTTCCACCTTCTCCCGAGCCCATGTCGCGCGGCCCGACACCGTCGAGCAGGTGGCGCAGACCGTGGCCCAGGCGCCTGCAGTGCTCGGCCGGGGCCTCGGCCGTGCCTACGGCGACGCGGCCCAATGCGCTGGTGGGCTGGTGATCTCCACGGATCGACTGCAGGACTGCTCCGAACCGGCTGGGGTGATGGACGTCGCCGCGGGGGTGTCGATCCACGACCTGCTACTGCGCAGTGTCCCCGCCGGATACTTCGTGCCGGTGACGCCCGGGACGCGCTACGTGAGTATGGGTGGGGCCCTCGCGTCAGACATCCAGGGCAAGAACCACCACGCCGATGGGGCGCTGTCGGCACACACCGAATCCATGGACCTCGTGCTCGCCGACGGAACGCGGGTCACGGTGACCCCGGACAACGACCCGGATCTGTTCTGGGCCACGGCCGGCGGCATGGGTCTGACCGGCATGATCACCGGGGCGCGGATCCGGATGCGCCCGATCGAATCATCGCGGTTGCGCGTGGACACCTTGCGCGCCGAGGACCTCGACGATCTGATCGCCGCGATGTACGAGGCGGACTCCACCCATCGGTACTCGGTGGCGTGGGTCGACACCTTGGCCCGGGGCAAGAAACTGGGCCGCAGCGTGCTGACGGTGGGGGACTTCGCCAGCGCCGACGAGTTGCCGGTGAAGCAGCGCAGCAACCCTCTGGCCTACGACCCCACGTCGCCGCTGACCGCCCCCAAGGTGGTGCCCGAGCTCGCCCTGAACCGCTGGAGTGTGGCGGCGTTCAACGAGATGTGGTTCCGCAAGGCGCCCAAGCGCCGGGTCGACGAACTGCAGACCATCGCAACGTTCTTCCACCCGCTCGACGGGGTCAACGACTGGAACTACGTCTACGGCAAGCGCGGTTTCCTGCAGTACCAGGTGATCGTGCCCGACGGCCACGAGGATGTCCTGCGCCGGCTGCTCGAGCAGTTCGCCGACTCGCGGTCCCCGGTGTTCCTGGCAGTGCTCAAGCGCTTCGGCCCTGAGGGCCCGAGCCCGATCACCTTCGCGCTCAAGGGCTGGACGCTGGCCCTGGACATTCCCACGGACGTGCCCGGGTTGAGCGCGCTGCTGGACGGCATGGACGAGGACGTCGCGGCGGCGGGCGGTCGGATCTACCTGACGAAGGACTCGCGGATGTCGCCGGAGACGTTCCGGGCGATGTACCCCAAGGCCAAGGAGTTCGCGGTGGTCCGCGACCGCGTGGACCCCGAACGGAAGTTCCGCAGCGACCTATCGGAGAGACTGGGATTGTGATCGACGCATTGGGCAATGTGCAGAGCGTGCTGCTGGTTGGTGGCACGTCGGAGATCGGCCACGCGATCCTCACCCGGTTCGCGCAGGGTGGGCGGCTGCAGCGGATCGTTCTGCTGGGCCGCAACGAGGAGGCACTGGAGCAGACCGCCGAGAAGTGGCGGGACGCCGGGGTCGAGGCCACGGTGGTGCTGGCGGACCTCAGCGGGGAACTGGACGTTCCCGTGCTCACGGGGCGGTGCTTCGACGGCGGTGACATCGACGTCGTGGTGCTGGCCGCGGGCATCACGCCGACCCCCGAGGTCGAGACCGATGCCGCGCTCGCCCGGGATGTGGCCATGGTCAACTTCGTGAGCCAGATGCAGTTGGGCACCGAGTTCGTGCAGCGGCTGCGGCTGCAGGGTCACGGTGCGCTGGTGGTGCTGTCGTCGGTGGCCGGGGAGCGGCCACGGGCTGACAACTACCTGTACGGCGCCACCAAGGTGGGCCTCGACGCCTGGGCCAACGGCCTTGCCGACGCGCTGGCCGACGAACCCATCCGGATCCTGGTCGTGCGCCCGGGGATGGTGCGCACACGGATGAGCGCGGGCCACAAGGAGCCGCCGTTCACCTGCGACCCGGAGGACGTGGCCGAGGCGGTGGCCAAGAACCTGCGCAGCGGTCCAGTCACGGTATGGGTGCCGGCGCAGTTGCGGTACATGATGAGCGGGCTGCGTCACGCCCCCCGGCCGGTGTTCCGGCGGGTCTCGAAGATGCGCTGAGGGGCACTGGGGCTCCCGGCCCGCCGCGTGCCCCGGACCGCGAGTGCCACGAACCGCGAGTGCCACGAAAACGACCGATTTGCGGCCCGAAACCTGTCCTGTTCGTAGCACTCGCCCGCAGCGGGGCGCTTGCCGCACTCGCCGCGGCTCACGCTCGCCACCCCGCCTGGACCAGATCCTCCGTCGGCATCGAGACCACCTCGTGAACGTGCTTCATCATGTCCTCGGTCACCACGCGTACGGTCCACCCCAGTTGACCCAGCCTGTTTCGGGTCTGCGCGTCCTGATGCCGCTGTTGCGGGTCTATGTGGTGACCACCGTCGTACTCGACGTACAACCGGTACTCGCACCACACAAGGTCACCCCTGCCGACCCAGTCCCCGTGCTCGTAGACGTCGAGATTGACCTCGGGTTTCGGCAGTCCCGCGAGGTGGAGTTCCGCACGCAGGATCGACTCCTTCGGCGACTGCGACCTCGGATCGGCGAGTTCACGTGCACACCGCAAGCACACGGCACCGCGGATGCCATCGGGCACCGACAGCACCTTGACGTAGCCCCGCCTCAGGATCGCGTCGGCAACGGCAACCGCTTCGGGCACAGTCAGGGCATTGCCGAGATCGAGCCAGGTGCGCTCAGCGTCGGTGACTGGTAGACCGCGGGCCATCACGTGCCCGGCGATCGATGCCTTGTGCCATGTCACCGCCTTGCGGCTCCCCCGTTGGCCGAGCACGGTGACGTGCAGCGGCTTAGACGAATGGAGCCGTTGCGGAATCGGCAGGCCCAGCAGTTGCGCCGCAGTCTGGTGGGAGAACGCCGCCCCGTCGGGAAGTACGAGTGCCACAGCCCGCACATCATCCATCCACGCGTTCTCACTGGACGGGGCTCGCACCCCACGGGTCGGGGTTCGCAGCCCCACCCGCCGAGTCGAGGCGTCACCGGGATTCACCAGGAATGCAGGCACACACCGATCCAACGCGCGATTCCGCGGGCGGGGAACCCGGGTCGCCGGATCTGTGGATGACGAGGGTCACAGATCCGCAGGTGCCCGGTCACGAGGGTCAGGAATCCGCTGGTGCCCGGCCACGAGTGTCACGAAGAAGACCGATTCCCGGCCCCAAACCCGTCCTCTTCGTGGCACTCGGCGGCAGGAGGGGAGCGCCGGCTCGGCGGAGGGAGGGGGGCAGGCTGAGCGGCGGCGTCACCCTGAGTACACCGGCAGCAACCCCTGCGCAGCGGCCTCGTTCAACGACGGCGCCTCCCGGTCCTTGACCGACAGGATCGGCTCTGGGACCGGCCACCGGATCGAGAGCGTGGGGCATAGGGGGTTGATCCCGTGCTCGACGCCGGGGTTGTACCGGCTCGACAGCAGGTACATGACCGTCGCGTCCTCGGTGAGGGCCTGGAAACCGTGGCCGAGCCCCTCCTTGATCAACACCGCGGTCTTGCGGCGGGCATCGAGTTCGATCGGGATCCAGCGCCCGAAGGTGGGGGAGCCGACCCGGACGTCGACCACAACATCCGCGACCCGGCCCTGGACACAGGTCACGTACTTGGCCTGCCCCGGCGGTACCTCGGCGAAATGGATCCCCCGCAGCGCCCCCTGCCGCGACTGCGACACGTTGGCCTGCTGGACGCACCAGTCGGCACCGGTGGCCTCCGCCAGCAGGTCCGGGCGGTACCACTCGTAGAACTCGCCGCGCTCATCACGATAGGCGCTGGGGGTGACCCGGAAGGCGCCCTCTATGCCGAGCGGTTCGATGACCACCGGGTCAGTCTGCCAGATGGACGGTGTCGACGGGCTCCCGATGTCGAGTGCTATCTATGCCGAAGGCCCCCGCACTTGGTGGGCGGGGGCCTTCGGTTCAGGCGGTTACTTCAGTTTCCAGGATTTGCGCCAGGTGTCTGGCTTCCAGCGGTCGCTGAATCCGGGCTTGGGCTTGGTGCGCACGATGACGCTGACGCGCACTGCCTCGTAACCCTTGGTCTTGACCGTGATGCGGCCCTTCTTGGTGACCTTCGTGTCGCAGAAGGCGGTTTCACCTGCGGCACTGCTGGCGATCGGCCGGCAGAGCACGACGGGCTTGAGCAAGACACAGGAGGACTTCTTGGTCTTGATCTTGTCGGTCAGGATCTTGTTGCCGACCTTCGTGGGCTGCGGCTTGTGCAGCGTCACGTCGATCGGGCAGATCTTCTTGACCACGACCGGGCTGACCACAGGCACTGTGATGGTGTCCTGAGCGCTGACGGGTTGGCCGGTGCGGTCCTCGCCAGAGACCACCGCAGTGTTTGTGGTCGCCACTGTAAGGACCTGGCTGCACTCGAAGATCCAGGTCTCGTCAACCTGCAGCTTCTTGTCGGAGTTCGTGTCTCCGGACTTGTAGTTGACCGGGGAGCACTTGTCATCGGTCACGTTGACGTTCAGCAACTCGATGTCACCGGTGTTGGTCACCGTGTAGGTGTAGGTGACAGTACCGCCGACGTTCACTGACGATGCCGAGGCGGTCTTGACCACCTTGAGACCCGGCTTCGGAACGATCACCTTGGCCTTGTCGGTGTCCTCGACCGGCTGGCCGGTACGGTCCTCTCCGGTGGCCACCGCGGTGTTCTCGGTGGTCTCCTTCAAGGTGGTGGTGCAGGTGAACGTCCAGGTCTCCTTGAGACCGAGGATCTCGTTCTCGTCGGTGTCGCCCGACTTGTACTCCACCGGCGCGCACTTGTCGTCCGTGACCTTGACGTTGAGCAGCGGGGTGTCACCGGTGTTGCTCACCTCGTAGGTGTAGGTTACACTTCCGCCGGCCTTGACCTCGGCCTTGTCCGGGGTCTTGACCACGTCGATGCCTGGCTTCGGCACAGTCACTGTCGCCTTGTCGGTGTCGGTGACCTTGTTCTCCTCCGGGTCGTAGCCGGTCGCCAGGGCGGTGTTCGTCGTGGTCTCCGTGAGCTTGGCCGTGCAGGTGTACGTCCACGTCTCGCTCGGCTGGAGCTTGCTGTCGGTGTTGGTGTCGCCGGACTTGTACTCCACAGGGGCGCACTTGTCGTCGGTCACCGTCACGTTGCTCAACGGGGAGATCCCGGTGTTGGTCACCGTGTAGGTGTAGGTGACGCTACCGCCGGCCTTGACCTCGGTCTTGTCCGGGGTCTTCACCACGTTGATGCCAGGAGCGGTGTAGGTGTTGGTGATCGTGCAGGTCACGTCCTGACCCTTGTTCACCTTGACCTTGCCCGCATTGACGGTGACAGTGGCGTTCTGCGCGTCCTTGCACGTCCACGCCGAGGCGGTGTAGTTCGTGCCCGGGTTCGGGGCCTCGGCCAAGGTGTAGTCCACGCCGGACCACACGCTGGTGAGGGTTCCCTGGCCGCCCTTGTTGCTGACGTTGGGGGCACCATTCGGCCCGGTCGCGGTCAGCGTCCAGTCGTTGGCGGTCTTGCTGCCACCGCTGACGTTCTTGACCAGCTTCAAGCGACCGGTGTCGCGGGTGATGGTGTTGGTCACCTTACCCTCGCGCGTGGCGTCTTTGACAACGGTCACCGTCTTGTTGAGCGGGTCGAACGTCGGCGTGCCGAACGTCCAGTTGGCCGGCGCTGTAGGCAGGCTGTTCTCACTGATCGTGCAGTCGCCCGTGGGAACGCCGGTAATCGTGGCGGATTCCCCGGCGCCGAGCTGGACGCTGCCGTCCTTGGTGGTGCCCACGCAGTCGTAGCCGATCGTGAACTTACCGGTGAACCCGGAGTCCTTCGGGTCGAAGAGCTTAGTCAGTTTCAGCGTACCGGTGTCGCGGGTGTTGGAGACGGTGCACGTGGTCTTCGTTCCCTTCGGGACGGTGACCTGGTTGCCGTTCTGCACTGTCAGACCGGTGCAGCTCCAGTTCCCGCTCTGTGAGTACCCTGCTGGGCCGGTCTCGCCGAGCGTGTAGAGGACTCCGCCCTTGATGGGCTCGAAGGTCGCGTTGTCGCCCGGCTTACTGTAGTCAGGCGTTTGCGAGCCCTGCGGTGTCGCGGTCAGCGTGAAGTCCTTCGCCTCCGCTGTCCCGCCGGAGACCGTCTTCGCCAACTTCAACTGCGTAAGAGTGTTCTTCGCGGTGCAGGTGACGATCTCACGTGGGCCGATGCTGCCCAGGTTCCAGTTACCGTTGCCATCGACGGTGGGTGTGATGTCCCGCTCGGTCGGCGGGTTGGCCAGTATGTTCTTTGCCTTACACACCAACTGCGGATCTCGTTCGTAGCCGCTCTTCAGCGTCTCCTTGACGATCACCGGGTCGGTGGCGACGTTGGAGTTGGGCTTCCACTGGAAGTTGACCGCTCCGCTGTTGGCCGTGTCCGCGGACTTGGTGCTGGCAACGTTCGCCGCGATGGCATCGGTGGTGGGGTTGACCCACTTGCCCGCGGTGGGGATTGTCACCGTGGTGTCGAAGGTCCATCCGTCAGCAGGCTGGAAGCCCTGAGTGTCGGGGGTGTCCGCCAGTTTCGTGATGGTCAACGATGGCGCGCACAAATCGACGGCCAACTCCCTGAGTTGCTGCTTGAGCGTCTGGTAGTCGGGCGTTTGTACGTAGCCGGCCGTCGGGAAGTTGGTGCCGGTATAGGCCTCTTCGTTGGTGACCGCCTTGATGGGGTTCAGGGAAACGCGGCCCACCGCGATCCCGAACATCTTCGTGCCCGCGAGTTTCATCGCGTTGGCAACATCGATGGCCGGGTCGACTGCCCCCTTGGCGCCGTCACTGAACGCACCGCCGTCGTTCGAGTCGATGGTGTTGGGGTTGCCGTCGGTGATGAAGACCATCAGTTTCGGCTTCCACGACTTGGCCGGCGGGTAGTAGTCCTTCATGTCCTGCAGGCCTTGTCGCCAGTTGGTCCACCCATTCGACTGCAGGCCGCTGTAGCTGGCCTTGACCGTGGACAATGTGGCGCTGGTCAACGCCGTCGGCTCCAGGTTGGTGCCGCCGTCGCCGGGGCTGCCCGTGGAGAAACTCGTCACGGCGACGTTGGAGCCGGTGTCCACCAGCGCATCGACGAAGGCATCAGCGGCCGTTTTCAGGTTCGCGATGCCAGTGTCCCCGATCGATCCGGACGCGTCGAGCACAAGCCCGAAGTCCAGCCCGCACTTCGAGGCCAGGGTCGGGTTGTTCTGGGAGTCCTTGTACGGCGGGATGTTGAAGGTATCCACCGCCGCCGCGGGCGCCGCCACAGCGACCGCTCCGGCCGTCGCCAAGCCGGCGACCACCGCTGTGGACGTCAGCCCGGACAATAACTTCCTAAACATGGTTGTGCCTCCAGTTGTTCATGCGGTCAACGCTGACCACGGTTGTATGAGCCTGATTGCAGGGCGGACAAGGTGGGCGTGCCGAAGCCCTTCGCGAATGACTGTGAGTAGTCACCATGCCCTCCTCGGCCGCCTGATGGCTTAGAGTCCATCAACTCTTCGGCTGATGAAAGGGTAACTCCCTGTTGATCTAGCCGTACATCCCCCTATCGAGTTACTTCGGCGCGCGAGAAGCACACGGCTGTGGGGAGTTCGCAAGTTGTTGGCGGGTGTGTCCGAATCGTTACCTTGCGGATCGCCTTGCCGTGACGTAGCCGCCAGCGGCGACATCGCGGTCCCGCCGGGGGTGGGAGAGCCGTACAAATGTGACCGCGGTCACTGTCCGTGATCGAGAGCGGCTTCTCAGTGCGCCGGGCCCCGATCTCCGGCTCCCGATGGGCGAGCCCATCGTGCTTCGCAGCAGCGGCGCCATGCGTCGGGCTTCCCGCGATCAACGAATCGCGGCTTCACCTTGAGGGAACCCGCCCTTCGGGGGAGTTGCCGAGATAGGGGCCCCACACCGTGCGGTGCGGGGCCCCTATCCGTTCAGCTGTCCTGGGTTATGTCAGTTTCCAGGACTTGCGCCAGGTGTCGGGCTTCCAGCGGTCGGTGAACCCCGGCTTGGGCTTGGTGCGCACGACGACCGACACCTTCACGCCGTCGTAGCCCTTCGTCTTGACCACGATGCGGCCCTTCTTCGTCACCTTCGTGTCGCAGAAGGCGGTCTCACCTGCCGCGCTGCTGGCGATCGGCCGGCAGAGCACGACGGGCTTGAGCAAGACACAGGAGGACTTCTTGGTCTTGATCTTGTCGGTCAGGATCTGGTTGCCGATCTTCTTCGGCTGCGGTTTGTGCAGCGTCACGTCGATCGGGCAGACCTTCTTCACCACGACCGGGCTGACCTGGGAGATCGAGTTGACCACAGTTACAGTGGCCGTCTCATCCTTGGTCGTGACCGTCGCGGTCTTCGACGGACTGTAGGTGGGCTGGTTGAACGTCCACCCCGTCGGGTTCGCCGGTAGCGCCGGCTCGTCCACGGTGCAGGTCGTCCCGGTGGGCAGACCCGTGATCGTCTCGGACTTGCCTGCGGCCAGGCTGACCGTGCCGTTCTTCACCGGGGTCGCACCATCCACACAGGTGTAGGTGATGTCGAACGTCCCGGTGAATCCGGACTGCTGCGCGTTGAATTCCTTGGTGATCGTCAGCGACCCGAGGTCCCGGGTGTTGACGATCGTGCAGGTGACCCGCTGCCAGGGCATCAGAATCAGCTTGTTGCCCTTGAGGTTGACCTCCTCTTGGACTTCCGCGGGCACGATGTCATCTACCTCCCTGGGTTCACTCACGCAACTCCAGTCGCTGCCGGAGTAGCCGGCAGGACCGGTCTCGCCGAGGGTGTACTCGATGCCGGAGTAGACGGTCTCGAACTGGCCCGACCCGCCCTTGGTCGACACGTTGCGCTTGTCGTTGGGCTCGTCCGCCTTCGCGGTCAGGGTCCAGTCGTCGGGATTCGCGCCGTCCACCTTCTTGACCAACTTCAGCTCGGCCAGACCGCGCATGTTGTACACGTCGCAACTCACGGACTCGTCGGACTTCAGGGTCACCTCGAAGTAGGCCTTGTCGCCGTCGACCGTCAGGTAGCCGTACGCATCGTCCGGCGGCTTGATGCCCTTGAATGTGCATTCATACCAGTTCGGGAGGTACCCCGCCTTCACCGTCTCGGAGATCCGGACCGTGCGTGTGGTGGTGTTCTTCGGGGCGTACTGGAACTGCGCAACGCCGTCCGTGGCGGGAACCCCTGGCGTGCTCTGGGTCGTCAGGCTGGCGGTGTTGCTCGGCTCGCCAGCCGGCTGAACCCAGACGAAGTCGTCGGGCACAGTGCCCGGCGTGACGGTGGCGTCGAACTTCCACCCGCCCGCGGGTTCGTACTCCCCGGGCGTGTCGGCGTCGGCGAACTTGCGCACCGTGATCGAACCTCCGCACAGCGAGGCGGCGACCCGCTTCATGGCGGCAGTGAGGTCATCGAAGCTGTTCGTGACGACCGCGTCGAAGTCGTTGATGGTGTCCGTAGCCCCGATGCTGGTCACAAGGTTCGGGCCGGAGACCTGCCGCAAGCGGTCCTTCTGGCCGTCGTTGGTCGTCCCGATGCCCACCGCAAGCATGCGGTTGCCAGCGCTCTTCAGCTGGTTCGCATACACCTCAGCAGCACTGGTGGCGGGACCCGCGTCCACCGGGAAGGTGGTGTCGGGGGTTCCCGGGATGTCGCCGGTGGTGTTGGGGTCGCCGTCGGTCATGAAGACCACCAGTCCCTTGCCGGGAATGGGTTCGTCTGAGGTGCGCCAGAGGGCGGACTGCCAGTTCGTGGTTTCGCCGATTCCGCCGGACTTGTAGGAGTTGACGGCAGCGATCAGGTCGGTCAAACCCTGCCCGCTGATGTCCTTGCGGGCGATCAGCTGCTTCGACTTCGTCGCGAATTCGACGATCCGAGCGCTCGACTTCGTGTCGTTGAGGCCATTGAGGAAGGCCTTCGACGCTTGCCTCATCTGCTCGGGCTCGTCACCGTTGATCGACCCCGACGCGTCCATCACGAGGGTGATCGGGATGCCGCAGCCCTCAATCTTCGGGTTGGTGGGGGGCGGTGTGACCGTCGCCCACGCGGATGTCACCCCCATGGACATCAGGCCTGCCATCACCCCCACCGAAGTGACTGCCCCCAGGAGTTTCTTGCCTAACACGTCCTTGCCTCCCTGTGTGGAGACCCGGCTGAGGTGCCGGGTCCATGCCAACCCCGGATGGCGGCTG
>WBZM01002622.1_pt1 | contig 14995 bp, 13 predicted proteins | sample 5204271 | NCBI WGS metagenome assembly WBZM01 (sample SAMN12344346, study PRJNA552823) | activated sludge metagenome | biome: Activated sludge suspended growth; feature: Nitrification reactor; material: Wastewater; isolation source: activated sludge from nitrification reactor of wastewater...
GCAGGAAACCGAGACGCTGCACACCCGGCGGGTCCGGGTGCTGCTCCTCGTCCTTCCAGGACGGTGGGCCCACGATGGCGAGGACGGCGTCCGGATGCTCGGCGGTGACGGCCGGCCAGAGGTCGACGAGGAACCGCAGGTTCTTGCGCGCCGAGTCGTCACCCACCACGAGGGCGAACCGCTTGCCTCGAAGACCCGGCACCTCCTGCGTCGAGAGGGAGATCAGGGTTCCGCCGGCGAGCGGGACCACGTGGGCGTTGCCACGCGCCTCCGGCACGTAGCTCGCCAACCTGTCTCGCGTCGCCTCGGACACACAGACCAGTGCCGAAGCCTCCCGGATGGATGCCAAGTACGGCCCAGGAAGCAAACGGCGCTTCAGGCGACCGAAATCCCCCGGCCGGTCGAGTGGCAGGAAGTCGTGCACCGTCAGCAGCCCGCTGCCGCGCGGGTGGCTCGGCAACACGTGTTTGGCCCCGTGGACGACGTCGAACCGTTCTCGGAACGCCGCAGAACCCACTCCCCGACGTTCCATCAGGGCCTGCGCCGCGGTGGGTGCGGAGATCATGGGATGGATGCGGCTGGCATCACCGACGATGGGGTGCCAGAAGGCGGTGGCAGCGGGGTCCGCGAGCACATGCAGTTCAACATCGGGATGGGTGCTGATGGCCTTGGCGAACTCCACGACGTACCTCACCATGCCGCCACGCTGCCCGCTCGGGGGCACGTGTGCGGCCATGAGCAACCAGGAGATGGTCATACCCGCAACATGTCCTTCCACTCGATCGGCGCGCGCTGCGGGTGGCGGGCCGCCCACCAGCCGATGAGTGCCAGGGCCACCAGAGCGGGGGCGAGCCGACCCTGCGTCCAGTACAGGTACCGAGGCACCTCGAACAGGCCTGTGACCAGCGGCGGGTACAGCAGAAGGAGGTAGAGACTGCCGTTGCAGAACGCACGGTAGGCGAGCCCCAACAGTAGACCGGCGAGCGCCCACCAGAGCAACCCTCCGGCCGCACCCCAGTCGAGGAAGGGGTCACACAGGCCGCACGGGTTGTTGAACTCGGGGTTGGCCTTCTGTGCGAGCAGGTCCTGCAGCGCCGAGGAACCTCCCGGCGACAGCCGGTCGTAGACGCCGAGTTGCTCCACCACAGGGGCGGTCCAGAGCACCTCCAAGGTGCGCAGCGGGATCCTGCCCGGGACGGCGTCGAACATGTAGAGCATCTGGCCGTTGTTGTAGGCGGTCGTGTAGTAGCCCGACAGCCGCTCTACGGCGAAGTCCAGGAAACCTCCCCCAGTTCGTGCTTGGTAGAAGACCCAACTGCGGGAGTACTCAAAGGCGCCGAACACCGCAACCACGGCAGGTGCGAAAATCACAGGCGCCCAGCGTGTCGCGCGGGACACCCATTGACGATGACTACCCGAGGCCATCATGGCGATCACCGCGACAGCCGGAATGATCAGCTCGAGGATTGCCAAACGTTCACTGAGGAAGAAGGCCCGCGCAAGGGCGGCACCGCCTACGATCACCATCCGCCGGTAGATTCCTCGTGCCGGACCATCCATCAGTAGCACTGTGCCGATGACGACATACGCGATTCCGAACTGCGTCATCGTGGTCACGCCCGCCACCGGGGCAAACACCTCCTTGAGGTCACCTGAGAAGCTGTCCTGGCTCACCAACACGGCGACGAAGTCGGCAGGTCGCGCCCCCCGGGCCAGCCCAACCGCCAGGTAGGCGAAATACCCGAGCATGGTCGCCCAGAACACCAGCGAACTGGCGAGCAGTAGACGCTGTCGCACGCCCGGGGGCAACCCGGGCCACACACGGATGACGGAGGCACGTGGCAGCAACAGCGGCACCAGACTGGCGATCGCGAAGACCCCCACGCCCGCGAGCAAGAGCAACACGTAGTCGCCGTGCAGCCAGCGAGGAGTCCCCCAGGTCTCCCGGAAGCGGTCATCGGGCAGTCGCAGTGCCATGGCCAGAGTCGGGAGAACCACCAGCGACACGGCGCCGGCGGGCGAGAGCCACCAAAGGCCGCGGGGGCGCACGGAAGGACTCACGGCCATGCGCGGTAGCCCTCTTTCGCGCCCCGGACGAACGCCCGGTCTGCCACAGCAAGGTCTCGGTCACCCCGAATTCGGCGGACAATGGAGCCGAGGTGCTTGCGCATGAGGAGCGCCTCGAAGCGTGCACGTCCGAGTCGGTGCTGTTTGAACAGCCGGCCGAATCCCCGGCCGTAGCCCGACATCTTCAGGGCATAGTCCGGCGGCAGTTCGTCACGGGGCTCGTCCTGAAGGACGACCACCGAAGGATCGTAGAGCAGTCGGTGCCCTGCTTCCAGGACCCGGAGCACGAGATCGGACTCCTCTCCGGACATGAAGCCTTTCCGTGAGCCGGCGCCGAGGGTCTCGTCGAAGCCGCCGAGCTCGTTCACAAGGGTGCGCCTCACAAAGAGTGTGCTGGAGATGGCCGTGCGGTAGAAGTTGGCGCGGGTTATGTCACACGCGCCGACTGGCCAGCGCAGCATCGATGGACGCCCGTCAACGGTCAGTTGCACCCCACTGACGCCCGCGATGGTGGGGTCGCTGAGCACTGCCAGCGCGGCGCTCACCGTGTCGCGTCGGTAGAAGCAATCATCGTCGGGGAAGGTGACGAATTCCCCGGAGGCCAACGCGAGACCAATGTTGCGTCCGTGTGAAAGCCCTCGCGCGGAGGTGGTGGTCAAGACAGGGAAGGGCAACTCGAACTGCTCTGCCGCGCGTGCACTCGCGGAGTCATCCGTCTGATCGACAACGATCAACTCCACTTCCTCGGGGCGATCGACGCGCTGCAAGGATTCGAGCAATCGGTGCATCTGCACCGGCCGCCCGATGGTCGACACCACGAGACTGACCCTCACATCTCACCCACTCGACTCCGGCCGGGACAAGGCCCGGGCGCGCCGGAACACTATGTAGGCGAGCGCGAGCGCCACCCCAGCGATCACTCCCAGTAACCCCACCTGGATCAACGACGTGCTGCGAACGGCGTTCTCCGGAGTTGCCTGCTCCACCACCCTGTTGGCTGCTTCCACACCGCCGATGCGGAACTGCAGATCACTGCGCTCCTGCGTCAGGCGCGTCAACTCACTGAGCAGCCCTCGTCGCTGGGCCGCGTCCTCCTCTGAGTTCCCGAGATCCTCTGACTCCGCCCTGACCCGGTCGATGCGAGTGTTCGTGTTCTCGAGGAGACGTTGGAGATCGGCTGTCGTGCGCTTCTTCCAGTCGGCGATGTACGCGTCGAGGGCCACGTTGGCCGCCTTGGCGGCCTCCTGCGCATCACGTCCACTGGTCGAAAGCCGGATCACGTTAGTGGCACCTTCCTGGGTCGCCTGTACAGGCTCCGGGGCCAGCCCCGCAGCTGCCATGGCTTCCTCGAAAGCCGGCGTGAGGATCCCGATGTACACGAGTTCGGTCTGCACGTAGCGGTTCGCGACGTCCGGCGAGACATCCAGCGCCGCAGCCACAGAGCCACCAGGCCCACCGTCGGCCAGCGCTGTTCCGGTATAGCCCGAGTTAGAGATGAGGGCCACGAGGATGGCCACGAGCAAACCCGCCGCAGCGCCGATCAGCAGTGCACGCCCCTCTCGGCGATCCAGGAGGCCTCCCGACCACTTCGTCCGCTCCGGCGTGTCACTCACGGACGACACACTAGTCACCGAAGGGCGCGCACCGCTTCCTCAAGGTTTCCTCAAGATCACCTCTGCAAGAGCTCTCGTTCACTCATCCGGGTGATAGAACACGTACGTCCGCGAGCCCGTGCCGAAGGGAGAAGTGTGACGTTCACCCGCACCGCACTGATCACGGCCGGAGGCCTGACCGCCGGTGCACTGGCCCTGCTCGCGGGGGGACCGGCCAGTGCAGACTCGAACATCACCACGATCGACGAGATCGCGAAGATCGCGCGGCTCAGTTCGGCGCAGTCCGTCGTCTCCACGCGCGTGGCGAACAAGGACAGCGCCGAACTGCAGTTCGACGGCACCTGCGAACACCTCAAGTTCGGTGCCCGCACCGGCTCGAAGACCCGCTGGGTGGCCGGGCACAGCGGAGTGTCCCTGAAGTTGTCAAAGAAGGCCCAGGCCAAACTCATGGTCAAGCGCGAGAGCAAGAAGGCGCAGGCCTGCGAGGCGACCGTCCGGATCCTGACCAAGGTCCGCAAGCCCAAGCCGACTCCTACTCCGACTCCCCCTCCCACCCCTACCCCCACCCCGACGCAGACGCCGACCCCGACGCCCGAGCCGACGCTGACTCCCGGAACCCCGCCGAGTGGCACACTCTCCCCCGTGGACTTCGGAGCCGTCGGCGATGGCGTGAAGGACGACACCGTCGCGCTGCAGAAGGCCTTCGACGCCCTCACCTCCGGCCAGACCCTCAGCATCCCGACCGGCAAGGTCTTCCGCCACACCGCGGTCCTCACCATTCGTAAGGCTGGCATCTCGCTCGTCGGCGGCGGCGTCCTGCTCGCCACCAACGAGGCCACGAGCGCGGTCGCGATCAAGGCCGACAACGTCACCATCGATGGCCCGACCTTCCGGATGGGCAGCACGACCCAGCGCTGGGTCGCCTACGAGCAGATGAAGTTGCGTGTGGGCGCCGTGACGGGCACGCAGATCCGCAACGTGGTCATCGACGGCTCCGCAGCGGCCGGCCTGTACGTGGGTGGCGCCAGCAACTTCACCATCCAGGACGTGGTCATCAAGAACACCCGCGCCGACGGTCTGCACATGACCGAGGCCTCCCACGACGGCAAGGTCGTGCGTCCGTTCATCAAGAACCCCGGCGACGACGGCGTTGCGGTTGTCTCTTACCTGAACGACGGCGCCCCCTGCCAGAACATCGAGATCACCGACCCCAAACTCGACGGCCAGAAGTGGGGACGCGCATTCAGCGTCGTCGGCGGCAAGAACATCACCTACCACAACATCTACGCCGACGGTTCTGCCGGAGCAGCGCTCTACATCTCCGCGGAGCAGGAGTACAACACGTTCGGCGTCAGCAACGTCCTGGTCGATGGCGGCACCCTGCTGAACTCCAACCAGCAAGCGGCCTCCACTGCATCGGCTCGCCCGTCACCGGACAAGCCGCGCATCGTCCACGGCGCCGTGATGCTCTACAACAGCCAGGCCTCGCAGACCATCGCTGATGTCACGATCCGTAACCTGACGATCAAGGACACCGACCCCGAGGGCTACGACCACGTGCAGATCCTGTCCTACAACAACGAGCCCCAGGTCCGCCTGTGGCTGGACAAGGTCAGCATCAGCGGCGGCTCGAAGTACCCGTTGAAGACCCTGGGCATCCCCAGCTCGAGCCTTCGCAAGACCGGGTGGACCATGAACGGCGCGAGCGTGGCCGACCAGATCGGCTGGTGAGGGACTCAGCCGCGCGGCAGCCCTTGGGCGAGACCATCGACCAGGATGAAGGCCGAAGCGCGCTTCCCGACCGTAGGACCCAGCCGGCTCGCAACGTCACGGCCTCGACGCCAGGAGTTCCTCAGCCCTCTCGCACCTCCCACCGATGCCGGGATGCTCACCCCCAGGGCGACATCACTTGGGCCTGACCAGGGTCGCCCGAGTGTCCACAGATACGCACCCAGCACGTCCACACCCGCAGACTGCAAGGCTGCCCAACTGCCGAAGAACCGAGGATTGAAGTCAAGCAGGAATGGCGTCCCGTCATCCAGAAAGTCAGCACAGAACGGCCCGGAGTAACCGAGCGCGTCGACTAGGGCGGCTGTCGCCGCAAGTTGCTCGGGTTGATGCTCGATCCGGATCTGCACCGGCGGCCCATTTGGATCGTCGTCGGCCGGCATGGCCCTGAAGGCCGCCGAAACCAGCACCTCGCCGCGGTAGGCCACACCTCCGACGTTCCAGGCCTCGCCGCCGACACAGGCTTGCAGGAACGCGTCACCCGCGGCGATGCCCCAGGTCCGCAAAGCGACCGACACGTCGTTCTGGTCACTGACGAGGGTCACCCTCTCGCCTCCGGAGCCGACTCTGCCCTTGAGGACCCAGGCCCCCTCCGGCAGAGCAGCGGCCACTTGCTTCATCTCAGGTACCGGTACGCCGACGGACTGCGCGAGTTGGGAGTACCGCAACTTGTCGTAGACGTCGGTGTCATTCATGCCAGCCCGACCCACCCGGTGTAATGCCGGGTGCTGCGCCCATGCATCCGTGGCCGTGATCGCATCGCCAACAATGTCCACCATCTGGATGTCCTGAATGCGACCCAACCACGGGAGCACGGAGGACACATCGACGTGGCCGTGGCGCATCACCAAGTCTTCATACGTCTTGGAGAAGACGGGCCGCTCAAGAGCGACTCGTATTCGCTGAGAGCCACTTTCCGGTCGCACCGTATGGCGCACGGCGTCGAATCCGTTCGCGCGCAGGGCTCCCGCCAGGTACAGCCACGCTTCCCAACTACTGACATCAGCCAGCACCACCACTCGACGTTCGCCCATAACGACAACACTAATGACGGCCACATGTAGTGCGTTGCCGCTAGCCTCACCATCAGGAGGGTCACGCCAGCCATGAACGACCAGCCGACAGAGGCACAGCACACCAGTGGGTCGCCTGGGCGGAAGGGGGCGCTCGTAGGCGGTCTGTGGAACGCGGCGCAGATGGTGCTTCCCCTGCTGGGCACAACGGTGCTGTCGATCGTGCTTGGCCGAGTCTTGGGGCCAGACCTGCTCGGCGAACAGAGCTTCATCTCGTACTCAGAGGCATTACTGGCCGGGGTGCTGGTGATGTCGCTGCAGAAGGCATCACTGCAAGTGATGTCGGCATCCACTGGGGCCGGCGACGCGGCCCGCACGGCCAACCTCGCCAGGTGGACGATGCTAGGCCAAACGCTCAACGGCGTGGTCTCCGCTGTGATTCTGATCGCAGTGGGGACCACCTCCGCATACCCGCTGGCATGGATCCTGGCGGGCCTTACTTCGTTGGTCAACGCCATTGGCTGGGGTTACGCCACTCGAGTCATAGCGGCGTCGGGAAGTTGGACCGAAGTCGCCGGTCGCAGGCTCTGGACGCAGATGTTTGGCCAGGTGGCCGCTGCTGTGGCCGTCCTGTTAGGCGCGGGACTGAACGCGGTCTTCGCAGCCAACCTCGTGTCGGCCGTCGTGCTCCTTGCGCTGATCATCCCCCTGGCGCCTCGGATAGACGCCAAGACCCTGGCGATCCCTCGCGAATTGGGTCGGCTGTGGGGCCTGTTCACACTTCGCTCCGTGCTTGTGCAGGTTGTCGGACAGCGCGTGGAATTCCTGTTCCTGGCGGCGTACTCCACTCCGGACCAAATCGCGATGTACTCGATCCCGTTCATGGTGGTCACCGCGGTAGTTCTAATCCCCACCTCGATCATTTCAGCGGGCATGCCGGCCATGGCAGCACACGAAGGCGCTGGTAGAAGCGACGAAGTGGCGGGACACCTTGGATATGCCGTCCGAGTGACCATTGGCGCCTCAATCCCCCTGGCTCTGGGCCTCGCCGCCCTTGGACCGTCCTTGGTAGTTCTCCTGTACGGCGGCGACTATCAAGAGGCCGGACAACTGCTGGCATGGATGTCGCCCCTCGTGCTCGTCCTGCCGGCAGCGGTGGTGTGCGAGACCTACTGGTACGGAAGGGCTGCTCTTCGAATTCCACTGGTGACGGCAGCGGTGGGCGCAGCTGTGGACCTTGCCCTCTGTTTCGCACTGATCCCGCGATTCGATGCACTAGGCGCCGCATGGGCTAATCTGGCTGGCCAAGGCATCGGGGCGATTCTCATGCTGGCGGCCACTCGCCGCAACCGCCCCTCGCTATACATCTCGTGGTCACGCACAGTAATCACCACGGTGGCGATGTCAGCACTCGCTCTTGCGGCCTGGTACGCGACAAACGCCATCGGCGGGGCATGGGGATTGGCGCTCGGTGTGGTCGTGGCTTTGCTCGGGTGCGTGGCGTTCGGACGTATCGTCGGGTTCGTGTCTGGCGATGACGCCCAGTGGCTCCAAGACACACTGCCCGCCCGCCTTGGCGCAGTACTGCCATGGGTGGTCGGACGGGCCGCCACCTGACGGCAAGATCGGGCTCCAGGCTCACCTGGTGCTGCACACTTGAGCCATGAAGACCCTGCTGTGCCTTGCGATCGGGGTCTCGATGTCATGCCAGGCCACACCACAGGAAGCCATCCCCTCGACCCCGCAGCGGATCGCCTCAGGTGGGTGCGCTGGCGGCACCTTCACAGACACGTTGGCAGGCTACACAGCGCGGATCCACCGACCGCCCGGCATGCTCGGCAGACTGCCCACGATCGTGGTCCTGCACGGCGCCGGTGACACGGGTGCCTTCGTCCAGCGACAGTCGCAAATGGATCGTCTCTCTGACGCAGAAGGATTCATGACCGTCTATCCGACTGGCCCCGCGAGCGGTTGGCGACTGAACCGCGGCGCGGCGAAGTCCCTGAAGAGAATCGCATCGGCCATTGATTGTGCTGACAATTCGCGTGTCTACCTGACCGGGTTCTCACGTGGCGCCGCGATGACGTTCAACGTTGCCTGCACCCCCCATCCGGTCTTCGCAGCCTACGGAGGGGTAGCGTTCCCTGACTACCGGCCGCGCTGCGAGGACGCACCTCCAGCGCCAATCGTGTACCTGCACGGGACGAAGGACGACTCCGTCTCCTTCTCCGACGGTCATGAACGGCCCAACGGGTCTCCCACCCCGCCTGCGCTTCTCGCGATGCGCCGATGGGCTACACACAACGGGTGCCGGAAGATGCCAACCGCCACCACCATCGGTAGCGACGTGGTGCTCAGGAAGTGGGCCAGGTGTCAGCAAGAGGCAACGATCGAGTTCTACACCATCAAGGGCGGGGGGCACCAATGGCCGTTCCGTGCAATCCCAGCTGCTCCGCTGCTTGAGCCTGGTCAGTCGTGGGCAGCGGTAGGAGCAGACGAGGTCATGTGGACCTTCTTCAAGTCACGTTCGTTGTCGCCAACTCACCTGCCATCGAACCCTGGAAGTGCGCGCGTCACGCCGTGATCCTGCGGGTCACCGCCACATCCTCATGCATCTGCGCCACAAGGTCATCGACGCTGTCGAAGGCCAGGGTGTCGCGCAGGCGTTCGACGAACTCCACGCGCATCAGGCGACCGTAGAGGTCCTGGTCGACGTCGAGCAGATACGCCTCGACCGTCCGCCGATTGCCGTCGAAGGTCGGGTTGGTCCCGACGCTGATCGCCGCGGGATGGCGGACACCGTCAAGGACCGCCCGGCCGGCGTACACCCCGTCCGCCGGGACTGCGGCCAGTGCGTGGTGGTCGATGTTGGCTGTGGGAAAGCCAAGATCTCGCCCGCGCTGCTCCCCCATCACCACAACACCTGAGATCTCGTGGGGCCGGCCCAGCATCGCGGCGGCCTGCGCGACGTCGCCAGCGGCGATGGCCGCCCGTATCCGTGTCGAGGAGACCGGTTCCGCATCGCCCACGAGTGAGTACTCGTCCACGACGAGGCCTGCCTCCCGCAGAGTCTGTGCCGTCCCGCGCGCCCGGTTGCCGAATCGGAAGCCCTCCCCGATGACGACGTGACGGGCATCGAGGTGGTCCTGCAGCACGGACTCCGTGAACTCCTCGGCCGTCTGCGCTGCGAGGTCGGTGTCGAACTCGACGACCTCGACCAGCTCCACCCCGAGCCCCATGATCCGTTCCACGCGGCGGGACAGATCACACAGGCGGGTGGGTGCGACATCGGGACGCAGCACCTCGAGGGGATTGGGGTCGAACGTGACGACCACGGACTCCAGATCGTGGCGCTGCGCGATCTCAAGGTTGTGGCGGATGAGGGCCTGGTGTCCGACGTGCACGCCGTCGAATACACCGATGGTCACCACGGTCGGCCTGTCCACGCGACTACCTTGCCAGATGGGTGGCGCCCACCGTTCAGGACGGGGCATTGACCTCGATGTGGCAGGCGCCCGCCTCCACCGTGACCACGGACACCCATGTCCCGGCCTCATCGACCACCAGGTATGTGTCGTCGGGCACCTGCATCATCAGGCGGCGGCCGTTACGGAGCGCATCGATCCCCGCAGGGTCGGGGCGAAGCATAGCGAGGATGTCCGCGATCACGGCTTCGGTGGCGACCACCGGGGGCGCCTCCTGGGTCAGCGCACTGCAGTCCTCGAGGCCAATGCCTCCGATCTGCGTCCGGCGCAGCGCGGTCAGGTGGCCCGCGGTGCCGAGCCGCTCACCGAGGTCGCGGGCGAGCGCCCGGATGTAGGTACCGGAACTACAGTCCACGACGACGTCGATGTCGACTGTCGGCCGCTGCACGCGCGGCGCCCCGATCATCTCGAACCGGTTGATGGTCACCGGCCGTGCCGCGAGGTCCACCTGCTGCCCGCTGCGCACGCGGGCATAGGACCGCACCCCGTCTACCTTGACCGCCGAGACCGCACTGGGCACCTGCTGGATCTGCCCGGTCAGCGACTGGATCGCGGCGGACAGGCCGGCCGGATCCCACTCCCAGCCCGGTGTGCTGGTGGTCTCACCCTCCGCGTCGTCGGTGAGCGTGCCTTCCCCGATTCGGATCGTGGCCTCGTAGGTCTTGGGCTGACCCTGGACGAAACGCAGAAGGCGGGTGGCGTGCCCGAGTCCCACCACGAGCACACCGGTGGCCATGGGATCGAGGGTGCCGGCGTGACCGACCCGGCGCTGCCCGTACAGGCGTCGCAGCCGGCCGACGACGTCGTGACTGGTCCACCCGGCCGGCTTGTCGATGAGCGCGAAGCCGGAGATCATGAACGACTCACGGGGCGTGCGAGGCCACGGCGTCGAGGAAACCCTGCAGAGTTGCGTCAGGATCAGCCGTCCCGGTGAACCCAGCCGCCATGACATGGCCCCCGCCGCCCTGCGAGGTGCAGGCCCGGCCCACGTCCACCGCACCGAGCGAGCGGCTCGAGACCCGCCAGATCCCGTGGTCGTCCTCCTTGAGGACCACCGCGACCTCGACGCCCTCCACTGTGCGCACGGCATCGATCAGGGATTCCACCTGTGTGAACGCGATCCCGTGCCGGTCGCGGTCCTCGCGGCCCACCCGGATCACCGCCACATCGACATCACCGGCATGGATCACTTCGAGGCCCCCCATCGCCTCGGCCTGCAACCGCAGGAAGTCGCGTGACTTGGTGTCGAACATCGCCTTGGCCGCCGCAGCGAAGTCGATCCCGGTCTCCATGAGCCGGGCGGCAGTTCGCAGGGTGTCCGGGGTGGTCGACGCGAAGCGGAATGAGCCGGTGTCGGAACAGATCGCGGCGTAGAGACACACCGCCATGTCGGGCGTGAGTTCCACGCCGAGGGCATCGATGATGTCGAGCGCCAACAGTCCGGTGGCCGGGCGGGTCGCATCCGCGTGAACCAGGGGTGCGAACGGCACGAAACTCGCGTGATGGTCGACCGCGATGAACGTGGGCGCCTGCTCACCGACTGCGAGCAAACGTCCGATCCGGTCCCCGGAGGACGCGTCCATACTCATCGCCAGTTCGGTGGGCCGTAGATCCTCGGGTGCCACGATCAGGTCGGAGCGCGGCAGGAAGCGCAGACCGAGCGGCACGTCGAACGGCTGATCGGGGAAACTGACCTGCACCTCGACACCGAGGGACTCCAATGCGATGGCTGTGGCCAGCGACGATCCCAGAGCATCGGCGTCGGGATTGACATGCGCGATGAGCAGCACACTGGTCGCCGCACGAAGGCGTTCGGCGATATCGGCGAGGCTCACATCCACCCGTTGATTCTAGGGTGCGTGCACCGGGTCACCCGTTTCGGAAAGCGGAACTTGCCGGAACCTTGACAAGGCCGTCACACGCTGGACCACACTGACGCCGCCATCGGGCCCGGGCAGAACGGCCGCCGCCACGACGAGGCGTCTACTCGTCCTCGTCCTCGGGGTGCTTGTACGGGTCGGGGTCACCGGCGAAGTCGGCCCCGGCAGCCATACCGGCCACCGCCTCGTCCCGCTCGCGCGCCTGCCGCAGAAGGTCCTCGATGTGGGCCGCGTTCTCCGGCACGGCATCCGCGACGAAGGCGATGGTTGGCGTGAACTTGATCCCCGTCTGCTTGCCCACCTCGCTGCGGATCACACCCGTGGCCGACGCCAGCGCCTCCGCAGTGGCCTCCTGCTCGGCCTGATCGCCCAGCACCGTGTAGAAGACCGTCGCCTCCCGTAGATCACCGGTGACGCGTACATCGGTGACCGTGACGAAACCGAGGCGGGGATCCTTGATCCTGCGCTCCAGCATCTCGGCCACGATCACCTGGATGCGATCGGCGAGCCGACGGGCCCGTTGCTCGTTCATTCCATCTCCTCGTCACTCACGTATCCACGCTGGGAGGCCACGAACCGTACATGGGGTTCATCGGCCAACCAGCGCTCGCACCGGTCAAGCACGTCCCGGCAGTGCGACATGTCCGGGGCCACCACCGCGACGCCGAGTTGCGTGCGCCCGGTGAGGTCCAGATGACCAGACTCCACCGCGGCCACAGCGTACTCACGCCGCAAGTGGCTGACCAATGGTCGCACCACGGATCGCTTCTCTTTCAGCGTGCGGGTGTGCAGCAGCAGATCCACGGACAGGATCCCGGCGTACACGGCATGGCCGCTAGCGCGGCTTCTCCCGCATCTCGAAGGTCTCAATGATGTCCTCGACCTTGATGTCGTTGAACGACCCGAGTCCGATACCGCACTCGTACCCGTCCTTGACCTCCGTCGCGTCATCCTTGAAGCGCTTGAGCGACTCGACGGTAAGGTTGTCGGCCACGACCACACCGTCCCGGATGACCCGTGCCTTGGCATTGCGGCGGATGACCCCGGAACGCACCAGACATCCGGCGATGTTGCCGGCCTTGCTGGACCGGAAGATCTCGCGGATCTCGGCGCGGCCGAGTTCGGCCTCCTCGTAGATGGGCTTGAGCATGCCCTTGAGCGCCTGCTCGACCTCTTCGATGGCCGCGTAGATCACCGAGTGGTAGCGGATGTCCACACCCTCGCGCTCGGCGAGTTCGGCGACACGTTCCGCGGTCCGGACGTTGAACCCGATGATGATCGCGTTGTCGACGGTCGCCAGGTTCACGTCGTTCTGTGTGATCGCTCCCACGCCGCGGTGGATCACGCGAAGGTCGACCTCGTCGCCGACGTCGAGCTTCAGCAGCGCATCCTCGAGCGCCTCGACCGAACCGGACACGTCACCCTTGATGATCAGGTTGAGGGTGCCGGTCTCGCCCTTCTCCAGACCCTGCAGGATGTCCTCGAGCGTGCGCCGGCCACGCCGTGCGGCGAGTTCGGCGTTGCGCTCCCGAGCCTGCCGGGTGTTGGCGATCTGGCGGGCGATGCGGTCTTCGGAGACAACCAGGAAGGTGTCACCGGCGTCAGGGACCGACGTCAGACCAAGCACCTGGACCGGCCGCGAGGGCAGTGCCTCATCCACCGGATCACCGTTCTCGTCGAGCATGGCCCGCACGCGGCCGTGGGCCTCACCCACGACGATGCTCTCGCCGGCCTTCAACGTGCCCCGCTGAACCAGGACGGTGGCCACGGGACCGCGACCCTTGTCCAGGTGCGCCTCGATAGCCACACCCTGAGCGTCCTGCTCGGGGTTGGCCCGCAGGTCCAGCGATGCATCCGCGGTCAGCACAACAGCCTCGAGCAACTCGTGGATGTTGATGCCGGCCTTGGCGGAGACGTCCACGAACATGGTGTCGCCGCCGAAGTCCTCGGCCACCAAGCCGTACTCGGTGAGCTGCCCGCGGACCTTCTGCGGGTCGGCGCCCTCCTTGTCGATCTTGTTCACGGCGACCACGATCGGCACGTCCGCCGCCTGCGCGTGGTTGAGTGCCTCGATCGTCTGCGGCTTCACGCCGTCGTCGGCGGCAACCACGAGCACGGCGATGTCGGTGACCTTGGCACCACGGGCACGCATGGCGGTGAACGCCTCGTGACCGGGGGTGTCGATGAAGGTGATCGCCCGCTCGTGACCGTCGATCTCGCTGCGGATCTGGTACGCGCCGATGTGCTGGGTGATACCGCCGGCCTCCCGCGCCACCTGGTTGGTGTTGCGGATCGCGTCGAGCAGCTTGGTCTTACCGTGGTCGACGTGGCCCATGACGGTCACGACCGGCGGACGCTGTTCGAGCGCGGCCTCGCCGCCCTCGTCCTCACCGAACTCGAGGTTGAAGCTCTCGAGCAGTTCGCGGTCTTCGTCCTCGGGCGAGACGACCTCGACGTTGTAGTTCAACTCGCCGCCGAGCAGCATCAATGTGTCGTCGGACAGCGACTGGGTGGCCGTGGCCATCTCGCCGAGGCCGATCAGCGCCTGGACCAGCGAACCGGGGTTCGCATCGATCTTCTCTGCGAAGTCTGTGAGAGTCGCCCCACGCGGAAGCCTGACCGTACGACCGTCGCCGCGCGGGATCCGCACGCCACCGATCGTCGGGGCCTCCATGTTGTCGAACTCCTGGCGCTTCGCGCGCTTGCTCTTGCGCGACTTCTTGGCCCCCGGGCGACCGCGTCCGCCCGGGCCACCGCCAGGACGACCGGGACCACCGCCGGGACGACCACCGAAGCCGCCACCACCGCCGGGACCACCGGTTCCGGGACCGCCACCGCCAGGACGACCGGGACCACCGCCGGGACGGGCGCCGTAGCCGCCGCCACCACCGGGACCACCAGGACGACCACCCGGCGCACCACCGGGACGGCCGCCGTAGCCGCCGCCACCACCGGGACCACCAGGACGACCACCCGGCGCACCACCAGGACGGCCGCGGCCGCCGGGAGCACCGGGGCGGCCCCCCGGCCCACCGGGGCGGCCAGGGGCCTGCCGGGGACGAGGAGGCATCATGCCGGGGTTGGGACGGGGAGCACCCGGCACGCCGCCGCGGGCGGCCGGTGCCGAGGTGCCGAACGGGTTGTTGCCC
>WBZM01002625.1_pt1 | contig 14970 bp, 14 predicted proteins | sample 5204271 | NCBI WGS metagenome assembly WBZM01 (sample SAMN12344346, study PRJNA552823) | activated sludge metagenome | biome: Activated sludge suspended growth; feature: Nitrification reactor; material: Wastewater; isolation source: activated sludge from nitrification reactor of wastewater...
GTTAAAACGGGCTGCTAAGTCAAAAATGACGCTCTCCAAGGGCGGAAAGAGAGAAATCGGGTCATTCTTCAGCGTTTCCCTAAACCTCTTTTATACCCTGAGATCGGGCTATGCCAATGCCCGATCCATGGATCGCGCCGGGGGTGTGGCACATGTTGAGTAGAATCCAGGGTCCAGCATGGGATGAACCGGCGGTCAGCGCGCGGACCCACCAACAGGAGATCCGCGACCTGGTGCTGGCCCGCTACGGTAATCTGGCCCGGGCGAGCTTGCCTCATCGGTTGCGCTTTCACCTCAAGCGCGCCGGTTGGGTCGGGGTGGTGCGTGGTTCCTATCTGGTCAAGCGGCTGCTGGACATCCTGGTCTCCGGAACGCTGCTGATACTGCTGCTGCCCTTCTTCCTATTGCTCTCCCTGTTGATCCGGATCGAGTCTCCCGGACCGGTTCTGTTCAAGCAAACACGGGTTGGACGCTGGGGGGAATTGTTCACCATCTTCAAATTCCGCTCCATGTACGCCGATGCCGAGGCCCGCAAGGCCGAGTTGCTGGCACGGAACGAGATGCAGGGTGGCGTCCTCTTCAAGATGCGGGACGATCCGCGCGTCACCCGCATCGGCCGCTTCATCCGCAAGACCTCCATCGACGAACTGCCCCAACTGTGGAATGTCTTCAAGGGCGATATGTCCCTGGTCGGCCCGCGCCCCCCGGTGACCTCGGAGGTCAATGAGTATTCCCTGGCCGACCGTCGTCGGCTCGAGGTCATCCCCGGCATCACCTGCATCTGGCAGGTCTCGGGCCGTTCGGAGATTCCCTTCGAGCAACAGGTGGAACTGGATGTGGAATATATCCAATCCCAGTCCGTGTGGATGGATATCAAACTCCTGCTCAAGACCATCCCCGCCCTGTTGCTCGGCAAGGGGGCCTACTAGCATCACCCCGCCGTCCTCGCCGTCCTCTGGTGGCCTGAGAGCCTACTGACCGGGAGCCTGATCCCATGCGCGTGCTCGTTTTCGCCGATCGTCAGGGTAGCGAACTGGCCCCCCTGACCGATCAAGTCCCCCTGGCGCTCCTGCCCGTCGCGGGCAAGGAGGTCCTGGTCCATTGCATCGAGGACCTGGTCAAGGCCGGGGTGCGGGAACTGGTCATCGTGGTCTCGGCGCTGGCCGATCGGATCGAGGCCGCCATCGGGGATGGCCAGCGGTGGGGGGTACGTTGCCGCTACGTCCTGAGCCGCGGCGAGGAGGACCCCGCCGCGGTCTGGCGGCGCCTGAGCCTGAGTGAAGACCTGCCCCTGCTGGCCCTGCGCGGCGATGTGTTGCGGACCCCCGCGGTCGCGGGCTTTCTCGATCAGGCCCAGGGTTGGCCAGGGACGGTTCTGGCCGCGATTCCCGAGGACCCGCGGGGTGGGCTGGTCCTGCTGCGCGCCCGTGCCGATACGTCGCTAGGGGATGAACAGGGTCTATCCCCGGCGCTCAGGCTCCTGAATTGGCCGGCCCCAGTCCGGGCGGATGCGCCGTCGGCCGTGATTCAGTTACTCCCCCTGGCGGCGGTGACATTGAACCTGATCACCGACCTCCCCGCTTACCATCGCGCCAACCGCGACCTCGTCGCTGGGCGCCTGCCCGGCATGGCCGTGCCGGGTCGCCTGCTGGCCCTGGGCCTGAGGGTGGGGCCGCGGGCACGGGTCGTGCCCAGGAGCCTCAAACAGGGTGTCGCCTACGTCGGCGCTAACAGCCGGGTCCACCCCGAGGCGGAATTGCTCGGGGAAGTCGTCATCGGCGACGAGGTGGTGGTGGACCGCGGGGCCACCATCCGCGACAGCGTCATCCTCTCCGGCACCTATGTCGGTGAACTGATCGAGGTGGCCAATGCCGTCGTCGCCTCCAATCTGCTGATGCGCGTCGATACGGGCGCGGTACTGCGCATCAGCGACACCCTCTTGCTCGCGGATCTCGCCGCGGGGGGGATGGAGGAGGAGGTGGCACGGTGGCTCGATCGCCTCCTGGGTCTACTGTTAGGGGTCCTGTCTCTGCCCCTGTGGCCCCTAGCCCTGCTGCTGGCCTACCGCGAGGCCGGGGACGGTCCCCTGCTCGGGTCGCGGGGCTATCTGGGCAATCGACCTGCCGCCTCCAGCCCGGGCGGTGGCGGGCCCTGCCCGCTGGAATTGCGCCATTGGCGGATCTCCGTCCCGGTGCTTAGCAAATTGCCCTGGCTGATCGCGGTGATTCGCGGGGATTTGCGTCTGGTTGGCGTGAGCCCACTCACCCCGGAGGAGTCAGCCGCCCGGAGCGAGGACTGGCAGTTCGTCCGGGACCAGGCCCCGGTCGGCCTGTTCGGGCCGACTCAGCTTGATTTACCGGCGCAAGCCCCGATCGAGGAGCGTCTGCTCAGTGACGCCTTTTATGCCGGCCAGCGCACCTGGCTCAGCGACATGGGGTTTCTCTGGCAGGGGCTGAAGCGGCTGTTCAGTGCCGAGGTCTGGCGGGGGCAGCAGTGATCGCTGTCTCTCTCTTATGGCCATCATTTTTAATTTGAATTAATTTTATCAGGGCTTTTTAATGGCTAACTATTCTGTTCTTTTGGTAGGTCCCTACCAGAGAGAGCGGCGAGTTTTCAGTATGGCTTTTTTCCTGGAAACGCTCCACAAGGGGCTCGCGGAGCGCGGGGTGATGGTGGATGTCATCAGCCCCGTCGTGCGATTGGGTGCCTTACCCATGCCGGTAAATATTTTTTCGAAAATATTGGCCGCGGTGGACAAACTGGTTATCTTTCCGTTTGAATTACGTCGGAAAGTGAAGGCCATGGGTCGGAATGGCCCCGTTGTCGTTCATATTGTTGATCAAGCTTATGCTAACTACTCAAGGAATCTGGCGAACGTTCCTCATATCATCACCTGTCATGACATTATCTCCTTGCAGGCTACTCGCGGCGAACTGAAAGAACGTTCTGAACCCTTGCGGACCCGCATCTACCAGCATATGTTGCGAAGAGCTTTCGCCCGGGCGCCAATGGTGGCAGCCATTTCGGTAACAACCAAGGAGCATGTGTGCCGTCTTACCGGATTGGACCCGGACCGCGTCCCAGTCGTGTATAACGGTATGCACTATCCATATCATCCTATGTCGGGGCAACAGGCAAAGGCTGAGCTGAATGGCTTACTCGATTCCAGATGGCCTTTCTACATGCATATCGGGGTGAATGTCTGGTACAAAAACCGGGAGGGGGTATTGGATATTTTTAATTCTTGGAATCATCGTGATCCAGATTCTTCGGGAACTCGCCTGGTCATGGTGGGGCCACAGCCAACTCCGGCGATGAAGGAGAAAGTGAGTGCACTCAACCTTGCCGATGCTGTGATATGGCTTTCGGATCTGACCAACGAACAGGTTTGTGCTTTATATAGCACCGCTCGTGGATTGATATTTCCATCATTCATGGAGGGATTTGGCTGGCCTATTATCGAGGCAATGGCCTGTGGTTGCCCCGTGTTCACTTCCAATCGTGCCCCCATGACGGAAATCGGGGGCGACGCTGCACGCTATTTTGATCCAAACGATCCAAATCAGGCATCCCGTGTCCTGGCTGTCACAGCATCCGATCGTGAGGCCATGGTGCAAGCTGGTTTACGTCGAGCAGCATTTTTTTCATTAAAAAATATGTTGGATGGCTATAGCCAGACGTATGAACGGGTATTGAATATATATTCAAGCAGTAAAAAATATTTAGATTAATTCGGTGAATTATGATCTGACCTTTGATGACAAGTAGAGGGTGATATAGAGTATCCATAATATGGTTATGAACAGACATGAGGTCGCGATGGATGCGTCGCCGAGAATTAACACCGACTTTCATCGGCCGGTGTATTTGCTGGTAGGGTTACCCTTCGATGCCATCGATATGGAAAAGGCGATGGATAAAGTAGTCATCGCAGGGCAATCAGGCACGCGATGCTTCCTGTCAACTCCTAATCTCAACTGGCTTATCGCTTGCCAGCGTGATGAAGAATTCCTAAATTCCGTACTGCAAAGTGATCTATCTTTGCCGGATGGTATGCCATTGATCTGGCTTTCCCGCTTATTTGGCTTACCGCTTTGTCAGAGGGTCCCTGGTTCCGACCTGTTCCAGCGACTGCGCCAAAGACCTATCTCGGTGTATTTTTTTGGTGGGCCCCCTGGTTTAGCTGGCCAGGCCTGCCAAGCAATCAACCAATCCGGCGACTCCATGAAGTGCCAAGGCCATCTTTCCCCGGGGTTCGGCAGTGTTGAAGAGATGAGCAATCCCAAAAACCTGGCAGCCATCAATGCCAGTGGAGCGGACTTTCTGGTGTTAGCCTTGGGGGCGCGTAAGGGTCAGGCCTGGATTCTGCGGAACTTGGTTCATTTACAAACGCCAGTTGTCAGTCATCTGGGTGCCGTTGTAAATTTTGTTGCTGGCTCGGTGGCCCGAGCCCCGCGTCTTGTCGGTAAACTGGGCCTGGAGTGGCTCTGGCGGATCAAAGAGGAGCCCGGTCTCTGGCGGCGATATTGGCAGGATGGTCTTGGGTTTCTGCATTATCTTTTCTGGCATGGGTTGCCAGCCACATTTTTGAGCCACAAGACTTTCCCCATTACCGCAAGCCTGGAATTCATCGGTGACCAGGATAGAGAGTTAAATCTTCGTCTCAGCGGCCCCTGGATGGAGAACAATCTGCAACCTCTTCGTAATGCTCTGACTGATCTGAATTCTCGACCTAGGTCCGTCACCCTCGATATAAGCCATGTCAGTCATCTGGACAGTGCCGTCCTAGGGGTGCTTGCCCTTTTGCGGGGCCATCAACTGAAAAGCAACCAGTCCCTCGCGATTGGTGGGGCAAGCCCGGCATTGCGAAAGAAGATGGGCCATTTTTGCGCCACATACCTCCTCGACCCTCTCACCCCTGAAGCTAAAGACTCATGATCCGACTGTCGGGAATGGCGGAAAAATCTTGCAGGGATTTTGGGGATCAATGCGATTCAGGTTCAATGAGGGGGGTGATGTTTGTGTTGCGCTACCTGTTTTGCCTAGATCATTATCCTTATCAGTTTGATTCAGCACCCGACCGACCCGGCTTTACTTTGGATGCCATCATCTGAAAGGGTGTCATTCAATTTGACTTGATTAAATCTGAGGTATATCGATGCGATCCCTTTCACTGAGTTTCTTAACATTTCTTGGGCATTCTCTACCGGTGGCCAGCGGTCTTGGCATGTTCGCTGAAATGGGGTGGTGCCAATGGGCTGTGGCCAGTCTAGGCCAAACGGCCGAAGCACGACTTCGAAATGGGCTGCGCCTGATCATTGACCCGACTGAATATTTGGGACGTACCGTGCTCCTGACGGGAGAATGGGATCCAAAAGTGACTTGGGTCTGCCAGAAGCTGCTCCGTCATGGTGACACCTTTATCGATATTGGTGCCCATTGTGGTGTTGTAGCGGTGGAGGCCGCCCGCTTAGTCGGTCCCAGCGGCAAGGTTCATGCCTTCGAGCCACAGCCACGGCTTGCAGAATTTTTGCGACAAAGCGCCGGTATCAACGCCCTTTCAGGTCTTCAGGTTCATCAAGTGGCACTGTCGGACCAAGATGGCCAGGCAAAGATTTTCATGCGCGGGGGTAAACAGATATTGGCCAGCCTTGTTCCCATTCCTGGTGTGGAACCCAATCTGGAAATTGCGACCCGTGCAGCTGAACCTTATCTGCGGGGTTTGAATTTGACCCAGGTCCGGCTCCTAAAAATGGATATCGAAGGTTACGAGTATGCCCTTCTTCAGGCTATGGAGGGCGTCTTGAACGAAGGGATCTTGGAGAACATTCTGTTCGAGTCCGTACCGGCTGAAGGCCCGTTTTGGGAGCGGCCGGCAGTCCAATTGCTCGCCAAGGCCGGCTATCAGTTTTATGCCTTACCCAAAACCCTCCTTACATTTCGGGCGGTCCCTGTTTCCCCGGGGGTTGAGCCCGCAGGTGGGCCGCATGATTTTGTTGCGGTACGGAATTGGGATGGACCTCTTGCCCAGGCCTAAGGGGTTTGCGAACTGGGCCGTAGAATTATCCTAGCCGGAATCCCTACGGCAATGGCGTTATCCGGTACATCGGTGATCACCACTGCGTTGGCGCCTATCATCACGTTATTACCAATGCGTATGTCACCAAGTATTTTTGCTCCCGCCCCAATATCTACATTGTTACCCAATTGTGGGGCAGTCTTTTCTCCAACTTTCCGGATACCAATGGTCACCCCATTACGTAGCACGCAGTTATCGCCAAAGGATGCGTAACCGCTTACGATGATGTTTCCGAAATGGTCGATCCGAAAATTGCGTCCAACAGGAGCCTCGCAGGGCATTTGGATGCCTGTCAGGATCTGCGTGAGCTTGAAGAGAATTTTATAGATTAAGGAAAATGGCAAACGTAGAAAACGTGGCTGAATACTATAACGCCAGCGGCCAAATCGGTAAATGATCATTGCCCAGAATCCTTGAGCGCCCCATTCTCCGTCATAAGTTTTCAAGTCGGCACGAATGTTTTCAAACATAGTTATGAATCACCATGGAGTTGGCGGAGAAATGCGGCCGTAATGGGTATCGCGCAAGGCTTGATGCATCATGCGAATTGCATTCCAGGAACCGGCGACCTTGGCTTGGCTGTCGGGCCTGTTGCGAAATCGATTTAAAGTGATACGAGCCAGGTTCCACATGATCATCAAACCCATATTTGCTATCACGCCGGGCAACCCGCCATATTTGTAATAGTAGAGGCAGGCGCTGCGTAAACTAAAAAGGCCAATCTGGGCAGCCGCCTCGTTGAATTGCTGATCCTCACGGGTTTTGCTGCTTGCGCCGCCAATATGCTCAACTTCAGCATCTGGGATGAAAAAAACCTTCCATCCAGCTTTCTTGGCCCGCCGGCAGAGATCGGTTTCTTCGTAATAGATAAAAAAGCGCTCATCGAAGCCATGCAGATCGTCTAATAATTTCTTGCGAAAAAGGGTAAAGGTGCCAGGTACCCAATCCACTTCCACGATCCGGTCATGGGCAAAGCCGCCAAAATCGTGGCGGTTGAACAAGGAAGATTCCGGATATCGGCTGCTCAGCCCGCTCAGGGTAAAAAGCCGTGAAAAGAACCCGGGAAATCGGCGGGCCGAGGGCATCAGGTTGCCAGAGGGGTCCAGCACGCGTCCACCGCAAATCCCGCACTCAGGGGTCTGCTCCATGAAATTTTGGGCTTTCTGTAAGGCGCCAGCATGCACGAAGGCATCAGGATTGAGCAAAAGAACATACTCCCCTTCGGCTAAGGCGAAAGCCTGATTGTTAGCCGCCGCAAAGCCAAGATTACGACTGTTGGCCAGCAACCGAACTTGGGGAAACTCCTCACGGACCATCTCGGCGGAGGCGTCAGCCGAGGCGTTGTCTACCACGAAGACCTCCATTGCGACATCCTTCGATCTCTCAAAGAGGGTTTGCAGGCATTGGCGCAGAATGTCACGCACGTTATAACTCACGATGACGACGGAAATCACGTCTCCACCTCCCGGTTGGAGCCTGTGTTGGAAGTGGTGCCTAGCATACCCGAAGGAGTCTTGGTGGTGCCGTCGGCAGTGGTCGCGTTGCTCAAAAAAGACACCCCGATACCCTTCTCTCATCGTGGGACAGCTGACAAATTGCCTTTTGGTCCAAGCCATGGAGGGTTCGGCGGCCTGAGGCTTGGCGCGTAAGAGTGGATAAAGATGGCATGAGGATGTGCCGACTCCTGGCCTTTTGTGCTATTTTTGCTCGTCGGAGGGGACATTTCTCAAGGGCATTTCGCAGGTTGATGCGATCAGCATGTGAATTGCAAGTTGGTATGTCACTCTTGTCTCACCGGTCCTTGGTTGAAAGATTTTGGTTGTTTACTGTCAGCCTTCATCTTTGCGTTTTTGTCCGAGTATAGCGAGAGCCTGAATCAATGAAAGTATGTCTGGGAATTTTGGCTCACAATGAAGAGGATAGGATTGGCACTACCTTGGGTGATCTTATCAAACAGGATCTCTGGACTCAGCCTGGCATCGAGGCCATCCTCTGGGTAGTAGTCAACGGAGCCAGGGACCGCACCCTGCAACGTGCCCAGGAGGCTCTGGCTCAGGCGGCTTGCGAACACCACGTGGTGGAACTGGAGATCGCCAGCAAAGCCAACGCCTGGAATCATTTTGTACATCAACTTAGTTCCCCCGAGGCCGAGGTGCTGGTACTGCTGGATGCTGACATTCGCATTCCTCAGCGCGATGCTCTAAGCCGGATGTTGTCGGCCCTGCAAGAGACCCCTCGGGCGCTGGCCGCGGTGGATCAGCCCGTCAAGGATCTGGCTCTCCGTGGAGACAAGGGAATCGTGGGCCACTTGTCCCTGTCTGCCTCTGAGCTGGCGGCATCGGGGCCGCCGAAACTTTGTGGACAGCTTTATCTTGCCCGTGCACCTGCCCTACGCGCCATCTACCTGCCTGAGCCCATGCTGGTGGAAGATGGTTTTATCAAGGCCATGCTAGTCACTGAAGGTTTTTCTCAGCCAGAGGATTTGGGACGTTTGGTGCGGGCTGAGGGTGTTTACCATCTCTATGAAGCGGTTACCCAGCTGGGCCCTCTTTTTCGCCATGAAAAGCGCATTCTTATCGGCACCTTGGCCAACCTGTTGCTGTTTGAACAGGCACATACCTTGGCCCTTCAGGGCCTTCGTGTTGGTGATTGGTTGCGTGCCCAGTCCGCTAGCAATCCTGACTGGTTTCGACAGCTTATCCGGGACCAGTTGGGACGCTGGGGTGGCGCGCGTATTGGCATTATGATTCCTGTGCCTTTGCGCCAGTTGCGCGAATGTCGGGGCGCGGTATTCTGGCGTGCACTGCCCGGTGCCATGGCGCGCCTGGTGCTAAACTCTGTAGTCGCACTAGGCGCAGCAGTGGATCTACGCCGCGGGCGGCTGCGCTGGTGACCAATTAATGACAGGCGATCTTCTGAACTCTGAATCCAGAGTCTATCCAGGTCCCCCGGGCGCACCCGTGGTGCTGGTTGCCTCTGCCAGCGCGGCGGAGCGCAAGGAACTCGCGGCCGCCTTGCCAGGCTATCGGTGTATCACGGTGGCTTCTGCCCATGAGGGTGAACTGGTTCTGGCCGGCGGGGGCGTCGCGGTGTTGGTGGTGACAACTGAGTTGGCGGACATGGCAGGCCTGGAATGGCTTGGTCAATTGCGACGTCGTAACCAGACGGTTATGCGCCTCTTTGCCCCCACTGAGTCTAGTGAGGACCTGGCCATTGCCGCAGTGAATCTGGCCGGAGTTTTTCGTTATGTCCGCCAAGCCACCGACGAGAATAGCTTGGATCGGGCGGTGTCTGAGGCCATCGAGGTGTCCGGGCATCGCAGTGGCCCGCCCTGTATGCGCGAGGCAGTGGCCAAGGCGATTAAGGCACATGCCCAGTGCCGGACATCCAAGGAGGGGTGCCTGGTCGAGGAACTGTTGGATCGTAGCCAGCTCCAGGATGGCCTGCTGCGCCGTGTCAGTGGCCAAATGGGTTGGACCGGAATGGGCATCCTGAGTATGGGGATCTTTTCGTTAAGTGCCCTGGTAATGGGTATCGGGGTGTTAGCCATTCTTTATATCGTTAAATCTAGCCTGGGAATCGATCTGATGCCTAATTGGCACTTACATGATTGGCTGGCACGGTGAAGGCGCTGGCATGAAAGTGGTTGCTGCTCCTGTCAACCATCCCGTCCCCCCCATCGGCCTGGTGGTGATCGGTCGGAACGAGGGCGAGCGGTTGCGGGACTGCCTGGCCTCGCTGGCCGGTCAGGGTGAATGCCTGATCTACGTGGATTCCGGTTCCAGCGATGGCAGCCAGGAACTGGCGGCCAGGCTGGGGGCCGAGGTGGTTGAGCTGGACCTCAGCCAGCCCTTTTCCATGGCCCGGGCTCGCAACACGGGCCTTGCCCGCTTGCGGGAACTGGCGCCTCAACTGGAATTCGTGCATTTCTTTGACGGCGATTGTCAGGTCATACCCGGTTGGGTGGAGCAGGCCTGGCGTTATCTGGCCCCCCTTACTGGGGTAGCCGCGGTTTGCGGCCGCCGGCGCGAGCGTTACCCGGAACGCTCTCTGTACAACGCTATCGCCGACCTGGAATGGGAGGGCCCCACGGGACCGGTCGCCGCGGTGGGCGGGGATGCCCTCTACCGGATCAATGCCTTTGCCGCCGCCGGCGGATTCGATGAAGCCCTGATCGCGGGCGAGGAACCGGAACTGTGCTGGCGCCTGCGCCGCGCCGGTCATGAGATTCATCGGTTGGGTCAGGACATGACCCTGCATGACGCCCAGTTGCTGCGGTTTCGTCACTGGTGGCGACGGATGGTGCGCGGGGGGTACGGCTCACTGGATGTGCTGCGCCGTTGCCAGGCCCGGGCGGGTCAGGCTGGGGACCTGCCCTTCGCCAACATGGTCACCAGTGCCCGGCGCTGGACCCTGGGGTGGGGCGGCGCCACCCTGGGGCTGGCCCTGGTGTTGGCCTTGCCCTGGGGATGGGTGGGCGCCTTGGTGGGCCTGGGTACGGGGCTGGTACTCTGGCTGGTTCAGGCGCTGCGCATCGCTCGTCCGGCGCGGCGCCTCCTGCCGGGGTGGCGGGCCCTGGCCTACGGCGGGCTGACCCTCCTGGGGAAGTGGGCCCAGATCCTGGGACAGGGGCGCTATTTGCGCGATCAACGCCAGGGACGGGCCGCCCAGCTCATTGAATATAAGGGTGCCGGTGCCGGTACCGTTGCCAATCCCCATGCCAGTGCCAGTTCTGGAGCTCAAGCTGGTGCTAGGCCGGTGTCCGACTGGCGGGCCGATCGCGCCCGCTATCCGGAGAGCGCCCTGGTCCGGGAACAATCCCTCTGGGCCATCGCGGTCTACCGTTTTGGCCGCTGGAATGACCGCCGCCCGCCTGGCGTCTCGCGTTGGCTGCTCGATCGGCTCTACTGGGTGCTATTCCGGCTGGTGGAGACCCTGACCGGGGTCAGTTTCACCAAGGCCACCGATATCGGTCCCGGCCTGCGCATCTTCCATTTCGGCAACATCTTCATCCACTCCGGGGTGCGGATGGGGGCCAACTGCACCCTGCGCCAGGGCGTCACCATCGGCAACCGGGAGGAGGGTGGGCCGGTGCCGGTGGTGGAGGATGAGGTCGAATTCGGTGCCTATGCCCAGGTCCTGGGGGGTATCCGCATCGGCCGGGGGGCCCGCATCGGTGCCATGACCCTGGTGCTGCGGGACGTGCCACCCGGCTACACGGCGGTCGGGATTCCCGCCCGGCTGATCCCGCCCCGGGAGCAAGGTGATTTGTCTTCTCCAGATCCATCTCAAGCTCCCACTCCCACTCTCATTCCCATTCCAACCGCTGAGGGCGGGCTCTGAACCATGGCCCCGTCACGCCTCCTCATCATCGCCCCCTGGCTGCCCAAGCTGTCCGAAACCTTCGTCTATCGCGAGGTGCTGGGCCTGCGCGCCCTTGGGGTCGAGGTCCTCACCGCCTCGGTGCATGACCCCGGGGACCAGTGGCAGGAGCCGGCCTTGCGCCAGTTGGCGGAACAGGCCATTCCGGTCTATGGGGCGAAGCCCCTGGCCCTGCTGGCTGCGGCCCTCACAGAGGCCCTGCGGCGCCCGCGGCGGACCCTGTCCACCCTGGCCCTGGCCCTGGGTGATGCCTGGGGGGCACGGGAACTCCGACCGCTGGCCCGGCTGAAGATCCTCTGGCAGTGCCTGGGGGGGCTGGCCCTGGCGAACCGGCTGCGGGGGCGGGAACCGGACCATCTCCATGCCCAGTTCGCCCATGTCGCCACCACCATCGCCATGTACGCCGCCCGCCAGATGGACCTGGGTTTCAGCTTTTCCGGCCATGCCGCCGATCTCTTCCGGGATGCCTCCCTGCTGGAGAAAAAGCTCAAGCGCGCGGATTTCGTGCGCTGCATCAGCCACTGGCACCGGGCCTTTTATCAATCCCTGGTGCCGCGCCCGGACCAGGACTATCCGGTGGTGCGCTGCGGGGTCCCCCTGGACGGCCCCCAACGCCAGCCAGGCCGGCCCCTGAATGCCCCCCCGCTGCTGTTGGGCGTGGGGCGGCTGGTGCCCAAGAAAGGCTTCGACCTGCTGATCCGGGCCGTAGCGGAGGTCAGGGCCACGGGCCAGGAGTGCCGCTGTCGCATCCTGGGGGATGGCCCCGAGGCCGCTGCCCTCCAGGCCCTGGTGACGCAACTGGGACTGACCGGGGTCGTCGAACTGGCCGGGGCGCGGGACAACCCGGAGATCCTCGCCACCCTGCCACGGGCGGACCTCTTCGTCCTGCCCTGCCGGACCGATGCCGCCGGCGACAAGGACGGGATCCCGGTGGTGCTGATGGAGGCCATGGCCGCCGGGCTCTGCTGCGTCAGTGGCGACCTGGACACCATCCGCGAACTCATTCAGGATGACGAGAACGGCTTTCTGGTGCCGGCGGAGGAGGTCCAGGTCCTGGCGCAGCGGATCTTACGCTTGCTCCAGGACCCTGACTTGCGGGAGGGGGCGGCGCGGCGCGGGCAGGCCTGGGTTCGCCAGGAATTCGGCCTGGAGCCCAACCTGCGGCGTTTTCAGCAGGCCCTGCTGCTAGCCTCGCCCCGCCCCCTCTCGTCACCCTCCCCTTAACCTCTGGTGAAATCACCCATGACGGCCCCGCGCTACCTGCTCATCACCCCTTGCCGTGACGAGGCGGCCTATGCCCGTCAATGCCTCGACTCGGTGCTGGCGCAGACGGTGCCGCCGGCGCTCTGGGTCATCGTCGATGACGGCTCGACCGATGAGACCCCAGGGATCCTGGCCGAATACGCGGCCCGGGTGGACTGGATCCGGGTGGTGCGCCGGGAGGACCGGGGTCGCCGGGCGGTGGGTCCTGGGGTGATCGACGCCTTCTATGCCGGTCTGGAGACCGTCGATCTGAATCAGTTCGATTTTCTGTGCAAATTCGACCTGGATCTGGACATTCCTACGGGCTATTTCGCCACCCTCCTCGCCTGGATGGCGGCGGAACCGGCCCTGGGTACATGCAGCGGCAAGCCCTACTTCTGGAGTCCGGATCAGAGCCGGCTCATCAGCGAGAAGTGTGGCGACGAGATGTCCGTGGGCATGACCAAATTCTATCGCCGCGAATGCTTCCAGGAGATCGGCGGCTTTGTCCGGCAAGTCATGTGGGATGGCATCGACTGCCATCGCTGCCGCATGCTGGGCTGGATGGCCTACAGCCGTGATGACCCCGAGACCCGCTTCATCCACTTACGACCCATGGGTTCAAGTCAGCAAAGCCTCTGGACCGGGCGCATGCGCCATGGCTTTGGCCAGTATTTCATGGGCACCGGCCTGGCCTACATGACCGCCAGCGCCCTCTACCGCATGACCAGGCCACCCCTGATGGTGGGGGGGATGGGGATGTGGTGGGGTTACGTGCGCAGCCTCTGGTCCCGTGCCGCCCGCTACGATGACCTGGCCTTCCGCCGTTTTCTCCGTCGCTACCAGTGGTCCTGCCTGTTCCTGGGTAAGCGGCGCAGCACCGAACGCCTGCATCACCAAGCCCGGGCCTTACGGTCATGACAGCCGGGGGTACCAGACTGTCATTTAGTGCCCTGGCGGACTCCACCGCTAAGTGTCTGGTTCTATTCCCGCCGGACTGATGACTGTTTTCCCTACGGTTGCTGCCCGGCTGCTCCTGGCTCTCGGCCTACTCTGGTTGGCTGGCTGTGCCTCGATTGCGACCGAGCCCGGCCGTTATGGGGTTGCCCCCGGTGAAAACGATGCGGCAGTCGCTCCCTACCAACGATTGGACCCGGAAGGGGCCAATCAGTTACTGGAATTGAGACGACGCATTGATCCCCCCCTGGCCACCAAGGAGCAGATCAAGAACTTTACCGGGGCTGAGGCTGGTATCTATCGCCTGGGACCTGGAGACGAGTTTTCTTTGCTGGTTAGGGGTCGAGAGGATGTCAGCGTGCCCTTGGTGACGGTGTCGCCGGATGGACTGGTATCTTTGCCCAGGATCGGACTGATCAAGATCCAGGGTATGAGCCTGCCGGAGGCCACTAGCTATGTCCGCAAGGCGCTAGAGCAGTATTACGTCGAGCCCGAGGTGACACTGCTGATGCGCAGCTTCAAGAACAATAAGGTCTTGGTGCTGGGCCAGGTGGCCAACCCAGGTATCATCAATATCCCTAGCTCCGCTAGCCTCTTGGAGGCTATTGCCATGGCCGGCGGTGTGATCAAGGATACCCAAGGCAACAGTCCCCCACTCAATCGCCTCATTCTCGGGCGCGGGGATGAGCAGGTAATCTGGATTGACCTGAGGGATCTGCTGGAGAACGGCAACCTGTCGTTGAATGCCCGACTGCAGAACGGCGACGTGGTTTTCATTCCCCAGGGACAGGCCAGTGTCGCCTATGTCCTCGGTGAGGTGCGCAAACAAGGCCCCCTGCTGCTACGCTCACCCATGACGGTACTGGATGCAGTGACTCAGGCAGGGGGGCTGACCAAGGATGCGGACCCCAGCCGGGTATATCTGGTGCGTGCGGAGCGAGAGTCTGGCGTGGTGGAGCAGCTAGATCTCACCCAGTTAGTGGAACGTGCCGATTTTCGTAAGAATTTTACTCTGCGTGAGGGCGACCTGGTGTTCGTGCCGGAGCGCGGGGTTAGTAACTACCACTACTACCTGAGTCGCCTTCTCCCCAGTATGACTATCTTGGATCTCTACAATCCGGGTGGAAACTAAATAACCGGACGGTCCTTTGGCCTAGGCAGAACTCGCTGCCGAAGTCGTTGGACGGGGTGAACCGAACACGGATATGGCAGCTAATCCTCAACAGGCATCTCCCTTGCGCGGGGCACTTCGCGATGGTAAGAAGGGCAAGCCATTTATGTTGCTGGCTTTCCTTTTACGCCGTGCACCC
>WBZM01002627.1_pt1 | contig 14966 bp, 13 predicted proteins | sample 5204271 | NCBI WGS metagenome assembly WBZM01 (sample SAMN12344346, study PRJNA552823) | activated sludge metagenome | biome: Activated sludge suspended growth; feature: Nitrification reactor; material: Wastewater; isolation source: activated sludge from nitrification reactor of wastewater...
GCTTCTCCCGGCTCAGGGCGAACGCGTAAGAGGGCCTCGCGAACGCGCACCGCACACCGGACTCCATCGACGTGCAGGTCACGGACCCGAGGCTCAGCGACTGCCCGTAGGGAAGGACCTTCCCGGGGATCACCGGCACGTCGCCTCCGCAGTAGCCCTGGGTCACCCCGTCATCGCCGACCTGGACGAAGCCGGCGACGAAGTCCAGCTCACAGGCCCCGTCGTCGGGCATCTCCCATGTGTGCTCGCCGATCATGCACGCCGCCCAGCCGTCCGGGCTCATGTCGCACCAGACGTTGCCGGTCGGGCTCCGGAACCCGAGGTGTCCGTACAGGTCGCCGCCGCTCTCGTCGGTGGTGTACCCACTCGGATCGGCCGGCACCACCTTCCGGGGGGCGGTCGACGTCGACTTGTCCGACGGCGTCACCGAGGCCGCGCCTGTCGTCTCCGCCGATGGCGCGGAAGATGGCACTGTCGACGCGACCGTCGTGCTCGTCGAGGTCGCCGGCCCTGACCCGCCCGAGTCGTCGCTGCAGGACAGCAGGAACCCCGAGCACACCACCAGGGCCAGCATCAGGCCGGTTGGTCGCAGCCACTCGGTCGATGGACGAACTCCTGTCGATCCCCTCACGGTGCCCCTCCAGTCCGGCCCAGCGACCGTGGCCATCCTCGTCCCCACGGTCAACGAGCTGGCGGACCTGCACCCGGTTTCCAGACCTTTCTCCTCCACGGACACGATCCACGCTGATCGGTCGTGCACGTCCGGCGTTCGGGCATACACCGCTCGTCGGCTCAGCGAGACGTCCCGTTGGACTCGGGCTGGGCCATGCCCACGTCGAAGTACCAAGGTTCGGATGAATCTCCCTGTGTGACGTACTCGAAACAGCAGTCCCGGTTCATCGTGGTCATGGCAGCGGCGATACCAACCGCTGTCGTCCCGGGGCTGGCCAGCAGGCAGATGTCGGAGTCGGGTATGTCCGGGTCCAGATCATCGAGGATCGCCTCGAACTGCTCGTACATGTCGGTCACGTGCTGGTAGTTGGCGCAATCCTCTTCCGACATGTCGCGAGGGTCGACCGGCGACCCGTTCCGGCCCCAGATCAACACGGTGATGTCCTGCCCAGCCTTTTCGAAGATGCGCTCCACCAGCGCCTTGATCCACCACGCGTCCTCGAGCGAACTGGAGGACGGAACAAGAACCAGCTGACGCAGCGCGCCCTGGGTACGGGCGACAGCCGACAGGATGACCCCAAACCGCGGGATCGACAAGAGATCACTCGCGAGCTGATCCCAACCTCCGGCGTGGAAGCCATCCACCAGGGCCTCAGCAACCGAGCGCTGCTCCCGATCCCCGCCGCTGACCGCCGTGATGATCGTGGTGAAGGGCCGTCGGGGGACGATCTGGTTGACTCGGCGGAACGGTCGGAAGCGCTCCAGCTCCAGTGCGCCCTCCCTGGTACCGAGCACGGCGATGACGACGGATACGGTCGCCGAGAGAACCAACAACCACCATGTGCGGCTGCGGTGGGGATCGTCAGGCTCCGTGACCAGCTCCCAGAGCGCTGCGCCCACAACTCCGGTGCTGACGGCGAGGATGACGACGCCGATGGCGGCGACACTGATCCCGACCTGTCGACGCCTGGACAAACGTTGCCTCGTGGCCTCTCGTGAACGGCCGGGGGTCATCCCGACGCGACCTGAGTCGGCTTGGACGCTCCCACCTCCGTCTCCTCCCCCGTTGGATCGGTCGCGGCAACGAACCAGCCGCAGAGCGGCCGACAACGTACACGGATTCCAGGTCCTCGCCGGGTGTTCAAGGCCTGCCGACGCCTCGCCCATCGAGAAATGGATGATCTCGGGCATCCAGAGTTCGGCCTTCGCTATGGTCCCGCTCCGCGCCACTGGGAGGGGATGCCGATGGATCGGGTACGGAATCTCACACCACATGACGTCGTCGTGATCACCGACGACGGACCGGTCACCTTTCCCCCGGAGGGCCGACCCGCCCGCCTCGACACGACGACCACCGCGTCCGACGTCATCGAGACGGCCGCCGGGGCAGTGCCCATCGTCGACATCGTCTCCGGGGAACCGACCGGGCTCCCCGACCCGGAGCCGAACACCTGGTTGATCGTCTCCAGCCCGCTCGCACTCCGCCTTGCCGACCGCGACGACGTGTTGGTCCCCACCGACTTCGTGCGTCGCCCCGACGGATCGATCGAGGCATGCCGATCCCTCGGCAGACACCGAGGAAGCGATCCACGACAGGAAGGAGGCACCCGGTGAGCACCGTCACGTTGGCACTCATCGAAACCGGAGCGAACCAGCGGTACCTGTTCGGCACGAACAAGCTGGCCCACGCGGTCGGGGCGTCGCACCTCACGCGTGAGGCGACCACGACCTGGGTCGTAGATGCCGCCCGGGCCGCCGGGATCACCACCGAGTCGCGGGTGGAGGATCACGGGGCCGAGATCATGCTGGCCTCGAGCGGCAAGGCGATGGTGCTGATGCCGTCTCCCGAGGCCGCCCGTGACCTGGTGTTCGCGGTGACCTCCCGGGCGCTGGCGGAGGCACCCGGACTGCGCTTGCACGGAGCGGTGAGCGACCCGTTCGAGTGGAACAGCGGCCAGCTCCCCGACGCGATCCGCATCGCCCACGAGCGGAGTCGTCCGGCCCGATCCGCTGCCGAGACGAACGACCTGCGCTTCGGTCGCCTTCCGGTCGTCGCGGACTGCCGGTACTCGTCGGCGCCCGCGGCGGTGGGGATCACCGAGGGAGCGACGACGGTTCCGGTGTCCCATGAGGTCGCGGCCAAGGCCTCCGCTCGCGACGCCGGCTACGCACGGCTCCGCCAGATCGTCGACGAGAACGGCGAAGGACGGCTCCCCCGGGACCTCGGAACACTCGAAGGCCGCCTCACCGCGTCGGAGAAGTGGATCGGGGTCATCCACGCAGACGGCAACGGCCTGGGCGAGGTGTTCACGTCCTTCGACCGACTGCTGGACCAGGCGTTGGGTCAGCCGGCATCGGACCGTGAGCACGTCGACGCGCTGCGGTCCCTGTCGGGACTTCTCGATCGGATCACCGAGCGCGCTCTGGCGGACGCCTGCGCGTCGACCTGGAGCGACCGCGACACGTTGGTCCTGCCGCTGGTCGTCGGCGGTGACGACCTCACGATGGTGTGCGAAGGTCGGCTGGCCCACAGGTTCGCCGCGGACTTCGCACAGAAGTTCGTCGAGCGCTCACAGGACGAGCTCGCCGAACCCGACAACGAGGTTGCGGCTCGCATCCTGGGGGCGGCGCTGTCCCACCCCGCGGTCGGGATGTCGGTCGGGGTGGCGGTCACCAAGCCGCACTTCCCCTTCAGCACCGGCCACGACCTGGCGGTCGACCTGCTGGCCTCGGCCAAGGAGATCAAGCGGAAACTCAGGGACTCCGACGGCAAGGTGATACCGGCCGCGTCGCTCGACGTCCACGTGCTGTTCGACTCGACTGCCACCGACCTGGGCTCGGTCCGCACGATTCCGCCCTCGGGCGTCGCGTCGTGGGCCGGTCCGTTCGTCGTGCACACCACCGCGGACCCCGTCGACTCCGAGTGGCTCGGACGTCACCGCTGGGACGACATGGAGAACGCGATCGGGCTGCTCGTCCAGGAGGACGACGGCCGCCGTGTCGTCCCCTCATCGCAGTCGCACGCCCTGCGAACCGCGCTGTTGCGATCGACCTATGAGGCGACGAACCGACTCGAGGTCCTGCGGCGTCGGACAGGAGAGCAACTGACGGAGGCAGGACTCGGAACCGTCGAGATCGCGGACGGGTGCGGTGTCACCCGCTGGATCGACGCGATGACCCTCGCGGACCTGGAGTTGACATGACCACTGACCTGATCACCGACGTGACCGATCCGCCTGCGCTCGAGTTGCCCCGCGATCTGCAGGTGTCCATGGACAGCGACTGGCACATCGGCACCGGCGCCGGCGTCCCCGGCGGCGTCGACCGCTCCGTGCTGCGCGACGACGACGGCCTGCCGTTCGTGCCGGCGTCATCGCTCACCGGCGTGCTGCGCGAGACCAGCGCCCGCGTGGCAGAGGCACTCGACCGCACCGACGACGGAACACCGGGCACTGCGTGGCGTGCATGGCACGACTGGCTGTTCGGCGGGCTGAGCAGCGACGGCAGCCACGCTCCCACACGGGCGACGATCGCGATCTCATCGGCACGCATGCGACCGGCGCTGCGGTCCGCTCTGACACGCGAAGGGCTTGCCGACGACGTGACGCTGACGAGGTCCTCGACCGCGATCGACGACGCCACCGGAACCGCGGCCGACAAGACGTTGCGCACCATCGAGTTCGCCCGCCGCGGCACCGTCATGGTCGCGACGATCAGTCTGACCGATCAGACGTCGAGTCTGCCTGCCGAGGCGGCCTTCCTGCTGGCCGCCGCGGTCGAGTTGACCGACCGCCTGGGCGGCAAACGCACGAGGGGGTCCGGGCGCTGCGCGCTCACTCTCGACGACGGAGCGGACTGGGCGGCCTGGACCGAGTGGGCGCGGACCCACGAGCCCGGTCCCCCGCCGACCGCCCCTGCCCGACCTGCCGATGAGGAAGGCGCCGGGCGCAATTCCCGCGGGACCGGCTGGGAGTCGGTGGAGCTGCGGATCCGAACCGTCGAACCGGTCGCGGTCGAAGCCGAACGCTGCGGGAACCTCCAGACCACTCACCTGCGTCTGCCCGGATCGATGCTGCTGCCCGCGCTGAACGAGCGGCTCGGCTCGGGACTGGGACCTTCGATCGCGAGCGGCGACCTGCAGATCGGCGACGCCCTCCCCGTCGGCCCCGACGACCGGCCCGCCCGACCGACTCCGTTGGGCTGGCTCGTCCCGAAGTCCGCCGAGGGTGACGCGCCGATCACCGACTGTCTGATCGCGCGACCCGAGGCCGGGGTCCAGCTCCGTCGAGTGGCCGTCCCGTTCATCACGGTCAGCGAGGACGCCGAGATGCAGGATTCCGCTCCAGCAGGCGGCGTTGCTCGACCGGTGGGCGTGTCGACCGTCACCGACGCCCACGCCGTGATCGACCGCGCGACGGGTCGGCCGACCTCCGACAGCGGCGGGCTGTTCGTCCGTCAGGCGATCCGGCCCGGTACGACGTTCTCGACGACGGTTCGCTGGCGAGCCGGTCTGCTCGACGGTGGGACCGTGGCCGACACGCTGGAAGGGCGGTGGCGGGTCGGGACCGCCCGCCGCTCCGGCTACGGCGCCGTCGACGTGACCGTGACCCGGGCCCCCGGCGCCACAGAGGCTTCACCCACGGTCCCGCCCCTGGACACAGGGTCGATGATCATCGCAGAGGTCGCCTCGGACGTGCTGCTGCGCGACGATCGCCTGCGCTGGGACCCCTCGCCGGTCGCTCTGGCCCGCGCGTTGAGCATCGGGCAGTGGGTCTTCACGCCGGTCGACTCCGGGCCGGGGTCGGACACCGCGGCGACCGCGGTCGTGCGCCGCGACGGCTGGCACGCCGGGTGGTCGCTGCCCCGCCCCAGTCTGGGTGGGCTCGCTGCGGGGAGCCGCGTCGTGTTGCGCTGTGACTCGGTCGGCTCGACCGACGACCTGGCAGAGCTGCTGGCCGGCGGGCTGGGCGAGAGGGTGGCCGAGGGCTTCGGCCGGGTGCACCTGTCCGGGCTGCACCAGTCCGCTGCGACGATGGCGGCAACAGAGGAACCACACCGGGCTGACGTAGAGGATGTCGGTCACGCCCCCGACGGAGATCGTCTCCGCCTCGAATCCACCGACGCGGCGCTGCTCGCCACCGTCCGGAGGGCGGCGGTTCGGCGCCAGGTGCAGCTGGCTCTGCACTCGGCGCGGCTGGACGGGATGACGGCGAGCAGTCCGGGTGCGAGCCAGCGCGGAGCCCTCCGCAATGTCGGCACCGCATTGGCCCTCGACCCGAGCAATACGTCCCTGGAACGAGCCCGAGCATGGCTCGATGGCCTGAACCGGACCCAGGCTCGCAGGTCGAAGCGGTCGGGTCAGACGTGGTCGGATCAGACCCGGACAGCGATCCGAGCACTGCTCGACGAGCCCGACCGGGTGTGGCAAGCAATCGATGTCACCACACCACCCGAGATCGATGGCCCCCTGAACCGCGAAACCCTCGGCTGGTACCTCGCGGCAGTCGCCAAGAACGGAGGTGCGTCATGAGCGCCACGACCCATGTGGAGTGGACCGGTACCCTCACCGCCCTCTCCCCGCTGTTCGTCGGCGGCGAGGAGCTCGGCGACGTGGATCTGGCCCCGGTCCTGGATGGATCCGGTGACGTGTTCATCCCCGGGACGTCGCTCACCGGGGTGATCCGCTCCTTGCTCGAGGAGGATGGGCAGGAGGCATTCGGTTCGGTCGACCAGGTCTCCGCCGTCCGGGTCGACGACGCCCCGGTCATCGACCGGGGTCCACTCGAAGTGCGTGACGGTGTCGCCATCGACCGTGTCCGTGGAGCTGCCGCCGACGGCGTCCTGTTCACCCGGTTGGTCGTCCCGAAGGGTTCGACGTTCGAGTTCCGGATGACGGCAGATGTCGACGACGAGGGCGCACTCGACCCGATCATCGCGCTGCTCACCGCCCCGGACGGGGTGGCGGTGGGCGGGGCGACCAGCCGTGGCCTGGGTCGTGTCCGTCTCGATCACAATGCCAGCCGGACTGCAACGGCTCCCACCCGCGACGGCATCCTCGACCGGCTCGCAGGAACGACACCCGGCAAGTCGGCCAAGGACCTGGGCCTCGAACTGGACCTCGGGCCACGCGAGCAGATCAGGATTCCGTGGACGGCGCACGGGCCGGTGTTCGTCCGCTCCGGCGCGGAGGGCCTGGCCGTGGATGCCCTGCCCCTGGTGACACGTCAGAAGGGCGAGTCAGGCAAGGGCGACAGCGTGCGACTCGTCATCCCCGGGTCCTCAATCAAGGGTGTGCTGAGGAGCCACGCCGAGCGGATCGAGCGGACCGTCCGCGGCATCGACGCCCCCGACGGAGACGTCCTGGATCAGGTCAACGACCCGCGGCTGGCGGTGACTGCACGCTTGTTCGGCACCGCCCGCGCCGGCAGCGACGAAGCGACAGGAAGCCGCAGCGCTGTCCTGGTCCACGACTGCCTCTCCATCTGGAAGTGCAGCGACAACCAGTGGGACGCCGTGGTCAACGCGGCCTCCGCCACCGACCCGGACCGCCTCTCCCAGCTTCGCCCTGCGATCGAGGCACTCCCGAAGAAGCGTGGAGAGATCCAGGTCGGCTTCCACGTGGGTCTGGACCGCTGGACCTCGGCTCCGGTCGACCCTGCGCTCTACTCGTCGCTCGAGACCTACGGGATGAAATGGGAACCGATCCGGCTCACCGTCGACCACCGTTGGCTCGGCAGCGACGACGTCGCTCAGGCCGCGTTGTTCCTGCTGGCCCTGGTGCTGCGGGACTTCTGCGACGGCTGGCTGGCGGTCGGCCACGGCGGATGGCGCGGGCACGGGACCGTCAGCGCCGATCCGACTGGGATCGCTCTGGACACAGACCGATGGGGGGCCGCGAGCCTGCAGGCCCTGATCGACTCCCCGGAGAGCGCCCCCGATCTGAGAAAGGCGTGGTGTCGGATGATCGACCAGGAGGTGTCGGCATGACCACCGGGCGGACAGACAGTAACGCCCTGACGCTGGGGGACGGCGGTGAGCTCACGGTGGAGCACCACAGCGACAAGGACGCCGCCACCGCCCTGGCCCGGTTCGGTGAAACAACGCCGACCGTGATCGGCTGGTCGGGCCGCAGCGCCGGCTTCGTCACCAGCTCCCCGCCTCCCGACCTGTTCGAGATGCGGGCGTTCGACGGGTCGAACGAGCTGCGCTGGTACCGGAGCCCTGACGGTTCCTCCCGAACCGTGCTGATCCGTGAGACTGATGCCCCGACTGGCGAGGGCCTGCCCTTCGAGCGCCGCGTCACCGGTGCCCGGATGATGGTGTGGGGCACCGGCACCGGACAGCGGTCAGTGCGCTCCCGCCAGGTCGGCGAGCTGGTCACACCGGTCGAGGTGCCCGCCGGCGCCCAGTTGGTGATCGACGTTGTCGAGTACATCGGCCGGCACCCAGAGTCGGGCACTGCTGTGGTGATCGAAGAACGTCTCTGCGGACTGCGCGTCGCTGAAGCCGACGAAGGAGATGCGTGATGGAGGTCACCGGCCGCCTCGAGGAGTCGGGGGGAAGGTTCTTTGTCAACACGGCGGGACGCCAGCGGCCGGTGGCAAGGCGTGCTTTCGACTCGGCTCGCGACCTTGTTGGGCAGGAGGTGCAGGGTGAGTTCACTCGCGAGGGGGTGACCGATCTCGTCGCCTTGGCCGCCGTTGTTGACGAGATCGATGAGGCCGTTACCCGGCCGAGGGCTGGCCACGGCGAGTTCTTCAACCCCTACACCTTCATTCCCGCCCCGGCCCGCAGAACCGACGCAACGGCGTTCGGGGACGGCACCCCAATCGGACACGACCGATACCGGCCCGACCGTTGGACAGGTCGGATCCGAGTCCAGCTCACCACCGGCTCACCTTTGATCATCAGCGACGCCGGCGCTGCCACGTGGGAGCACGATCACGGCATCTTCCCGACCAGAACCCGGATCGATGGGACGCCGATCATCCCCGCTTCATCGGTCAAGGGCATGATCCGCTCTGCGTTCGAGGCGGTCACCGTCAGCCGATTTGGACTGTTCGACGCCAAGCACTCACGCCGCCTCGCGTACCGGCAGATACCGAGGGACGCACTGGCGCTCGTGCCCGCTCGAGTGACCGACGACGGAACCCACGTCGAAGTCCTGTCGGGCACCAGCGAGATCGGCTGGGGGGGCCGTGTACCCGACGGTAGTCCCCAGTACGCCGCATGGTTCCCAGCCCACCCTCACGGCTTCACCCCAGCGAACCTGGGACTAGCTGAGAACGGGCAGGTTCCGCCGCTGAAGCTTCGCGTGCGCATCCGACTGGCACGCAAGCCAGGCAATCGGGGGTTCGACTACTGGCAGGTCACCGACGTGCTCGAGTTGGAGCAGGGCACGGACATGGCCGCTCCGCCGGAGCCGATGCACACCGACCAGGTCTCCACCGGCCACTGGGTGGGCAACGCCACCGAGGAGGTCACCGGATGGCTGCACTGGACCAACCGGAACGTCAGAGGTAAGCACGACGAACGGGTCTTCTTCACCGCTGGACAGCAACCCGTTGTCACGCCGCTGACCGGTGAACTCAGCGAGACGTGGAATGCGGTGGTTGCCAGCTACATCGACGCTCATCGAGAGAAGGAGATCACCGGACGCGCCGAGGCGATCGGCGAGCCGTGGCGGCATCTGGGGGATGACCCCGGTGAGACGGCTTGGTCGCCGCACCTGTACGAGGATGCCCGTCAGAAACTCACACCCGGAGCACTCTGCTACGCGAGAGTCGACACGACAAACAACCAGACCACAATCACCGCGCTGCAACCCGTGATGATCGGTCGGGAACTGTACGAGGCGTCGCCCCGGGACCTCGCAATGAACGCGCACCTCACACCCGCCACAGGACTCACCCAATTGTCCGCGGCCGACCGGGTCTTCGGCTGGGTCAATGCCGCCAAGGGCGACGACCAGGCGGTGCGCGGTCACGTCCGGATCGGCTCGGTAGAGGCGGATCAGGCGACGGTGTCCGAGTTCGACGGACAGGGAGTTCCGCTTGCGATCCTGTCCGGGCCGAAGCCGACACAGGCCCGCTTCTACGCGGCGAAGAACCTCGACGGCGACCCGCTCGACGACCGATCCCCCAAACGGGCCGGCTACGAGTCTGACGGCGGGCTCCGGGGCCGCAAGGTCTACCCGCCCCACCGCGTCGCCGATAACCATTGGGAGGACCCAGACGACGTTCAGATGCCGCGGGAGTTCCAGCGCACAGGAGGATTCCGCGACAACCAGAACCGCTCGGTGACGAGTTGGGTCGACCCTGGCTCCACGTTCCACTTCGACATGTGGGTCGACAATCTCACCGACGCCGAGCTCGGGGCTCTGCTGCACGTGGTCTCCATGCCGGATGACACCTTCCTGCGGTTGGGTGGCGGACGACCACTGGGGTTCGGAAGCGTGCACCTGTCGGTCGACTGGGACGGGTCCGAGCTGACCGGCCCCGAGCAGATCACGATCAATGACCGGTACCGGAGCCTCAGCCCTTCCTCCACCCGAGTCACGGAGGAGATCGGGAACCAAGTCGACAGATCCTTCAAGGAAGCGTTGGTGGAACTGGTCGGCGCGGATGGCGCTCGGAACGTGCTCAGTTCCTACACAGCGTCCATCCAGGGTGGGGACGGCCCGGTCCACTACCCACGTGCCGCGGCGACCCCCGATCCTGACGGCAAGAACTACGAGTGGTTCACCCGCAATGAGAAGCAGGAGAACGGCACGGTCATGGAAGGTCGGGGCCGGTCGCTGCCCGCGCCTTACGGCCCGCTGCCGTTCCATCCACGGTAGGGAGAGGGCACGACGATGACGCCATGTGGACGCGTGAACTCGGAGGAGGCGTCCTCTCCAGCGGTCGCCATGGTCGACCTGGTGGCCGCGCATCGGGACGCCGGGGCCTGTTCCAGCGTTGGGAGGCCCTGAATGCCATCAGTCGTCGAGGTCCCGATCGTGCCGGAGTCCATTTCCGCTGTGACTCCGGCACGTTTGCACGGCTTGGTCTCCACGTGGATCGAGCGTGACCTCAGCCTCCAGCAGCACCGCTCACCACGCAAGGGCTTCTCGGTCGCGACCCAGCACGTACCGGGCCAGCCGCTCACGATCCGCGTCGGACTGGTCGACGACAACCTGCTCGACCGCCTTGCTGATGGGGTGCTGAGCGGAGCAGGACGCGGTCGTCTGCGCGGCGGCCTGGTTCCCGACGCTCCTCCGGTGTTGATGTCCTCGGTCGACTGGGGAGAGCTGATCCGATCCGCCGCCGAGCGCGAGGATCCACCCCGGTCGTTCTCCTTCGTCGCTCACACCGGGATCGCGTTCCGCCACGGACGTCTGACCAACCCCCTGCCGATTCCCGGCAACGTCTTCGGCCATCTCCGTGCCCGATGGGCAGAGTTCGCGCCTCCGGGCCTGGCCCCTGACCTCGAGCTGCGGGATCTCGGGCTGGTGATCAGCCGCCTGGATGGGGGAACCGAGCTCACCGATGTGCGGGGGAAGCGGGTACCCGGGTTCGTCGGCAGGTTCACCGTCCACGCCGCCGAGGCCGGTGAGCGGGCCCTGCGGGTGCTCGACGCGCTGGCCCGACTGGCCCCGTTCGCCGGGATCGGCGCCAACACCACGATCGGGATGGGGAGGTGTGACTACCTGCCTCGATGACCGCTTGCGCGCCGCGGTCGCGGACGAGGACCGCCTCTACGCGGCCTGGCTCGAGACCCGTGCACGGCTCAACGAGGAAGGCCCCCTCACCGGCGCCGCGCTCGACATCGAACGTGACCTCGGTGCCACACTCCGTCGGCTGAGCGACGAGCTGCGACACGACCGATGGGTCCCCTCTCCGTTGGCTCGGTTCACCCTGACCAAGGACGACGGCACCGATCGGGTTCTGCGGGTTCCCCCGGTGGCCGACCGCGTGGTGGAGCGGTCGTTGCTGTCGGTGATCGCTCCCGTGCTCGATCCGCTGCTGTCACCGTGGTCGTTCGCCTACCGACAGGGGATCCGGGTCCTCGACGCCCTCGCCGCGCTGGCGCGGTTCCGAGACTCCGGACTTCGCCACGTGGTCCGCACCGACTTCGACGACTGCTTCGACCACATCAATCGGACCCGGCTGTTGGATCGACTCGCCGACGAGATCCCCAGCTCGTGGCTGATCGACGTGGTCAGCCGCCTCATCACCCGCCCGGACCAGGGGAAGGCGGGCCACGTCCCGGGAGGGATCCCGCAGGGCGCTCCGCTGTCGCCGCTGCTGTGCAACCTGTACCTGGACGAGTTCGACCAGTCGATGGCCGCGCGCGGCATCGACCTGGTCCGCTACGCGGACGACGTCACCCTGGTGGCCCGCAGCCGCGCCGCTGCCGAGGAAGCGGCCGAAGCCGCAAGAGCGGGCGCCGGCGATCTGGACATGGCCCTCAACGAGGAGAAGACGATCATGACGACCTTCGACGAGGGGTTCTTCTTCCTGGGCGAAGAGATCGGTCCGACCCACCCGGTGCTGGAGCTCGCCGCGGTCGCCAACGGCGAGCAGCTGCGCAAGACCCTGTACGTGACCCGAACCGATACCCATGTCACGGTCTCGAAGGGCCAGTTCGTGGTGAGGACCTACGACGACGACGTCCTGCTGCGGGCGCCGCTGAGCATGGTCGGCCACGTCGTGCTGTGCGGGCCGGTGGGCCTCTCGGCGGGGGCCCGGTCCGCCGCCCTCTACGAGGGCATCGAGGTGACGATCCTGTCACTGCGGGGTCGGTGGCTGGGCCGGCTCGACGGCGGACAGCTCAAGCGAGCCGATATCCGACGACAGCAGTACCGGGCCGGCGACGACATCGAACGGCGCGCTCTCATCGCCCGGGGGTTCGTGGTGGGCAAGATCGACAACATGCGCGCGCTACTGATGCGCTATCGGCGGCGACATGCCACACCTCAGCTCGTCGGAGCGACCAACCACCTTCGGGAGCTGCGTCGGGTGGTGTTGCGCTGCGAGTCGCTCGAGCAGATCCGGGGGTTCGAGGGGGCGGCGACCAAGAGCTACTTCGGAGCGTTCGGCTCTCTCCTGCCCGACGACGCCGGATTCCAGGGGCGCGTCCGTCGACCACCCACCGATCCCGCCAACGCGACGCTCTCCTACAGCTACGCCGTCCTCCAGGGCGAGATCACCAGCGCGCTCGCCACCGCCGGCTTGGACCCGGTGGCGGGGTTCCTGCACCTCGACCACGACAACCGACCCTCGCTGACCCTGGACCTGATGGAGGAGTTCCGCCCGCTGGTGGTCGACGCCACTGTCGTGGACCTGTTCCGCCGCCGAGCGTTGGGCGCGGAGCACTTCCGTGATCTCGGCACCGAGGCGGGGATCCGTCTCACCGACCCCGGTCGACGACGCCTCCTCGAAGGACTGGAGAGACGGATGCTCACCGTGTTCCACCATGCACCGTCGGACCGCCGGGTGACCTATCGCCGGGCGTTCCTGCTCCAGGCCCAGCACCTGGTCGCCGTGCTGACCGGCGAAGCGGACGAATACCAGCCGGTACCATGGCGCTGATCGACGCGATCGTCGCCTACGACGTCTCGAACGACGACGCCCGCGCCCGGGTCGCGGCCCGGCTCAGCCGCTGCGGAATCCGCTTGCAACGCAGTGTGTTCGCCGTGCGGGTGCCGGCAGAGGAGCTGGAGCACCTGGTCGATGACATCGCGGGCATGATCGACGAGAACCACGACGTGATGCACCTGTTCCGTCAATGTGCCACATGCGATGAAGGAGCGGTGGAACTGGGGCAGGCACCTCCGGACCTCCACGTGGAATGCTGGATCGTGTGAGCTGCCCCAACGGTTCCCTGGAGGTGTCAGCGCGCAGGGACCCCGTGGGTGTCTACGACACTCTTGAGGGGACTGCGTGGCGCGCTCGGAGAGCACCGCGGCATCAAGCGGCACGAGCCCCCTCGCCCGATCACCTCTTCCGACCCTCAGCGCCGACTACGTGCGTGGCGCGAAACGAGCCCCTGGATCCCGCTTGAGACAAGGGTTCCCACGGGGTAGGGTCGGGCTCTGAGACGCGCAGAAGAGCGCATAGAAACATTGTTCCCATGCCGGTTTTCGACAATAATGGTGTGAAGTCGGGCTCTGAGACGCGCAGAAGAGCGCATAGAAACTCCCCTCGAAAGGGGACTCCGACATGAGCATTGTCGGAAGTCGGGCTCTGAGACGCGCAGAAGAGCGCATAGAAACGTCTGGTTGGCGCGGTTGTGCGCACTAGCTGCGGAGTCGGGCTCTGAGACGCGCAGAAGAGCGCATAGAAACTGGCGTTCTCCTTCGCGTCCCGCTTCTCCTTGACGGGTCGGGCTCTGAGACGCGCAGAAGAGCGCATAGAAACGCCACAAAGCGGCAGGACCACGCACGACCACGTCGGGCTCTGAGACGCGCAGAAGAGCGCATAGAAACTTTGTTCTTCCAGTTCCATGACAACGAGGACAAGGAGTCGGGCTCTGAGACGCGCAGAAGAGCGCATAGAAACGGAAACCGAAGTTTCGTTCCAGGTTTCGGGCCAGTTCGAGTCGGGCTCTGAGACGCGCAGAAGAGCGCATAGAAACCGACCTGTGACACCCCAAGCGTCTCGCCAGAAGTCGGGCTCTGAGACGCGCAGAAGAGCGCATAGAAACTTTCCTAGGGTGCGACTAGACTCGCACCCGCTCAGCGTCGGGCTCTGAGACGCGCAGAAGAGCGCATAGAAACGCTAGGACGGTATATCCGTCATACTCGTAACTGTCTGGCTCTGAGACGCGCAGAAGAGCGCATAGAAACCTGCGAGCCATGATGGCTCCTCCTTGTTTTGGTTGCTATCGTCGGGCTCTGAGACGCGCAGAAGAGCGCATAGAAACCAGTCGGATTCTGTGAATGGATAAAAATGTTGTCAAGTCGGGCTCTGAGACGCGCAGAAGAGCGCATAGAAACTCTTCCTGCGAGCCATGATTGGCCCCTTTCTGTTTGGGTGTCGGGCTCTGAGACGCGCAGAAGAGCGCATAGAAACGACTTCGATGAATGTGTCGTCATCAATCCAGAATCGTCGGGCTCTGAGACGCGCAGAAGAGCGCATAGAAACTCAGGGACCAGATGTAAACCTCTGGCATGTCGTGTCGGGCTCTGAGACGCGCAGAAGAGCGCATAGAAACTCAGCAGCCACAAAGCGGCCTGTCCACGAATGACCAGTCGGGCTCTGAGACGCGCAGAAGAGCGCATAGAAACTCGGAGCGACGCTCCGAGAAGGAGT
>WBZM01002629.1_pt1 | contig 14964 bp, 12 predicted proteins | sample 5204271 | NCBI WGS metagenome assembly WBZM01 (sample SAMN12344346, study PRJNA552823) | activated sludge metagenome | biome: Activated sludge suspended growth; feature: Nitrification reactor; material: Wastewater; isolation source: activated sludge from nitrification reactor of wastewater...
CGCCATCTCGGCGGTGACCTCGATCTTCGGGTAAAGGTGGCCGATGCGCTTCTCGGCCTCGTCACGCATCCACTGGCCGTAGTAGCGCACGTCCTCGGCGAGGCCGCTCGCTCCCCGCCACGATCCCGTCGCGTCCAGCTTCCGGAGCGATTCCGGATTGACCGGCGGCCTGCCGGCAAACTTCGGCGGAATCTCGATCATCGCCTTGTTGATCAGCACCGCCACCGGGTTCAGGTCGCTGGCGTAACTCTCCAGCCCGAGCCGCTGCGCTTCGAGCGGCAGCGCGCCACCGCCGGCGAAAGGGTCATGAAAAGCCGGCAGCTTGTCAGGGTCGTAGAGCGCGAGCAGCCGCGCGCGATCGTCGACCGTGCTCGACTCCCCTGCACCGCTTCCCTGCCTCACCTCGGCGCAGGTGTAGCGCCAGCTTTGCCAGATTTCGTCGCGCGCCTGCTGCAGCACGGTCTCGTTGGTCGTGTTCTCCCACTGGACCAGTTTCTCGATGATGCGGAACAGGCGCTTCCGCTCCTTCTCCTGCTTCTCCTCGGTGGGGAAGAGATCCGGATGCGCCGACGGGTCGTCGACCATCTGCGCGAAGATCACCGCGCGCGCCGCCGCCAGCGGTCGCCGCGCCCACCACAGGTGCAAGGTGCTCGGGTGCCCGTGCCGGATCGATTTCTCGCGCGCGCTGGCGATGTTGATCGCCTCCAGCGGCAGCGCGACTTCGATGAGTTTCCTTTTGCTTGTCATGGGGCAAGGAATGTCCTGTTAAGCCCATCCGCGAAGATGTCGGCGGCGGGACGATCGGGGTCGAGACTCCGTGCGCTGATCGCCTGAGCCCAGGGTTTGCCGGGCTCGTTTCGCATCTTGCCGATGGCGAGCATATCGTTCTCCAGTAAGGATTGCATCACGTTCGTGCTCGACAGCGGGCAGCAGCCCGGATCAAGCAGACAGATTGGCGGTCCCCGACGAGGTGAAATGGCCAGATCAGGAGAGCACGACGCCCGCACGATCGGCAATTCGTCGAGCCAGCGCCAGAAAGTCGCCGTAGGCATTGCGCACGGCTTCTCCATGCGCGCCGATAGCTCCGTCTGCTGGTTTGAGGGCGAAGACCGGTTTGCGTGCTTCCATGGCCATCGGCATCAGGCTGCGGTAATGCTTAAGCATCGCGAGGCAATAGGGGTCTGCGCCGGCGCTCATCGTGCCAGTCGGGGATTCGTCCCGTACCGATTCACGATATTCGCCGGGAAATCGGTCGATCCAGCGTTGATATGCCTTCGGCGGCCGGTTCTCACGCATGCCATGTTGCATCACCACGTAACCCAATGGCGCGATCTGTCCTGGGGGCAAAGCCATCGACGGATCCGGGTTCCTGGTGACCAGGTCTTGCCAACTCGCGCGCCAGGTGCGCAGCGATGGCCCGAGATTGCGCAGACCTTGCAGGGAGAAGAGGTCCGGGCCCAGTGGAATGACGACGTGCTGACTTGCGATCAGCGCGGCGCGGTTGATTGCGCCGAGATTCGGTCCGACATCGATCATCACCCACTTCGCGTCGAATTCCGTTGCCGCCTGGCTCACGCCCCGGTAAAAGGCAGTCATGATGCGAAACGCCGATTCGTCACGATTGTGGCAACGCGGCCATGCATCGGAAAGCTTGTCCTCGAACGTCGATAGCGCCAAGTCCCCGACCACCAGTGCAAGGTGTGAACCGATCTTTTCCAGGTGCGGGGTCTGCACATCGCCAAGTCCGCGGATGATCGGGCGCAACGCGCCGAATATCGTTCGTGAATGTTCACCTTTCGGCCAGAGAAGCTCAAGCTGGTCTTCGGTGAGGAACATGCTGGTGAGGTTGGCTTGCGGATCGAGGTCCACCGCCAGCACTTTCTCTCCCTGATCGGCGATCATGCACGCCAGATGATAGACCAGCGTGGTCTTGCCCACACCGCCCTTGTTGTTGAAAAATGCGATGGTCTTCATGCCCGTCTGCGCAGGGTTGCCAGCACGTAGCCGGCATCGAACTGGAATTCTGCCGGAGCGCTGCCGTTCTTCGCCAGGGCATCCTGCGCCCGCAGTACGCCTCGCCCGAAACGATTGACATAGCCCAAAGCCTTCAGCGCCTCGGCGACGACCGGGTTGCGGTAGCTGGTTTGCTGCGGAAAATTGACCGGCGACGCTTCGCCATAGAGGCCGCCTGGACTCTGTATCTCGAGCCGATCGTCGAGCCAGGTGATCCTCAGAGGGGCCGTCGACGCGTAGTCTCGATGCATGATCGCGTTCATCAGCAGTTCGCGGACGGCAACGCGTGGGTAGGACTCGACAGTGCGTTCTCGCAGAACGCCATCGGCGGCGGGAAACTGGATCAATTGCGCGTCGACAAGCGCGTCGAGTTCGCGGAGCACGGTCAGCAGGTCGCCAGTCAGTTCGCGTTCATTGAGTACCGGGGCGGCCAGGGAGTTGCCGCCCACCCGGAGGAACTGAATGTAGGCTCCGGGCAGCCAGTTGCGAACGTCGAAGCCGAACAGGATGATGCCGGCGTGCGTCGGGCACGTCCTGCCTAGGTCGAAGAACCTCAGCGAGGCCAGTTGCTGCTCGACCGACCGCCCGTTTTCTGCGATGACGTCCGCGGCCACCGCGTGTTGAAGATAATCGATGACGAAAAGAGAGGTCGCCAGATCTTTCACTGTACTGTCAAGACACGGCTGCGCGTCGAATGTCCGCGCTTGCGATACCCGCCGCTCGATCAGGATGCGCTCCTCGTGCTCGCTTGCATATCCCCGCCGCGGGCCATTGCGTATGCAAATGCGCCCCCTGTAACGCACCGGTGGAAGCATGGCGGGCTGCACGGTGACGATGGCAACTTCGCCCTGCGCCGTGGAAACCTTCTCGACGGAAATCGCGGGCAGCGGTTGTATGGCACCGTCGTCGCGCAAACCACCCAGGTTGCGCAACAACTCGTCGGAAACCGAGATTCCAGCAAACTGGCCCGCGTTGTCCACGCCGATGATCAAGTGACCGGGAGCGGCGTGATTTGGCAGATCGTTGGCGAAAGCGCACACCGCCTCCGAGAATTTGTCCGTGTCCCTGGTCGAGGTCGTAAACTCGACCCGATCGGCTTCATGGTGCGTGATCAGTTCACGCAGTTCCTGTTCAGTCATGAGATGGCTACCTTGGTTCCATGGAGCGCTGCAGTAACTCGGCCAGGCTGTAGTTTATGCTCGTCACCGCGAAATCCGGTTCACGGGTAAACGGCTGGCGCAGGTAATGCACCGTGTGCGTGGCTTCGTCGATGAACTCGACGATGGCAAGAATGAAGTCCTCGGGCTTGTTGAGCGAAAAGAGAATCTCGTTACGCGTGACGGTAATCGTCGGCGCGTCGGCAACGCGCCCCTTCACTTCGATGAAGCGTAGCTTGCCGCTGCCCGGAACGCGGCTTTCGATGTCGTAGCCGAGTTTCTCGAACTCGCGGTCGGTGGGTTCAAAACCGAGCTGGCGCTCGACCGCCATGACGATCGCGCGGGCGCGGGCGGCGCTGACTTGCGTATCGACGGCGTTCGCCAGCGTGGTCGAAGCCTGGCCGCTGATCGCCCGGATCAGGCCGATCGGCACCACCAGGAAGCCGCCCAGGACCACCGGCGGCAGCGGCGAGATTTGCGCTTCGCGCTGCAGGTCGTCCAGCCGCTTTTCGAGCCGCCCCTGCAGGAGGTCGGCGCGCTTGCGCGCTTCGCCTGAGTTCAGTCTGGCATTCGGTCTGCCTGCCTGCTCCTGCAGTTTGAGTTCCTCGGTGCGGTGGTCCCAATAGGTGATTTCCTTGGTCAGGCGATCCTTGACCGCCGCTTCGGTCTTGCCGATCAATTCGAGCCGACGACGGCGGACCTCGGCCAGATGTTCCGGCACGATGTGGGTGATCGCGTAGCGCAGCACCTGCCCCTCGAGTTCGCGCGTGATCCACCGGAATTCAGGGCGATCGAGAATCGCTTCGCTGGCCGGCTCGTCCGGCGCGAGTGGCCGATCGTCGAGATAGGGCGCGTAGTGCACATGACGCGTGCGGTGGCTGGCGTCGATTTCGACGTAGAGCATGCGCTTCGAGACGACGTGACGCTCGCCGGTGCGGCTGAGGCCGGCGTCCTGAATGGCATGCTCGAGGGAGAACAGCACGCGCGGCTGCAGCCCGAAGTCGCCGTCGTCAACCAGCACGCTGCCGCGCTTGAGCAGATCGCGATGGCGCTCCAGCGTCAGATCGATGAGGCCATCGAGCAATGCGTGGCCGGGGCAGACGAATGCCGCCAGCGGCTGGCCGGCCGGTGCGACGAGCGACTTCTCGAAGGCGATTCGCTCGTAGCGCGGCAGCACGGGCTCGCCGGTCCCGATCAGGCGATCGCGGTTGCGCAGCAGCGCGGGTACATGCGTGATTTCGTAGCGCCGGGGCTCGCGCTGGCGGACGGTGCCGCCGAGTTGCGTGAACGCTGCGAGGAAGAACGACTCGATGTAATGCGGTTGCAGCCGGCGGGCGTCGGCACGCTCCATCTCCTCGCGGATGCGCTGCACCCGGCTGGCGTCCATCGCGTCGTGCGCCAGTGCGCGGTCCTCGAGCAGGCTCCGCAGGTGTTCGCGATCCATCGCCAGATCGAGGACGGTGCTCAGGTAAGCTCTCACCTCGGGCTGCTCGCCGTAGCGAATGGCTTCGATCAGCAGTTCGCGCAGCGACAGAACCTTGCCGCCGGACTCGAAGGCGAGCTTGCCGAGCACATCGAACACCTGCCCGCCAAGCGCCTGGCGCGCCTGTTCGAGCTTTTCCAGCAGGCGGCGATAGACATCGCCTTCGCGGGTGTCGTCGGCGACCAGGTTCCACAGGTGGCAGACCTCGGTCTGCCCGATGCGGTGGATGCGGCCGAAGCGCTGCTCGATCCGGTTGGGGTTCCACGGCAGGTCGTAGTTGACCATCAGGTGCGCGCGTTGCAGGTTGATTCCCTCACCGGCGGCGTCGGTAGCGAGCAGTACCTGTACCGCGGGATCGTGCCGGAACGATTCCTGCACGGCCAGGCGCTGTTCGCGGCCGACGCCGCCGTGGATGACGACGACCGCGTCGTTGCGGCCGAGCAGCGTGCGGATGCGTTGCTCGAGATAGTTGAGCGTGTCGCGGTGCTCGGTGAAGATGACCAGTTTCTGGCCTGGCGACGGGGTCGGCGGCGGGATCGCTCGGGCCGCGTACGGCGCGCGCGCCTGGGCAAGATGCTGGCCGATGGCGCTCGGCGTGAAGACCTCGGAGAGCAGGCTGGTCAGTTGGCACCACTTGGTGTCGGTGCCACTGCGACAGACGGCGAAAGCCTGCCTTTCGAGCCTGCTCAGAGTGTCGATTTCGCTGCGCAATTCGGCCATCGAGCGGGCAGCGGTGGCCTGGTCGAGAATCTCTTCTTCGGCGGCAGCGACTTCGTCGTCGGGCGCTTCGTCCAGGTCGTCGAGGTCTTCGCCGTCGAGGACCGGCAGAGCGGCAGACACGATGCTTGCGGCCTGGCCGCCGCGTTGGAGGATCTCCAGTTCGCGCAGTCGGCCATCCAGCCGTTCGCGCCGGCGGCGCAGCGATTGGTGGATGGCTTCGGGAGAGGAAGCCAGGCGCCGTTGCAGGATGGTCAGGGCGAAGCCGACGGTGCCGGCGCGCTTGTCGTTTTCCAGCGCCTCCGCACGGTTGAATTCCTCACGCACGTAGTCGGTGACCGCCCGGTAGAGCGCGGCTTCGCCGTCCGAGAGGCGGTAGGGCACGGTGTAGGCGATGCGCTCGGGGAAGAGCGGCGTGCCGTCGAACTTGCGCAGACTCTCCTTGACCATACGGCGCATCAGGTCCGACACGTCGGCGCTGTGCACGCCATCCCGGTAGCGCCCTTCGAAGCGGTCGCCATCGAGCAGCGCCATGAACAACTGGAAGTCGGCTTCCTTGCCGTTGTGCGGCGTGGCCGACATGAGCAGGAAGTGCCGCGTCAGCGTCGACAGGAGTTGGCCGAGGCGATAACGCCGAGTGTACTTGGTCTCGCTCCCGAAGACGGTGGCCGACATCTTGTGCGCTTCGTCGCAGACGATGAGGTCCCAGCGGCAATCGGGCACCTGCAGCTTCTGCTGCACGGCCTCATTACGCGCGAGCTTGTCGAGGCGGGCAATGCACAGCCTGGTTTCGAGAAACCAGTTGCCGGTGCGTGCGGCTTCGAGCTTGTCGTTGGTGAGAATCTCGAACGGCAGGTGGAAGCGGCGGTAGAGTTCGTCCTGCCACTGTTCGGCGAGGCCGCCCGGGCAGACGATCAGGCAGCGCTGCAGGTCACCGCGCGCGACGAGTTCCTTGATCAGCAGGCCGGCCATGATCGTCTTGCCAGCGCCGGGGTCGTCGGCGAGCAGGAAGCGCAGCGGCTGGCGCGGCAGCATGCTTTCGTAGACGGCGGTAATCTGATGCGGCAGCGGGTCGACGACCGAGGTATGCACGGCCAGAACCGGGTCGAACAGATGCGCCAGCCGGATGCGCTGGGCCTCGGAAACCAGCCGGAAAAGTGCGCCATCGCCGTCGAAGCTCCACGGCCGGCCGTGCTCGACGACTTCCAGGCGTTCCTCGTCGTGGCGGTAAAGGAGCTCGTTGGCGACGCGCCCGGCGGCCGTCTTGTAGGTCAGCTCCAGAGCTTCGGAGCCAAACCACTGAACGCTGACCACGCTCACCAATGCGTCGGGAACGATGCCGCGGATCGCCGCATTGCTCTGCAGTTGTTCGAGTTTCATCGCCGATCGAAATGGGCCGTGGTGGTGTGCTTTGCGAAGTGGGCTATTGTCCATCAGCACGGCGCGCCTGGTGCGGGATTTCTTGATTCAGGCGGGGAGCGTGCAGCGTGCCCACCGCCCAGGACGAGGCGCAAGCACACGCCGGCATGCAAGCTGCCGGCGGCTATGACTTCGCGATGAGCGTCCCCCGCCTGGAAACCGCTTCAGTGCTGCGCGAAGACGCGCGTCGAACCGTCGGGTTGGACGAGCAGCGTCTGGTAGGGGATCGGCTTTGAGCTTTCCATCCCCGGCGAACCGGGCGGCATGGAAGGAACCGACAGGCCGAGCGCTTTCGGCTTTTCCTGCAGCAGACGCTGCATGTCGGCAGCAGGAACGTGCCCTTCCACGACATAGCCGCCGACCCTGGCGGTATGGCAGGCAGCGGTCGTCATGGCCGAAGTCGAGCGTCTGGCTGCGCTCGACCCCAGCGCCGACGGGTCCGACATCGCGCTTCTCGCGCGCAACCGAGCAAGGCTCGAACCGATCCGTGCCTGGTGCGAGAACGCCGGCATCGCCTGCGCCGCGGGCGAAGGTGAGCAGAATGGCGGCCCAAGCCTGCACCAGGTGCGCGAAGGCTGTCATCTGGCCGATTTCTTGCGCGGCAAGGCGAATCGCCTGCTGCGCTGCGGCACCTTGGCGCGCTGGCGCGCTGGTTCGCCGCCCGCCATCGCGCGGCGATCAGCGGCAACCCGTGGTGCTCCTTGTCCGCCAATTCATCGACAAAGTCGAAGCGAGCCGGGGCGATTCGCCTTTGCCGGCCAGTCTGGCCTGCGAGGCGCTGCATGAACTCGGCAACGAAGCGCGGCATGCCGAGCGCGGGAGACGCTGGCGCTCTGCTCGGCCGACCGCGACAGCAACCCTTTCACGCCGCCGCTCGCCGCCGCTGTCGTCCGGCGCAACCCCCTGCCGCCGACCGTCGAGCGGCCGCCGTAGCTCGCGCTGCGCACCGGCGACGGCGGTCTCGTCGGTCGTCTGGCGCGCGCGGTCGAGCTGCCGGCCGGCGAGGTGCTCGACGTTCGGGTCGATGCCCTGGTCAGGCGAACGCGCAAACGGACCGACGCGCGCTTCCTGCCCTGGATCAACACCGACGCCTGGTGGGTCGTCCTCGCGACGCTGCACATCGCGCCGGCGCAGCGCTGATGCCCTCATTCCGACAATAGATCAGGATGGGCACATCCTTCGGCCCAGCGCACGGACCAAGCCGGCCCTGAGCCGGCAGCAATCAGGCCATCATGACCGTCCGCAACGTGGGATTCCTCTTTCGTCCGCAGTCGGTGGCGGTGGTTGCCGAACCCGACGAAGCGAGCCGATACGCCGAGGTGGTGCTGGCGAATCTGCCCGGCGGCGCCTTGGCCGGCCCGCTGATGTCGTCGGCGCGCACCGGCGCTCGCTGTTTTCCATCGGTAGCGACGTTCGGCTCGGCGAAATCGCGACGACACCCGACCTGGCGATCCTTTGTGCCTCGCTCGACCTGGTGCCGTGCATCATCAGGCAACTCGGTGCGCGCGGCACGCGCGGCGTGATCGTCGGACCGCGGATGTGGCACAAGATGCGCCGCAGCGAGATCGCGGCGGCACGCCAGGGAATTCTCGAAGCGGCGCAGCCTTCGCTGATGCGACTGCTCGGGCCAGGCAGCGGCGGACGCGTCGTTCCCGGCAGCGGACTCAATGCCTCGGCCACGCCGGTACCGATCAAGCCGGGAAAAATCGCCGTCCTCAGCCAGTCGACAACGATCAGCGCCGCCGGGCGCAACGCCGGGCGCAACAAGCCGCTCGTCGCCATTCATTGTGGGCGGCTGGCGGCAGTCGACGCGACCGACGGACCGTTGCGCGCCGAGGACGTTTTTCAGGCAGCGCTGCGGCGGGCCGGCTGGGTGAGCGTCGATACGCTCGGCGCGCTGTTCGAAGCGGTCGAAGCGATGGCGCGCGTGCGCCCGCAGCGCGGCGACAGCCTGGCGATTCTCGGCAACGGCCACGGCCCCGGGCGGATTGCCGCCGAGACGTTGTTGCGCGCCGGCGGCCGCCTGGGCGACCTTTCGCCCGCCACGCTCAGGCACTTCGAGAAACGCCTGCAGACGCGTTCGCACCTGAGCAATCCGCTCGCGCTGCCGCCCGGCATGCGCGCGGACGGATGGGCGGCCGCGCTGTCGGCCATGCTCGCCGACAGCCGTACCGATACCGTGCTGACCGTCTGCCCGCCGTCGCCCTTTGTCGCCAGCGACGAAGTGGCGACAGCACTCTGCGCCGTCTCGCGACAGAGCCAGCACAAGGTCTTTACCGCCTGGATCGTCGGCGACGCGATGCTCCAAGCGCAACGCATCGCCGCGGCGCATGGCGTGTTGAGCCACGACTCGCCGGAAAGGGCGATCGCCGTATTTCTCGGCGTGCTCAATTGCCGGCGCAATCGCGATCTGCTGATCCAGATGCCGCCGTCGTTGGCAGCGGACTTCCCGCCGGACAGTGAAGCCGCCCGCAGCGTCGTCGGCGAAGCGTTGACCGCGGCCGGCGAAACGCTGTCGGCGCGCCACACCCGCCGCCTGCTGCAAGCCTACGGCATCATCGTCGCCGACACGCCAGCCGCCCCCAGCATCGATGCCGCACTGCTCGCCGCCGAGCAGATCGGCTATCCGGTCGATCTCGCGCTGCTGCTCGCCAACGGCGCCGTTTTCGACGAGACGGCCGGCAGCCTCCCTTCGCCGGCAGCGATACGCATCGCCGCCCGCGACCTGCGCCGCCGCCTGCGCGCCCAGCATCCGGCGCGTCGCGTCACCGGCTACCGTCTGCGGCCAAACGGCGCCCGTAGCGGCCCCCGGCGCTGCGCCTCGGCGTCGCCGGCGATGCCCTCTTCGGCCCGGTCGTCTTCCTCGCCCGCAGCGCGGCCGGCAACGCGTGCGAGAGCGGCTGCGTCGTCGCCCTGCCGCCGCTCAAGCTAATGCTGGCGCACGATCTGGTCGCGCAGCCCCTTTTGCCGAAGAGCTCGGCGAGAGCGAGCGGACGCCCCTGCAGACGGCGCTCAGCCAGGCGCTGGTTCGTCTGTCACCATTGCTGACCGAATCGACCACGTGGCAAGCGTCGAACTCGACCCCCTGCATGTCGAGGCTGCCGGCGTCGTCGCGTTCGACGCCCGCATCGGCCTCGCGCGCTCGAGCGCTTGAGCGCCGCGATCAATCGTCGACGCCTGGCCATCCGAGCCTATCCGAAGGAACTCGAACAAGCGATCGCGTGGCAGGGTCGGGCCCGGCTGCTGCGGCCGATTCGGCCGGAAGACCAGACCTCGCTCGGCGACCTCATCAACTCGCTGGCGCGCGAAGATTTCCGCATGCGCTTCTTCAACGCCATGCGCAGCATCTCCCGTTCGCGCATCGCCCGTTTTACGCAGATCGACTTCGATCGCGAGATGGCCTTGGTGGCGATCGAGCGCGGCGACGACGGGCTCGACCGTGCCCTCGGCGAGGTGCCCGCCGTTGCCGATTCCAGCGGCGACTTCGCCAATTTCGCCATCGTCGCCATCGTCGCCGACTCCGCGCTCAAAGGCCAGGGGCTCGGCCGCCTGTTGCTCGAACGTCTGGTCGGCTACTGCCGCAGCCGCGGCATCGCCGAGTTGCGCGGCGAAACGCTGGACGGCGAGCTGCGCATGCAGCGCCTCGCCCGTCGCCTCGGCTTCACGCCGACCAGCGGCGCCGACCGCAGGACGATCGACCTTCGTCTGGCGCTGGAGCAGCCCGCCAACACGCCCGGCGGAGGCCACCGATGAGCGCTGCCGCTGGCCGTTCCGACGCACCCGGGGTGGCGATCACGCCGGCCGACCGGGGCTGAATTCACGCGCTGCCGGAGGAGGCTGCGGTGGGCGTTCCCTAAGCCGCTTGCGCCGCGCCATTCCGGTCTTCGCCGGTTGGCCCGGAAGCGGTCTTGGCGCTGACGCGACGCCCCTGAAGCTGCTTCACACCGGAACGTTTCAGGACAACGGCAAGCGCATTCGCCGCGCGCCGCACCCGGCCGCCAGCCCGCGCGTCAAAGGAGCGAATCGAGCGGGCTGCGAACGCCACGCCCACCGCGCTGGAGCACATGCGTGTAGATCATCGTCGTGCTCACGTCGGCATGGCCAAGCAGTTCCTGCACCGTTCGGATGTCGTAGCCGCCATCGAGCAAATGGGTGGCAAAGGAATGGCGCAGCGTGTGCGGAGTGGCCGGCTTGTCGATGCCTGACGCGAGCACCGCTTTTTTCAGCGCGCTGCAGCAGCTTTTCGTCCAGGTGATGACGCCTCTCCACGCCGCTGCGCGGATCGACCGAGTAACTTCCCGCAACGAAAACGTACTGCCAGAGCCAGGATGTGCTTGCCGCTGGGTACTTTCGCGCCAGCGCGTCCGGCAGATAGACGCTCGCCTTGCCGGCCCGCAGATCATCCTCGAAGACGAGTTTCCGCCGTTGCAGGTGCTCGCGCAGGTCAGCGCTTACTCCCTCGGGCAGCATCGTCACCCGGTCTTTGGCGCCCTTGCCGTCACGGATGAGGATTTCACCCTGAGCAAAATCGACCTCCTTCACCCGCAGGCGAATCACTTCCATCAAGCGCATTCAGGTGCCGTACAGCAGACGCGCAAGGAGGCTGTAGACCCCGTCCATCCGCTCCAGCACGCGCTGAACTTCGCCGCGACTGAGGACAACCGGCAAGCGTTGTGGGCGTTTGGCTCGCGCCATCTCGTCCAGCCAGGGCAACTCGATGCCGAGCACCTGACGGTAAAGGAAGAGCAGCGCCGAGAGAGCCTGATTCTGCGTAGCCGACGCCACATGACCTTCGACCGCCAGATGGCTCAGAAACGCCTCGACCTCCGGCGCTCCCATCGCGCGCGGGTGGCGTTTCCCATGGAACAGCACGAACCGCTTGACCCACTGCACATATTGTGATTCAGTTCGTATGCTGTAATGGCGCAGTCGGATCTGCGCACGCACCTGGTCGAGCAGCCTCGGTTCGGGGGGGCTCTTGCCAGGAGCGGAGGGGAGCGCCGGAGGTGCGTTTGTCGGATCAATGGGGGTGTTCATGGTCAGTGAATCATTGAAGATCAGCAGGATGCGCCAACAGCGCCGGAGTATACACCGAGCGCGGACTGAAAATACACCTGGCGGGGCGCCTACCGATGGCGTAATATACACCGAAATCGGTGTTCACTAGACGTTGGGCCGGTGACACAACGTTCCGCCGGTTACAGGTTTTGAGCAGGGTTACAGTTCCCAGGGATTAATAATGTAGGGGATGGTCATGGACAAATATTATATTTATGAAGAATCCCACCATACTGGCCCGTATAAACTAAACGAACTACTAAGGCGTTACAGAGACGAAAGATCAAGATTAAAAGTTAAGTACTGGAAAGAAGGGATGGCGGCCTATACAGACATAAATGAATTATACAAAGAGCATCCTACCAGCGAACAAGATGATGATCAAAATGATCTAAGTGCCGAAACAAGCGCCACTTTATACAGCCCATCGGCACCAACGAGCGGCACCATCGAGTTCGATGCGAACGGCAAGGCGGCTCGTAACGCTATAAAAATAAAAATGTTCGTCCCCCTGCTCGCGAATGAGGATAGTATGGTCCGACATCGCGCAGCGGAGATGCTCAACGATATTGACCCTGACTGGGGAAAGACCGAATCCGCTCGTGATGGGGTGCCAACACTAATCGGCGCCCTCCTATCGACCTTCAAGACCTACGACCAGTGCGAGACCGAACACCAGCGCAAGACCTACAAACAGCAACAGTTGTCCTATCACCCATGGGACCAACAGTCAATGTTGTACGAGGACATATTGAAGGCCCTTGACAAGATCCCGGACTGGGGCGCTATGGCAGCGGCTCGTAACGCAACACCCAGGCTGATTCCCCTCCTCGGAGAATCCAGGACAAGGCAAGGCGGCACCACGAAAACGCAAAAAAGGGCTGCCGAGATACTTGCTCGAGTTGGGGATGCGCGTGCCGTCGAGCCACTAATCAGCGCGCTGGCTGACGCTGAGATCGCAAAAGAGGTGGCGTCCTCATTGTGGAAAGTTCTCAACGCTGCAGCAGGAACGCTGACTGTGGAGGTTCTGGAGTCCATCGCGAAACGTACTCATAATGTAGTTCGGGCTCAATATTCTGTCGACTGCAGTAGGACACGTTCATTAGAGCCAGTGGATTGCTCGCACCTACGTCAGTTAGCCAGACAAGAGCTTATTCGCCGCGGGCTCAAGGCTTGAGAGTCAGATGGTCTTACATCCCGCAGTATTACAAAGCGAGAAGAGAACAATCAATGCAGGGGCGCTGCGAGTCCGCAGCATCTTTCTGCACGTCACCAAGTTGTGCAATATCCGCTGCGCCTATTGCTACTTCTCCGCCACGAAGCCAATGCCAGACGAGATGCGGACGGATGAGTTTCAACGCCTCTGGCCAGAGATCATCACCCTACAGCCGGAAAAGGTGATCTTTACCGGTGGCGAACCACTGGTCCGGCCAGACATCCTGGAACTTCTCGAAGGACTACGGGCAGCCGATGCCAATCATGGGGTTCTGCTCTGCCTTAACACAAATGGTTACAGAGTCACGCCAACCGTGGCGCGCCGACTCGTTGGGCTAGTCGACGAGGTTCGTGTCAGCATTGATGCCATGCCATTGCGTAACGACAGACTCCGCGGCCAAGGGAACTTTGACGCAGCGATGAAAGCATTCGACATTTTTTACTCTGTAGGCTTTGAACCAAAGGCGCTGGTCACGGTTAGCGCAAGGAGCCTGCGCGATGTTGAAGAGCTTCTTGGCCTGCTGGTGAGCAAAGGTATCACGCGAATCAATCTGAATGGGTTTCGCCCCATAGGCCGGGGTTACGGCCAATCTGATTGGCTTCCCGATCATGACTCCGTTCGAGCCGCGGTGGATCAAGCTCGGAGGCGCTGGTTCGATCTCCCGCCCCGGGAGACGATTGTGAGTGAAGCCCAGCGCTCCTGCGGCGTTGGGCAGTTTCTTAATATTTTTCCTAACGGTGATGTCTTTCCCTGCCATGTGCTTACAAGCCCTGACTTTCGCTGTGGCAACGTGCGTGAGGACTCCCTATCCAAGATTTGCGGCAGAGGAGGATTGCTCCATGCACTCTACGATCTGGACTTCCGCGAGTTGGCTCAGGATGAGATCGAATTCGAAACGCTCACCAGACCTGGCGTCTGCTTGGGGGATGTGTACGTAAAGACTAAGTCGAGTCCGATTTGGCTTCGGGAACTGCCGTTGGACACGCACGGAAAACACGGGACAGATTTTCCGGCGTGATCGGGGCGGCCGAAAGGGGCCAGGGTCGATTTTCCGCGGCCGGTGCTGGCGAGACGGCGAAGGTGGGGCAATTGACTACTGTTCTTAGTGTGCAAGTATGGAAAATCCACGGCCATCGGTCTACGTTGAAACCTCCATCGTGAGCTATCTTTCTGCACGAGAGAGTAGTTCCTTGCTTGGCGCCGCTCATCAACTGGTCACCCGGAGGTGGTGGGATCGTCGCCACTTTTACCGTTGTTTTGTGTCTGATGTGGTTATCAGAGAATGTAGGGCAGGTGACCCGACTGCCGCCCTCCGTAGATTGGACGCCGTGCGCGAGTTTCCGTCATTGGCTATAAACGACCAGGCCATTGAGATTGCGGAATCACTGCTGGCTCTGAGCATTGTCCCGAAGAAAGCGGCTGAAGATGCCTTGCATGTTGCAATTGCTACTGTCCACGGCATGGATTTCTTGCTGACATGGAATTGCCGCCATATTGCCAATCCCATAGTTCAGGCACGAATCGCTGCGCATCTGGTCAGCATTGGCTTGCTGCTACCATTCATCTGTACACCGGAAGAACTGCTAGGAGAAGAAAGTGAATGACGAGATCATCGTTGAGGTAAGGGCGATCAAAGAGGCGTTAGCCGAAGAATCTGGTTTCGACATCCGGCGCATTGCCGAAGAGATTCGAAAATCGGAAGTTCGAAGCGCAGCGGAGGGCTGGAAACACATCCCTGCCCCGTTACAGCCGTTGCCCAACTCTGCATTCCAGCGGACTCGCTTCGCTCGCCGCTGAATTTGGACGTTGGGCGCTTACGCTTTAGCGCTATGGTCAGCGTCTTTGCTTTCCCAGTTTTTCTCCTTGGCGGCGCGTCGTTTCGCGAGGCGCCCGCTCGGGGA
>WBZM01002630.1_pt1 | contig 14962 bp, 11 predicted proteins | sample 5204271 | NCBI WGS metagenome assembly WBZM01 (sample SAMN12344346, study PRJNA552823) | activated sludge metagenome | biome: Activated sludge suspended growth; feature: Nitrification reactor; material: Wastewater; isolation source: activated sludge from nitrification reactor of wastewater...
ACGCTGTAGGGCAGGTCCGGCGTGGGCGCGGCCGCGGCCAGGTCGCCGGTGCGCGTCAGCTCAAACGTGCCGGTGGCCCCCGACTGGGCGAAGTCGCCGCTGATAGTCTCGCCGTCGACCGTGCCGTCGAAAATTGCGCCCACGGAGCCGATGGCGAAGTGGACGGCGTCACCGTCTAGGCGGACGTCATCGAGCGGCAGGTCGGTTGCCCCCTGCTGGGGGATGTCGATGGTGGCCGTCAAGGCCCCGATGCTGGAGTCGAACTTGACGATGATGTCGAGTTGCGTGCCGCCGATGTCGATCGCTCCTTCCCACTGGCCGTCCAGAGGAGTGGAATCGACCGGCAAAGAAGCCTCGGTCGGCGCGGCGGTCGGTGCGGGTGTGTCGGTCGGAACAGGGGCGGCGGCCGTCGGAGGCGCGGCCTCGGGTGACTCGGTGGGCGGCGGGGCGTTTTCGGTCTGGGCGCGGCCGCAAGCGACCAGCAGCAAGGCCAGTGGCAGGAGTGCTAAAGCGCGATACATGGATGATTCTCCGTAGACCAAGCGGGACGGCCGGATAACCGTAGAGGCGCGGCCTGTCCGCTCACAGTGCAGCGCGAGGAGCGCAAGCAGGAGACGAACGCCCGCCGTGCCGATCGGGCAATTGTCTCTTCCCGTTATGGGGGTTCGGTGTCTTCGCGCGTGCCGGGTTGTTAAGGGCCATGAAGCGGCCCGGCGCGGATGGGTGAGTTAGATAACCCAAGTGAAGTATAGCAGGCTGGGTATGCGCTTGCCATGACGGGTCATGGCGACGGCCGTCCAGCCGGTTCTGGAGGTGTCTGACCTGAGAACGGCAACAAAGCCTGTTCCCTAAAGTCAGGTGATCTCGATCCACCTGCTTGATCTATAATTGACGTGTGGGATCACGTTTATCCCTCTTTACATGTCGCCAAATACGTAAAGGTATTCCTGAAAAATCTGTGTAAGCTGTGTAATCTGGGGTTAGTTGTTGTGAGGTGCTGCTATGGGCAAATTCATCGGCATCATCGCCGCCGCGCTGGACTTTCGCGACGGCCAGTTCATCCAGACCACCGAACTGCTCGATTTTCCCGACGAGGTGTGGGTCTATTACTGCCGGCCGCACATGGGCGCGCCCAAGCCGGGCTGGGCGGATCTGGCCGCCGGGACGCTGCGCGTGTCGTTGCAGCCGGAACCGTTTCGCTACGAGCGGTTAAAGTGGCAGCCGAGCGTCACGCCTGATAACGCCAGTGGTTCGTTCGAATATATGGCCGACGTGATGGGGGTGGAGCCGGGCAACAATGTCTTTCACCTGGCGCTGCCGCCGGGCTTTCTGCCCATCCTCGATTCCTGGGACGTGCCGCCGCTCTACGCCCATGCTGACGGAGACCGTTTGGTGATGGGCTGGAGCATCAACTGGAAAACCGAAACACAGGATAACCAATGGCCGACCTTCCGCTTTGAGCCGGTGGCCCCCGACGCGTTCGCCGCGCGCGCCCATGATAGCGGCCGCCATATTGAGCGTGCCGCCCGTTCGCGGCGGCGGCAATTGCTGACGCCCGGGGCGCCGGAAGGCGAGATCGATCAGGTCGTTTTGCTGGACCGGCTCGTTGAGCGCTTCGACAGTGAAGGCATCCGGACGCTGGTGTTTGAATTGGGCAGCGACTATGACGAACTGGGCGGCGAGACCAAGAGCGGCAAAGTGCGCGAGTTGATCCTCTATATGGAGCGTCAGGACCAGCTACCGCGTCTGGTGTCCCATTTGCGAAATCGTTATGGCTTCGTCCTCAGGGAGTAATCGGAGCCAGTCTGGATGAATCGTTCGCGGCCTGCTTGACGATTGGCGGGCCTCTATGGAAAATCCTGCCTGATATGGATTGGCTGCCTCTCGTCGCCCTGGGCGTCACCGCCTTTGTGGCCACCAACCTGGATGATATGCTGTTGCTGGTGTTGTTCTTCGGTAATCAGCACTTTCGCGCCCGCGACGTCTTCCTCGGGCAAGCGATGGGTATCGGCTTACTGGTGCTCATCAGCCTGATCCTGAGCCTGGCGGCGTCGGCCGTGCCCCGGCCGTGGGTGGGTGTGCTGGGGTTGCTGCCGGTTCTAATCGGCGCGCGGGAACTGATTGCCCGGCGACAGGACGCGGATGACGGCGGCGACGCGCCGCGCCCCAACACAACGATTGCGCAAAACGCCCCCGGCCGGCGTCGGGCCATGAGCGTGGCCGGGGTCACCGTCGCCAACGGCGGCGACAATATCGGGGTCTACACGTCGCTGTTCGCCACGCAATCCGCGGTCGAAACAATAGTTCTGCTGCTCGTGTTCATCGTCTTGCTGTGGGTGTGGCTATATGGGGCGTATTATCTGGTGCGCCGGTCGTCGGTAGCGGATCAGTTGCAGCGGGTCGGCCATGCCGTGTTCCCTTATGCCCTCATCATCTTAGGGTTATTCATCCTGGTTGACGCGTTTCGGTATTAAACGTCCAGATAGACCGCTTCCACATCTCCGGCCAGCTTCTCCCAGCTGAAGCGAAGCGCCACGTCCGCCCGCGCCGCCGCGCCCAGCCGTTGCCGCGCCCCGGTTGCGCGCCATAACTCCACCGCCGCCGCCGCCAACCCGGCCGCATCGCCCGACGCGCGCAGCGCCCCTGTCTCGCCGTCGCGGACGTATTCAGCCACCTGCCCCACCCTCTCGGCCACCACCGGCACGCCCGCGGCCAGCATGTCGGCCAGCTTGACCGGGCACTTGGTGCGGTTGAGCAGCGTGTCGTCCATGAGGTAGAGGCCCATGTCGGCCGCGGCCAGCGTGGCCGGCAGCGCGTCCAGCGCCACCCAACCGGCATCGACCACGGCGTCGAGCAGCCCGGCCGCGGCCAGTTGTTCGCGAAAGCGGGCGGCATCGCTCTCATAAAGGCCCGCGCCGACGAGCAGCACGGCCACATCAGCCACGGCGGCGCGGATGCCGGCCAGCACGGCCACCAGCCGCGCCGTGTCGAACTCGAACAGGCGACTATAGACCAGCACGGTCAGCCGCTCGCCCAATCCCAAACGATCGCGCGCGGCGGCGCGGTCCGCCGGAGACACGTCGCCGAGGGGGATGCCCGGCCCGTTGGGGATGTAGTGAACGCGCTCGCGAGGCGCGCCGAGGCTCCACACCAGGCTCTCCAGCGTCCGGCTGGCGACCGTGACGGCGTGGGCGTGGGTCAGCCCCCAGCGCTCCTGGCGGGCGAAGACCCGTTTTTGCAGCGGCGAATAGGGAGCGATGTCATTCCAGCCGCCGGCGCCCTCCCAGTCGTCGGTGTCCATGACCAGGCGGATGCGCTCGCGCCGAAAGCGCCACAGCCACTCGGCCGCCAGCCCGCTGTAGGCTTTGGGCTTGAAGGCGTGGACGACGTCCGGCCGCCAGGCCAGTGTCTCGCCGACAAGATGGCGGACGATGCCCGGCAGGCCGCCGCCCAACGGGATATAGCGCAACTCAACGCCATCTTCCATCCAGTCTCGATCCGCTTCCGCGGGTGTGTCCCACGGCGGCATGAGCAGCCGCACGGCGTGGCCGCGCGCGACCAGCGGCCGCGCCAGCCCCAGCGCCCGGCTGCGCATGGTCTGCTTGGGATGCAGCCCGAAGGGGCCGATCATGGCGATTCGCATGAGTCAATGATACGCGATAAGCGGGAAAAGAAGTTAACGCAAAGACGCAAAGGCGCAATGAACGCAAGGTTATTCCAAAAATTTCGCGTCCTGGCGTTAAATCTCTTGTCAGGCAGTTAACAGTTGACGGTCTTCGGGAAAAGGACTCCCATTCGCGCGCAGCATTTCGAGCAGGCGCGGATGGTCGGCATAGACGCCGCGATGGTCGGCCGGCAACAGGGCAGCGATGCGGCACATCAGGTCGTCGGTTTGCGCTTGCAGCCATTCGTCGCGCCCGGCGCGGGGCATGGGGGGCAGCGTATACGGCTCGCCGACGCGGATGGTGATATCCAGGCGCTTGAACCGCTTGAGGCGGTGTTTAACGACCTTGTCCTCGGTGCCGACGATGCCGATGGGAATGAGCGGCAGGCCTGACTTGGCCGCCAGATAGACCGCGCCGGGCTTGCCGGGCAGCAGCGTGGCCGTGGGGCTGCGCGTCCCTTCCGGGGCGACGGCGATCACATCGCCCGCTTCCAGCCGCTTCAGAACGGCCCGCAGCGCCGCGAAGTCGGCATCGAAGCGATTGACCCAGATGCCGTCCACCTTGCGGGCGACGTAGCGCCAGAACGCGTACTTCTTGTATTTCTCGGCCAGGATGAGCACGATGTCGTCGCGGTCAGCCAGCAGGATGACCAGGAACGCCTCCAGACGGCCGACGTGATTGGCGGCGATGATGTAGCCGCCGGTCTGATAGTCCACATTGCCGATGATCTCGATGCGGGCGATGATAGCCAGAACAAAACGGGAAATAGCCCGGAAGATGCGCAGAAAGGTATGCTTGCTCATTTGGATGGGAATTGTAGCGCAACCTGCGAAAGTTGCGCGTAACTCTTGCGCCATTGGAACTATGGAACGCGGATGACGCCGTTGGAACGAATTTTCGTGGATATCTTTAAATCTGCGAAATCTGTGGATCCTCCACTGCCGGCGCGGACGGCAACAGCGTCCACGTCCCTTGCGCGGCGGCCGCCACTTTCTCCCGCGAGAAGAGGAGCGGGAAGTAGCGCCCTTCCTGCCATTCAGTGATGCGGTCCTGATAGTGGGGGCTGGCCGGGTGGCCCGACTGCCCGCCGGGCAGCGCCGCCAGACATTCGTCCCACGCGCCGACATCGATGATGAGGCGGCAGCTGGCGATGACGGTTGAGGGATCGGGCGGGAAATGGGGCGTCATGTCGCTCTGGTTGATGGTGTAGCCGTCGCCGCCGGCGGGAATGGCGACCGGCTTCCACAAGCGGCCCAGCCCCGGCAGCCGCGCCATCTCATGCTCGAAGGACACGCGATGCGCCCGCCCCCACGTCCAGCCGGCCGGATCAGAGCCAAATTCCCGGCGCAGCACCGCCACTGTCTGCTGCAACGCGGGCAGCAAAAGCGGCGCCAAATCCTCCACCCACGCGGGCCGGTCGCCCTCCAGCCAGCGCAGCGCCAGCTCGAACCCGATTTCGTAGAACGGCAGGAAGGGAAAGCCGACGCGATCGCCCTTGGCCATGAGCGCGTTTGCCCGATCGGGGCCGATGGCCTGGGCCACAGCCGCGCGGGTGAAGTGCACCTGCCAGCCAAAGCACAGCGTCGCCGATACGCTGTCCACGCCCATGTCGTTGTCCCAGGCGGCCAGCCGCTCCAGCGCGTCGCGCAGCCCGGTGTCCGCGTCCGGCGCGGTGCGGGCGTTGGGCAGCGCCGCGGCCAGGAAGCGGCGGGCCATCAGTGACACGGTCTCGTTCTGGATCCGGCGGTGATCGTCGAGGGTCATTTGCGGCCGGGCGGCCAGAAGCTCGCGAATTCGGCGCACGCGATAATCGGGCAGCCATTCGCCGGTCAGCAGGTGCGGGTAGCTATCGCCGGTCATGCAGTTGTTGGCCGTGGCGATATAACCACATTCTGGGTTGACATAACATGGCAGTTCATCGAAAGGGATGAACCCGTCCCACCCGAACTCGCTTTGCCAGCCGGGGACGGGCGATAGGCCATCCCCTCTGCGTCGTTTGGGGACGAGACCGGGCATCATGAAGCCGATCGTGCCGTCGACGCCGGCATAGACGACATTTTGGCTGGGAAACGACCAGTGGCGCAGTCCTTCGCGAAAGCTCGGCCAGTCGGTGGCGCGGTTGGTAGCTATCACCGCCCGCAGGTGATTGCCGCTGTGGAAGAGCGACCAATCGTAGGACAGGTCGGCGTGGGCGTCGGGCAGCACGTCGGAGAAGACGGGGCCGTGGGCCGTGGATCGGACAGCGATGGGGATGTCGCGCAGGCCCCTGACCTTGATGGTCTGATTTTCCACGCGTGCGGCGTGCCAGTCGCCATCCAGATAGTAGCGCGAGTCATCTTCAGGGTGAAAGCGCTCGATGTAGATATCCTGCACGTCGGGGAAGGCGTTGGTAAGCCCCCAGGCGCAGTGGTCGTTGTGGCCGATGATCACGCCGGGCACGCCAGGCATGGTGAAGCCGGTGGCGTGGATATCGCCGCCGTGGAGATGGTTGGCATACCAGATCGTCGGGAAGACGGGCGGCAGATGGGGATCATTGGCCAGATGCGGCCGTCCGCCGGCAGTGCGCGCCCCGCTGACGACCCAGTTGTTGCTGCCCAGCCCGTGGCCGAAGAGGGGCGCGCCGACCGGCCCGTGGGCGAGCGTCTCACGGAAGGCGCCGAGCAGCCCGGCGGCCAGCCGCCGCCCGATCTGCTCGTCGGGGATCGTTGTGGTGTAATTCGCCCCGTAGACCGGTGTCAGATCAGCGGCGCGCTCCGGCCCCAATTCGTCCAGCAGCCACGCGCGCAGAAGCTCCGTCTCCCAATTGCAGGACAGCCCCCAGGCCAGAACCGTCGACCAGGCGCTCATGGCGGTCGTGTCCCACGGCTCAGGGTGATAGGCCAGCACTTTGAACTCGGCCGGCATCGGCTGGGTAGCGATACAAGTATTGACACCGGCGCAATAAGCGTCGATGATCGCGGCCGTATCGGGGTCGGTGCCCGCCGCCTGCGAACGGGCTGCACGCGGCCAATCCATGAAGCGGGCGAACTTGTCCAGCGGCACGCCGAGCGGGCCTGTGACCTCGGCCAGCCGGCCGAGACCCAGCCGCCGGTTGAGGTCCATCTGAAAAAGGCGGTCCTGGGCGTGGGTGAATCCCTGGGCAAAGAAGAGATCGCGCTCGTCGGCGGCGTAGATGTGGGGCACGCCCCACGCGTCGCGGATGATCTCGACCGCGGCATGCAGACCATCGATGGTCAGGCGGCCCTGCGGTGGCGGCACCGGACGGCGAAACAGACGTCTTGTGGCAACCGTAACGCCTAGCGCCGCGGCGGCCGCGGCCACCGGCAGCGCCAGCCAGCCCTTGCGCGGGGGGCGATCAGACAGGCTCCTTGAAGTCATACAATCCGTCCTCGACGCGCCAGCGACGGCCGCATGTCGGGTTGGGGCAGCTCAACAGGTCCTCAACGGGTTCGCCCAGCGGCGTCCGGCAGGTTGGACAGACAAAAAACGCGCCGGACGCGGCCGTGGGGCCGGATTTCGCCAGGCGGCTGCGGACGAAGACGCTCGGCGTCAATTGCCACCAGGCGCCTGTGCCCTGGATGGCGCGGTCGAGGGCGACCAGCCAGCTTGTGGGCACGGCGCGTTTAAGCGGCGCGAAGCGAAAATGGGACGCGGTCAGGGTCTTGTCCGGCGCGAAGCCGCTTTTCGCAAGCTCTTCGCGAATCCATTCGGGGTGGAAATCAAAATTCAGGGCGACGAACTCCACCGGCTCGCGGCTAAAGGGCGACCATTTCTGCCGCCCCAGTCCATAGCGAAGCATGGCCTTGAGGTTGTGCTTGCTGGCGAACTCGAGAACGTAGGCGGCCTCGTGCCGGGCGATGCGGGCCAGTTCGGCGAACAGAGCCGGCGCGTCGGCGGCGTGGTGGAGCGTGCGCACCTGCACCAGCGTATCGAACAGCCCGTCAACGAACGGCATGGCGTACCAGTTGCCGGCCACGAACAGATAGCGTGGATCATGACGCAGGTGTTCCTGCCCCTCGCGCAGCAAGGAGCGGGAGTAGTCGAAGAGGACAACGCGTTCATAGCCGCGATATTCATCGGCCAGACGGCCGAAGCCCGCGCCGACATCGAGCAGCGTGCCGCCACGCGGCGGCATGAGACGGCGTAGGGCGGCACGCTCGACCTGATCTTCGTAGTCGCGCCCCTGATTATCCCAGAAGCGGGCGCGATAGTCGGAACCTTCATAATCGCAGACGGGGGGTGATTCAGACATTAATGGCATGGTATCAAGAATGCAAACGGTTGCCAACTGCGCGCCGTGCCGTGTTTCCCGGGAAACATACCGCGGCGCATTGTTTCCCGGGGAACAATGACAACTCGCGGGGCTATATCGTTGCGAGTTGACTCTTATTCGATAGAATCACCTGATAAAATCTATGACCGTTCGGGCGAACTGATAGATCGTCCCCTCTCCACGGCCAATCCGGGAATGATTATATGGCCAATGACGTTGCCATTTTTCTCGATCTCGACAATCTGGTGATCGGCGCGCGCGACGCCAACCTGAATTTCGATATCAATCTGCTCATCAACCACATCAAACAGCGCACCGGCGGCCGGGTCGTCTTGCGCCGCGCCTATTCCGGCAATCTGCGCCAGGACCAGAAATTGATGAAGGAGCTGGCGACGGCCGGGTTCACCATGCAATCCGCCGTGCCGCTGAACAACTTCGGCAAGAACCTCATCGATATGTATCTGGTGGTTGACACGATGGATACCCTGGTCGACGGCCAGGAGTACAGCGTCTACGTTCTCGTCACCGGCGACCGCGACTTTGTGCCGCTCATTCATGCCTTGCGCCGCCGCGGCAAACACGTCATCGGCGTCGGTCTCAAACACACCACCAGCGAGAGTCTGATGGGGCTGTGCGATGAGTACATCTACTATGAGGATATGCTCCCCGCGCCGCCGCTGTCGGAAAACGAGGCCGAGGTTCTGCTGGGTAAGGCCGTGGACAGTTTGCTGGCCGGCGACGAGCGCGTGCGCGCCAGCGTGGTCAAAGAGCGTATGATCGAGCTGAGTGGTGGGCAATTCGGTCGTTTTCAATATTCCGATACGTCCTTCAGTAAATTTCTTGGCCGCCATTCCGGCCGGATCACCCTCGAAAAAGAAGGGACAACGACCTACGTTCGCCGCGCGGCCGATCTCAATGCCCAACCCGAGCTGTTCCGCCGCTATCGGAGCGCCCTGAAGAAGCAGAAGCTGCGCGTCATCCCGCCACGCTTGCGGCTCGTTTTGCTGAAGGAAATGATCGAGATTCTCCAGAAGGCCGACGGGCTGGAGTGGCGGGACTTGATCGATCGGCTGGCCGAACTTCATCCCGGCGACGAAGACGGCGAAGCGTCGCGCAACATGATCAATGCTCTGATCGTGCTGGCTCGGCGCGCCGGTGTCATCCGCACCCTGAAAGGCCGGACGCTCTCCACCGCGCCGGTGTTGCTGGCTTTGGAAGGGAGCCGGCTGTTTCAGGAAAGCGTCATCCGGTGTGATATGGCCTATCTGGACGCGATTCGCGCCCTACAGGAGCCGTTTGAGCTGGAAGAGGCAGCCCTGGCTATCTACGATCAGGCTAGTTACGCGCCATACCTGCGCCAGCTCCTGGCACGCATGGAGCAGCAGCACGCCGCCTAGCCCGACCGCCGAGGATTGGAGCCGACCGCGTTACGCATCGTTTGGTTAAGGGAGCAACATGGTGGACCCGGCTGTTCGAACCGAAGCATTGCGCAAGCTGTTTGGGTCGATTCCCGCCGTTGACGGTCTGAACTTATCCATCCCCGTCGGGCAGATTTATGGTCTGCTCGGCCCCAATGGATCAGGTAAGACAACGCTCATTCGACTCCTGCTGGGCTTGCTGCGCCCTACGTCCGGTCGAGCGCTGATCCTGGGGACCGAGATGCCCAACAAACCCGTCTTGAGCCAGATCGGCTATATGACCCAGTCGCCCGCGCTCTACGACGAACTGACCGCGCGCGAGAACGTGGCTTTCTTCGCCGCGATGTACAGCGCGCGAGAGCCGATTGACCGCCGGCGGATCGACGAGGTGCTGGACCTGGTCGACCTGTCGGATCGGGCGGGCAGCCAGGCGCACACGCTCTCCGGGGGGATGAAGCAGCGCCTCTCCCTGGCCTGCGCAATCGTCCACCGGCCGCGCCTGTTGCTACTGGATGAGCCGACGGTTGGCGTCGATCCGCAGTTGCGCGCCGCCTTCTGGAGTTACTTCCGCCGGCTGGCCGCTGACAACGTGACGATTGTCGTCTCGAGCCATGTGATGGACGAGGCCGAGCGCTGCGATCGACTTGGATTTTTGCGCCTGGGGAACTTGCTGGCCGAGGGAACGGCCTCTGAACTGCGCGCGCAAGCCGGGACGGCCACGCTGGAAGAGGCCTTCCTGAGTTTTGCCGCTCGCTAGCCTGATCGGCGCGGGCGAGCGTTCGCCCCCGGAATAGAGGCGGCTAATGAATGGTAAACGCATTCTGACGTTGGCCCGCCGCGTGATTCGGCAAATTGCCAATGATCGGCGGACGATGGCCCTGGTGATCTTGGCGCCCATGTTGATGCTGACCCTGGGCGCTATCCTGTTTCGCGCCGAGGCGGCCGATGTACCGATCGGCATTGTCAACGATGATGAAGCGGTGACGCTTCCCGGTGGGGGTGCGATGCAGCTAGGTCAGGGAATTGCCGACGCGTTGGCCGCGAACGAGGGTGTCGCGCTGGTGGCGGTGGCTCCTGCCGATATTGAAAGCGTCCTGCGTGCCGGCACCGTGCAGGGGGTTGTCGTCCTGCCGGCCAACTTCTCGGCCGACTTCCTCCGCGATCCGGCGCATCAGGCTGTTATTGACCTGCGGCTGGAAGGCTCCAATCCATCGCGCAACCGGCTGATCACGGCCCAGGTAGCGCAGGCCGCAGTCGGGGCGCTGGCCGAACTGGGAATGGGGGGGCTGGGCGAGGCTGGAGGAGGGGGTGATCTGCCGATCACTGTCGAGACAACGTATCTCTACGCCGGCGAATCACTGGACACGCTGGATTATATCGCGCCGCCCTATATCGCTTTCCTGTCCTTCTTCTTTGTTTTTCTGCTGACGTGTGTCGCCTTTTTGCGCGAGCGTTCACAAGGAACGATGGAACGCCTCTTGGCCACGCCGGCCACGCGGCTGGAGATCATTCTGGGCTATATGGGCGGGCTGGGCTTGTTCGCGATGGTCCAGGTGCTGATCATTGTGGCTTTCACCATATGGGTGCTGAAGGTTCACTTTGTGGGCAGCGTGACCTTGATGTTAGTCATCGTCGGCTTGCTGGCATTGGTCGGCGTGAGCATGGGGATTCTGGCCTCGACCTTTGCGCGCAACGAGTTTCAGGTGATCCAGTTCATCCCCATCGTGATTATTCCGCAGGGATTGCTGTCGGGCATGGTCTGGCCCATTGAGGATATGCCCGCCTATCTGCGGCCATTGGCCTACATCATGCCCCTGACCTACGCCAATAGGGCCCTGCGCGACGTCATGTTGAAGGGACAGGGGTTAACCGATATCTGGTTAGACCTGCTTGTCTTGCTGGCGATGGTGTTCGCCACCGTCGGATTGGGGGCACTGACCGTCAGGCGAGAAGTGGTCTGACAGCAAAAACAATACCTATAAATTAAAAGCCCATCACTGATATCAGTGATGGGCTTTTAATTTATAACGTGTTTATCTTATAAAAAAGCCGGCAACTTGAGGTTTACGGCGGCGGCTAGCCTTTTCCGTTAGCCTTTTCCTTGTGCTCGCGAATCAATTCGCGCTTGAGGACCTTGCCGACCGTCGTCTTGGGCAGCTCAGGGCGGAACTCGATGAAGCGCGGATACTTGTAGGCTGCCAGTTCGTTCTTGCTCCAGTTGATGATCTCATCTTCGGTCACGTTCTGGTGTTCCGGGCGCTTGACAACCCACGCCTTCACCGTCTCGCCGCGCTTGGCGTCCGGCACGCCGGCGACGCTGACTTCCATGACGGCCGGGTGGCGGGCCAGAACCTCTTCCACCTCGCGCGGGTAGACGTTGTAGCCGCCGCAGATGATCAGGTCCTTCTTGCGATCCTCGATGTAGAAGTAGCCTTCCTCGTCCATGCGGGCGATGTCGCCGGTATAGAGCCATCCTTCGCGCAATGAGTTGGCGCTTTCGTTGGGCATGTTCCAGTAGCCCTGCATGATGGTCGGGCCGCGCATGATCAGCTCGCCGATTGCGCCGATAGGCAACTCCTTTTCGCCTTCCACCGGGTCGACAATGCGCGCTTCCACACCGGGCAGCGGCAGGCCGATGGAACCGGGCGGGTTCTTGCCCTGCAGCGGGTTGGCGTGGGTAGCCACGTGCGACTCGGTCAGTCCGTAGCCCTCGACCAGCGTGCCGCCGGTCAGTTCCTCGAACTTGCGCTTTGTGTCGACCATGAGCGGGGCCGAGCCGGAGATGCAGGCGCGAATGGAACGCAGGTCATATTTGCCGGCGGCCACGTCCTTGTTGTTATTAATGGCCACATACATGGCCGGAACCCCGGGGAAGTAGGCCGGCTTGTATTTGTTGATGGTATCCAGCACGTATGCCAAATCGCGCGGGTTGGGGACAATGAGCAAGCGGCCGCCGATGGCTATGGTGAAGATCACCGCCGTCACCATGCCATAGGAATGGAAGAACGGGATAGCGCCCAACAGCGTATCCTGCCCGTATTTCCAGTCGCTGATCCAGCTGGAGACCATAAGCGCGTTGGCCACCAGGTTGCGGTGGAGGCCAACGGCGCCTTTCGAGAGGCCGGTGGTTCCACCGGTATATTGAAGCAGGGCGATATCGTCGCCGGTGACGGTGACGTTGACTTTGGGACTGCGCGCGCCGAGGGCCATGAAATCCTTCATGGTCAGGTCGCCCGGTTCGATGGTCACCCGGTCGCCCTCTTTTTTCTCTTTCACCAATCCATACAGCAGGCTCTTGACGCCCGGCAGGTAATCCTTGATGTAGGCGACAATAATGCGCTTGACTTTCGTCTCGCCGCTCTTCTGCACCTTTTTAAGCAGCGGATAGTAGCGGCTGAGGACGAACACCGTCTCTGCGCCGCAGTCCTTGAGTTGATGCTGAAGCTCGCGCTCGGTGTAGAGGGGGTTGGTGGCGATGACGATGCCGCCCGCCTTCAGGATGCCATAGTAGATGATGACGAATTGGGGCAGGTTGGGCATGTAGATGACGGCCCGATCGCCTTTCTTGAAGCCGTTGGCCGCCAAACCGGCGGCGATGGCATCGGCCGCCTTGTTCAACTCGCCATAGGTGACTTCCTTGCCCTGGAATACCAGGGCAACGCTGCCAGGCTGGCGGCGCGCGCCTTCCTCCAGAAAATGTTGCACCGGATGGGTGGGGACGTCAATCGTCTCCGGCACGCCCTTATCGTAGCTCTTTGTCCAGGGCTTGTCGGCGTAGTGCAGGCTCATGGGTCTCACTCCTTATCTTTATTTATTGTTGCTTGAAGGCCGCGCCCGAATGAAATTCATTCGCCGGCCGCGATTTTAGATCGTTGATATCTTGCGCCCTGGGTGACCTCTTGGCCCCGTCCCTCCGGCGCAGCAAGCTGAATCGAATAGGGGAGACGATCCGCTTCTTATTATAATATAGGCATATTACCATTTGATCTAGTTGCATTTGGTATGTATTAGGGGTGATCTTTGTCAGGTGTGCGGCTACACTCGGGTCATATGAGTGACGAACAATCGATCGTAGCGTTCCAGGGCGAACATGGCGCGTATTCGGAGCAGGCGGTACGGCAGCATTTCGGACCGGATGTAACAACGCTACCCTGCCGCACTTTCCTGGCTATCACCGACGCGCTCCAGTCCGGCCGCGCCCCGTTCGGCATGCTGCCCGTGGAGAACTCGCTGGCCGGCACGGTTATCCCCGCCTACGACTTGCTCATCGACTATGACCTGCACATTCAGGCCGAGGTCATCCTGCGCGTGGAGCACTGCCTGGTGGCCGCGCCGGGCACAACGCTGGCCGACGTGCGCCAGGTGCGCTCGCACCATCAGGCACTTATGCAATGCGAGACGAATCTGCGGCGCATGGGACTGGAGGCGGTGGACTATTACGATACGGCCGGCGCGGCCCGCGATCTGGCCGCCGATCCGCAGCCCGGCGTGGCGGCTATCGCCTCGGCCCTGGCCGCCGAGACGTATGGTCTCGATATCCTGGTGCGCAATCTGGAGGATCAGGACTTCAACTTCACCCGTTTTTTTGTACTGGGGATGGAGTATCCGGCGCGCCACGACCCCAGCAAGACGTCGATCATCCTGACCACGCGCCACGTGCCGGGGGCGCTCTACGCGGCGCTGGGCGAGCTGGCCGGTCGGAACATCAACATGACCAAGATCGAGTCGCGGCCGCGGCGCAATCGGCCGTGGCACTACCTGTTCTACGTCGATTTTGAGGGCCACGAAGCAGACGAGCCGGTGCGCGAGGCGCTGCTGGGCATCCTGCGACACGCGTCATTTCTGAAAGTGCTCGGCTCGTATCCGGCGGCGCGCCGGGAATAGAACCCGGCAGGCCGGCGACAAGCACCTTCGCATGAGAGGGACTCGCCGCCGGCCGGGTCAGAATGCACCTTTGGACATAAAACAAAGAGTCGGCTCAGCGGATGGCAACCGGCAGGAAGAGCAGGCGCAGCGTCGAAGCGATATATTCCGCCGCGCCGATGTCGCACGCGCCTTCGCGGGCGACGCCGCGCTGATCCAACGCCGGGCAGAGGGTCGGGTCGGCCGCGTCGATCAGCGGGCTGCCCTCCTGAGGCAGAATGGTACGCATTGGGAAGTCGCCGCCGTTGAAGGACAGCGAGCCTAGCCGCAGGTCGCCGGCGTAGGCCACCTGATCAGTTGGATGGGCCAGGGCGGCGCACGTACCGTCGCTGATGTTGTGGCCCAGCGAATCAAAGATACCTCCATCACAGTTATTGGCGCTGCCCGTTATGACGCTGTTGGCGATCTGCACCACGCCGGGGCTGGCGGGGGTCATGGGCGAATCCTCGTAGATCGCGTGGCCGGCCACGCCGGCGGTGTTGTCGGCGAGGGTGACGTGGGTCAGGATGGCATAGCGCCCGTAGTGATAGAACCCGCCGCCGAGCGATCCGGCCTCATTCTGGGCCAGGGTGACGTTGGTCAGGGTCAAGTTGTCGTCCGCGTTCTGATAGACGCCGCCGCCGTTGGCCGCGGCGTTGGTTGCACGGTTGCCGCTAATGGTGGCATTGGTCACAAATGCCGTG
>WBZM01002631.1_pt1 | contig 14958 bp, 15 predicted proteins | sample 5204271 | NCBI WGS metagenome assembly WBZM01 (sample SAMN12344346, study PRJNA552823) | activated sludge metagenome | biome: Activated sludge suspended growth; feature: Nitrification reactor; material: Wastewater; isolation source: activated sludge from nitrification reactor of wastewater...
CATCAACGGTTTCGGCCGCATCGGGCGCTGCACGCTGGCCCATATTGCGGAAGCCTCGCGCAACGATGTGCAGGTTGTGAAGATCAACGCGACCGGGCCCATCGAGACGAACGCCCACCTGCTCAAATACGACAGCGTTCACGGCCGCTTCGGCGGGCCAGTGAAGGTGTCGGGCAACACGCTTGATCTTGGCCGCGGCCCGATCGAGGTCATGTCGACCTACAACCCCGAGGAACTGGACTGGGATGGCGTCGATGTCGTTCTGGAGTGCACCGGCAAGTTCAACGACCGCGACAAGGCCGCCGTCCACCTGACGCGCGGGGCCAAGCGGGTGCTGGTTTCGGCGCCGGCCAAGCGCGCCGACAAGACCGTGGTCTACGGCGTCAACCATCGTGAACTGCGACCCGAACACCTGGTCGTATCGAACGGCTCGTGCACGACCAACTGCCTTGCGCCGCTGGCCAAGGTGCTGAACGACGCCATCGGCATCGAATCGGGCATCATGACCACGATCCACAGCTACACCGGCGACCAGCCGACGCTGGACCGCCGCCACAAGGATCTGTATCGCGCCCGCGCGGCGGCGATGGCGATGATCCCGACCTCGACGGGGGCTGCCAAGGCACTGGGCGAGGTGCTGCCGGAGCTTGCCGGAAAGCTCGACGGCACCGCGATCCGCGTGCCGACCCCGAACGTCTCGGCAGTGGACCTGACCTTTGTCGCCGGCAAGGACGTGACCGTGGCCGACGTGAACGAGATCGTGCGCGAGGCGGCTGCCGGCTACATGGGGATGGTCATGGCCTACGACCCCGAGCCGAAGGTTTCGATCGACTTCAACCACACGCCCTATTCGTCGATCTTTGCCCCCGACCAGACCAAAGTCGTCGGCAGCCGGACCGTGCGGGTCCTGGCCTGGTATGACAACGAATGGGGCTTCTCGTGCCGCATGGCGGACGTCGCCGGCGCGATGGGGCGGCTTCTGAGCTGAGTTGGCTGGCGGGGCAACCGCCCGGCAGACGCCCGCCATCGGTTACGCTTCGCCTCGCAGGCTTCCGGCGCGCCCAGATCGGGCGCGCCTTTTGACTTTCGGGCATGGGGGGCCGCAGCCTGGGCACCAAGGCACCGCAAACTTGCGCGAGCACGAAGCTTACCCGGTTGACCTTCGTGCCTTTTTCTGACTGTTAGCGATAACAGCCGGCCCTGCCGGCATGTGGCACCTGCACGGGAGCGATGACATGGCGGTCAAGGTTGCGATCAACGGGTTCGGGCGTATCGGGCGCAACGTCTTGCGGGCAATCATCGAATCGGGCCGCACCGACATCGACGTCGTGGCGATCAACGATCTCGGCCCGGTCGAGACCAACGCCCACCTGCTGCGTTTCGATTCGGTCCATGGCCGCTTTCCGGTCGAGGTGACGACGACCGAGACCACTATCGATGTCGGCCGCGGCCCGATCGAGGTCACGGCGATGCGGAACCCCGCCGAACTGCCGTGGAAGCACATCGACATCGTGCTGGAATGCACCGGCATCTTCACTGACAAGGAAAAGGCGGTCGTCCATCTGGAAAACGGGGCGAGCCGGGTGCTGGTTTCGGCGCCGTCGAAAGGGGCTGACAAGACCATCGTCTTCGGCGTGAACCATGAAACGCTGACCAAGGACGACCTGATCGTCTCGAATGCGTCCTGCACCACGAACTGCCTGTCGCCGGTGGCCAAGGTGCTGAACGATGCCATCGGCATCAGGCGTGGCTTCATGACGACGATCCACAGCTATACCGGCGATCAGCCGACGCTCGACACCTACCACAAGGATCTCTATCGCGCCCGCGCGGCGGCGCTGTCGATGATCCCGACCTCGACCGGGGCGGCAAAGGCGGTGGGGTTGGTCCTGCCGGAACTGAACGGCAAGCTTGACGGCGTGGCGATCCGGGTGCCGACGCCGAATGTCTCGGTCGTCGATCTGGTGTTCGAGGCAAACCGAACGACCTCGGTCGAGGAGATCAACGGGGCGATCCGTGCCGCGGCGCAGGGGCGGCTGCGCGGCATCCTGGGCTTCACCGAGCGGCCGAACGTGTCGTCCGACTTCAACCACGACCCCCATTCCAGTGTCTTCCACATGGACCAGACCAAGGTCATGGACGGCACGATGTGCCGGATCCTGTCATGGTACGACAACGAATGGGGCTTTTCGAACCGGATGGCGGATACCGCCGTGGCTATGGGCAAGCTGATCTAGCTGACTCCGGCGCTGTCCACAGTGCACGCTTCGGACAAGTCCTTGAAATAGCAAAGAAGTCTGAAAGTTCTTAACCGAATTTTCAGACACTTGATGCGGTGCGTCAACGCGGAAAGCGTTCGCGCAAGGCCTGGTTCACCGCCGGCGTGACGAACTTCGATACGTCACCGCCCAGCCGGGCGATTTCCTTGACCAGTTTCGAGGCGATCGCCTGCCGCCGGGCGTCGGCCATCAGGAATACCGTCTCGATCGAACTGTCGAGCGCGCGGTTCATGCCCACCATCTGGAATTCGTACTCGAAGTCGGCGACCGCGCGCAGACCGCGCACGATGATGTTGGCGCCCACGTCGCGGGCGCAGTCGATCAGCAGTTCTTCGAACGGATGAACGACAATCTCTCCGCCGCAGCGGGCGGCGATTTCTGCGCATTCCGCTTCGACCATCGCCACCCGTTCCTCAAGCCCGAACAGCGGCCCCTTGTCGCGGTTGATGGCGACACCGATAACCAGACGATCGACCAGTGCCATCGCCCGCTGGATGATGTCGACATGCCCCAGCGTGATGGGATCGAAGGTTCCCGGATAAAGTCCGATGCGCATGGATTGCCCCGTCTTGCGTCCCGTTCGCGCGTCACGCAACGATATTGCGCGGCGAAATGCAAGCGCCGCAATGCAGCGTCGGATCAGTTGCCCTTGATCATCCCTTCGAGCGCGTCGCGCTCCATCGCCAGTTCGGCGATCCGCGCGGCGACCACATCACCGATCGAGATGATGCCCACCATCTTGCCGTCCTTCAGCACCGGCATGTGGCGGAACCGACCGTTCGTCATCCGTTCAAGCACCGAATCCGCCGTGTCTTCGGGTGCGCAACCGATGATGTTGCGGGTCATCAGTTCCTCGACCCGGTCGTCGAGGCACGTCGCCCCGCGCCGTCCCAGATCGCGCACGATGTCGCGTTCCGACAGGATGCCCAGCACCGTTTCGCCATCGGCCGACACGATCACCGCGCCGTAGCGGCGTTCGGACAGAAGGCGCGCGGCGTCGGCGACGCTTGACCCCGGCATCACGGTCGTGACCTTGCCCACGGGCTTTGCGCGCAGGATCTGATGCACTTTCATCGGCGGCCTCCTTCTGGTGAAAGTCTCTTGTCCACAGCGTTGACGTTGCGCAACTTTCTGTCAAGTCAGCGCTTCGAGGCGCGTGACTTCGCGCCGCAACTCGTGGCCCAGCGCCTCGGCAAAACGATTGAGCCGGTCCATCCGCCGGTCGTCGGCGTGGCGGATCAGGTAGAAGGCCCGGGTAAGCCGCAGCGCGTCGGGCAGAAGCCGGACAAGGTCGGGGGCAAAGGGCATGGCGAAGTCGTGGACGATCCCCACCCCTGCCCCGACGCGCAGCCAGTTGAACTGGACGGAAACCGAGTTCGACGCCAGCGGCACCGTCTCGGCCCCGATCTCGGCGAGGTAGTCGAGTTCCTTGTCGAAGATCATGTCGGGGATGTAGCCGACGATCCGGTGGCCTTTCAGGTCGGCCTGGCTTTCGATGGCGCCGTGGCGGTCGAGGTAGCCGCGCGAGGCCGCGAGGCTGAGGCGGTAATCGGTGAGCTTCTGCACCGTCAACCGCCCCGCTTGCGGACGCGAGACCGCGATGGCCATGTCGGCTTCGCGGCGCGACAGGTTGAATACGCGCGGCAGCGCAACAATCTGCACCTCCAACCCGGGATTGTCGTCACAGATCTTGGCGCAGACCTGCGGCAACAGGAAGTTGGCGCAACCGTCCGGCGCACCGATTCGGATTTGCCCGGACAGGCGCCCGCCCCCGCCATGCAGTTCCTCGACTGCGCCGGTCATCGCCTGTTCGACGCGCAGCGCATGGGTCATCAGCCGCTGGCCCGACTCGCTGAGCGCATAGCCCTGGGGCGAGCGCGCGAACAGGACCGCGGCGCAGGCTTCCTCAAGCCGGGCGATGCGCCGGCTTACCGTCGCCGGGTCCAGGCGCAGCACCTTGCCCGCCCCGGTCAGACTGTCGGCGCGGGCCACCGCCAGGAATACGCGAAGGTCGTCCCAGTCCATGAATGCACCTGCATTTCCGCAAAACGATTTTGGAAAACTGCCTCTTTTTCGGGAAATTTTGCAAGACTATCCTGCACCTGACTGACATGCAGGAGGATGCGATGAAGGAAATCGGCCACTGGATCAACGGCAAGCACGTCAAGGGTGCGTCGGGCCGTACCGCGGATGTCTTCAACCCGGCGACGGGCGAGGTACAGGCCAAGGTGGCACTGGCGACGAAAGCCGAGCTTGATGCCGCCGTCGCCGCCGCTGCCGAAGCGCAGGTGAAATGGGGCACGACCAACCCGCAGCGCCGCGCGCGCGTGATGATGGAATTCGTCCGCCTTCTGAACCGCGACATGGACAAGCTGGCCGAGGCGCTGTCGTCCGAACACGGCAAGACCCTGCCCGACGCCAAGGGCGACATTCAGCGCGGCCTTGAGGTGATGGAGTTCTGCATCGGCGCGCCGCACCTTCTCAAGGGCGAGTTCACCGACAGCGCCGGCCCGGGCATCGACATGTATTCGATGCGCCAGCCGCTTGGTGTGGTCGCGGGCATCACGCCCTTCAACTTCCCGGCGATGATCCCGATGTGGAAGATGGGTCCGGCGCTGAGCTGCGGCAACGCCTTCATCCTGAAGCCGTCCGAGCGCGATCCCAGCGTGCCGATGATGCTGGCCGAACTGATGCAGGAAGCGGGCCTGCCCGACGGCGTGCTTCAGGTGGTCAACGGCGACAAGGAAAGCGTGGATGCGATCCTCGACAACCCGACGATTGCCGGGATCGGCTTCGTGGGGTCGACCCCGATCGCGGAATACATCTATGGGCGCGGGTGCTCGAACGGCAAGCGCGTGCAGTGCTTCGGCGGCGCCAAGAACCACATGATCATCATGCCCGACGCCGACATGGACCAGGCGGCCGACGCGCTGGTAGGCGCGGGCTATGGCGCGGCGGGTGAACGCTGCATGGCAATCTCGGTCGCGGTGCCGGTCGGTGACAAGACCGCCGACGCCCTGATCGAACGCCTGGTGCCGCGCATCGAGAAGCTGAAGGTCGGGCCCTATACGGCCGGCAACGACGTGGACTATGGCCCCGTCGTCACCGCGGCTGCCAAGGAACGCATCCTGGGCCTGATCGGGTCGGGCGTGAAGCAGGGCGCGAAGCTGGTCGTCGACGGCCGCGACTTCACGCTCCAGGGCTATGAGAACGGCTTCTTCGTCGGCCCGTCGCTGTTTGACCATGTGACCCGCGACATGGACATATACCGGCAGGAAATCTTCGGCCCGGTGCTGTCGACGGTGCGCGCCAAGACCTACGAAGAGGCGCTGTCCTACGCCATGGATCACGAATACGGCAACGGCACCGCGATCTTCACCCGCGACGGCGACACGGCACGCGACTTTGCCAACCGCATCAACATCGGCATGATCGGCATCAACGTGCCGATCCCGGTGCCGCTGGCCTACCACACCTTCGGCGGCTGGAAGAAGTCGGGCTTCGGCGACCTGAACCAGCACGGGCCGGATGCCTTCCGCTTCTACACGCGGACCAAGACCATCACCTCGCGCTGGCCGAGCGGAATCAAGGAAGGCGCTGCCTTCAACTTCAAGCAGATGGACTGATCCTGGGATGGCCCCGGGGACGGACCGGGGCCATTTCACGCCGCGCGCCGCCAAGCGGCGGGGGTCTGGCCGACCTCTTTCTTGAAAACGCGGGCGAAGGCGGCTTCCGAGGCATAGCCCACCCGGTCGGCGACATCGCCGATGCTGTGCCGCGTGTGACGCAGCGCGTGGCGCGCGACCTGCATCCGCCAGCCGGTCAGGTAGGCATAGGGCGTCATCGCCATCGTCTGGGCGAAGCGCAGAGCGAAGGCGGTGCGCGACATGCCGGCGATACGGGCCAGCGCCGCAACGGTCCAGGCGTCGCCCGGCGCGCGATGCAGTGCGGCCAGCGCACGGGCGATCTGCGGATCGGCCAGCCCCGCCAGTCCGGCCTTCCCCGCGCCTTCGGTTCCCAGGAACACCCGCAGCGCCTGCGCCAGGATGATTTCCGACATCTTCAGCGCAATGAGATCGCCGCCGATCTGGGCACCGCCCGCCTCGGTGCCGATCATGCGCAGGGTGTATTCCATCCACTTTCCCGCCGCCTGGCCGTAGTCGGCCAGGTGGATATAGGGCGGCAGCCGGTCCAGAAGCGGGTGGCTGGCCTGGGGGTCGAAGGCGAAGTGGCCGCAGATCAGCTGGGTATCGCGGTCGTCCTGATCGCCGCCGTAGATCAGCACCCCTTCGCCGGTGAAGCCCGACAGCTCGATCACGCGGTCAAGCGGCAACGCCTGGTCCTCGGTCCGGGGGTCGCAGAACATGCGGTGGCCGGCGCCCTTCGGCACGATCAGCAGATCGCCCTGCGCCAGCGCCACCAGACCGTCAGCCCCGCTGACGCGGACAAGGCAGCCGCCGCGGTGGACGTAATGAAACCGGGCCACGTCCTCGAACGGTGGCACCTCGACCCCCCAGGGCGAGGTGAACGAGGTACGGAAGTAAAGCGTGCCCTTCAGGTTCAGGCGCATGAGAATGTCGCTGAGAACGTCCATGGCAAACCTTATCATCAGTTCTGAGAATGACCATGCATTGAACGATTGGCATGATATTCTGAACTTCACGGCATTTATCGTTCCACTGAATGGTGCAACGATATCAGGGAGAAATCAATCCGCATCGTGAAAGGAACCTCCCATGCGCGCCATTGCCCTTCTGACCGCCATCGCCGGATTCGGACTTGGCCTTCCGGCTGCCGCCGAAACGCCCTCCGATCTGAACGACCTGCAGATGGCCCATGTGGCCTACACGGCCGACACCATCGACATCCGCCAGGGTCATCTGGCGCTGGCGCTGTCCGACAACCCGGATGTCCGGTCCTTCGCCGAAACCATGATCGCCGACCACACGGCGGTCAACGACCAGGCGCTGGCGCTGCTGGCGAAACTGGGCGCCCAGCCCGAGGACAACTTCCTCAGCCAGAAGCTGAACGCCGATGCCGCGAAGACCATCGGCGACCTGGCCGCGCTGCGCGGCGCCGACTTCGACCGGGCCTATGCCGCCAACGAACTGGCCTATCACCAGACGGTCAACGCCGTGGTCGGCAACGACTTCATTCCCAATATCGACAATGCCGAGGTCAAGGCACTGTTCGAGCAGGGCCTTCAGATCTTCAAGGCGCATGAGGAACATGCCGCCCATATGGTCGAGGCGCTGAAATGAGCGCCATCGCTGCCACCATCGGTCGCCGGCGGTTGCTGACCGGACTTCTGGCCGCGGTGCCGCTGATCTTGGCGCGGCGCGGCCACGCCAACAGCGGCGTGCCGCACGGCCAGAGCCATCAGGTGGAAATCAGGGGAATGAAGTTTGCGCCCGAAACACTCGCCGTTGCGGCCGGCGACACGATCACATGGACCAATGCCGATCTTGCCCCCCACAGCGCCACGGCGCTGGACGGCAGTTGGGATACCGGACGGCTGGCGAAAGGCGAAAGCGCCACGATCGACGTGACGGACGGCATGTCGGGCAGCTATCGCTGCAAATACCATCCGCAGATGAAGGCGGCCCTCACTGTCGGTTGACTCGGCCGGGATGACGGGGAAGGGGCATGTCCCCTTCTCCGTCACGAACCCGGAACGTGCGGGATTCAGGCCCGCTTGCGCCGCTTGAGCCCGGCAATGGCCCCCAGGCCGCCGATCAGCAGCAGGCCGGCCGCCGGCAGCGGCACGGGCGCCACCATGTAGGTTGCGGTCATCTGCACGTCCGCCCCGTTGGCGCTGCCCGTCGTCAGGCCGAAGTTGCCAGCGTTGAAGGTCTTGTTCGACAACGCGAAGCGCACGACACCGCCTTTGCCGAAGTTCACGTCGATGGGGCCGGACCAGCTGACCTGTCCGTAGTAGGTCGGGTTGGTGCGCACTGCCACGGTTGCACCGTTGACGGTACCCGTCCCCCCACCGACCAGCGCAAGGCTGGCCAGCATCGACTTGGCAACCGTCGTCGGGTTGTTGATGTTGGTTTCGTTCGAGAAGATGTGGAACAGGTTGAAGGTCGTGCTTTGGCCCACATCGAGATTGAACGAGAAATTGCCGCTGCTGGCGTTCGTCAGCACGGTCAGGCGCGGCGTGCTGCCGTAATCGCCGCTGAGGCTGAAGCTGCCGTTGAAGGTCAGCGCATGGGCCGCCGAGACGGAAATGACGGTCAGCGCCGCGCTGCCCAACAATGTCTTCAGACCAATACGCGCTTTCATGAACTTGCCCTCTGCCACTCAGACCCACGACGGCCGGGAATCGACCGTGTTGCCGTGAGGTTTGGCGGGCAAATCGGGCGGACAAAGGGCAGAACGGTGTTAATTTCGACTTAACGGCGCGAGGTCACGCGACGAAATGAAAAGAGAGGAGGAATTACCCCCCTCTCTCGCAACAGTAGTTCAGTTCGGGACGATCTGTCAGGCTTTCTGACGGCGACGCAGCAGCCCGAAAGCGCCCAGCCCCGCGACCAGCATCAGCCCGCCAGCCGGCAGCGGAACCGGCGCGGGCGGCGGCGGGGTGTTGACGAAGGATTCAGACCCGCCGTTGGCAAAGCCCTGGACGTGAATGCCGATCCGCAGCGAACCGGCCTGATCGCCACCGAGGTTGAGCGCAGCGATCACGTCGTTGAAGGTCTTGCCGGACACGATGGACCAGACCAGCGTGACCCATTCGCCCGGGTTCACCCCCATGGGTTGGACCGGCGCGTTGCTGTCCGCGGCAGCACCGGAAGGGCTGACCGAGAAGCCGACGGCGTTGCCGCCTGGCAGGTTGCCGGGGCTGGCCCCCCAGGAATAGCTGACGCCCGCGCCGGAATCCGCGATGGCGCCCGCCGTCCCCAGAACACCCGCCTGGTCGTCCCAGTAGATGTCGGTGATCGACGACGCCAGCGGACCCGCGTTGTTGAAGGTGAAGGCGACGTTGCCCGAACCCGCATCCGTGACGTCCACGGACAGCTGCGCGGCGCCGATGGCCGCGTTCGTCAGGTTGTTGTTCGTCACGCTGGTGAAATTGTAGGTCACAGCCGAGGAGGCACCCGCCCCCGCAATGAACGCTGCCGCAGCCAAAGCTGCCACTCGAACGCTTATGGTCATGTCACACCCCGTCAGGACAAAATTCCTTGCCTTATTTTTACCATAATGCCGCAGGGCCCGGAAGCGTCCTTTTGCCGTTGATACCGCCAGCGCAAGCGCGGAATTTGATCAATTGCAGTCAACTGTACTGCTGTTTGCCGGGGCGGTTGTCTGCATCTGGCAACAATCGCCAGCCAAAACCAAATCCGCCCCGCGCCTTGCCCATGCTGGACCCCTGCTGATTCGCGCCGGCGACGCCGTCGCAGAATGCAAAGTCGCGGAATCCTTGACGGAATTGCGGCACAATCATGGCGCGAACCAATCTCTGGCGCCACCCCTGCCCGCCCCCTTGCAAACGCCGCGGGAAGGGCAACACTGAATGCATCGCAACCGCGGGTCGGAGCACCACGATGGATTTTGCGCTGAGCGAGGAACAAAGGGCCGTCTTCGACATGGCGCGCGGCTTCGCGGCCGACCGCATCGCCCCCCATGCCCGTCTGTGGGAAGCCGAAGGCAGCATTCCCCGGTCGCTCTGGGGCCATGCGGCCGAACTGGGGCTGGGCGGGATTCATGTCGGCGAGGACCACGGCGGATCGGGGCTGTCGCGCCTGGATGCGACGCTCGTGTTCGAGGCGCTGGCCATGGCCTGCCCGGCCGTCGGGTCGTTCCTGTCGATCCACAACATGTGCGGCGGCATGATCGACCGGTTCGCTTCAGCGGTGCAGAAGGCTACCTGGCTGCCCCGCCTGTGCCGGATGGAGACGGTGTTTTCCTATTGCCTGACCGAACCGGGGTCTGGATCGGACGCGGCGGCGCTGCGCACGCGGGCAGAACGGGCGGGGGACGGCTGGCGGCTGAACGGCACCAAGGCGTTCATTTCGGGCGGCGGCTATTCCGATGCCTACGTCGTCATGGCCCGCACCGGAAGCGACGGCCCGCGCGGCATATCGGCCTTCATCGTGCCCGCCGATACGCCGGGGCTGAGCTTCGGCGCACTGGAAGACAAGATGGGCTGGCGGGCGCAGCCCACGCGCCAGGTCCAGTTCGACGATTGCCGCGTGCCTGCCGACGCCCTGCTGGGCGAGGAGGGGCGTGGCTTCGTCTACGCGATGGCCGGGCTTGATGGCGGGCGCGTCAACATCGCTGCCGGGGCCCTCGGCGGTGCGCAGGCGGCTTTCGACGCGACGCTGGACTACATGGGCCAGCGCCGCGCCTTCGGCCAGACGCTCGACCGCTTCCAGGCGCTCCAGTTCCGGCTGGCCGAGATGGAAGCGCGGCTTCAGTCGGCCCGGACCTTCCTGCGGCAGGCGGCATGGCTTCTCGACCGCGGGGCGCCCGAGGCGACGAAATTCTGCGCCATGGCCAAGATGACCGTCACCGACGCGGCCTTCGAGGTCGCCAACCAGTGCCTGCAGCTGCATGGCGGCTATGGCTATCTGGCCGACTACGGGATCGAGAAGATCGTGCGCGACCTGCGCGTCCACCAGATCCTGGAGGGCACGAACGAGATCATGCGGGTCATCGTGGCGCGCAGCCTTCTGGAAGGCCGGGAATGAGCGGCGATGTCCTGATCCGCACCGAAGGGCGCGCGGGGCGCATCACGCTTGATCGTCCGGCGGCGCTGAATGCGCTGAGCTACCGGATGACCCTGGCCATCGACGCAGCCCTGAAGGACTGGCGCGACGATCCCGCCGTGGATCTGGTGCTGATCGACGCTGCCGGGCCGCGCGCCTTCTGCGCCGGCGGCGACCTGGGCGAGATGCATGAGACCGGCACGAGGGGCGATCACGACTATGGCCGGCGCTTCTGGCGTGACGAATACCGGATGGATGCGCGGATCGCGGAATACCGCAAGCCCGTGGTCAGCTTCCTGCACGGCTTCGTCATGGGCGGCGGCGTCGGCGTCGGCTGCCACGCCCGCCACCGCATTATCGGCGAAAGCGCGCAGGTGGCCATGCCGGAATGCGGTATCGGCCTTGTTCCGGACGTCGGCGGCAGCCTGATCCTCGCCCGCGCCCCGGGGTGCCTGGGCGAATACCTGTCGGTGACCGGCGCGCGGATGGGGCCCGCGGACGCCGTTCTGGCGGGATTCGCCGATCGCTTCGTGCCGGAATCGGAATGGCCCGCCCTCAAGGCCCGCATGATCGCCACGGGCGAGGTTGGTCCCCTGCCCGTGCGCCCTGCCCCGCCGGGCAGGCTGCAGGCCCTGCTGCCCGAGATCGACGCGGTCTTTTCGGCGCCCGATCTTGTTGCGGTCCGCGACCGGCTGACGCGCGCGGAAACCCCTTTCATGCAAGAGACCCGTGCGACGCTGGCCCGCGTTTCGCCCCTGTCGGCGCGCTGCGCCTTCGCGATCCTGCGGCGGCTGCGCGATCCTGCAGACCGGGCCGCGCGCGACGGACTGACCATTCGTCAGGCGCTGCGGCAGGAATACCGCTTCACCTTCCGTGCCGCCGAGCACGGCGACTTTCTCGAGGGCATCCGCGCGGCGATCATCGACAAGGACCGCAACCCCCGCTGGCGCCATTCCGACATCGGGCAGGTGACCGAGGCCGAGGTCGAGGCGCTGCTTGCCCCGCTCGGCCCCGACGACTTGTCATTCGAGGAGGTCTGACCATGAAGATCGGTTTCATCGGACTGGGCCACATGGGTGCGCCGATGGCGGCCAACCTTGCGAAGGCGGGGCACGACGTGCGGGGCTACGACCCCGTCGCCCCGATGCCCGCGGGCGTGATCCCGACGCCGAATGCGGCCGGTGCGGCAGAAGGGGCGGCTGTCGTCATCACCATGCTGCCCGACGGCGCGATCCTGCGGAGCGTCGCGGCCGATGTGATTCCGGCGATGGCGCCGGGCGCGGTCCTTTGCGACTGCTCAACGGTCGACGTTGACTCCGCCCGCGCGGTCGCGGCGGAAGCGATTGCAGCCGGTCTGGGCGCACTTGACGCGCCGGTATCGGGCGGCGTGACCGGGGCCGAGGCGGGAATGCTGACCTTCATGGTCGGCGGTCGCGCGGCGGATTTCGCTGCGGTCGAACCGCTGTTTGCCGTCATGGGGCGCAAGACGGTCCACTGCGGCGGCGGCGGCGCGGGCCAGGCCGCCAAGATCTGCAACAACATGATCCTTGGCGTCACGATGATCGTCACTTGCGAGGCCTTCGCGCTGGCGGACAAGCTGGGCCTTGACCGGCAGAAGATGTTCGACGTCGTCAGCACCTCGTCGGGGGCAAGCTGGTCGATCACCGCCTATTGTCCAGCCCCCGGCATCGGCCCCGAAAGCCCCGCCGACAACGGCTACAAGCCGGGTTTTGCCGCCGAGCTGATGCTGAAGGACCTGCGGCTGTCACAGCAGGCGGCCATCGGCGCCGATGCCGACACGCCCATGGGCGCGTTGGCGACGGAAATCTACCGTCGTTTCGTGGATGAGGAAAATGGCCGCGGATTGGACTTTTCGGCCATGCTTCCGCGCTTCGAGAAACGCGGTCGCGGCTGAATCTTGCCGATGGGGTACACCGGGGGAACACTTCCCCCCGGCGTTGAGTTATGGGCAGGAAAACGGACGGAGATTCGGATGAACAGCACCCGCATTCTGATGCTGACCGCGGCCCTGGCGCTGGCCTTTTCTGGGGGCGCGGCGCTGGCCGACGGCAAGGGCAAGAAGAACAAGCACCGCAAGCAGGTCGTGATCGAATATGCCTGCCCGCCGGGTCTGGCGAAGAAGTCGCCCCCTTGCGTGCCGCCCGGGCTGGCGAAGAAACGTTACGACGATGATGACGACGACGAGGAGGAGGTCGTCTATCGCTGGCGGCGCGGCGACTACATCTATGACGACGACTACCGGCTGATCGACTACCCCAACCGCTACACCCTGCCACCGCTGCGGCCGGGCGAGCGGTATGCGATCGTCGGCAACCAGATCGTCAAGATCAACTCGGAAACGGGGCGCATCCTTGATCTGATGCGGCTTCTGGGCGCGATCACCAACTGACCCGGCAAACCCCGTGCCGCCGGCCTGTGCCCATCGGGGAACAGGCCGGGTCTTGTTGCGTCGGGGCTGCAGACTTTCCATTCCGGCTCGTGCATGCTTCGGTCGTGGCCCATCCGATTGGGGCCGGTAACAGGAGTCGGCACATGTTCAAGACCAATGTCGGCGGCATCGACCGGGTGCTGCGTATCGTTGTGGGGTTGGCACTGATTGCCGGGTTCTTCCTGAACCCCGATGCGACGTATCGCTGGGCTTATTTGCTGGGCATCATTCCGCTGGCGACAGGACTTCTGTCCACCTGCCCGCTTTATTCGATCCTGGGGATCAGCACCTGCCCGATGAAGCGCAGCTGAAGCGGCGCGGGCGCGCCGCTGCCGGTCATTCCGCCGCCATCCGGCGCTTGAGCAGCGGCGCAAGGTAGCGCCCGGTGTGGCTTTCCTCGACCTTCGCCACATCCTCGGGCCTGCCCGTCGCCACGATCTTCCCGCCGCCATCGCCGCCTTCGGGGCCAATGTCGATGATCCAGTCCGCGGTCTTGATGACGTCAAGGTTGTGCTCGATCACCACGACCGTGTTGCCCTGATCGACCAGCGCGTGCAGCACCTCGAGCAGCTTGCGCACGTCTTCGAAATGCAGGCCCGTGGTCGGTTCGTCGAGGATGTAGAGCGTCCGCCCCGTGGAGCGGCGGCTGAGTTCCTTCGAGAGCTTCACGCGCTGCGCCTCGCCGCCTGACAGCGTCGTCGCCTGCTGGCCGACCTTGATGTAGCCAAGCCCGACCTGCATCAGGGCATCCATCTTCTCGCGGATCGCGGGAACCGCCTTGAAGAAGTCCTGTGCATCTTCGACCGTCATCTCAAGAACATCCGCGATGCTTTTGCCTTTGAAGCGGATTTCCAGCGTTTCCCGGTTGTAGCGGTGCCCCTTGCAGGTTTCGCAGGTGACATAGACGTCGGGCAGGAAGTGCATCTCGATCTTGATGACGCCGTCGCCCTGGCAGGCTTCGCAGCGCCCGCCCTTGACGTTGAACGAAAACCGCCCCGGCTGGTAGCCGCGCGCCTTGGCCTCGGGCAGGCCCGCGAACCAGTCGCGGATGGGGGTGAAGGCGCCGGTATAGGTCGCGGGGTTGCTGCGCGGCGTGCGCCCGATAGGGCGCTGGTCGATGTCGATCACCTTGTCGAGATGTTCGAAGCCCCTGATCGTCTCGCAGGGCGCCGGCGTTTCCCGCGCGCCGTTCAGCCGCAATGCGGCGTTCTTGTAGAGCGTCTCGATGGTCAGCGTCGACTTGCCGCCGCCCGAGACGCCGGTCACGCAGACGAACCGGCCCAGCGGAAACTCCGCCGTCACGGACTTGAGGTTGTTTCCGGTTGCCTTTGAAACAACCAGTTTTTTCCCGTTTCCGTCGCGGCGATGGCGCGGCACCGCGATGGCGCGGGTTCCCGCCAGGTATTGCCCGGTGACTGACGCGGCGTCGGCAATGATCTCGGCCGGCGTGCCGCGCGCCACCACCTGGCCGCCGTGGACACCGGCGCCAGGGCCGATATCCAGCACATAGTCGGCCTCG
>WBZM01002632.1_pt1 | contig 14957 bp, 12 predicted proteins | sample 5204271 | NCBI WGS metagenome assembly WBZM01 (sample SAMN12344346, study PRJNA552823) | activated sludge metagenome | biome: Activated sludge suspended growth; feature: Nitrification reactor; material: Wastewater; isolation source: activated sludge from nitrification reactor of wastewater...
ACGCGCGGTTTCGGGGTCGGCATTCAGACCGATCGTCATCAGCCCTCGGATCTTCAGCGCATCGAAGGAACTGATCGTTCTGATGAAAGGCTCTACCTCTTCAGGATCGAGTCCGGCCTTGGTCTCCTCTCCCGAAGTATTGACCTGGATCAGCACCTCGAGCTGTTCGCCTTCGCGTTCTAGGCGGTTCTGGAGCTTTCGGGCCAGCGAGAGTCGATCAAGGGTCTGAAGGCAGCTCACATAAGGCACCAGGGCATTCACCTTGTTCGACTGCAGATGCCCGATGAAGTGCCGTTCAAAGTCCAGGTCGCTCAACGCCTCAAACTTCGGTCGAACCTCCTGAACCCGGTTCTCGGCGACCAGGGTCTCGCCAGCCTCGATCGCGATCCTGATCCTTTCGGGCTCAACCGTCTTGGTGGCCAGAAGGAGGCGAACCGACCCCGGGTCCCTTCCCGATCTCTCGCAGGCGTCTGCCATCCGCGATCTGACATTCGCGATATTCGACCGGATCTGATCGGCGTCGCTCATTCCTGATCCATCAGTTCGGAGAAGACCCCGGTCGGAGTCCACGGGTCGGTTTCGGCCCGTCGCTCGTCCGCAATCACATGGGAGACAGCATTGATCAGGGCAAGGTGGGTGAAGGCCTGGGGGAAGTTCCCGAGGTGGCGGTTGCTCGACGCCTCGAGCTCCTCCGCGTAGAGGTCGAGGTCTCCCGAGGCGGCGAGCAGCCTCTCGCAAAGCTTCTTTGCTGCGGTCGCTTCGCCGATCTCCGAGAGCGCCGCGACCATCCAGAAAGAGCAGATCAGGAAGGTTCCCTCTTCGCCGTGGAGACCGTCATCGGTTTCGTCGGTCACATATCTGAGGATGAGGCCCTGGTCATCGAGACCATCACGGATCGCCAGGACCGTGTCCCGTATGCGCGGGTCGTCCGGCGGAAGAAAGCGGACCAGCGGCATCAGCAGGACCGACGCGTCGAGAGCCATCGTGTCGTAGTGCTGGCGGAAGACACCGTCCTTGAGTCCTTTCTCGATTATCTCCGCCTTGATCTCCTCGGCTTTTTCGGCCAGTTCATCGGCCACTTCCGGGCGCCCGAACTCGGCGGCAAGCCGGGCGCCACGATCCACGGCGACCCAGATCATCAGCTTCGAGGAAACGTAATGCTGCGGCTCGCCGCGGGCCTCCCAGATGCCCTGATCCGGCTTCGGCCAGGCTTCGAGCGCGTTCTCGACCAGGCGGCGGACCAGATCCCGTGTCTTCTCTGAGATCGCTTCCGTTCCCAGCGCCATCCGGTGTACGTACACCGAATCGAGCAGCGCACCCCAGACGTCGTTCTGGCGCTGGTCGAAGGCCCCGTTTCCGATCCGGACCGGCTTCGCGCCGCCGTATCCGGAAAGGTGATCAAGCGTGCTTTCGGTCAGGTCATGCTCCCCGCCGATTCCGTACATGATCTGCAGGTCGCCGTCCGCTTCGAGTGCGCGGTCACGGACGAATCGCATGAAGTCCCGCGCTTCCTGCTCGAATCCGAGTGAGTGGAGCGACCAGAGAGCGAAGGTCGAGTCACGGATCCACGAGTAGCGGTAGTCCCAGTTCCTTTCGCCGCCGGGGGTCTCAGGCAGCGAAGTCGTGGCCGCAGCGAGGATTGCGCCGGTCGGCGTATAGGTGAGCCCCTTCAATACCAGCGCCGAGCGCTGCAGGTGGATCCGCCATGGATGATCCGGAAACCTGCCCTGGGCGAGCCAGTCGCGCCAGAGGTCGCGGGAAGCTTCGATCCGTTCCTTGGCCTCCGGGTAGCTGCGGGGGTGGGGTCCGATACCGTCCTCCCAGGAGAGGCAGACGAACGCGCTGTCGCCCTGCTTCATTTTCAGGTGGCCTGTCGCCTGGCCCTGCTCGAGGGTGAGGTTGAGATCGGTGGCGAGCGCGACTCTCTCGCCACCGCCCTCGGCAATCGCTTCGCCAAGTCCCTGCTCGCTCCAGACCGCGGCTTCCCTGCCATAGTCGAAACGCGGCTGGCAGACCAGCTCCATGTCGACCTCGCCATCGATGCACTTGACCAGCCGGACGAGACATCGGTCGCTCTCCTGCCCGGTCATCAGTTCCTTGGGCCCACCCTGTTCGGCCCAGGCCGATATCGAGAGGGCATCGCGGACGACGATCCAGCCGGTTACGGTCGACCAGGTCGTCTCCAGAACAAGGGTCCCCGGTTCGTAGCGGCGACTGAGCGGGGCTGTCTCGTCTTTCGGCCCGAAACGGAAGTGACCGGCCGTCCGGTCGAGAAGCGAGCCGAACAGGCTCGGCGAATCAAAGCGCGGAGCACAGAACCACTCGACCGAGCCGTTCGGAGAAATCAGGGCGGAGGTGTGACAGTCGGAGAGAAAGCCGTAGCTTCCAATCGCGGGAAAGTGGATCGCACCGGCTTCTGGAGTCATCGCGGGCAACCTACCAGCGCTACCCGAGATCCTCGCGCCGGTACGCTGGAAGGCCGTGAATCTGCTTTTCACAGCTCCGATCGCCGAACTGAGTCCGGCATTCGTGGCCATGCTCGAACTGATTCCCCTGACGGCGGCGGTCGTGTTCTACTGGCACCGGGCCATGACCCTTTCCTGGGCTGGCCGGCCGGTCCCGGTATGGCGGCAGGTCTCGTTCGGTTTCGGACTGTTCCTCGCCTGCTTCGTTCTCTTCAATCCCTGGGGATATCTGGCCGAGGAGCTGGTGATCGGCCACATGGTCGAGCACCTGATCATCGGTGACATCGCCAGCCTTTTCATCGTCATGGGGCTGACCCGTTCGCTGCTCCAGCCGATTCTCGCGATCAAGTTCTTCGACCGGCTGCAGGTTCTGACCAATCCGCTGGTCGCGATGCCGCTCTGGGCGATCAACCTCTTCTTCTGGCACATTCCCGCGATCTACGACACCGCCTACGGTGGTGCCTTCATCCACGGGGTCGAGCACTTCACATTCCTCTTCTTCGGCTGCCTCGTGTGGATGCCGGTCTTCGGACCGCTTCCGACCCCGACCTGGTTCGGGCCGGGCTGGAAGGTCGTCTACGTGGTGGTGGTCCGCTTCGCTGCCGCGATCCTCGGAAACATCCTCATGTGGACCCAGTTCACCCTCTATGACAAGTACGCGGAGGGACAGGCGAAGTGGGGGATATCGGCAATACAGGATCAGAGTACGGCCGGGGTGATCATGATGGTCGAAGGGACGTTCCTGATCCTGGGAATCCTGGCCTGGACATTCTTCGAGGCTGCCAAGCAGAGCAACCAGAAGCAGGACCTGATGGACCTGGCCTATGACCGCGGAGTCGACATCGACGAGGCGCGGATCGCGAGGGCGGTGAAGGCGGGTCATGCCGATCTGCTCGAGAAGCGGATTTTGGCCGGCGACGCAGGTGCAGATGAGTCAGCCAGGTAGTCGCTACCTCGGGCTTCTGGTCTTCACGACGGGCGCCTGCATCATGGGTGCCGAGATCGCCGGTGCACGCATGCTCGCCCCTTACTTCGGTGACTCCACCATCGTCTGGGCGAACACGATCGCCATCGTGCTGGTCGCCCTCTCGATCGGGTACTGGCTGGGAGGCAAGCTGGCGGACCGCCGTCCCGACCTCCGCTCGCTTTGTGGCACCGTCCTGATCGGCGCAGTTCTGGTGACGCTGATCCCGTTCTTTGCCCGGCCTTTCCTCGGCGCATCGGTTGACGCCTTTGACGAGCTCTCGGTGGGTGTATTTGCCGGCTCGCTGGTCGGCGTGCTGGTCCTTCTGGCGATCCCGGTGATGATCTTCGGCGCGGTTTCACCCTGGGCCCTGCGGGTCGCGATGGACAACTCCGACGTCGAACATGCCGGTCACATTGCGGGCCGGCTCTACGCCCTTTCGACCGCCGGCTCCCTGATCGGCACCCTCGCTTCGGCGATGGTGACGATTCCCCTGATCGGCACTCAGCGCACTTTCATCTTCTTTGCGCTGCTGGTCGCGATCGTTGCCTCGATCGGCTACCGGAGGTTCTGGCCTGTCCTGATTCCTGCGGCGGTTGCCTGCGCGGCGCTGATTCCCGTCGGGACGATCAAGGCGGCCAGTGACGGTCAGGTGATCTACGAAGCCGAAACACCGCATCAGTACATCCGGGTGGTCGAGATGGAGGATGGCGAGCGCACTCTCGAGCTCAACGAGGGTCAGGCAACCCACTCGGTTTATCGCCCTGGCCAGTACCTGGTCGGTGACTACTGGGATGAGCACCTGGTTCTGCCGTTTGTATCTAACGAACCGGAAGAAGACACGGAGTGGCCTCATCGGGTCGCGATCCTCGGGAATGCTGCGGGAACCGTGGCCCGCGCCTACGGGCGCTATTTCCCCGAGACGCGGGTCGACGCGGTCGAGATCGACCCCAAAGTCAGCGAGGTCGGCCGTGAGTACTTCGACATGGTGAACCCGAACATGGAGGTGTTCAGTGAGGACGCCCGCCCCTGGCTGAGGGCAGCGGACCCGGTCTACGACGTGATCATGGTCGACGCGTATCATCAGCCCTACATCCCGTTCTACATGGCGACCAGCGAGTTCTTCGACCTGGTCCGGGACCGGCTGAAGCCAGGCGGAGTGGTGCTGATCAACGTCGGCCACCCGGAAGGCAGCGACGCTCTCGAGAAGAACCTCACCGCCACTCTCGAGACTTCGATGCCTAACATCCTGCGGGACCCGGTCACCGAGACCAACACGATGCTGGTCGGATCCCGGTATCCGATCGAGGCATCGAACATCATCATGGCCTCCCGCGGCCGGGGCGCCCCGATCCCGTCCGAGCTCGACTGGCTCGCCCTTGAGACAGCACTGAGGACAGAGCCGCCGCTGACCGGGGGAGACGTTTGGACCGATGACCACGCCCCGGTCGAATGGCTGGTCGACCTCTCACTCCTGGACTACGCAAGTGAGTGACCGGAATCAGGGTCTGAAAAGGGCACCGTTCAGGGCCTGGCTTGTGACCGGACCGGTCGGCCGCCTGGTCGGATTCATCATCGACTTCGCCCGAGCCCTGAGAGCGCACCGGAAGTCCCGTCGCGTCACTCCTCGCTAGGCTCATTCGACCTTGAAGACCACCGTTACTGAACTAGAAGATTCGAGGGCACGAGTCGAGGTCGAGGTTCCGGCCGACGAAGTGTCCGTCCAGGTCCAGCGGGCCGCCCGGGCGCTTGCCCGCGAGATGCGCATGCCCGGATTCCGCAAGGGCAAGGCGCCGCCCTCGCTCGCGATCCAGCGTCTCGGCTTCGACACCGTTTTCCAGGAGGCCATCCAGGAGGCTCTCCCCGAGTGGTACCAGCGGGCCGTTTACTCGTCCGGAGTGGTGCCGATCGGTTCCCCCGAAGTCGAGATCACCAAGGCGCCCACCGCCGAAGGCGAAACAGTCGAGTTCAAGTTCGAAGTCGGTGTGCGACCGGTCGCCGAGCTCGGTGAGTACAAGGGACTCCAAGTGGAGAAGGCCGGCAGCGAGGTTCCGGACGAAGTGATCGATCGCGAGATCGACCGCATGCTCGAGGCGAACTCAAGCCTTGAGGTCGTCGACCGGGCCGCCGAGGAAGGCGATCTCGTGCTGGTTGATTTCGTCGGTTCTCTCGACGGAGTCGAGTTCGAAGGCGGCAGCGCCAACGACCACACCATCGAGATCGGCTCCGGCCAGCTGATCGACGACTTCGAGGAACAGATAATCGGTGCCAAGGCCGGTGACGAAGTCGCGGTGAACGTCAACTTCCCCGAGGACTACGGTGCTGCGGAGCTCGCCGGCCAGAACGCCGACTTCGCCGTGACCGTCAAGGAAGTCCGGGTCAAGCAGATGCCCGAGGCCGATGACGATTTCGCGTCGGAGGCATCCGAGTTCGACACTCTCGAAGAGCTGCGGGCGGACATTGCCGAGAAGCTCGGCGAGTCGGTCGACCAGCGAATCGAACAGGAATTCCGGATGGCCGCCGTGGACGCCGCGGTCAAGAACGCGAAGGTCGGCATTCCCGAGGACATCCTCCGGGCCCGTGGCGAAGAGCGCTGGGACCGGGTTGAACGGCAGATGGCCCAGCAGGGCATGAACCCGGACACCTACCTCCAGATGCAGGGCAAGACCCGCGACGAGATCATCGACGAGTCACTCGATGACGCTGACCAGGAGATCCGCCGCGAAGCCGTGCTCGTCGCAGTTGCCGACGCCGAAGGGGTCGAGGTAACCGACGAGGAAATGGCCGAGGAACTCGAGCATGCCGCCTCTCACGAACGCACCACCGGAGCCAAGCTCCTCGAGCGTCTGAAGCGCGACGGACGCCACGAGATGGTCGCCGCCGACATCAAGGTCCGCAAGGCGATGGACGTGATCGCGGAATCGGCAAAGTCGGTCGAGATGTCCGCGAAGGACACGGCGAAGAAGCTCTGGGGCATCGAGGACGACGAGGATTCGGAAACCGAATCCTCGTCGGAATAAGCAAGTCGGGCGGGGTCCGACCCGCCCTCCCGGATCAACCCGCCGACCCACAGTGAAAAATGATGGATGGGTCGGCTCTGTCCGAGTAGCCGCCGCATCGGCCCGGAGGCTCGGCTCTATAGGATTGCCCGCATGAGTCCACTTGTCCCCATGGTCGTTGAACAGACCTCTCGCGGAGAGCGTTCGTTCGACATCTATTCCCGGCTCCTCAACGAGCGCATCATCTTCCTCGGCACCGGCGTGAACGAGGACATCGCCAACCTGGTGGTGGCACAGCTGCTTCACCTTGACGCTGAGGATCCCGAGAAGGACATCAGCCTCTACATCAACTCGCCCGGCGGTTCCGTGTACGCAGGACTGGCCATCTACGACACGATGCAGTTCATCAAGCCCGACGTTCAGACCATCTGCGTCGGCATCGCGATGAGCATGGGCGCGCTGCTCCTTGCTGGCGGAGCCGCAGGCAAGCGGATGTCACTGCCGAACTCGAAGATTCTGATCCACCAGGTTTCCTCCGGGTTCCAGGGACAGGCGACCGACATCGAGATCCACGCCAACGAGATCATCGATACCCGCAGCAGGCTCGACAAGATCCTCGCCAAGCACACCGGCCAGGACCTCGAGAAGATCACTCACGACACCGAACGTGACTACTTCATGAGTGCCGAGGAAGCCGCTAAGTACGGTCTGATCGACCGTGTCATCGAGCACCGGTAGGCGAACCAGAACCAGTTTGATCGGAGCCGTCGCCATTGTGGCGGCGGCTCTGTTCGTTTCAGGGCCCGCCCGGGCCGCAACCGGTCCCGGGCTGCCCGACAACCAGGCAACCTTCTCGCTGATCGGCAAATACGGAGTTACTCCGGCTGATGCGGTCCCTTCATCGGTAGATCCGATCCGGTTCCACTTCCGCTACGACGCTCCGAGCGCGACCCGCCTTGCGATCCGGGTCAACCGGCTTGGCAGCGGCAAGACGATCCGCCGGATCGTGACCGGCCGGCTCAAGCGGGATCGATGGCAACACCTGCCCTGGGATGGCCGGACCCAGCGAGGGCGCCTGGCTCCCTCCGGCAAGTACCGGGTTCTGCTCGGCCGGATCGGCGGGCCATTCTTCAGCCTGGGCCGAATCCGGATTCACGGTCATCTCTTTCCCGTGGACGGTCCCCACGGGACTCGTGGCTACATCGGCGAGTTCGGGGCCCCGAGGGTGGACGGCCGCACCCATGAGGGATTCGACATAACGGCTGCCTGTCGCACTCCGCTGGTGGCGGTACGGGCAGGCACCATCCTCAAGAAGGCCTTCGACCCCGAGCTTTACGGAAACTACGTCGTGCTGAAGGGCGAGGGGGAGAGGCGCACCTACAAGTACTCCCACCTGATCCGTCCCGCACCGGTACGCAAGGGACAGAAAGTCCGGGCCGGGCGCAGGCTGGGTTCGGTCGGTCAGACCGGAAACGCGGCCGGCACTCCCTGCCACCTCCACTTCGAGGTACGCGCTAGGGGAATGCTCCTCGACCCGAAACCACTGCTCGAATCCTGGTAGTTGCTGCTCAGCGCCAGCCCCGGCGACAGGTCCACTTCGTGGCCGGCTCCCTGAAGATCGAACCCCCGGACACGCCGACAAGGATCTGCCTGACACAGTTGAAGCGACCGTCGCGGAACGTAAACGCATTCTCGGAGACCAGGCAGCGGTGCCCCGGATCAGCTGGCCGGCACCATTCGACGTCGTAGCTGTCGCAGGGACGCCAGCCAAAGCAGTCCGGCTCGAGATAAATCCACGCGTTCTCTCTGGCAGCGAGGGCCGAAAGGCGACCCGGTGCCGATTCTCCGGATCCGACCACGGAGATTCCATACTCGGCGTTGATGAAGTCCTCCACGGTTGACCTGATCGGGTCGGCGGCCACCCTCGCGTACACGCCCGGGAAGTACTTCCCTGCGCAGCCCTCCCCGAATGACGTGACTCCGACCAGCCGCGGGGTGCCATCGGCGGAGTAGGCAACCAGTGGCCCGCCGCTATCCCCCTGGCAGGTGTCGTGTCGGCCCAGAGCACGGCCGCCACAGGTCTGGGTTGCCGAACGGAAACCCCCGTGGCCGCGATACGCGCGCTTGCAGGCCGAGTCGGGGAGCCGCGCCACCGAGGTCGACCGCAGATAGTTGGTTCCGTAGGGCGCTGTCTCGGTTACTCCCCACCCGCTCACCCTCGCCAGCCTTCCCGGAGCCCAGAGCGCACGCTCATCGGGTCCGGCGATCGAGATCGGTGTACCGGAAGCCGGCGAAGTGAGCACGACTAGCGCGACATCCCACTGCTGGTCGCCGTCATAAAGCGGCTCTCCGAAGTCATCAACCCAGATGACCGAGTCCCCGACAGCGGTGCTGCTGCCGCTCCCGGTGTCGTTCAGGGCACTTCGGCCGGAGACAACCCGGTAGGAAGAAACAGGTATCTGCTTGCCTCGCTCCAGCACGCAGTGGGCAGCTGTAACGACAATCGTCGGCGCGACCAGGGTTCCGCCACAGAACTGACGTTGCCAGGTCGATCCGCGCCCGTTGCGAACCAGCGCCACCTGCCAGGGCACCCGCGATATCGGTGTCGCAGATCCGCCGATTACGCTCGCGCCAGCGTTCGGTTCCGGGCTCGGGCGAAGCTCTGCGGCGCCCGAAGCACTGCCTGCCGCGCCTGCGGTAATCAGCAGCAGGACTCCGGCAGCGAAGGCCGCGAGCACTCTCCCCCTGAAGCCGGGACGCAACGGGTCAGCTCCTCGCTGCCAGCGACCTGGCGCAGTCGACGATCGTCTGCTCGACCGGACGGGCCTCGATGCCGAGGACCTCCTTCGCCCTGGTGATGTCGAAATCGGATCGGATTCCGATGTTGCCAAGCAGCGCCCGTATGCCCGGATCGAAGATCGCCATGATCCGAAGCACCGGTTTCGGAACGGTCCGCGTCGGTGCCTTCCTTGCGAGTTCCGGTTCCTCCCTGCGAAGAATCTCGGCGACCTCGCTCAACCAGAGAAAAGGTCCGGAAGCGATGAACCTCTGCCCGCCAGCCTCGGGCTTCTCCATCGCCGCGAGGTGGGCCGCGGACACATCCCGGACATCGACCCAGCTGAACCCGATCTTCGGGGCTCCCGGCATTCCGTCGAGCATCCTCTGGATCGCCTCAAGAGAAAAGGAATCGTCATCCGGCATCACCGGACCGAGAATCGCGCTCGGGTTGATCACCGCAAGCTTTTCCCGCTCGCCCCGTTGATCGACCAGGTCCCAGGCGGCGTCTTCGGCCAGGGTCTTTGACTGCGGGTATGCGTCGACCGTTTCAACGTCGGTCCAGTCATCCTCGGTGTAGGGGGACCCTTTCGGTTCCCCGCTGCCTCTGATTGCAGCGACTGAAGAAGTCATGACGATGCGCTCGGCACCGGCATCCAGCGCGGCGCCGATCACCCTGGTCGCCCCTGCGACCGCCGGCCCGATCAGCTCCTGAGGATCCTTCGGTTTCGCGGGAGGGAAGGGCGAGGCGATGTGGAGCACGTAACGGCAGCCGTCGACGGCTTCGCTCCAGCCATCGTCGGCGGAAAGGTCCGCCTCGAAGAACTCGATCCCCGCTGGCCTGCCGATCTCGTCTGAAACGTTCTCCTCGATTCTCGGGCCCTTCGACTTGTCCCGGACTGTCGTCCGTACGTCGTAACCCTTCTCGAGCAGATCGACGATCGCCCGACCGCCAAGGAAGCCGGAGCCCCCGGTCACCAGGACCGTCCCCTTCGAACCCTCACTAATGGTCATGGTGGCACTCTAGTCTGCCTGCCATGAGCAGATTGATCGATATTTCGGCACCGATCGAGCCCGGCCCCGAAGGTGCGCCTGATGTTGTGCGCGTCGACGTGGAATTCACCCCCCATGAAGAGGGCGCGAAGCAGATCGAAGCCCTCTTCGGCGTCGGCTCCGAACTGCTGCGTGACGGAGAAGGGTGGGCCGTCGACACGTTCACCCTGCTCGGCACCCACAGCTCAACTCACGTGGACGCTCCCTGGCACTACAACTCGACCATCCAGGGCCGTCCCGCCGAGACGATCGACCAGCTTCCTCTCGACTGGTTCTACCGACCGGGGTTTCTGCTCGACTTCCATGAACGGGGTGACGGAGAGGTGATCGGAGTCTCGGACATCGAGAGTGAGCTCGGAAGGATCGGCCACCAGATAGAAGAAAGGGACATCTGTCTGGTCAGGACGGGTTGCGACCAGTACCTCGGCACCGTCGAGTACATGGCGCACGGGCCCGGAGTCAGCGCTGAAGCCACCCGCTGGCTCTACGACCGCGGTATCCGCGTGATGGGTATCGACGCCTGGGGCTGGGACCGCCCCCTCTGGATGCAGGCGGAGGAAGCAAAGGAGAAGGGAGAGGCCGGCATCTTCTGGGAAGCCCATCAGGCCGACATCCCCTACTCGCAGATCGAAAGGCTCGCGAACCTCGACCAGTTGCCGTCGACCGGCTTCACCGTGGCCTGCTTCCCCCTCAAACTGGTCGGAGGCAGCGCCGCGCCGGCCCGGGTAGTCGCGATCCTCGACTGAGTTGCCTAGATGCCCGGTGTCGCTTCTATTTTGCCCGCTTCTATCTCGGCGGTGAAGGCGTCGAAGTCCTCCTGGTTCTGCTTCGCGTAGCGAATGCTGAACTCGGCAATCGCCTGATCGAAAGTGTCTTTCTTCCCGAGGTACTGCGAGATCGCAACCCGATCGCCGGTCCTCGCATGAGCGAGGGCCAGGGCTCCTGCGCAGACCCGAACGAACTCGGTGAGCCCGGTTTCCCCAAGGGAGTCGATGTCAATGGACATCTTTCCATCCCAGAGCTGACGGACGTAAAAGTCGCGGGTGACGCCATCCGGTGCCTCGGCACGAATCCAGCCGAGGAAGAGGTCCGAGGCGGCCTGGGTCAAACGCTGGCCCTCGACCACGCGGCGACCCTGCAGCCTGAACTTCGAGGCACCTGCGTATGGAGCAAGCACCGAGTTCTGGGCCTCCTTTACCTGCAGGACGAGCGGGTCCTTCCGGCGATTGGAGAGGAAGAGCATCACCCATGCCCGGGTCCCGACCGAGCCGACTCCGACGACCTTTCGGGCGAGGTCCACCAACTGGTAGTGGCCGAACAGGTGCTGCCGGTCCGGTGGCAGAGTCTCGGCGTACTGGTGCATCAAGGAGCGAATCAGATCCCGAACCGCATCGGCGTCAGATACGCCGAGGCCTGCAGCAAGCTCCCGGGCTGGAACCAGCAAGGGGGGCCTGCTTGCGAAGCGGGGCTCGCCGCTGCTTTCGTCGGTCAGCTTCCTGGTGGCCCGGTTGCTGTCCTTGCGGGAAGCCTTCGCTATGTCCTTGCGAAGGTTTACGCCCGCGTCGGCGCCATGTGCTCCCTCAAGCATTTCCGCAATCTGCTCGACGTCCAGGCGCGTGTACCAGACGTCCAGGTAGCTCATGTCTGCCAGACGCCTCATGGCGTCCCGGTACTCGGCCATCGCAGCGATCACGATCTTTCGGGCCACTTTCTTGCTCGCACCGTTGTGCCGCGCTGCGATTACGACGCTCGCAGCCATCCTCTTCACATCCCACTCCCAGGGTGCCGGGAGGGTCTCGTCGAAGTCGTTCAGATCGAAAACCAGGCGGCGGTCGGGTGCTGCATAGCCTCCGAAATTCGAGATGTGGGCATCGCCACAAGCCTGCACGCGGACACCGGTAGCCGGAGTGGGGGCCAGATCCGCGGCCATGATCGCTGCACCACCCCGGTAGAAGGCGAACGGCGAAGCCGACATCCTTCCGTAACGGATCGGCAGCAGCTCCTGAACACGACTTTCGCCCTGCTCGAGCAGGATTCCGACCGGATCGCGCCCGGGGGCGGGGGTCCATTCGGCGTGACTTTCCCGGGGGGCCTTCTTCCGAAGTGCCTTCCCGGTCAGTTTCAGGGAGTCCTGTGTGAGGGTCGAGGGACCGGTCGTGCTGTTCATGGATTCAAGATAGTCGCAGCGGCAGCAGAAGGGTCATTCAAACCGGGTGAACCGTATTTCCCGTCAGGAGGTATCCGTCGGTTCGTGTGTAATGGCGCAAGAGGGGCTTTCCCCACCACGTAACTCCAAGGAGGAATCTGCAATGAGCGGTGCAAGCGGTACCGGAAGTCATCTCGACATCGGAGGGGTGTTCGAGGCGACCGGTGACATCTACAAGAAGGCTTTCGGGACGTTCTGGATCGTCGCGCTGATCCTGCTGGTTCCGATCGCGATTCTCCAGTGGCTTCTCGGAGGAAACTCGGGCGGGTCGCTGATCGTCAACATTCTCCAGATCTTCGCCGTGGCCTGGCTGGCCGGGTCGGTGGTCCGGATCGTCCAGGACGTCGAGAACGACGGTCAGGTCGATTACACGGTCGGTGAGCTGCTCGGATCCGTGTGGCCACGACTGCTGTCGATCGTTGGTCTTCAGATCGTGCTCGGCATCGTCATCTTCGTCGGCCTGATCTTCTTCGTAATTCCGGGAATCATCCTGGCGCTGATCCTGGCCGTCGCCCTGCCGGCCCTGATCGCTGAAGGCATCGGCGTGTTCGCGTCCATGTCACGCAGCGCCGAGCTGACCAAGGAAAACCGCATGCGGATTCTTGGCATCGGAATCCTGGTCATCCTGATCGTCTTCGGTGTCGCCATCCTCGTGGGTGTGCTGACCGCGATCACCCCGATCCTCGGCGCACTCGCCGGTCTGGTACTCGGGATCCTGCTTTACCCGTACCTGTACATGCTCACCGCGGTTCTTTACTTCCGGCTCGTCGAGCTGAAGGAGGGCGGCGTGGTTGCGGTCGAAGAGACCGTGATCGTCGAGGAGGACGCCGGTCCCCCGCCCGCTGTCTAGCGGGCGGTGAACTTGCGCCGGCCCGGGTGGGAGCCCCCGGTCCAGCGCACTTCAGGGAAAGGCCGTGGCGCAATCGCGCCGCGGCCTTTTTCTTTGGCGACAGTCGTTGCCGGTCGTGGGGTCAGACCTCGATCTCGTATTCGAGCCAGGTCGACTTGTGGGCTCCGGTCGAGTCATAAAGGCGCTGTGCGGTGTGGTTGTCGGGGGCGGTTGCCCACGACAGATGAGAAGCGCCCCAATCCCGGGCGAGTTCGACCCCTGCCTCGATCAGGGCCCGGCCCGTGCCCTGGCCGCGCGTTCCCTCCGACACATAGAGATCGTTCATCAGAACGATGTCGGTTGCCGAAAGGGAACTCTTGTGACGGTAGAAACAGCCGAAACCGACCGGCTCGCCACCTTCGAATGCTCCCAGCAGCCAGCCGTCATCGGTGCCCCCGACGAAGCGCGAGAAAAAGGCCCGGTTCCTTTCCGCGTCTATGTCCTCGACCTCGTAGAACTCCTGATAGAGAACGAAAAGCGGCTCGAACTTCGGAAACTCCGCTGAGGTGACAGCCCTGATCTCGATCATGCTACGAGCGTAACGGCAAAAAGTGTTGCTTGGGGAGGGAGAAGGGTAAGGTCGCCGTAAGAAGGATCAACGTCGCCGGCGACCGGAGTTCCAGGCCGCGGCGGCGCTTCTTCTAGAGTGGGCCAAGGCGAGCCCATTCACGATCCCGGAGGGTAAATGGCAGGTCCGACCGACACGAACGAGCAATTGCTCTGCAGCTTCTGCGGCAAGTCGCAGAGGCAGGTCAAGAAGTTGATCGCCGGCCCGGGCGTCTACATCTGTGACGAGTGCATCGACCTCTGCAACGAGATCATCGACGAGGAGTCGGTTTCAGCCACTGCGCCGGCCGGTCTCGACCTCGACCGGCTTCCCCGTCCCCAGGAGATCAACTCGGTCCTTGACGAGTACGTGGTCGGCCAGGAAACCGCCAAGCGGGCACTTTCCGTTGCTGTTTACAACCACTACAAGCGGGTCCGCATGGCTGAAGAGGGCGACGGCGACGTCGAACTCCAGAAGTCGAACATCATGCTCCTCGGACCTACCGGTTGCGGCAAGACCCTCCTCGCCCAGACGCTCGCCCGGATCCTGAACGTGCCTTTCGCGATCGCTGATGCGACCGCCCTGACGGAAGCCGGCTACGTCGGTGAGGACGTGGAGAACATCCTGCTGAAGCTGATCCAGGCCGCCGATTACGACCTCGCCAAGGCCGAGACCGGGATCATCTACATCGACGAGATCGACAAGATCACCCGCAAGGCCGACAACCCGTCGCTGACCCGTGACGTCTCCGGCGAAGGCGTTCAGCAGGCACTGCTCAAGATCCTTGAGGGAACCACTGCGTCGGTGCCACCGCAGGGTGGCCGCAAGCATCCCCATCAGGAATTCCTGACCATCGACACGACCAACATCCTTTTCATCTGCGGAGGTTCGTTCGCCGAGCTGGAACGGGTGATCGAAAGGCGCGTCGACAACAAGGGAATCGGCTTCGGCGCCGTCGTGAACGAGGAAGGCCACGACGACCCCGGAGAGCTCTTCGAACAGGTTCTGCCGGAGGATCTCGTCGAATACGGACTCATTCCCGAGTTCATCGGACGCCTG
>WBZM01002633.1_pt1 | contig 14957 bp, 18 predicted proteins | sample 5204271 | NCBI WGS metagenome assembly WBZM01 (sample SAMN12344346, study PRJNA552823) | activated sludge metagenome | biome: Activated sludge suspended growth; feature: Nitrification reactor; material: Wastewater; isolation source: activated sludge from nitrification reactor of wastewater...
CAGGCAAATCGCCGCTGGTGCTCGCGTCGGTCAACCATGCCCCGCTGCTAACGGCGGCGGTAAAGATGCGCCGGGCGGTTAGCGCCTGGGCCAGCGTTACCTCATCACCGGCGGCCGTGCCAATAGCCGTCTTAAGCCCGGCTGTATAACGGAGCGCGTCCACGCTCGCGGCGCGATAGGTAGCCAGGCGGGTGATCACCTCAGAGAACATCACCGGCTCTGTCAGGCTCATGGCATAGGCGGAGAACACGCCGTCACCGAATAGAAGCGCGTCGCCAACGGCCAACTGAGAGAGGGTCCCTACCGCGTCGGATAGTCCCAGCGCGTCGGCGCTCAATACCCCGATGATTGACGTGACGGCGGCGGTTAAGCCCAAAGCGTCGGCCGTTAGCGCGGCGGCCACCTTGCGCCGCGTGATATCTTGCATGTATTCAATAACGTCGGCGGCCTCGGCCGACAGGATGACGCCGTTCGTTACCCATTCGACATGAAGCACCGGCCGTTGCCCATCGGTTCCCTCAGTCGTCACATAGCGCAACCAACCGCCCGTTGCGTTGTTGGTGAGCACCAGCACTAAATCGCTGGTGCCCCGCGTCCAACCGGGAAGGGCGAAAACTTCGGCCAACACGCTGGATAAATCGGGCGAATTGCGGTAGGCCCCGACGCCGATATTGGCCGCGCTCCAATCGACCCCGGCCGTGGTGAGTGGCGTTCGGTCGCTGATGTCATCGGCCGTCGCCGACAATGCCGCCGGAGAATGTGACTTTTCGGCGCGAATAGTCAGGCCGGGGTCGTCGTAGGTATTCGGCCACAATTTCAGATAGGCCACGAGGGGAATAGCCAGATACGGCACGTCTATGTTGCGGAATTCGATCGCGTTATAGGGAACCGGACTATAGCAATCCTGAGTAATGGCCGTGAGGTTGATAGTCCCGGCCGTTAGTTCGTAGCTATCCTCATAGGCGTCAACGTCAATCGTGCCGGATTCACTGGCGGCAATGAAGGCGGCGGCATGGGAAAGCTCGGCCGCGTCGGTCGCCGTCGCCAGATAGTCGGCCCGGCGCGTAGCCGCCGGAGTTAGCCGCCACGTGTCGGCCGCCAACCGGCGCACCGTGTAATGAGGCGCGGCCGTCTCCGTCACCTCCAACAAATCGGTCAGTGATGAAATGAAGTCGGCCCGGTTGACCATGCCGCCCGCGAGGTCTAGCGTCTCGGTTACGGTCGCCCGGAAAATACGCCGCTGGCTGATGCCGCCCGTCACGTCTATTGTGTCGGCCGCCGTTGCCTCATGCAGCACATAGGGCGCATGGTAGTTAATGACCAGCTTTGCGGCCTCGGTAGAACTGCCGTCATAGCCGCGAATTCGCATTAGCGATGTGCTGTCAATGCCATTTATAAGAATCGCGAAACGGCTAGAGCCGCCCGACAGGATGATTAACCCCTCTGTAATAACGTCGGTTAGATCGGGCGAGCTATTCCAGCCCGTTCCTACTCCGTTTTCGTCCCACGTAACAGAGGCGACCGTTGTTGATAGGCCGCTAATTTCATTGGTGGTTCCCGCCCAGTAAGAGCGAACCCCGGCCTTAATCGTAACCTTCGGATCGTCAAATGCTCCGGACGTAAAGTAACATTCCAGATGCGCGTCATCGATAACCATACCGATAAGCGCGTCCAAATCATCGAATATCAGCCCTATCCACTGCGTCGCGGCATTGGCGTTTAGCACCGTGCCGGTAACGGTGACGGTCGTCCCGCCCTGATCGGCGTCGCGGTCTGAGGCTGATATCTGTTTTGTTACCGTCGCCATGTCATTTTTCTTCGGCGGCCGCTTCCAGTTCGGCTATTAGTTCCGACACGAGCGCAAGCGCGCCGTCAAGCGCGGCGATCTGCCGGTTGGCGTCCTCTATGAATTGCGCCCGTTGCGCCTCCAGTCGCGTCTTGCGTTCTTGTAATTGCTCTACGTTCATAGTCCCCTTTCTAACTGGTCGTCAATTGTTTTAGTACTCCGTTATCAAAACGGGCGTATAGTATTTGCTTGGAACCGTCATCAATCACGAACAAATCGGCAAAGCCCGCCGGTGGATTGCCCGCGCCGCCGGAGCGGTCCTTAAATCTCAAAATGCCTTGTACCGGCTCTTGGGTCGAGTTGCCGACCGATAGCCCCGCGCCGGTCGCAATCGAGCCGCTAGCGCCGATAGTGCCGGTTACGGAGAGCGCCGGGGATGTAACCAGCGAGGCGTTCAATTCGATAACCGCCGGGTTAGCGCCGGTCGGCAGTTTGTACATCTGAATCCCTACTTCGGTCAGTTCCGCGAATCCATAAGTGGGATTGACCCCGATCTCGATGTAACGCGCGCCGCTTGGTTCTTGCCGCGCCGATACCACGCCGATCCCCGTCCCGCCCGCCGTCACCCACTTTAGCGAGCGGTCGGCCGCATAGACGTTCTCGGAATTGAGCAGCCTCACGCCGTCGGTCGGATTAATGCGCACCGCCTGATTAGCGCCGCTGTAGATGTCAATCGACACGTTGCGGAGCGTTACCCCCTGTTCACTGGCAACAATGTATTTGGCCGTGGACGTCGTGTCAGTCAGGTCAGTACCGGCCGCCAACCCCCATTGCTCCGAAAGCCCCAGCACGCCGTCAAGATTGCCGAGCCTTACACGCGGCTTGATGCTTGGTAAAGTGCGCGTCTCACCCGCGCCCGGCCATGCCGCGCCGGGCAAACTACCAAACGGCCGCGTCGCGTCAACGGTGAATATGTCCAGATAGGGGGACTGGCCCATATCGGCCGTCAATAGCATGTGCCCCTTATAGACCGTGTGATCGGCGGGCGGCGGCGCGGACATGTACGCATTTGTCCACTTGACGACCGCCGCGCCCACAGGCACGCTAAAACCGTTGTGGCCGCCGCTCCGACGGGTACAGTACAGCCGGTAGTATCCGGCCTTGCCTTGCCCCAAATTCCGGTCATAGAGCGTGCCTGGGGCAGAAACCTCCAGATAAATGTCGGGTAGGTAAAGCGACCCGCCGCCGGCCACTTCGCCCATTGGCTTGATGCGCACAATATCGCCGGTCGTGAAATAGGACAGGCCGGTCAGATAGCTGGCCGTGGCATAGATAACCGACGCGCCCACGGCGTTGATGATCCCTAACGTCCCACCTGTCCCGCCCGGCCCGCGTGCGATCGTGGTCGCCGTGGCAACCAGCATTGTCCCGCCCGTTGCGTGCATTTCATCGGCGACAAACGTACTGGCGTGCAATTCGCCGCGCACCCGTACGTTGTTAAATTCAGCGTCGCCGGTTGACCCTTGTATCTGCCAACCGCGCAAACCTGAGGCAAAGCCGGGGTTGCCGCTTTCAAGATCGCCGTCTTTCGTTAGCGTGACAAGCGCCTGTCCCGTCGCGTTTTCGATGCGCAACATGGCCGCCGTTTGGTCGGCCCGCTGCTTCATGAGCAGCGCGTGCCACGTGCCGGACGGCGCGGCCAGTTTGAGCGCGGCCGTCCCGTCGGGCGCGGTTCCGATCCCGGCGCTGAACAGTTGCAAATACCCGAATCCGTTTGTTTTTAAAAGTTGCGACGCCTGGCCGGGGTTGTCGCTTGCCAGCACCGCATGACCATGCCCCGCCCCGGTAACGTTGTTGGTTGTCACGGCCGATAATTGCAGCGGCGTGCCCATGACTAATTGCTCGGTCGATATGGCAAGGCCGCTATTGGTCGCAAGGTCGATAGACAGCACCTTGCCCGCTATCTTGATACCCGCCCCGGCGACGGTATCACTGAGGGCAATACCGGTTCCGTTAATCGCTAGGCCGCTTGGCTCTTGTAGCAGGATAGATGCGCCGGGCGTGGGTTCGCTCCGAATGTAAAGCCCCGGCGAGTCGCTGGTAATGCGCCAGCTTACCGCCTGTCCCGTTACCGATATGCCGCCGTTTCCGGCCGTGACGGGCACGTGTGTGCTGGCCGACAGGCTGGACAGATCAACCCCGTCGATTGTCACCCCGGACGCGACGGCCAGATTCCCGGTTAATGTGACACTGCCATCCGTTTTCAGAAACTCGGTATGATCGTGCGTGCCCACATCCGCGCCGGATGATATGGACAGGCTTCTACTCGAACCGCCGCTACCGCCGACGCGCCTTTGCCCGGTAACGATATTCCTGATTACCTGAGCAACTCCAACCGCCGCCGTGCGCCTCATGCCGGGGACGTTGGATACAATCAGACGCGAGCGCGGGCGGCCGTCTTTTAGGCGTTCCGTCACCTCCAACACCATATAGTCATCGGTCGATACGGTGTTCGGTGCTACCCGCGTATTGTTCTCGATTCGTACCGTCGAGCCGGGCCGAACAGGGGCGGCCGTGTACGCCTCTACCGTGTAATATTGCCTCACATCCGAATTAATCAGTTGATGTACGGCGGCATAGAGCAGGTTATCCGAGGCGGCTTGCAATTCGGCCAGATTGCCCGCATCGCTTACGGATATATCCCCGTAGGTTTCCCGAATGGCCCGCGTGCCGTAGGCCGTCACTCCCGCGTTTAGCCGCACGCTATCAGGAATATAGTAGTCGCTGGATAATTCGACCGTGCACCCGTTGGCAACGGCATAGGCCAGCGCGTCGGCCGTGCAATAGCGCAGGCTGACAACCTGATCGCCGCCTGATGGATGAATCTTGGTGATCAATGGGGCCGACCGCTTGCCTCTGAGCGTGAAAGCCGCGCCCTTTAACGGGTTGACCTCATCCGTCACCTGACGCGCCGCCTCATCCGTATCGTACATGATGAGGCTAACACCGGATGAATCGGCCGTCCGCCGCCAGTCCAGAGAGAATGAGGGCGCGGCGCTTGATAACGGTGAAAAGCGGAAGAACTCGCCCGTTCGTTCGGCGATGTTAGACAAGAGGTCGAATACGCTTTCGCCTTTGGGCACGTGCGACGTGCCCTCGGCCGTGCCGTTACCCGTCTGAAAGCTAACGCTCCAATCGGGCGCGTGTTGCATAACCTGAGTAACGTCCGACGTGGTGCGCGCGCCATAATCATAGGCCGTCACGTCGTTGCCGCTATCGGCCGCGCCGGTCAATCCGTCTTGCACGCTGACCGTTTTGGCCGCCGTGCTGATGTCGGTGATAACCGTATCGAAGTTCGACGGGCCATTCAGCACAATGCGAATACGCTGATTAACCGCCATCTCCGCAACGGTATCGAGCGTTAGCGTCGTATGGCGAATAATAACGGTGTTATCGACCTCAGCGACACGGGGCAAATCGGGTTGAAACTGGATAGTGTTAGCCGCCGCGCCAGGAGGCTCTATCGCAATAACGCGGGCAACGTGATAATCCCCATCATTTAGCGCGCCGGTGCGTATGCGGATTTCGTCGTCAACCTCAATATCGGTTATGCTATCTAGCGTGATACTGTCATTGCCCGGCGGCGCACCCACGGCCGCGGCCGTCGTAATGGGCGCGCCGATGGCTTCGGTCAGATTGGCCGCTATCAGGTTCTCTTCGCCGATTGGCGACCATACGAGTTCTTTGGTTAGCAGCGCCTCTACCCCCCGGCCGCTTACCGTCACATAGGATATGCCGCCGCTTGTGTACGGTTCTACATCCTCTACCAAAAAGCACGCCATTACACGCTCGCTCGGCAATGCCGAATAACCGCCCAGTTCCTTGGTGACGACGCATACCCGGCCGGGAATGAGCCATGAGGCATACGCGCCCACGGCGTAGAACGTCGCCCGGCCGCTACCGATCTGCGAGACGATCTGTGTCCATTCGACGGTATTATCAACCACGCCGTCAAAATAGGCAGCGCCGCCGATGACCACCTGCGTCAAGCTGGGCAGGGCATAAAAATAGGCCTTTGTCGCACCCCAATTCCTTGGCATTAGTTGGTTAGAAAGTCCTTAAGCTGCCATGTGGCATTTACGATAAAATAGGACGGTGCGCCCATGTATTGAATCCCCTGCGCCGCGCCGGTTACGTCGATCAATCGCGCCGGGGCGGTGAAAGACGCGTGGTCGTCAACGCTATGTACCCAGCCCGTGAATGTTCCGTGTTTCCCTTTTAGCGCAATTAGATTGTCATATTGTGTGTGTGCGTCGGGAGCCGTGTTTACAAATCGAAAGGTAAAAGACAGTTGCGGCGGGACAAGCGCCGCCGCCGATGTCCCGTCAAGGTCGATGATCGCCCCGGCGTCATTAACCGCCATTCGCGGCAATACATCCGGCCCGCCGAGGTTGGGCGACGCATCCACGCGCACCGGAAGAGGCGCCGCTTGCCCCGTATAAAGAACGGTAAAGGTGGTAGACCCATCCGTGAACGATCTAAACAGGCATTGATACATTTACGGTAGTAATCCTAGCGCCCTAAGCGCCGCTAAAATGTCCTCGCCGGATTGTTGCCAGTTGATCGTGACGGTGCGACTGGTCGGTATGCCGTTAATCAGGCTGGTGGCCGAGGCCGCCCCGGATTCGACGGCGCTAATATCCATATCCATGACCGCTTGATAAGCCGCCGCCGGGTTGACAAAGCCATCGACCAGCCCCTTGGCCTCATTTACGGCCGCAACCGCCAACTCGGTATTAGCGTCAATCTGGATAGTAATCGGTTCGGTTGGCGTGACTGAATCCAGCGTCTCTTGAAACCCCTCTCTAAATCCGCGATCATCCATCTCCGGCATGGCACGCGGGCCGAGGTCAACCGCCGCGCCGCCCTCCAAAATCCGGAAGGCGTTTTCAACCGTGGCAACGTAATCCTCCCATGCCAGCTTGCCGTCAATCGCTTGTTGCGCCAGATTGTCGATGATCGTTTGCTGCTGCATCCCCTCAATAGCGGCTTGAATATCACCGGCGGCCGTGCCGAGCGTGGCGGCAAAATCGGACAGGGGATTGACCCCCGCGCCGCCCCGCCGCATGGCCTCAAAGATGGCTTGTCCGGTATCAAAGCCCCACTGCTCACCGTCGGCCCGCGCCGCGCTTGCGTCGTCCAGAAAGTCGGCAAATATCCCGCCGCCCTTAGCCGTGGCCGCCGTGGTATAGGCGTCCCACGCATCCCGCGCCTTAGCCGCAATGGTCGATTGCTCTAGCAGCGCCTGATTGACCGTGCCCATTTGCTCGATAACATAGCCCCAATCGCCGCTTGCCAGATCGGGAATGCCCTTTTTATCCGGCGCCTGGTTCGACGCCTGAATAAAGCGGGTGTAGGCGTCGGTATATTGATTTAGCTGAAAGATAGTTTTTTCAGGCGGCGCAACAAAGACAATGCCGCTGCTGTCGGTGCTCTGAATACGTTGCAACCGTAGCAATTCATCGGCCACAATCCGGTAGCGTTCGGCGGCGATTTCAGCGTCTAACGGGTCAAGTCCCAACTCGAAGAAATTGACGCCCTTTTCGCGCTCCATGATGGCTATCTGTTTGTTGATTTCCTCGAGGTCGCCACCCATAGCGGCGATTCGCCGTTCGGTGGCGTCCGTCGCAAACTGAAAAGCCGCCGTTGCCCCCAGGTTGCCGACCAAAGACCCGGCGCTTTTAGCCGTTTCTTGGATGGCCTGATTGAGCAGATCAACATTTTCAACGGCCGCGCCTATCCCCTCGGCCATGCCCCCGGCAAACGATTCTTTAAACGTGTTACCGGCGTTCGTGATAGCCGTTTCCAGAATTTGCAACTGTCCGGCCGCCTCTTCGGATTTCTTGCCGACGCGCCCTATTTTCTCTTCGGCGGCGTCAAGAATCGCCATGCGGAAGGCTTGGTCGGTGGCGATGCCTTGCGCCTCCAATTCGGCCATCTTGCCTTTTACTTCGTCGATACTCAGCCCCATCTCTTTGAGGCCGCGCGTCGATCCGGTGTTCAGCGTGTCGGCCAGCGTTTCCATGTTCCAATCCAATTCAGCCGCCGCGCCGGAAAACGCTATGATTTGGTCTTTAGATAGCCCTAAATTTAAAGCCATCATATTTGAGGCGTCGGCTATGAGTTGCGCGTCGGTGATGAGGCCGCCGGTCGCCGCTTTGAGGTCGCCCAGCATGGCGTCGGACGTAGAACCAATCGCGGCGGTTAAGTCCTCAAAGTCGCCACGGGCGTCGGCCAGCGCCGCGCCTTCGGATAGGGCGGCCATCGCGCCGGACGCCAGGCCTTGGAGCGTGCTAAACGCTTGCCCGGCTAAATCAATCCCGGCTTGCAGATTAAGCAGCCCCAACCCGCCGCCGCGCGCCTTGTCATTGATACCGTCGAGCGAACGCTTGGCGGCGTCGCCCATGCGATCGAAGGCGCTGGCGGCTTGCCTTAGCTCTCCCTCGCCCTCAAAACGGGTTTCTACCCGGTATTCAACGCTCCCGTCTGCCATTAAATGAGACCCTCTTTAAGCGCAAACACATAGCTGACCAATTCCCATGCCGCCGGATTTGCATCGCACCATGCCACTTTGTTGGCCGCGTCGCGATAGCCGTTTAACGCTACATAGATATTGGCGGCAACGCGGGCGCGGGTAAATTCCCCGGCGGGCCAATCCATCCATCCCCCCGCCGTAGCCGCGCCCCAACTGCGATAGAGCCAATAGTCAAGCTCAGGCGGCCTGGGTGCGCCGTCCTCGACGTGGGCCGCTACTGCGAGGACGTACGTTTTGGGATGATCATCAACCGGTCAAACTGCGCGCTACACAGTGAGCCGTAATAGTTCACTTCGGCGGGCGTCATGTCGTCAATCAGCACGCCGTCAAAGTAGTAGCGCCGCTTGGGTTTCGCGCCATCCGTTACCACGTCTTCATAAAAGGCGGCCGGTGACTCGATCCATCCGGCGTCAATCGCGGCCTGTAATGCGGCTTGCCGTTCGTCGGCCAGCGCGGCGCGTGAACCGTAGCCGATATAAGCCCGGTTCCACGCGGCCACATCACGCTGTTTCATATCGCTTTTTAATACGAAGGTGCGGCCGAACACGTCGGCCGCGCCCTCGTCTTTGCCCATCTCTTTCGTCATGTCACGTTCCTTACGCGGGCGCGGCCATTGTCGGATCGCTATCAATCGTGACGGTCATCTGATACGAGATAAACCCATTGGACGGTGACGACTTGGAAAAGCCGCCGCTCCGTCCGCTGGCCGACGTATAGCGCGTCTTGCCCGACGTGAAATCAACCGCCCCGGCTGTACCCGCCTTAATCGCCCCTTCGAGCGTGTGCGTGCCGGAGGTCGGCGCGATAAAATCAATCGTGAATTGCCAACCCGTCCCGATGACGTGGGTCAACACGCCGTCGGCCACCGTCTCAGATAAAATCTGCCCGGTGTTTTGGGTATTGATCGAACGAATATTCGGGATAACGGTCGCGCCAAATGTCGCCTCTTGCCCGTATCCAACATCACCAGCCATAAACTCACCTCGTTAAAAGTAATCTGTTAATTGAACGGTGAACCGTTGCGCGATTGAATCGGGATCGGGTTCACCCTCTTCGTTGAAATACGGACCTAACAGGGTGTTGGCCCTCATGCTTTCAATGCGCGTCGGGCTTGCCAATAGCGCGGCAATAACGCCTTGCCGTAAAGTCTGGAAGGCGTCCAACACCTCTTTATCCGTGCGCCCGATGCGGTAATCCAGCAACGTAATATTCACGCCATAGACGACGGCCGGGGTAGTCCACGACGCGCCCGGCGTTGCCAGCACGTCATCGGCCACGGCGACAATCGCCCACGGCGCGCGGGATCGGCTTGTCGTCTGTGGCGTAATGTAATCATTGACCAACACGCTGTATTCAGCGAACAAACCCGATGCGTTAAGCGTCGCCACTAGCGCCGCTTGTAGGGTCATCTCGCTCATCGCGGCCCCATGCCCATATCGAGCATGTAATCCAACTCTTTGACAATCATCGTTTTTAATAACGGCCGCGCGGCCGTAATAATGTCACGCGCCAGCCACCAGCGGCCCGCGTGCATCCATGCTTGTTTGCCGCCCTGACTGTTACCGACCACGTAGCCGCTATATCCCATCCGGTTATGAATGTTAATAGAGGCATTGTTAATCCGTATGTTCCATTCCCGGCGCAGGTTGTAAGTCCTGACATACTTCTGCCCCGGCCTTTCGGCGGGATAGGCCTTTGTCAGAAGTTGGGACATGACGTTGTTTTGCGCCCATTGGTACGTGACGTTGTTCATTCGCTTCTGTCCCGTCGCGGCGGCCGTCCGTAGTTTGTTTTCCACGGCGTTTTGCCCGATGACGGTTAAATCAAAATGAATCAAAGCGCGTACTCCGATGTGCTATCGGCATAGCGGGTGTATTCGCCCTGCCGCGTCGGTAGACGCGACCCCGCGCCGCTGCCTACCCCCTCGCTGGTATCAATGCCGGATAGCGCTCCGATACCGGCGGCGTGCGCCCTTACCCACAAGTCGGCCGCGCTCTGGATAGAGAGTAACATCTCGTCAACCGCGCTCGGCTTTTCGGCATAGCGCCCTTGCCCGTTGACGGCGCGCACCAGGCCGGACGTGTTGGCGTTTACAAACCCGTCCAGCATGGAGATAACCGTCAAGCTGGTAGCCGGGGCGGGGAGGCCCGCCGTCGCCAGTGATATATCCAGCATCGCGCTGATTTGAGTCATCCATTCGCGCACCTGAGCCAACGTTGGAACCGTCACGTTATCGAAACGGCTGGATTCATTAGCAAAGCGCGGCGTAAATGCCGCAACGCCCTCGTCGTCGCCGTACATCAGGCCTTACCTCTCGGTCGCTTGACTGCCTTCGTAGGCGGTGCAACCGGCGCGGGGACTTCTTCCGGTTCCGTTACAACCCGCGCCGGTTCCGCGTGCGGGGGCGTCTCAAAGACAACCCCCGCCGCTATTTGCGAGGCGACGTAGGCCCGGCCATACAAGAGCAATTCCTTACCCTGTTTGTCATAAACCTTTATCGGCTCACCCATAAGATTAAACCGCCGTCCAGGTTCCGAAGTAGCCTTCTACTTGCCATTGGCCCGTCTTGACGCATACCAGCCTCACCCATTCGCCTACGGCGTCGGCTACGATGTACGCCCCGGCCGCGCTCTGCGCGCCGCTTGACGGTAGGGCGATAGTCTCACTGCCACTGGGGTCGATGCGCAATTCCTGCGCCGTCATGACGCGAAAGGTCAGCGACACGCCCACGGCGGCCGGGGCCAGCGCGAACGTAGCCGCGCCGGTCGCACCTTCGTTAGTGAAGATACCGCCGCTATAGGCACTATCAATGCCGGTCATGCCGTCCGCGTCAACCGTTACCGCCTGGCGCATCCCCATGTAGGCCTTGTTTGCATCGAGTACAACGGCTTTTGAGGCCGTCGCGTTGCCGATGGTCAATAACCCGTCGAGATAGTTCAATTCGGCGGCGGCCGCGGTCGTGTCGGCCAACGTGTTCAGGTCGGCGGCCGTCAACGCGGCGTCGGCCTCAATGAGCTTGCGTAACGCATGATCCGCATATCGCTCGCGTGCCATATCGACCTCCTTAGAGCGCTACGCCGTCAGCCCATGCGCCGTTGTTGACATAGCGGGTCGTGCCGTTGGTACGGTCGCCCACGCCTACGCCGAACTCCAGATAGAGCATCAGGTCTTGCAGTGGGTCAACCCCCGCGCCCGCGTTCGGATCGCGCAATGCCCGCATGGTCGGAGCTTCAAAGCCCTGCTCCAGGCGAACGCGTACCGGATTCTTGGGTGACAATGCGCCATAAGAGCGGAAAGCAAACCCGTAATGTTGCGGCATACCCGGCGCAACATACACGCGGGTATTTTCGTAGCTGCCCAGGAAACGGAAGCCGTCATTGGTTGGCGCATCCTCAGGGATGGCAACCGACGTACCGCTGCCCGCTTGAATGACGGTTGTGGTCGGCAACACGAACCCAACCAGACCGGTGATCGTGGCCGCGTCCGCACCGGCCACCAAAAGGCGATAGGGCGGCATGTGGCCGTGTTCCATCAATTCGGCTTCGATGTCATCCAAAATGGCCGTAGTCCAACCCCCGGCGGCCGGGACGTAATGCTCATGGGTTGACGCAAACGATACGCCGCCGAAGTCGGGGGGAGTGAAGTCCACATCCGTGCTGGCGGCCGTGGTCGCAAAGCCCGGCGAATAACCGGCCGCGCCCAATCCCTTGGCCGCGCCGCTATCATCGCCGCGTTGTAAGAGACGCTGGAATACCTGCTTGCGGTAACGGTTGCGCATCCGGTCAACGGCCAGAAGAATGTCATCACGCCCCTCGGCCATGCTCATGTCTTTGAGTTTCGACCACGTCCAACCCAGCGCCGACGTCCACGCCAACAACGGCAACATGTGGCCGCTCCGTTCGGCGTGTTGCGGTTCCGGACGGCCATAGTCGGTGAAGCGGTCGGCATACGACGCGCTACCTACCGCGTAATTAATCACCGGGTCAGTCTGAAATGAGAGCATGGACGCCCAAAGCGGGTGACGGGCGAATTCGCCATTCACGCCGCGCAAAGCGACCTCTAACTCCCCAACCAGCCGGTCATAAGTCACCCCGTCGCGCAATTGCATTTTTGCAAGTACAGCCGTGTCAACGGCCGCCGGAATGACCAGAGAGGACAAATCGCGATAACCATTAATAGCCATGATGTGTCCCCCTTAGGCGAATGCCACCGTTTGCGGCATAACAATAATCTTGGTTGCGGTAACCGCATAGCCAAGAACAAATGACTTTGTGCCGGCCGTCTCAGCCGGCTCCCCGGCCGTGTCGGACACGTACACAATCGCGCCGGGAGTTGCGCCCGTTACGCATTCGACGGGGCCGAGGATAACGATATCAATCGTGTCTCCAACCGCCCCGGCTTGTACAGCGATACCCGCATTCGTGACGACGCCGGTCGCAATCGCCGGGTCCCAGTAGCCGTCTGATTGAACGGCAACGGCCTCCCCGACGGCGATAGCCGCACCGACCACGCCCTGCTGGATAATCGCGGCGCGGCCCGGCTTGACTTTCGTGGCGTCTGTTTGACGTGCAATAGCCATGATCTAACTCCTGATTTAACTTTCCAAATAGCGCGGGTCGATATTGAATCGGTTGGCAATCAAGCGCGCCTCATTAGCCGACAATCCCGTTTTTACCGCGCCGCGTGTCCCGCCGTCCAGGGCGGGGGCGGTCGGCCGGGGAATGGCGGCTAACAGGACATCAGCATCGGCGGCCAGTTCCTCAGGCGTCTCACCCTGGAGCCGGTCAACCAACGCGGCGGGTAGCCCCTTCTCGGTCGCTACCCGCTGGCGCAAAAGCATCAGTTCTTGCGCCTTGATGCGGTTCTCTAGTTCGGCCGCGCGCGCCGCTTCATCGGCGGCGCGCTTCTCGGCGGCTTCATAAAGTTCCTTGAACTTGCCCTGTTCTGTGAGTTGCGCCGTCGCGATCGCCTCGCGTTCGCTTTTCAGCGCCGCAATGTCAGCCGCCAGCTGCTTGTTGGCATGACGCCGCTCGGCCGCCTCTCGATTTGCCCTTTCCAAATCTTTCCGCAATTTATCAACATCGGTTTCTACGACAGCAGGAGGATCACCCTCAGTCACCGTCTCGGTCGGCTGTTCTGTTTCGTTCATTACTCTCCAAAAACAAAAAGCGGCGGAGAACCTAACCAGGTTGTCCGCCGCTTGCTTTTCAGCGCGTGGCTGTGGATATTTAACTACCGTCTATTTTACGGCGTAGCCGTCGCTATGTCAACACACTCCCGCCGCAACGCCCGCCGCTCGGCGCGGGTCAGACACGCCCGGTCATGCGGGTCGATGACCCCACCGGCGACCAACTCGTCTTCCAGCATCCTCAGATAGCGGATCGTTATCGCCCTCATTTCTAGATAGTGCGCCACGTCGATCATACAGCCTCTACCGTTTCGACCTCGCTACCGTCACCCCTGCCCAGCTCCTCGGAGCAAAGGCAATTTTTGTTACACTGCCTGTCGCCCGGTAACTTGTACGCCGGGTCGCCGATGTCAAACCATACGCCGTCGAATTCGATACACTCATCGCAACTGTCCGAGGCGTGCCGGATGCTGCGAACTTTCGTCACGTCATCGGCGCGGGCGGCGTGCTTCGATTTATAAAACGTTTCCCGCCCGGCTTGCGTGTAGAGTCTGGCGCGGCGGTCGATAGTGCCGTCGAGCCGCTGTTTGCCACTGGCGATATCCTCAGCGAACTGATGTAAATACCCGTATTGCATGCGGATGATTTGCCCGGCCCGGCCGTAGTCGGCCTGCGTCATGTTGGCATAGCCGCCCCGCTCCAGGGCGATGGCGTTAAGGTGCGTGCGCTTAACCTCGCGCCGCATGGCAAGTTCCCAATCGGCAAGGCTCAATTCACCGCCGCGCAATGACTGACTGAGAGAACGCGCCGCGTCGTCACTGTTACGAAGATACGTGTCCAGTTCGCGGCGCACCGTAGCGCTCGGCACGAAGCGGCCCGTCGCCGTGTCCCGATAGCGACCGCTTGCGCCGGCGTTAGGGTTCCACTGGTAACGGCTCATCCGGTTTCTCCGCCTCCATAAGCGCCCGGCCGAGCGCCGTCATGCGTAACCGCGCCGCGGCTTGCGCGTCGGCTACGTCCTCTGGCGTGATGAGCGCCAACATGTCAAGTTCCTCTGGGGTTGTCTTTAGTACCTTACCCGGTCCTTTCATTGCGCGATCCCGTCAACGTCCATCTGAATGGCCCGTTGCACCTCATCTTCCGTATAACCGGCCATCGCGTAGGCCGCGCCGATGGCTAACCCATTATCGATGTGCATCTTGGCAATGGTCGCTTGCTGCGCGGCCACGGCCAACCCGTCAACCGTCTCGAATGACGACCAACGAACGGTAAGGCCCTCCGGGTCAAGCGGCGGACGCGGGCCAAATGTGTTGTGAAGGTTAATCGCCATTCGCATCGCCGCCCGCCAGCCCGAACTGGCGTGCCGGCCGTTCGATCGCGATCGCGACGGCATCATCTTCGGCGAAGCCTGCGGCGCGATCGTGCTGCGCAGGGCCGGGCAGGGCATT
>WBZM01002634.1_pt1 | contig 14952 bp, 11 predicted proteins | sample 5204271 | NCBI WGS metagenome assembly WBZM01 (sample SAMN12344346, study PRJNA552823) | activated sludge metagenome | biome: Activated sludge suspended growth; feature: Nitrification reactor; material: Wastewater; isolation source: activated sludge from nitrification reactor of wastewater...
GGGGAATTCCTAGTGTAGCGGTGAAATGCGCAGATATTAGGAGGAACACCGGTGGCGAAGGCGCCACTCTGGGCCGAAACTGACGCTGAGGAGCGAAAGCGTGGGTAGCAAACAGGATTAGATACCCTGGTAGTCCACGCCGTAAACGTTGGGCACTAGGTGTGGGTCTCAACCAACGAGATCCGCGCCGTCGCAAACGCATTAAGTGCCCCGCCTGGGGAGTACGGCCGCAAGGTTAAAACTCAAAGGAATTGACGGGGGCCCGCACAAGCAGCGGAGCGTGTTGCTTAATTCGATGCAACGCGAAGAACCTTACCTGGGCTTGACATGTACGGAAAAGCCGTAGAGATACGGTGTCCTTCGGGGTCGTACACAGGTGGTGCATGGCTGTCGTCAGCTCGTGTCGTGAGATGTTGGGTTAAGTCCCGCAACGAGCGCAACCCTTATTCTATGTTGCCAGCGGGTAATGCCGGGGACTCGTAGGAGACTGCCGGGGTCAACTCGGAGGAAGGTGGGGACGACGTCAAGTCATCATGCCCCTTATGTCCAGGGCTGCAAACACGCTACAATGGCCGGTACAAAGGGCTGCAAACTCGTGAGGGTGAGCGAATCCCAGAAAGCCGGTCTCAGTTCGGATTGGAGGCTGCAACTCGCCTCCATGAAGCTGGAGTTGCTAGTAATCCCGGATCAGCACGCCGGGGTGAATACGTTCCCGGGCCTTGTACACACCGCCCGTCACACCACGAAAGTCGGCAACACCCGAAGCCGGTGGCCTAACCGCAAGGAAGGAGCCGTCGAAGGTGGGGTCGGTGATTGGGGTGAAGTCGTAACAAGGTAGCCGTACCGGAAGGTGCGGCTGGATCACCTCCTTTCTAAGGAGCACTCTCGAACGTTGGAGGACATTCGTTCCTCCCGGTCGAGACAATCCCAGTTGGTGCACTGTCGGGCTGTCGGCGTTCTTCGAATCACGGTCGTAGGTTTCCCTCCCGTCTCGAACAACGGCGTCAGCTCTATCTTCTCTTCTGTTTTGAGGGATCCGGAAGGACACCTCAGCGCCCGGCATGATCGGTCGAGCTCATCTCGAGTTCCCGATCCGCTGCCACCCGTGATCAGCCAGCGCGTCAACGCCGGCCCACGGTGCGTCGCCCTTTGAGAACTGCAGAGCAAGCACGAGCATCTCGCACGAGGGGTCTTCACCCTCGTGCAAACGAAATATTTCTTCCAAGCTACAAAGAGCCAACGGTGGATGCCTTGGCGCCCAGAACCGAAGAAGGACGTGAGTGACTGCGAAAAGCTGCGGGGAGCCGTCGACTAGGCCTCGATCCGCAGATGTCCGAATGGGGAAACCCAGCACTCGTCATGGAGTGTTACCCCGGTCTGAATACATAGGACCGGAGGAGGGAACCGGGGGAATTGAAACATCTCAGTACCCCGAGGAAAGGAAAGCAACCGCGACTCCCTGAGTAGTGGCGAGCGAAAGGGGAACAGACTAAACCGTGCCAGTGCCAAGCCTGATGGCGTTGCTGGCGCGGGGTCGTGGGATTCGATGGATCGAGCATCAGATCGATCACAGAGTTACCAAATTGCTGTGTAGTGGAACGGCTCTGGAAAGGCCGGCCGTAGTGGGTAACAGCCCCGTACACGAAACGCACGCAATCTCTGTTCGAACATCCCAAGTAACGCCGGGACCGTGAAAACTGGCGTGAATCTGCGGGGACCACCCCGTAAGTCTAAGTATTCCTGGGCGACCGATAGTGAACGAGTACCGTGAGGGAAAGGTGAAAAGCACCCCGGGAGGGGAGTGAAATAGTACCTGAAACCGTTGGTTTACAAACAGTCAAAGAGTCGTCACGCAAGTGGCCTCGATGGCGTGCCTTTTGAAGAATGAGCCTGCGAGTGACGGTATGTGGCAAGGTTAACCAGTGATGGGGAGCCGAAGCGAAAGCGAGTCTGAATAGGGCGTTGAGTCGCATGCTGTCGACCCGAAGCCAAGTGATCTATCCATGGCCAGGTTGAAGCGGGGGTAAGACCCCGTGGAGGACCGAACACACGTCAGTGAAAATGGCGGTGATGAGCTGTGGATAGGGGTGAAAGGCCAAACAAACTTGGTGATAGCTGGTTCTCCTCGAAATGTATTTAGGTACAGCGTCGTGCGTTCAGTCTCGGAGGTAGAGCACTGGATGGGCTAGGGGGCCTACAAGCTTACCGAACCCAGCCAAACTCCGAATGCCGAGACTCCAGAGCACGGCAGTGAGACTACGGGGGATGAGCTTCGTTAGTCGAAAGGGAAACAGCCCAGACCATCAGCTAAGGCCCCTAATTCAGGACTAAGTGGAAAACGATGTGGGACTGCTTAGACAGCCAGGAGGTTGGCTTAGAAGCAGCCATCCTTGAAAGAGTGCGTAATAGCTCACTGGTCGAGTGGTCCTGCGCGGACAATTTAACGGGGCTCAAGTCCTGAGCCGAAGCTATGGACTTCAGCATCTGCTGGAGTGGTAGAGGAGCGTCGATGGTGCAGCGAAGCGGCGGGAGAACCCAGCCGTGGAGCGCCATCGAGTGAGAATGCAGGCATGAGTAGCGAGAGAGGGGTGAGAAACCCCTCCGCCGAAAGCCCAAGGGTTCCTGGGGAAGGCTAATCCTCCCAGGGTGAGTCGGGAGCTAAGGCGAGGCCGAAAGGCGTAGTCGATGCACAACTGGTTGATATTCCAGTACCACCGTGTTCGCGCCAAGCCCAAGAGTGAGAACGTGGGGGCTGACTTCGGTCGATCCCACCGCCTTGCTGGCGGGTAGCTGGAGGGGGACGCAGGAGGGTAGGTGAACCGGGGCGATGGTAGTCCCCGGGTAAGCGTGTAGGAGGGTCCCGATGAGAGTTGGGGCCATCAACTCTGAGACGTGATGCCGAGTCGATACAGACGAAGTCACTGATCCCATGCTGCCAAGAAAAGCCCAACAGTGAGTTAGCACGGTGCCCGTACCCCAAACCGACACAGGTGGGCGGGTAGAGAATACCAAGGCGTTCGGGAGAACTATGGTTAAGGAACTCGGCAAATTACCTCCGTAACTTCGGAAGAAGGAGGACCCTATTAGGGTGAAGGGATTTACTCCCGGAGCTCGAGGGGGTGGCACAGACCAGGGGGTAGCGACTGTTTACCAAAAACACAGCAGCGTGCGAAGCCGCAAGGCGCTGTATACGCTGTGACGCCTGCCCAATGCTGGAAGGTCACGGGGAACGGTTAGTCGAAAGGCGAAGCTGTGAACCTAAGCCCCAGTGAATGGCGGCCGTAACTATAACGGTCCTAAGGTAGCGAAATTCCTTGTCGGGTAAGTTCCGACCTGCACGAATGGCGTAACGACTTCCCCGCTGTCTCAACCATAGACCCGGCGAAATTGAAGTACGAGTAAAGATGCTCGTTAGCTGCGGAAGGACGGTAAGACCCCATGGACCTTCACTATAACTTGGTGTTGAGTCTTGAATTGCGTTGTGTAGGATAGGTGGGAGGCTTGGAAGCATTGGCGCCAGCCAGTGTGGAGCCATCGTTGAAATACCACCCTGCGTACTTCGGGACTCTAACCTCGGCCCATCATCTGGGTCAGGAACAGCGCCAGGCGGGTAGTTTGACTGGGGCGGTCGCCTCCTAAAATGTAACGGAGGCGCCCAAAGGTTCCCTCAGGCTGGTTGGCAATCAGCCGTCGAGTGCAATGACACAAGGGAGCTTGACTGCGAGACTGACAGGTCAAGCAGGTGCGAAAGCAGGGCATAGTGACCCGGCCATCACGTGTGGAAGTGTGGTCGCTCAACGGATAAAAGGTACCCTGGGGATAACAGGCTAATCTTTCCCAAGAGTCCATATCGACGGAAAGGTTTGGCACCTCGATGTCGGCTCATCGCATCCTGGGGCTGAAGCAGGTCCCAAGGGTTGGGCTGTTCGCCCATTAAAGCGGTACGCGAGCTGGGTTCAGAACGTCGTGAGACAGTTCGGTCCCTATCCTCCGCAGCCGAAGGTGTCTTGAGGAAGGCTGTCCCTAGTACGAGAGGACCGGGACGGACGGAGCTCTGGTGTGCCAGTTGTCCTGCCAAGGGCACGGCTGGTTAGCCACCTCCGGAAGGGATAACTGCTGAAAGCATCTAAGTAGGAAACCCGTTCCAAGATGAGGACACCCATGCGGTCAACGCAGTAAGGCCCGTGACAAGACCATCACGTTGATAGGCCGGAAGTGGAAGCACAGCAATGTGTGGAGCTGACCGGTACTAATCGGCCGAGGGCTTGGATTGAAATCGCTCGTGCTTGCTCTGGAGTACTCGGAAGGCGCCGTCATGGCGACTCCTTGACAACAGGTTTCGGTGACCATACCGGCAGGGTCACACCCGTTCCCATCCCGAACACGGAAGTTAAGACTGCCAGGGCCGATGGTACTTGGGGGTAGACCCCCTGGGAGAGTAGGTCGTCGCCGAATTCATCGCTCGAAGAGCCCGGACCATCGGTCCGGGCTCTTCGTCGTTTTCCACCTCGGCCCTCGTAGGCTCGTACGTCCTATGCCGCCGCAGCCCGAACGCCGTCCCCGTCCTCGTCCCGGCCAGGCCCGATCCTCGGGTCCGACCGCCCGCGGCGGCTCGAGCGGCTCGAGCGGGACCCGTGGGTCCGGGACGGGTCGTCCGGCCGGTGGTCGCCCTGGCGGCGCGCGCGGCGCGGCCGCCGGCGGTGCTGGTGGCACGGGTGGCGCCCGAGGACCGCGTCGTTCGGCGGGCGACGGTGGTGCGGCGGGTGGTGGTGCACCGGGCCGACCGACGCGTCGCTCGGCCTCGGGCGGACCGGTTCGGCGGCGGGACGACGACGGCCGGCGCCCCGCCGGCCGCGGTGACGGCGACGGCGAGCGGCCCGCGCGCCCGGGTCGACGTCCGAGCGCGCCGAGCGGTCGCACCCGGCGTCCCGACGACGATCGGCGTCCGACGTCCGGTGGTCGGCCGGAGCGTGGCGAGCGGGCCACCGGTTTCGCCCGCACCGAGCGGTCGGATCGGTCCGAGCGGCCGGCTCGGTCGGATCGGCCTGCCCGCTCGGGCGAAGGGAGTGGCCGCCCGCCGCGGCGAGACGACCGCGACGCACGCGGTCCGCGCGACGATCGCCGCAGCGACCGCCCTGGTGGCGGTTCCGGCGGCCGGCCGGGTGGACGGCCCGGTGGCCGGCCAGGTGGACGCGCCGACGGTCGGCCCGACGGTCGGCCCGACGGACGGCCTGATGCCGGCGACCGTCGTGGCCCGCGTCGCGAGTCGCGTGACGACGACCGCCGCGCCGGTGCCGATCGTGGCGCACGCACGTCGGTGCCGCGACGTCCGCTCACCGCCGCCGAGCAGCGTGCCGCGCAGGTGCGCGCCACCCGAGGACCCCGTGTCCCGAAGCCGGCCGATCGCGCCGGCTCGTCCACGAGCGCGGCGTCGGCCGAGCCCGAACGCTGGATCGACGAAGGACCCATCCGCGACGCGGCCGTGGCGGCCACGACGCGGGCACAGTCGACGTCGGTGCCTCGCCGTGGGCGCACGCCCGGCCAGCTCGACCCCGACGTGGTGGCCGAGGTCGAGCGCGAAGCCGGTGCCGCCCGGTCGGGGCGCTATCGCGAGCGGATCACGTCGGCCGCCGAGGCACTCCAGCGGGGTCGGTACGACGACGCCCGACGGATGTTGCAGCCCGTGCTCCGCGACCTGCCGAACGTGGCGGCCGCACACGAGATCGCCGGGCATGCGCTGTACTCGCTCGGTCAGTGGCGAAAGGCGGCCGTCGAGCTCGAGCTCGCCCGCCAGCTCGACCATTCGGTGCGGCACCACGCCGTGCTGGCCGACTGCTACCGGGCGCTGCGGCGCTACCACGAGGTGAGCGAGCTGTGGGACGAGCTCAAGTCGGCCTCGCCCGACCCGGCCCTGATGGCCGAGGGCCGCATCGTGGCCGCCGGTGCGCTGGCCGACCAGGGCGACCTGCGCGGTGCGCTCGAGCTGATGGCCAAGGCCCGCACCGTGCCGGCCAAGGTGCGCGATCATCACCTCCGTCAGTGGTACGTGCTCGGCGACCTGCTCGACCGGTCGGGTGAGATCGTCGAGGCGCGTCGGTGGTTCGGCCTGGTCGCCCAGCACGCGCCCGACTTCGCGGACGTGGCGCAGCGGCTGTCCGCGCTCGGACACTGATCGCCGCGCCTCGGCGGTGACGACGCTGTCACACCGGCGTCACACCGGCGTCGTACCGTGGGCGACGCGTCCCCCGACACGTCCGACATCCCCGGGTTCCCACCCGGTCAGGAGGTCGTCATGAACATCGTCATCCTCGTCGGTCGCCTCAGCTCCGAGCCGCGGCGCACCGAACTGCCGAGCGGTACCGAACGCTGGAACCTCGAGCTGTCGTGCCCGTTGCCCGACGGTCGTCTGGTCGGCGTCCCCGTCACCTGCGAGCGCGGCGTGGCCGACGCCTGGTGCACCGGCACCGAACTCGTGGTCGGCGGCGTGGTGCGGCGCCGGTTCTTCCGCGCCGGCGGCGTCACGCAGAGTCGCACCGAGGTGGAGGCGGCCGCCTTGGTCGAGGTCACCGCGCGCCGTCCGCTGCCCGTGGCGCTGCGCCGGGTGGCGCGATCGCTCGACCCCGCCGCGATCGCCGAACTCCGCGACGCGGCCTGAACTCGCGGCCCGCGCCGGCGTCGTCGATCGAGCCGTCGTCACACCAGCGGGCGCATCACCAGGCCGGTGCGGAGCTTCGGCGTGAAGAACGTCGACTTCGGCGGCATCAGCAGACCCTCGTGCGCGGTGCGGCGGATCTCGTCGATGCTGGTCGGACGGATCAACACGCCGGCCGACACGTCGCCGCCGCGCACGAGGTCGACGACGTGCTGCACGCCGTGCTGGTAGCTCACGTCGACCTCGACATCGGCCAGCGCGTGCTCGAGCAGCGCGCCGTCCAACGCCCGCACCCCCTCGAACGCCGACGCCCGCGGTCGGAGCCAGGTTCCCGTCCCGTCGGTGTGCACCAGGCACAGCGCGCCCTCCGACACCACCCGCGTGGCGAACGACGGGTCGATCGGGCCGGCCGGTGCCAGGTCGAAGCTGCGCTCGAGCGCCGCGGTGAGCGCGTCGGCCTCGATCCCGCGGTACAGGCGATGGATCGCGTCGATGCTGAGCTGGCTCTCGACGAGCTCGCCCACGTAGGTGAGGGTCAGGTCACAGGGGCCGCGGCCGTCGGAGGTCCGCCGCTCGTCGCGGTAGGTGCGGCTGATCGCGTATCGGTGGTGGCCATCGGCGATGAGCACCGGGTTGGCGGCCACCGCAGCCTCGATCGCCGACAGCCGCTCGGGGTCGGTCACGCGTTCGACGGTGTGCAGCACCCCCTGCTCGTCGGTGCAGCGCCCGACCACCTCGGCCGGTTCGGTGAGCAGCTCGGTGAGCCCGGCCGTCAGCGACAGCCCCCACACCGGCGACAGGTTGGCCTCGGTGGCACGGGTGAGGTCGAGCCGGTCGGTCTTGGCCTTCGGCGTGGTGCGCTCGTGCGGGAGCACCCCGCCGGCGCCCTCGTCGACCACCTCGAGCGCGCCGAGCACCCCGACGGTCTCGCGCTCGGTGCCGTCCTCGGTGGTGAACCGCATGCGGTAGAGCGTGAAGGTGGGTGCCTCGTCGCGGACCAACGTGCCCTCGTCCTCCCACGCCCGCATCGTGCGGGCGGCGCGGTGGTAGCGCTCCGGGTCGTCCTCGGGGCCGGGCAGGTCGATCTCGACGATGTTGCGCTCGTGCCGTGCCCGCAGCGCTGCGACGTCCGACGACGACAGCACGTCGTACGGCGGCGCGGCAGCCGCGTCGAGATCGACGCCGGGTGCGTAGCGGAGAGCGGGGAACGGTTCGAAGCGCGGCACCCGCACAGGATGGCAGCTGGCGTGCCACCATGACACACCATGTCGCCGTCGCCCGTCGTGCCGCCTCGTCCGTCGACCCCGGGTGAGGTCCGTCCCGACGTGGTGCTGCTCGATCTCGACGGCGTGGTGTGGCTCTCGCACCAGCCGATCCCGGGTTCCCCCGAGGGCATCGCCCGCCTCCGTGCCGCCGGCGTGCGGGTGCTGTTCGTGACCAACAACTCGGGTGCCACGGTCGCCGAACAGGAGGCGGCGCTCGCGGCGATCGGCATCCCGGCGGCGGGCGACGTGCTCACGTCGGCGCTGGCGGGCGCGTTGCTCGTCGAGCCGGGGGAGCGCGTCCTCGTGTGCGGCGGACCCGGCGTGACCGAGGCGATCGAACGCCGCGGGGCCGTCCCGGTGCTCGACGGACCGTGCGAGGCCGTCGTCGTCGGCTTCCATCGCAGCTTCACCTACGAGCGGCTGCGGCTCGCGGCCACCGCGGTGCAGGCCGGTGCCCGGTTGATCGGCACGAACGACGACGCGACCTACCCGACGCCCGACGGACCGATCCCGGGAGGCGGTGCGATCCTGGCCGCGGTCGAGGTGGGATCCGGTACGCGGGCGACGGTGGCGGGCAAACCGTTCGCGCCCATGGCGCGGCTCGTGCGCGAGGTGGTGGGCGACGACGCGGCTGCCGCCGCGGTGATGGTGGGGGACCGGCCGTCGACCGACGGGCGCTTCGCCCGCCAGCTCGGCTGCCGGTACGCGCACGTGTGGTCCGGCGTCACGCCTCGCGGCACGGTCGTCGACCCGATCCCGGACCTGGTCGGCGACGACCTCGGCCACGTGGTGGACCAGCTGCTGGGGATGCCGACGGTCGGTTGACCGGCGTCCGGGCCGGCCGGGAACGGGACGTCCGATCAGGGGCCGGGTTCACCCCGAACTCCAGCCGATGTTCACCGATCACGGACGGACGTCGTGTTCACGGTACGTTCACCTCCCGTCCACCACCCTTCGTCCGGCGTCGACCGACGCCGCGCCACCGATCCGGAGCCCCGATGCCGCGACCGATCCTGCCGCTCCTCGACGTCGTCGCGATCTGTGTCGTGGTGTTCGCCGTGTACCTGCCCCGGCATCGTCGGGGCGACATGGTGGTCGCGTTCCTGGTCGTGAACATCGGCGTGCTGTCGGTGGCCCAGGTGCTCGACAGCCGTGCGGCGAGTGCCGGCCTCGGGCTCGGGCTGTTCGGGCTGTTGTCGATCATCCGGCTGCGCTCGTCCGACATCGACCACCAGGAGGTCGCGTACTACTTCGGCGCCCTCGTGCTCGGCCTGCTCGGCGGGTTGTCGGCCGATCCCGAGTGGCTGGTGCCGGTGCTCATGGCCGCCGTGGTGGCCGCGCTGTTCGTCGGGGACCACCCGCGGCTGTTCGGCAGGTATCGCACGCAGGTCGTGCACGTCGACGCCGCGTTCACCGACGAGGCGGCGTTGCGGGCGCACCTGCAGGGGCTGTTCGGGACCGACGTCGTGTGGGTCAAGGTCCGCAAGGTCGATCTGGTGGAGGACACCACGACGGTCGAGGTGCGCTTCCGTGCCGCCTCGACGCTGGGATCGGCGGTCTGACCCGGTGACCGCGCTCGACGGACGGACGGCCGCGGTCGACGCGACGGGCCGGGCGATCGACGCCGGCGCTCGAGCGTCCGGGCTCGACCGAGCCCTGGAACGACTCCGCTCGGTCACGCTGTCCGACCTGCTCGACGCCGCCGAACTGCTCACCCGGGTCGATCGCAAGTATCTCGTGCACGAGTCCGTGCTCGTCGAGTTGATCGAGCGACTCGATCCCCGGGTCAGGGTGCTCGAGATCGACGGGGCGCGCACGTTCGGGTACGCGTCGATGTACTTCGACACGCCCGACCTGGTCTCGTACCACGAGCACGCGAAGGTGCGCCCGAAGCGGTTCAAGGTGCGCACCCGCGCCTACCTCGACAGCGGCACGTGCGCGCTCGAGGTGAAGACACGCGATCCACGAGGACTCACGGTGAAGGAGCGGGTTCCGCACGCGCTCGACGACCGCGACGTGCTCACCGACGAGGGCCGGACGTTCGTGGCGGGCTTCGAGCACGCTGCACGGCACGTCGACCGGCTCGTCCCCGCGTTGCGCACGACCTACCGCCGGGCGACGCTGCTGCTCTCGCCCGACGAGCGCGCGACGCTCGACACCGGTCTGAGCTTCGAGCTGCCCGACGGGCCGCGCCTGCGGGCCGGGTCGTGGGCCGTGGTCGAATCGAAGTCGTCGGGGCACCCGACCGAGCTCGACCGCGTGATGTGGGCACTCGGTCATCGCCCGGTGCTGTTCAGCAAGTACGCGGTCGGGTCGGCCTTGCACCGTCCCGACCTGCCCGCACATCGCTGGCACCGGGTGTTGCACCGCGACCTCGGTCGCTCGTCGCCGGGGACGTGGCCGCTGACCAGGGCGGGCTCCTCTCCGACGTCAGACCGCAGCAGTACACTCGCGCCATGACCCCGAACACGATCCTGAAGCGCTTGCTCGACGCGGGCATGCAGTTCACGGAGATGTCGCGCACCAATGCCGAGAAGCTCGTCAACGAGCTCGTCGCCGACGGGCAGGTGCGCCGCAAGGACGCCGAGAAGACGGTGCAGCAGCTCGTCGAGCGCGGCCGCAGCTCGACCGAGCAGGTCCTCGGCGCCGTCCAGTCCGAGGTCGCGAAGCAGCTCGGTCGGTTCGCCGACCGGATCGACGGCCTCGAGGACCGGATCGAGGACCTCGCCCAGCAGCTCGGGTTGCGGTCGGCACCGAGCGCGTCCGCTCCGGAGGCGGCGGCGACGAGTGGCGCGGCTGCCGAGCAGACCATGCCCGCCAAGGCGACCAAGGCGACCAAGGCGTCGAAGGACGACGCGTCGGGCGCGAAGGCCAGCAAGGCCGCCAAGGCGAGCAAGGCGAGCAAGGCGAGCAAGGCGAGCAAGGCGACGAAGGCGACGAAGGCGACGAAGGCCGCCAAGGCGAGCAAGGCGACGAAGGCCGCCAAGCCGGCTGCCGGCACGAGCGGGGTCGCGAAGGTCGCGACCAAGAAGGCCGCGAAGCGCTGATCACGGTGTCGCGTCGTTCGCGTCTCGACGCGGAGCTGGTGCGACGTGGTCTGGTGCCGAGCCGTACCGAAGCGGGGCGGGTGATCGAGTTGCATCGGGTGCTCGTCAACGGGGCGATCGCGGAGAAGGCCTCGCGTCTCGTCGACCCCGGCGACGCCGTCGTCGTGACGGGCGAACCGCCGCGGTTCGTGAGCCGCGGCGGCGAGAAGCTCGACGCCGCGCTCGAGGCCTTCGGCGTCGACGTCGCCGGTGCCGACGTGCTCGACGCCGGTGCGTCCACCGGCGGCTTCACCGATTGCGTCCTGCAACGTGGCGCGGACCGCGTGGTCGCGCTCGACGTCGGGCACGGCCAACTCCACCCGCGGATCCGCCACGACGATCGGGTCGTGGTGATCGAGCGCTTCAACGTGCGCGCGCTCACCCCCGAGCACCTGCCCTTCGTCCCGTCGATCGCGGTCGCCGACCTGTCGTTCATCTCGCTCACCCGCGTGGTGCCGGTGCTCGCCGCGGTCGTGGTCCCGGGTGGTCACCTCGTGCTCCTCGTCAAGCCCCAGTTCGAGGCGGGCCGGGCCGAGGTGTCGCGGGGTCACGGCGTGATCACCGACCCGCAGATCCACGACCGGGTCCGCGGTGAGGTCGAGGCGGCACTCGTCGATGCCGGGTGCACCGTGGTCGGCTGGTGCGACTCGCCGATCTCGGGTGGCGACGGCAACCGCGAGTTCCTCGTGCACGCGCGCACGGCCGACGGTCGGCGCCGCGACGGGGCGGGGGAGGCCGGTCGATGAGCCGGGTGTTGATCGTCGCCCATCGGCAGCGTTCGGAGGCGGCCGCCCTCGCCCGGTCGGCCGCGTCGTGGTTGCAGCAGCGCGGCCACGAGCCGTGGATGACCCGCGACGACGCCGACGCGCTCGACCTCGGTGACCTCGGCTCCGACCACGACCCGGTCGACGCCGACCTCGTGATCAGCCTCGGTGGCGACGGCACCATGCTGCGGGCGATCCAGTCGCTCGACGGTCGCCCGGTGCCGGTGATCGGCGTCAACGTCGGGCTGCTCGGCTACCTGACGGAGGTCGAACCGCAGGCGATGACCACGGCACTCGAGCGTTTCGCGAGCGGGCCCGGACCCGAGCACGGCGACTGGCACGTCGAACGTCGGATGATGGTCGATGCGGTGGTGCACCACGTCGACGGGTCGCCCGAACGGTCGTTCCGGGCCCTCAACGAAGGTGTGCTCGAGAAGCTCGAGCCGGGCCACACCGTGCGGATGATGGTGCGCATCGACGGCGCACCGTTCACCACCTACGCCGCCGACGGGCTGATCGTCGCCACCCCGACCGGCTCGACCGCCTACTCGCTGTCGGCTCGGGGACCCGTCGTGTCGCCTCGTCACCGGGCGCTGCTGCTCACCCCGGTGTCGCCGCACATGCTGTTCGACCGCTCGCTGGTGCTCGACCCGGACGAGGTCGTCGAGATCGAGGTGGTCGGACACCGCACGGCGGTGCTCTCGATCGACGGGCTGCAGGCGGCGTCGCTCGTCGAGGGCGATACGGTGACGTTCCGGGCGTCGTCCGCCGAGGCCCACTTCGTGCGATTCGGCCGTCGCCGCTTCCACCAGATCCTGAAGGCCAAGTTCGGGCTGTCCGACCGGTGACGGTCGCGAGTCACGGGATGCGTCGCGCATGTTGATCGAACTGCACATCGAAGACCTCGGGGTGATCTCGTCGCTCGACCTCGTCGTCGGCGCCGGCCTCACCGTGTTCACCGGCGAGACCGGCGCGGGCAAGACGATGCTCGTCGAGGCCATCAGCCTGCTCGTCGGCGGGCGGGCCGATGCCACGATGGTGCGCACCGGCGCGACCGAAGCCCGCGTCGAGGGCCGCTTCGTCGACGGCGACGACGAGATCGTGCTCGCCCGGGTCATCCCGGTCGACGGTCGGTCGCGCGCCTACGTCAACGGCCGTCTCGCCACCGTGAGCACGCTCGCCGAACACGGCGTCCGCCTGGTCGACATCCACGGCCAGCACGCGCACCAGAGCCTGCTCAACGTCGCCGCACAGCGGGGCGCGCTCGACCGGTTCGCCGACGTCGACCTCGAACCCCTCCGCGAGGCCCGGGCGCGACTCACCGAGATCGATGCGTCGCTCGCCGCGCTGGGTGGCGACGTGCGCACCCGTGCCCGCGAGGTCGATCTGCTGCGATTCCAGCTCGAGGAGCTCGACGCGGCGGCGGTCACCGGGCCGGACGAGGACGACGAACTCGAACGGCTCGAGGACGTGTTGTCGGGCGCCCAGGCGCACCGGGCGGCCGCGTCGCTCGCGGTCGACGCGCTGACCGACGACGACGGCGCGCTCGACGCGGTTCGCGGCGCGATCGCGGCACTCGGCGCTCGCGGCCCGTTCGCCGAGCTCGCCACCCGGTTGAAGGGCGTGGCCGTCGAGCTCGACGACGTGGCGGCCGAGATCCGCCGGATGGCCGACGGCATCGACGACGACCCGGCCAGGCTCGCCGAGGTGACCGAACGCCGCCAGCTGTTGCGCAACCTGCGTCGCAAGTACGGCGACACGCTGGCCGACGTGCTCGAGTTCCACGAGCGCACGCGCGAGCGGCTCACCGAGCTCGAGGGCTACGACCAGGCCGTCGAACGGCTCGAACGCGAACGCGAGCGGGCGATGCGCGACGAGCGCCGCGCCGCCGCTGCCGTCGGCGCGGCCCGACGAGCCGCCTGCGAGCCGCTGGCGGCCGCGGTGCAGGCCGGCCTGCGCGAGTTGGCGATGCCGCGCGCCGAGATCGTGGTCGACGTGGGCGCCGACGACCCCGGCGACGAGGTGACGTTCCTGCTCGCCGCGAACCCCGGCACGCCGCCGCTGCCGTTGCACAAGGTGGCGTCGGGCGGCGAGCTCGCCCGCACCATGCTGGCGCTCCGGCTGGTGCTCATCGAAGCACCGGGCACCCTGGTGTTCGACGAGGTCGACGCCGGGATCGGCGGCAGCGCGGCGACGGCCGTCGGCGCAGCCCTCGCCCAGCTGTCGCGCACCCACCAGGTCTTCGTCGTCACCCACCTCGCGCAGGTCGCGGCGATGGCCGACCAGCAGGTGCAGGTGACCAAGCACGTCGAACGCGACGGCGACGGCGAGCGCACGACGGCTCGTGCCGTCGTGCTGGGTCCCGAGGCCCGCGTGGCCGAGGTCGCGCGGATGCTGTCCGGGTCGCCCGACTCGTCCGCGGCCCGCGAGCACGCGGCAGAGCTGCTGGCGGCACGCGCCGACGCGCCCGGGCGCCGCGGCCGCCGGCGCGAGGTCCGCTGATGGCCGCGCCGCGCGTCGAGGCGACGGTCACGGCCCGCGCTCGTGCCGATCGGCGCACGAAGGACCTCGTGAAGCGGCTCGAACTCGGTGAGATCGCGGTCATCAACCACTCCGACGTCGATCTGGTGGCGGCCGACGCACTCGTCGACGCCGGGGTCGTGGCGGTCGTCAACGCGGCGAAGTCGTTCACGGGTCGGTATCCCAACCTCGGGCCGCTGCAGATCGTGCGGGGTGGGGTGATCCTCGTCGACGACGTCGGCGTGGGAGTCCTCGAGCGGATCACCGAGGGCGGTGTGGTCACGGTCGACGGCGACCGGATCGTCATCGACGGTGAGGTCGTCGCGACCGGTCACCGTCAGACCGAGGACGAGCTCGTGGCAGCCGTCGCCGAGGCGAGGTCGAACGTCGGCGAACAGCTGGAACTGTTCGCGGCGAACACCCTCGAGTACCTCCGCCGCGAACGGCACCTCGCCACCGACAACCCCGATCTCCCGCCGTCGTCGGTGCGGTTCAAGGGCCGCCAGACGCTGATCGTCGTCCGCGGCATCGACTTCCGCGAAGACCTCGCCGCGCTGCACTCCTCGGGGTACGTGCGCGAGATGCGGCCGGTGCTGATCGGGGTCGACGGCGGTGCCGACGCGCTGCTCGGACTCGGGCTCACACCGGACATCATCATCGGCGAC
>WBZM01002636.1_pt1 | contig 14943 bp, 16 predicted proteins | sample 5204271 | NCBI WGS metagenome assembly WBZM01 (sample SAMN12344346, study PRJNA552823) | activated sludge metagenome | biome: Activated sludge suspended growth; feature: Nitrification reactor; material: Wastewater; isolation source: activated sludge from nitrification reactor of wastewater...
GGATCACCAGCGCGATCGCAGCGACGGCGGCGATGAGGACATAGGTCATCACGATGCCCAGCACGACGCCGCCGACGATGGGTCGGTGTCTCGGGACGGCGATCGCCCACCCGGCCAGACCAAGGACCATGGCACCTGCCACGAGGGCCGTGGCGACGTTGTTGCTGAGTCCGGCTGACGTCAGCGCCCCGATGAGGATCCCGGCGATGACGACGGATCCGACCCCGACGAGCAACCCGAGGCCGTAGCCCAGTCCGCCCACCGGTTTGCGCTTGCCGTTCGGTCCCATGCCGAACCGCTGGGCGTAGGGCGGCGGATAAGGCTGCTGCGGGGGCCCGGCATACGGATTCTGAGGCGGGTAGCCCGGCTGCCCCGGGTAGCCCGGGTAGCCCGGGTAGCCGCCGGGTGGTTGCGCGGGTGGGTAACCGGGGTAGCCGGCAGTCGGTTGAGGAGGGTATGCCGGGTGCCCGCCGCCGGCTGGGGGTTGCGGCCAGTTCGGTTGGGGAAGCCCCGGGCCGGGCGGCGGCCCGCCGGCGCTCGCCGGTGGGGGCGGCAGGGGCTGCGTAGGTGGCTGAGGTTGCGCAGGTGGCTGAGGTTGCTGGGGGTCCGGTGGGGGCTGAGGCGAGTTCGTACTCACAGATGCATCCCTCCAGTGGTCAGGCGCCACCACACCCCGGCGGCGGCCAGAATCATGAGCAACGCCAAGTAGCCGAGCACCAAGCGGGTGTCGCGCAGATAGCACCGGGAGCGAGTCAGGCCGGCGCGCCGGGCCCGCCAATACCCACTGAACCCCAACCCGGCGAAGACCGCCAGGGCGAACGGCCCGAAGATCCAGCCCAGCAGCGCGATGGTCGCGAAGATGCACAACCGCAGGGGGTCGAAGGGCGCCTCGGGTTCGTCATCCAGCGGTGCTCCTGGTATGCCGGCTCGGACCGGCGCGCTCGGGGACACGGGTATGCCGGGTGGCACGGCCGGCGTGGTCACGGTGCCTCCTGCGGGACGGGGCGAGCGGACGGCATACCGATCGCCGTGGAGATGCGCGTTGCAGCGAGTGGCGCCCAGGCCTGCAGGGCGCAGAACGGAGCGCACTGGTGGCCCCCGTCGCGGGGGTTGACGGTGGCGACATGCACGCAGCACTGGGTGAGGCGTTCCTCGATCATGGTGTCGATGTCCATGAACGGCTTGACCGTCACCCGCAGCACCCGCTCGGCGAGCATGCTGCGCAGTCGCTCGGCCTGGCCGGGCAGGCGGGAGGCCGCAAGGGTGGTCAGGGTGCCGATCCCGATGTCGCAGGTCGTGCAGATGTCGCGCCAGACCCGGCCGATGTCGGGATGGCTGAGCGAGGATTGCTCCGAGAGCAGGCCGAGCAGCGAGTCCTTGACGGTGGCCCGCAGGGCGGCCGGGAGTTCCTGGTCGGCGAACCGGTTGGCGAAGGCGTCCGGGTCGAGGTCGAGATAACCGAGCAGCCGATCGGTGCCGATGAGTGACACCAGTGAGCGCCAGGTGCCGGCGTCGTCGCGCAGGAAGTAACCGACCGAGGCGCAGTGCGGGTGGCTGCAGGGCAGCGCGGTGAGGTCGCGCCAGGTGACCAGCCCGTCGGTCTGCGGACCGAGCCGGGCGAGCACGCCGGTGTGGGTGAGCCGGTTCATCGGGTCGATCGAGCTGGCGCGCCCGGAGCCGAAGACCGGTTGGATGGTCACGCCACCGACGAACGGCGTCGCCATGGCGAGCCTGATCACGTCGCCGATCTCGCCGTCGTTGACCCCCAGGGCCGCGGTCATGGTCAGCGTGGTGAACACGCCCGTGTCGGAAAGTCGCTGCAGCGCAGCGTTTTTGAACCGCAGCAGGTCCGCGCCCCGGTGATGCACCGAACCAGCAGGGGTGACCCCGTCGAACTGCAGATACACCTCGACCCGCTGCCGGTGCCGGCGCAGCAGGGCGATCACCTCGTCGTCGCGGGACAGCCGTATGCCGTTGGTGTTGACCAGGATTCGGATGATCGGGCGCTTGACGAGTTCGTCGAGCAGCTGGGCGAAATCCGGGTGAAGGGTGGGTTCCCCGCCGCTGAGCATGACGACATCGAGCCGCCCACGCTCCCGCTCCAAGCGGGCGTCGACCGACGCGAGGATGTCGGCCAGCGCGACGGTCGCGAGCCGATCGGGGGCCGAGTCGGCGAAGCACGTGGGGCAACGCAAGTTGCAGTGGTCGGTGACGTCTTCCAGCAGGATGCAGGTGTGCTGGGTCTGCATGTGCGGCATACCGTCGAGGTAGGCGGACGGCACCGGCGCGAAGTTGCCCATCCGGTCGACCACGTGCTCCTTGGTCGTGGCCGTCCACAACTCCAAATAGCGCAGGATCTCGACCGATTCGTCGTAGAGCGTGCTGACAAACCCGTGATCGGGGCAGCCGCGCTCCAGGAAGACGCGACCGTCCCGTTCGGCCAACCAGCCCGACAACCTCCGCACCTGCTCCAACGGCCGGTCGGGATCGGACCGGTGGCACTGCGGGCAGAAGGCGTTGACGTAACGGTGGACGCGGAAGTCTCGCAACGGCATACCGGGTCCGACCTGAGGCGTGCGAGCGCTCATGCCGCCACCGTCTCCCGGGGTGCGGGGGCTAGCTGGTAGACCCCGCGGCGCCACTGGAGCACCACGCGCAGCAGGAGCAGGGGCACCGTCACCGCGAGGAACAGCTGCGGTCGGCTCAGCCCCGCCCAGGCCACGTCGTTGCCGCGCACGAACTCCACGAAGAATCGGAACACCCCGTATGCCGCGAGGTAGAGCACCAGCGTCTCGCCCGGCGCGGTGAGTCGATGCCGAAGGACCTGCCACAGCACGACGAAGGACACGGCATGGAAGGCGATCTCGTAGACGAAGGAGGGGTGCAGCGGCACTCCCGCGACCCCGCCGAGCGCGGCGGCGGTGGCCGAGTCGAGGACCGGGCCGAAGCCCAGCGGATTGGGCGTGCCGGGCAACTCGGTGAGCAGGCAGCCGATACGCCCGATGGTCATCCCGAGCGCGACGGCGGGTGCGAAGAGATCGCCGGTGCGGAGGCGATATCCGGTCAGCCGCTTGGCGACGTGGACCCCGGCCCAGGCCCCCACGAGCCCACCGAGGATCGAACGGTTGCCGTAGAGCCATTGCTCGACCAGGCCGGCGTTGGCGCGCAGGTCGAGGTGCTGCAGCCAGGTGCCCATCCGCATGAAGATCGCCCCACCGATGAGGGCTCCCGCCACCACCATGAGCAGGCGCGGGTCGTGCTGACCACGTCGACGGGTCTCGATGACGAAGACGACGATTGCGGCGATGACGCCGAGGCCCACAAAGGTGCCGTGCGTCGGGATCGGCAGGCGGATGCCCAGCAGGTCTCCGAGCGTCGGATACACCGGTGTGGTCCTCCCGAGCCGAGGGGGGGCGCGCGCGGGGGAGCATCCGCGGGGCGCAGCGGGGTGGTCCGCTCGGCCCGACGTTACCCGGTCCGTGGGGTCCAAGAATGAGTACGGGTGCTCAGGTGCCTTGACCGATCGCGGATGGCAGCTTTGGTAGAGTTGTTCTTTCATCCGGGGCTCCCGGCCGCCCTTTTCATGCCGGGCAGCGATCTCGCCCCGACCAGTCACATCCCGAGCAGACGCCCCTGACGACGCCTTGCCCGGAACGATCAGGAGTCTGTTGCCATGACCGAGCCCGCCAAGAGCGCATATCTCACCCCGGACGCCTACGAGCGACTGAAGGCCGAGCTGGAGCGGCTGTCGACGGAGGGGCGCTCGGAGCTGTCCAAGCGCATCGAGGCGGCGCGCCTGGAGGGTGACCTCAAGGAGAACGGTGGCTACCACGCCGCCAAGGAGGAGCAGGGCAAGATGGAGGCCCGGATCCGCCAGCTCACCCAGTTGCTGCAGTCGGCGACCGTCGGCGACACCCCGCCCCCGGACGACGGCGTCGTCGAGCCTGGCATGGTCGTCACCGTCGAGATCTTCGGCGAGGAGGAGACTTTCCTGCTCGGGCACCGCGAGATCCAGGACCACACCGACATCCACGTCTTCAGCGAGGCGTCTCCGCTGGGTGCGGCGGTCAACGGCCGCGTTGCCGGCGAAACCGTCTCGTATGCCGCCCCGAACGGCAAGACCATCGAGGCCAAGATCATCTCGGCTCGGCCCTACACCAGCTGACCAGCCGTCAGCCGTAGACCAGGCGTCGCTTCAGACTGAGGCGTCAGCCGAACACCAGCCGATAGCCGGCATCCCGCAGGGCCCGCAGCACCTCTTCCCGGTGCTCGGGCCCTCTGGTTTCCAGCTCCACGCCGATCTCGACCTCATCGACGCCGAGCGCCGCCGTGGTCCGCACGTGACCGACCTCGATGACATTGGCGTGGGTTTCGGCCAGGTCGGCCAGCAGTCGGGCCAGTGAGCCCGGCCGGTCGGGCACACGCACGGTGACCTGCAAGAACCGGCCGCCCGCCGAGAGTCCGTGCCGCACGATCCGCAGCAAGAGCAAGGGGTCGATATTGCCGCCGGAGAGCACCACGACGACCGGGCCCTCCACGTGCAGGCCCGGCTCCAGCAGCCGGGCGACGGCAGCAGCGCCGGCGGGCTCGGCGATGAGCTTGGCCCGCTCCAACAAGTAGACGACGGCCCGGGACATCGCCGCTTCGCTGACCGTGTGGACCTCGTCGACCAGGGACGCCACCAGTTCGAAGGGCACCGGCCCCGGCCGGCCGACCGCGATGCCGTCGGCCATGGTCTGCATCGAGTCCAAGGCGACAGGCCGCCCGGCGGCCAAAGACAGAGGGTATGCCGCGGCCTGCTCGGCCTGCACGCCGATGACCCGCACGTCCGGCCGCAGCGCCTTGACCGCTACCGCGATCCCGCTGACCAGGCCGCCTCCGCCGGTCGACACGAGGATGGTGCGCACCTGCGGGCACTGTTCGAGGATCTCCAGCCCGCAGGTGCCCTGCCCGGCGACGATGTCGACATGGTCGAAAGGGTGGATGAGCACGGCACCGGTGCGGGCGGCATACGCGTGCGCTTCCACCAGCGCCTCGTCGAGGGTGCTGCCGTGCAGATGCACGGTGGCGCCGTAGCCACGAGTGGCGGCGAGCTTGGGCAGCGGCGCACCGGTCGGCATGAAGACGGTCGCCGAGATCCCGAGCATCTTGGCCGCGAGAGCGACGCCCTGGGCGTGGTTACCGGCGCTCGCCGCGACGACTCCTCGCGCCTTCTCCTCGGCAGTCAGCCGCGACATCCGGGTATAGGCCCCGCGGATCTTGAACGACCCGGCGCGCTGCAGGTTCTCGCACTTGAGGTAGACGTCGACTCCGACGAGATCGCTCAGCGCCCGACTGCGCTGCATCGGGGTGGGCTCGATGACCCCCGCCAGCAGTTCGCGCGCGGCATACACGTCCTCGATCGCCACCGGCAGTTCGCTCATGGATCCGGAGGCTATCCCGCTTACTCCGTTTCCAGCAGAGCCCGCGCCACCCGCCGCGCGGCGTCCGGGTGGGTGTCGGCCAGCAACCCCACGACGACGAGCAGGTATGCCGTGTCGATCCCCAGCCGCGGCGAGCGCGGCACTCGCCAGCCGCCGGCCTGGTCGTCGGCCGCCGCGGCCATGACGGAGACGGCCTCCTGCGGCGAACGGTGCCGCAAGACTCCTCCGGACCCGAGCACGACCCCGACGGTGGACAGGTCGCGGCCCGGGCGTCCTGGCGCTGGCGGACGGGCATGGCGGCGCACCGCGACGACCGCCGCGAGCCGGGCGATGTCGAGGTCGTATGCCGCCTCCGTCGCGTCGGTCGGGAGGTGGTCCGGGCGGTGGGGGAGGCCCACGGCATACTCGCGCAGTCCTGGGGGCACGGGGAGGCGCTCGCGGTCGGCGGCGGTGACCACGGAGTCGGCGTTCCAGCGCATCCCGAGGTCGGCCTCGACGGTGCGGGCGTGCCGCAGCATGCCGGCCACGTCGGCGCGGCCGGGGTCGGGGGTGCCGGACTCGACCCGGGTCACCCGGCGGCGCAGGGGGTGTGAGCGTGGCACGGCGGGCGCGGCGGCCGATGCTGGCGAGGCTGCGGTGCCGTGGCCCGGCCCGACACTCGACGCGGGGGAAACCGACGAGTAGACGTCGGTTGTCGCCCCGCCGATGTCGATGACCAGGACGTCCGAGTCGGCGACCTGGCTGAGCACTTCGACTCCGCCGAGCACGGCATCAGGCGTCGCCATCCGCACCAGCGACGGGAACGCCGGATCGCGGGAGAGCCCCTTGCCGCCGATGACATGGGTGAGGAAGGCCTCGCGCATGGCGGCGCGGGCGCTGTCGGGAGCGATGACCCCGATCTCGGGCAGCACATTGTCGGCGGTGATCACCGACCTGCCACCGGCCCGCAGCCTGGCAACGCAGTCGGCCTGGGCCGCCGAATTGCCGGCGACGACGATCGGCACCGACGGCGGCAAGGGAGCGCGCGCTAGGAGCGCGGCGTTGTGGCGGATGACGTCGGCATTGCCTCCGTCGGTGCCGCCGACGAGCAGGATGATGTCGGGTCGGTCGGCGGCCAGCGCGGTGAGGGCCGCGTCGTCCAGCGGGCCGCACGCCACGTGGACGACCTTGGCCCCTGCGGACAGGCCCACCCGGAATCCCGCATCGGCGGTGACCGCGCGCTCGTAACCGATGACAGCCAGCCGCAGCCCTCCGCCGGCGCTGGAACAGCCGACGATCTCGACCTCGGGCCCGGCGCCCAGGCGCGTCGCGAGCTCACGCACGGCGTCCATGACGTCGGTCGAGCGGCTGGTCAGGGCATCACCCCGGCTGCACACCTGGCCTGTCGCGACGTCGACCAGCGCCGCCTTGGTAAAGGTCGACCCGATGTCGACGACGAGCACCTGCTCGGCGTCGCTCACTGCCGAACGCAGGATTGGACGATGGCGGCCACGGCCTTGGTCGTCGTCTTGATCGTCGCGGTGTGGTTGGTGACTCGCTGGCTGGCCGGCGGGATGACGATCTCGGCGCTGCCGACGAGGGCCTTCTTGAGGTCCTGGGCGTGCACCGTGCACAACACCGTCGCCTCCGGCGGCTTGGTCACATCGAAGGTGATCGTCGCCGTCCGGTCGTCGATGACCTTGAACCCGAAGGTCTCCGCCGTCACCTGCTCGGCTGCCACCCCCATGATCTTGGAGGTGGCGAAGAGAGCCATTGCCAGCGTGAAGGCTGCGGCAATGATCCACCACTTGAGATTGCGTCCGCGGATCCGGGCGATGGGCTCGCGGTCGGCGGCCTCCTCCTCGGCCTCGGCATCCCAGTCCGGGTCGGACTTGATGCGGTAGGACTCGGGCACGCGCGACACCTCCGGCGACGGGATGGGATGATGGTCCACGGTAATAGCCCCACCCCTTCAAGGACCGAGACCAGCGTATGCCGTCCACCGACCAGGCCTCCCACGCGGGGCTGCGTCTGCTCGCCGTCCATGCCCACCCCGACGACGAGTCGAGCAAGGGGGCCGCGGCGTCGGCTGCCTATGTCGCCCGTGGCGCTCGCGTCTGCGTGGTGTCCTGCACCGGCGGGGAACGCGGCGACGTCCTCAACGAGCGGCTCAAGGACGACCCGCACATCCTGCGTGACATCGCCCAGGTGCGCCGCGACGAGATGGCTGCTGCAGCCGCCGTGCTCGGCATCGAGAACGTCTGGCTCGGGTTCATGGATTCCGGTCTGCCAGAAGGCGATCCGCTTCCGCCGCTGCCTGAGGGCTGCTTCGCCCTGGAGCCGATCTCGGTGACGACCGAGGCGTTGGTGCGGGTGATCCGGTCGTTCCGGCCGCACGTCATGACGACCTATGACGAGCTCGGGGGTTACCCCCACCCCGACCACATCATGACCCACACGGTGTCGATGTCGGCCTTCCTCGCGGCAGGTGACCCCACGGCATACCCTCATGCCGGTCCGGCCTGGCAGCCGCTCAAGCTCTACTACAACCAGACCCACAGCGGCGGGCGGATTCGCGCCTTCCACGACGCGATGGTCGCCGAGGGGATCGAGTCGCCTTACACCGAGTGGGTCGCCGCGATCGACAAGCGGCCGGTGCGCACTATCACGACCAGGGTGCCCTGCTCCGAGCACTTCCCGACCCGCGACGCGGCGCTGATGGCGCACGCCACCCAGGTCGACCCGGACGGCTGGTGGTTCCGGATGCCGAGGGAACTGGAGGCGCGGGTCTGGCCGACCGAGGACTTCGAGGCGGCCCTGTCTTACGTGCCCGTCCACGCGATCGAGGACGACCTCTTCGCCGGGCTGCCCGACGCTGCCGCAGCCGACGCCCTGGCCACGTCGGCGCACCTCACCGTGGCCTACGACGGACGGGCCCACGCGGGCTCGACACAGGAAGCGAGTTGACCCGCCATGGGTGACACCCCGACCACGACCATCGGCCCCGGGCTGGGCGCCTTCATCGCGATGTTCTTCCTGGCCGTCGCGCTCTTCTTCCTCATGAAGAACATGAACGCCCGCATGCGCCGCATGTCCTACCGCGAGCGCGACCGGTTGGCGGCGCTGGAGGCCGAAGAAGCGGCCAAGCGTAAGGCCGAGGGGCGCGAGTAAGGCCGTTCCGAGCAGGGCATTGACGAACGAGACAGCCGGGTATTCGCGGCCGGTATGCCGTCGTGCGCTCAGTTCGCGGCGACGGACACGGCATACGCGCTGAGTGCGACCGCGGCGAAATGCGCGACGAAGGCCGCGACCGTGCAGCTGTGGAAGATCTCGTGAAAGCCGAACCAGCGCGGCCACGGGTCGGGACGCTTGAAGCCATAGACGATCGCGCCGAGGGTGTAGAGGATGCCGCCGGCGACGACGAGCGACATGACCAGGCTGCCCCCACCGGCCAGCAGCGGCTGGAAGTAGAAGACCGCGACCCAGCCGAGGGCGACGTAGACCGGCGTGGAGAGCCAGCGCGGCGCGTCGACCCAGAGCACCTTGAAGGCGACACCGGCGAGCGCGCCGGCCCACACGACGATCAGCAGGGACCGCGCCTGGTCGGGGGGCAGCAGGCAGAGCGCGAACGGCGTATAGGAGCCGGCGATGATGAGGAAGATGTTGGAGTGGTCCATGCGCTTGAGCAGGGCATGCGCGCGGGCCGACCAGCGGCCGCGGTGATAGACCGCCGAGGTGCCGAAGAGCATGGCGGCGCAGGCGACGAAGATGATGGCGCCGACGCGGGCCCGGCCGGCGGGAGCGAGCGCGCAGAGGATGGCGCCGGCCAGCAGCACGATGGGGAAGATACCGGCATGCAGCCAGCCGCGCAGGCGGGGCTTGACGTCGGTCTGGGGAGTGCTCATGGGACTGAGGGTAACTTACGGTTGCGTAGGTTACGTAATCGTAGGTTCGGTGCTGCGGGTATGCGGAGAGTCGCCGCCGTGAGTCCCTCCGAGCCGGCGCTGGACGTCGGCGGTAGCGTTGCCACTCAGGAAGGAGTGGTGGATGGACCTCAGTTCGCTGATCTACGGCGTCTACGAACGCCGGCTGGCTCACGACCTCGACCGCACCGCCACTCCGCGCCACGTCGGGGTCATGCTCGACGGCAACCGGCGCTGGGCCAAGGCCAACGGCTTCGACACCGCTGACGGGCACCAGGCCGGGGCCGACAAGATCCGCGATCTGCTGGCTTGGTGTGAAGAGGCTGGGGTCGAGGTGGTCACGCTGTGGCTGCTTTCGACCGACAACCTCGACCGCGACGCGTCCGAACTGGAACCCCTGTTGCGGATCATCGAGCGCGCCGTCTCGGACCTGGCCGCTGCCCACCGTTGGCGGCTGCACCCGATCGGTGCCTTGGACCTGCTGCCGGCGCATATCGCCGACGCGTTGCGAGCGGCTGAGACGGCGACGCAGGACGTCGCCGGGCTCACCGTCAACGTCGCGGTGGGTTACGGCGGGCGCCGCGAGATCGCGGATGCGGTGCGCCATTTGCTGCTCGACCACGCGCGGGCCGGGACGTCGCTGGAGGACCTCGCGGCGACGGTCAGCGTCGAGGAGATCGCCTCGCATCTCTACACCCGCGGGCAGCCCGACCCGGACCTGGTGATCCGCACGTCGGGGGAGCAGCGGCTCGGTGGCTTTCTGCTGTGGCAGAGCGCCAAGAGCGAGTTCTACTTCTGCGAGGCCTACTGGCCCGATTTCCGCAAGGTCGACTTCCTGCGCGCTCTGCGCTCCTACGGCAGTCGCGAGCGCCGCTTCGGCCGCTGACCCGGCCGGACGGCATACCGCACGCCTTTCCGGGACGGCATACCGCACGCCTTCCAGGAGGTATGCCGTGTGAGACGAGACCTCGCAGGCCGCGGATAGCGGCCCACGTCGATCTGCGTCAGTGTGCTTCGGACAGCAGCTTCTGGATCCGCGAGACGCCCTCGACCAGATCGTCGTCGCCCAACGCGTAGGACAGCCGCAGATAGCCGCTCGGACCGAACGCCTCACCCGGCACGACCGCAACCTCGACCTCGTCGAGGATGAGCGCCGCGAGATCGGCGGACGTCAGCGGACGAGCGCCGCGGATCGTGTGGCCGAGCACGCCCTTGACCGACGGATAGCAGTAGAACGCCCCCGTCGGGGTCGGGCACTCGACGCCGGGGATCTCGTTGAGCATCGCGACCATCGTCTGGCGCCGCCGGTCGAAGGCCACCTTCATCTCGTCCACGGCCGACAGGTCACCGGCCAGCGCGGCGATGGCCGCGCGCTGGGCAACGTTGTTGACATTGCTCGACAGGTGGCTCTGCAGGTTGGTCGCGGCCGCGATGACATCAGCCGGGCCGATCATCCAGCCCACCCGCCAGCCGGTCATCGCATAGGTCTTGGCGACCCCGTTGAGGACGATGCACGTGTCGGCGAGCTCGGGGACCTCGACCGGCATACTCGCCGCCGTCACCCCGTCATAGGTGAGGTGCTCATAGATCTCGTCGGTGATGACCCAGATGCCGTTGGCATGGGCCCACCGACCGATCGCGCGCACCTGATCGGGCGGGTAGACCGCGCCGGTCGGGTTGGACGGTGAGCAGAACAGCAGCACCTTGGTGCGCTCGGTGCGCGCCGCTTCGAGCTGCTCGACGGTGACAAGGTAACCCTGGTCCTCACCGGCGAAGACCTCGACGGGCGTGCCACCCGCGAGCGCGATGGCCTCCGGATAGGTCGTCCAATACGGCGCGGGCAGGATGACCTCGTCACCCGGGTCGACGATGCTGGCGAACGCCTGATAGACCGCCTGCTTGCCGCCATTGGTGACGAGCACCTGCGAGGGCTTGACCTCATACCCACTGTCGCGCAGCGTCTTGGCCGCGATCGCCTCGCGCAGCTCGGGCAGCCCGGCCGCGGGCGTGTAGCGGTGGTTGACCGGCTTCCGCGCCGCCTCGATCGCCGCCTCGACGATGTAGTCCGGCGTCGGGAAGTCGGGCTCACCGGCACCGAACCCAATGACCGGTCGGCCCTGGGCCTTGAGGGCCTTGGCCTTGGCATCGACGGCCAGCGTGGCGCTCTCGGCGATGGCACCGATGCGGCGGGAGACTCGGCGGGGGGCGAAAGTGGGATCCGTCACGGCGCCCATGCTCCCATTGCTGCGGTATGCCGTGTGCTCGCCGTCCGCACTCCGGTCGCCCGCCCCGCCCCGATCCGGTCGCTCTGCCGAGCCCTCTTGTCACGCCCACCGCATCGGGGTTGTCTTCCGGTTTCCCCGGGTGCGAGACGTCCCGTATGCTGTGTCCTCGGTTGCTTTTGCGGCCATGCTCCGGCATGCCCGAAGTGACGCGCCCGGATCCCCAGTCCGGGTGAAGGGCAATAGCTCAATTGGTAGAGCACCGGTCTCCAAAACCGGCGGTTGGGGGTTCGAGTCCCTCTTGCCCTGCTGGTGCAGCCCGGCTGCCAGCGGCCTCGTGTCGCGGGAGCGCGGTTGCGACAGTCCACCGGACATCCCGTCCGTACCGTCCATGCCACTACGAGTGAAGGATCGACCGCGTGACCGAGTCCAGCACCGCGAAGACCGGGGGCCGGGCCACCCAGAAGCGGTCGGCCCCGGGCAACCCGGTCAGTCGGCTGTTCGCGGCGATCGCGCTCTTCGTGCGCCAGATCATCGACGAGCTGCGCAAGGTCGTGCGGCCGACTGGCTCAGAGTTGCTCAACTACACGGTCGTCGTCATCTTCTTCGTGCTGGCGATCATGGCGATCGTCTCGGGGCTGGACTTCCTGTTCCACCGGCTCATCCTGCTGGTCTTCGCCGGCACCTGATCCGCCCCGTCTGATCGTTCGCTTCGCCCCGTAGGAAAGAGGTCTTCACCGTGTCCGACCAGGACGACGTCTTCGACGCAGCGCTCGCCGACTCTCGGCGCGACGCTGAGGCCGCCGAGTCCGCGGCCCAGGAGTCAACCGACGCGGTGGCGGCCGGCGAGGCTGCGGAGGCACCGGCCGATGAGGCCGACGGCGTCGACGCCGCGGGCGCCTCCGACGAGGGTGCCGAGGACACCGTCATCGACCCGGTCGCCGAGTTCAAGGCGACGCTGCGGGCCAAGCCGGGTGACTGGTATGTCATCCACTCCTACGCAGGCTATGAAAACCGGGTCAAGGCCAACCTCGAGACCCGCATCATCAGCCTCAACATGGAGGACTACATCTTCGAGATCGAAGTCCCCATGGAGGAGGTCCGCGAGATCAAGGGTGGTCAGCCCAAGATCGTCCGCCGCGTGCGGATGCCCGGATATGTCCTCGTGCGGATGGATCTCACCGACGAGTCCTGGGGTGCCGTCCGGCATACCCCTGGTGTCACCGGTTTTGTCGGCAACGCGCACCAGCCCATCCCGCTGACCCTCGACGAGGTCTACGGCATGCTCGCCCCCGACCTGGCTCCGGCCGCGGGTCCGGCAGGCGCCGGCGGCGCAGGCTCGGGCAGCAAGCCCAAGGATGTGCGCCTGGTCGACTTCGAGATCGGCGAGTCGGTCACCGTCATGGAGGGTCCGTTCGAGACCATGCCGGCGACGATCTCCGAGATCAACCCCGACACCCAGAAGCTCAAGGTCCTCGTGTCGATCTTCGGCCGCGAGACGCCTGTCGAACTCTCCTTCAGCCAGGTCGCCAAGCTCTGACATCAGGCGCGAGGCACCAACCGAAGGAAACCCGCCGGGCGTGAGCCCACGACCGGCACTGCAACCGGGTCATCGCCCACGGCGTCGGCCCACAACGAAGGAAGAGGCACATGCCCCCCAAGAAGAAGAAGATCACCGGGTTCATCAAGCTGCAGATCAACGCCGGCGCAGCGACCCCGGCCCCGCCGGTCGGCCCCGCGCTCGGTCAGCACGGCGTCAACATCATGGAGTTCGTCAAGGCCTACAACGCGGCCACCGAATCCCAGCGCGGCAACGTCATCCCGGTCGAGATCACCGTCTACGAAGACCGCTCGTTCACCTTCGTCACCAAGACCCCGCCGGCTGCCGAGCTCATCAAGAAGGCTGCGGGCGTCGCCAAGGGCTCGTCCGAGCCGCACAAGACCAAGGTCGCCAAGCTCTCCGCTGACCAGATCCGCGAGATCGCCCAGCAGAAGATGGAAGACCTCAACGCCAACGACATCGAGATGGCCGCCCGCATCATCGCCGGCACCGCCCGCTCGATGGGCATCACGACCGAGGGCTACTGACCAGCTAGCCACCCGGCATACCGAAGTGACACGGCATACCGCCTGGTATGCCGTGCGTGGGAGGGCCTCGCGCGGGCCCGTCAACCACACTCCACCCCGCAGTAAGGAGCAGCTATGAAGCGCAGCAAGTCCTATCGGGCAGCCGCCGACAAGATCACCCCGGGCAAGCTCTACGCCCCGCTCGAGGCGGTCCGGCTGGCCAAGGAGACCTCGTCCACGAAGTACGACGCCACCGTCGAGGTCGCCCTGCGGCTCGGGGTCGACCCCCGCAAGGCCGACCAGATGGTCCGCGGCACGGTCAACCTCCCGCACGGCACCGGCAAGACCGCCCGCGTGCTGGTCTTCGCCAATGCCGACAAGGCCGAGGCGGCTCGTGAGGCCGGCGCCGACTACGTCGGGTCGGACGACCTGCTGGCCAAGATCCAGGGTGGCTGGCTCGACTTCGATGCCGTCGTCGCGACCCCGGACATGATGGGCAAGGTCGGTCGGCTCGGGAAGGTGCTCGGCCCGCGTGGCCTCATGCCCAACCCCAAGACCGGCACCGTCACCATGGATGTCGCCAAGGCCGTCACCGAAATCAAGGGCGGCAAGATCGAGTTCCGTGTCGACAAGCACGCCAACCTGCACTTCATCATCGGCAAGGTGAGCTTCGACGAGAAGGCGCTGGTCGAGAACTACGCCGCCGCCATTGAGGAAGTGCTGCGGCTCAAGCCGTCGGCGTCCAAGGGCCGCTACGTCGAGAAGGCCACGATGGCCACGACGATGGGCCCCGGCATCCCGCTGGACCCGGCTCGCACCCGCAACCTGCTGGCCGACGACGAGTCCTGATTCGCCGTTCGACTGCATCGTCTCGCGCCCGGACCTCTCAGGAGGTCCGGGCGCGGGGCATTTCGGGGGCTTTGATCTGGTTCGTGGGTGTCTGGCGACCGACAGGCACTAGCGTTGCGCCCGTCGTGTTCAACCACCTCGGGAGTATGCCGTGAAGCTCACCTCGCTCAGCCCCCTCGCCCTCGTCGCCGCCCTCGCCCTCTCAGGCTGCGGGGGAGGTAGTGCCACGGCGACTGCCCCGGCGACGGGAGCCAACTCCGCCGCTCCCACGAGCGCCGCGCCGGCCGCGCCAGCCGGCATCACCGACGGCAAGGTGCTCGCCCAGCGGCTCAACGACGCGCTCACCAAGGCCGGTAGCGGCAAGGCGGTCATGACGATGTCCGGCATGAGCACCGCCGCCGCGTCCGGCAGCATGGAGGGCACGACCGAATTCGTCGTCAAGGGTGACCGGATGGACACCAAGGCCACCATGACGATCAT
>WBZM01002638.1_pt1 | contig 14930 bp, 9 predicted proteins | sample 5204271 | NCBI WGS metagenome assembly WBZM01 (sample SAMN12344346, study PRJNA552823) | activated sludge metagenome | biome: Activated sludge suspended growth; feature: Nitrification reactor; material: Wastewater; isolation source: activated sludge from nitrification reactor of wastewater treatment...
AAGTGCAGAAATTTTTGCCCCAGGCATTCCAGAACAAAAACGAATTGCTTCTTTCTTTACGGTGGTGGACAAGAAAATTGCCGAACTCAAACAAAAGAAAGCCCTATTGGAGCAATACAAAAAAGGCGTAACACAAAAAATATTTACTCAAAAATTAAAATTTAAAGACGAAAATAGTGGTGATTTTCCAAAATGGCAATTTAAGAAGATTACTGAAATCGCTGAAACATCTATAGGACTAGTAACAACAATGACTACTAGCTATACGGATATAGGAGTTCCACTTATTCGGAATTCCGATATTAAAGAAAATAGAATTGAAAAATCGCAATTGATTTATTTAGATGAATCGTTTGCCCAAAAACATCAACATAAGAAATTAACTAAAGGTGATATTGTTACAGTTCATACTGGTCTAATTGGTGTCTCGGCAGTTATAGATGAATCGATGAATGGGTGTTTAGGATTTGCCACATTAAACACAAGAGTCAATCGAATGTTGGCGTTCCCTGAGTTCATATGTTTGTATTATAATACTCCAGCCTATATAAATTATGCACTATCTGTGGCTACGGGAGATGGAAGAAGCAATTATAATTTAAAGGATTTCGATAAGGCAATTATTCCACTTCCTTCAATAAGGGAACAGGAAAAAATTTTAAATTTCCTTCAATGTATTGATTCAAAACTCAACCAATGTAGGTTACAGATAGAACAAATGGAATTATACAAAAAATCACTTCTCCAAAATATGTGTATTTAATGGCTAAACAACCCGAACAAATATTAGAAGAACAGTTAGTTGCACAGCTTCAAAAGTTGGGGTATGGCATGGTGTATATCAAGGACGAAAAGGAACTACTTGCCAACCTCAAAACGCAATTAGAAAAACACAACAACATTCAGTTCAGCCCTAAAGAGTTTGAACGGGTGCTGAATATTTTGAGCAAAGGTTCGGTATTTGAAAAAGCCAAAACACTTCGCCAAAAACAACATATTGTAAGAGATAACGGAGACAACCTGTATTTTGAGTTTATCAATGTAGAACACTGGTGCCAAAACCAATTTCAGGTTACGCATCAGGTAACTATGGAAGGCAAATACAAAAACCGCTATGATGTTACCATTCTCATCAACGGTTTGCCTTTGGTGCAAATAGAACTGAAACGCAGAGGGCTTGAACTGAAAGAAGCGTTTAACCAAATCAACCGATATCAACGCCATTCATTCGGGGCAAATTCTGCCTTGTATCAATACGTTCAGATTTTTATCATCAGCAACGGAGTAAATACGAAGTATTACGCTAACAACCGACATCAATCATTCAAACAAACCTTTTACTGGACAGACAAGGAAAACAAACGCCTGACCAACATTGTAAACGGCTTTACTTCCGAATTTTTAGAGCCTTGCCACATCAGCAAAATGATATGCAAATACATTGTGCTGAACGAAACCAACAAGATTTTGATGGTGCTTCGCCCCTATCAGTTTTATGCCGTTGAAGCATTGATTGACCGAGTGAAAAACACCAACAAAAACGGCTATATCTGGCACACCACAGGTTCAGGAAAAACATTGACCAGTTTCAAAGCCAGTCAAATTTTAATGAATCTGCCACAGGTGAAAAAAGTGGTTTTTGTGGTGGACAGAAAAGATTTGGATTACCAAACCAACAAGGAGTTCAATAGCTTTAGTAAAGGTTGTATTGACGGCACAGACAACACCAAGCAATTGGTAAAACAGTTTTCAGACGATACCAAACTGATTGTAACTACCATTCAGAAACTCAATACTGCCATCAGCAAAAAGCAGTATTTGGGCAAAATGGAGAAGCTAAAAGACGAAAAAATCGTATTCATTTTTGACGAATGTCACCGTTCTCAGTTTGGCGAAACACATAATCGCATCAAAGCATTTTTTACAAATATTCAGTTATTCGGTTTTACAGGTACTCCAATTTTTGCGGAGAATGCTGTGAAAAATATATTGGGGAAACGTACCACTACCGAATTATTTGGGGAATGTTTGCACAAATATGTCATAACTGATGCCATCAAAGACGAAAATGTCTTGAAATTTTCAGTAGAATATGTGGGCAGATACAAACGTAAAGAAACCGCCACAGAAATTGATATTGAGGTCGAAGACATTGACAAAAAGGAGTTGATGGAATCGCCGATAAGATTAGAAAAAATAGCTGATTATATTATTGCCAATCATAATCGTAAAACGCATAATCGTGATTTTACCGCCATGTTTTGCGTCAATAGTGTGGAAACGCTGATAAAGTATTACGCCATTTTTCAGCGCAAAAAAGAAGAAGGCAAACACAACCTGAGAATTGCCACCATTTTCAGCTATGCCAGCAATGAAGATGATGCCGATGCAAACGGATTTTTGCCCGAAGAATTATCGGTTGTGGAAGAACCGAAAGCCCTTTATGGTTTGGCAGCACACAGCCGAGAAAAATTAGATGAATTTATCGGGCATTACAATCAAATGTTTGAAACGAAATTCTCCACCAAAGACAGTGAGAGTTTTTACAATTATTACAATGACATTTCCAAGAAAGTCAAAGAACGCCAGATTGATATATTGCTGGTGGTGAATATGTTTCTGACAGGCTTTGACAGCCCAACCTTGAACACCTTGTATGTGGACAAAAATTTGCGTTATCATGGATTGATACAAGCATATTCAAGAACCAACCGAATTTTAAACGAACAGAAATCACAAGGTAATATCATTGTTTTCCGCAACCTGAAAAACGCTACTGACGAAGCCATCACGTTGTTTAGCAACAAAGAAGCGATTGAGGTTATCATCATGAAGCCTTATGAGGACTATGTAAAGAAATTCAATGAAGCCTTTATTGCCTTGCTGAAAATTACGCCAACCGTAAACAGCGTGAACGAACTGCAAACCGAAAATGACGAACTGGAATTTATTAAGGCATTTCGTGAACTAATACGGATTAAAAACATTTTGGCTGCCTTTGCCGACTTCAAATGGGAAGATTTGGCAATGAATGAGCAATTGTTTGAAGATTACAAAAGCAAATACCTTGACCTTTACGATAAAGTAAAAAGCGACCACCAAAAAGAGAAAGTTTCCATTCTGGAGGATGTGGACTTTGAACTGGAACTTATTCACCGTGACGAAATCAATGTTGCTTACATCATTCAGTTGCTCATAAAACTGAAATCGAAAGTGCAGAAAGACGTATCGCAAGCCGAAAAAGAAATCTTCAACTTACTGAACACCGAAGCACATTTGAGAAGCAAACGAGAATTGATAGACAAATTCATTCAGGAGAATTTGCCAGTATTGGAAGATGAAGAAGATATACCCGAAGCATTTGAAAAGTTCTGGACAGCAGAACAGCAAAACGCTTTTAACAAGCTTGTGAAAGAAGAAAACCTTTCACCAGACAGAACCCAAACTCTGATTGAAGATTACTTGTATGCTGAAAGAGAACCTTTGAGAGATGAAATTTTAGAATTGTTACAAGGCGAAAAGCCTTCGGTTTTAGAACGCAAAAAAACAGGCGACAGAATTTTGAGTAAAATACTGGGCTTTGTAGAAACTTTTATAAATGGAATGACGAATTGATATGATTAACTGGCTTTTTAGATTATTCCTTGCATTTAACTCAACATCATTGTTGCTTGTTGTGTATTGGATAAAATCAGGTATCACGTTGCCAATCTTGCCTCCATGCTTTCATATCCCAAATTATGTTTCGTATCTTATTTATATACTTGGAATGCTCCTTTTGACTTACTTGAGTTTATTATGTTCAAAGTTCCTAGGAAAAGACGCTATGAATCAAGGAGACATCGAGAATGTGGAATATGCAAATGATGCCTTCCTACCAAGCTACTTAGGCTATTTCTTTGTAGCACTTGATGTTCCAAATATTGAAACACTTTGTTTTGTTTATCCGCTAATTTTCGTCTTTACTTTTTTATCGCAAACACTTTATTTCAATCCATTATTCCTCGTTTTTGGTTATCACTTTTATAACCTGACTACAGCGAATAATGTTCGAGTTTTCATGATTACAAGAAAGAAATTCAAAGACCCTAAAACAATTAGTTTTCCTAGTCTAAAACGGATAAACGACTTCACATTCATTGACAACGAAGCATAGAAAATATGAACCATTTAATAGCAAAAACAAAGGGAAGAAACGGTGATTACTTTAAAGTAATTTCCGATGAACAAATATTTGAATTGCCAGACGATTTAGATAATCCCGTAGAATATGAGGCAGACCACAAATTGGACGAGGACAGTTGGTTTGCAATTACTGAATTTTCGGAGAAAGACTACTGCATAGATTTTCTTACAAGACGTTTTGTGTCTGCGGACTACAGACAGCTACCTCAAGCGAGCTACACAAATATTGACTTTCTTTGTGCTTACCAAAGCGGTGTTTACTACTTTCAAAAAATCTCAAGTAAACAACTGATACAAAGAAAGTGGTTTAATATTTCAGCAGAGCCGACATTGTACGCCAATACTCCGATAATCGTAATAGACGAATATGCTGATGCTATTTATGTTAAGAACGATGACACCCTTTACTTTAAAAACTTGGCTTCCATTTCAAGTATATTTAAAGGGATTGACATACTATACAGAGAAGCTACACAACAAGAAACAGAAGAATTTTTAGCAAATGACTTTATCAACTTGTCAGAGGACTATTCAGCTGAGAATGTAAAAAAAGCTAACAGAAAAAGAATTGCTTTAGCACAGGCTACCTTGCAGACATTCACACGCAGACAGAAAAAACAAATTTTCAGCTACATCCGTGAATATTGTGAGGACTTAGAATTTGACGAAAATGACGAGAATTTTTCAATATCAAACGAAGAAGACTTGAAAAAACTACTTTACGGAATTGAACAGCGCTACTATACGACAAGAATAGGAAATGAAAAAAGATTGGCGAACTCAATAACAACGGTATGACAATGACAAGCCAATGCACAAAAGCACACACATTGCCAAGTTGCAAAAGCCGACCCACAGACCAAAACTTGGCAAAGAGTGTGGTCTATTCCACCGCACAACAAACCAACCGACGAATAAGCGGACAGAAAAGAACACTGAATGAACAACATTTAGTAATGTGATATTCCCAATAAGCATAGTGGAGTTCATACAAGTGCGATTTTATAATACCTTAATTTTTAACTGTTTATATTTGTGTCAATTATTGTCTTTTTATGTATGATGTATAATTTCTAAAAATGCTTGCTCTATTGCAATACTGTCTTGTTCATGAAACCATCCCATGTGAGCCACACGAATAATATCATTTTCAAGATGTTTTTGCCCGCGAGCCACACGAATATTATGTTCTAATAATTTATTGGCAATTATATGTGCTTGTTGCGGCATAGCCAATGCCGTGAGTGCATTGCAAGGTGATTGAGAAAAAAGAGAAATATTGTTTTTCATAAAAAAGTCACGCAATCTTTGAGCTGTTTTTGCATGTCTTTCCCATACATTTTCCAATCCTTCTTGTTCAATCATCTGCAAAGCGGTATATGTGGCACGCACAAGTGTGACGGCGGGTGTCCACGGGGTTGTTCCTTTTATATATGCTTCCCTTGCTTTGCATAAATCAAAATATATACCCTTGGGCGATGATTTTTCTACTATGTCCCATGCTTTTTGGCTGAGTGCAATAAATGCTAAGCCGGGCGGTGACATAAGACCTTTTTGCGATGCAGTAATAAGCACATCAATTCCCCATTCATCCATACGACATTCATGAACTCCGATGGCTGTAATGCCGTCAATACACACCAAAGCATTGCTGTTTTGTCGAATAATAGGCAATAATTTTTGAATATCGGTAAGCGTACCTGATGATGTTTCGCAATGAACAAGCCATATCATATCAAGGTCGGGATTATTGCGCAAAAACACTTCAATTTCTTCGGCATCGGGCGCTTTTCCCCATTCTGTTTTGTATGTACACACGTCCATACCATAGCGTTCCATCAAAGTGCCCCATCGTTCTCCAAAACGACCATTGGCAATCGTTGCTCCTTTTTTGTGCTCACCGCATAAATTCATCACTGCTGCCTCTGCCGCACCAGTGCCCGATGACATTAATGTTATCACGGGCATAGATGTTAAAAATACCTTTTGCAATGATGTAGAAAACTCACGAAATATGGCGGTAAACTCCGCACTGCGATGATATATAATCGGTAATGCCGCCGCATCATAAACGGCAGGCGGTAAAGGTGTCGGTCCGGGTGTATAAAGTCTTTCAGATTGCTGCACAAATATTCTGCATTATTGAACAATACATTTTATTTTTTCTGATGAATAGACGGTTTGTACGGTGATAAAATATATTCCGGCAGGTAATGAACCGGGAACCGTTATTTGTTGCGATGTCGTCTGTGCAGTAAGCCATGGCGTAAGCATTATTGACTCTCCCATCAAATCCGTGACCGTAAAGCGCACCGGCGATGTTCCTTGTTTACTTCTGTATTCAAGCACTATGGAACGACTATCCTGCACGGTTTGCACAGTAGTTTCAATATAACCCACAGGTACGGGTATTGCCACAAGACATCCATACACTATTGTTAATGAACCGGTTACGCGTTCAGTATTTACAGGATGGCGCGAAAAAACTTGATATTGATGAATGCGCAAAGGTGTATTATTTTCCACATTGGTTAATGTATATCCTTCCACAAAAAATAAAGTATCCTGAGCGTGTACATCACTGTCTTTATTATGCAAAGTAAGGCGAATAGTATCTTTATTGATGGTGTATGGAATATTTATTTTTTCTGTGCCTTCATAGCGAAAAACATTTCTTACATTGAGCGAACGATGATTAATAAGCAATATAATATTCACGGAATCAATTTCGGCTTCGGCAATGGCACCTTGTTGCCACAATGGTAATTGGACTGTGGTTGCATAATTTTCCGTGTGTTTGCGCATGGAAACCGTATGGTTATATTGCACATTCGGGATGGTATAAGTCATTGGAATAATGGCACTATCCTTACATTCTGATTGCACTTTTATGTTCATTTCAGCATTATATGTTCCAACAACCGTAGCATACCATGCAATACGTATCGTTTCGGAAGCACCAGCAGCTAAAATATAGGGCGGTGGGCGCATTCCTATAATTGTACAATTATTGCCCGTTAATGTTATATCCGTAATTTCTCTGTCAATAACCGATGAATTAGTAATAATAACCGAATCAAAGACTTGTCTGTCAAGTGCTCCTCTTGGCGTGATGAGCGGCGACGGTCTTACAGTAAATTCCGGTTGAATTATTTCGCCATTTATGGAAAATGTGCCTTGTGTGGGACATACCAATGTTTTATACATAATTATTTCATCCCAAGAACCGAGAGCGGCTTGATTTGGCATTAATACTATTTCCGCATTAGCAACAGATTGTGGAGGCACAATAACCGTATCATTTTGTAATAATACGCCTTTTACCGGTTTAGAACGCTGAAATATGACAGTATCTTGCAATAAACCGCTATTAGTAAATGGGATAATAAATGATTTTTCCGCAGCACATATTTCATGTCTGCCCATTGGTATTTCTTGTATTGCCGTAGATGTTTGTGCCTTGAAAAATGACGATGTTAAAGCCACAGTTTGCGCCGTAGATGAGCGCAAAGAACGTAATCTGATTTCACCACTGTGATTTTGTTCATTTGTTGGAAAATATTGCACTTTAATAAATAATTTCTGATCTCCGGCTAATATATATGGTAATGTCGGCGGATCAATCAAAGAAAAATCCGGCGCGCCTTTTATTAAAGCCAATTCCGTAATTGTATCAGCCACAGCACTTTCATTGGAAATAGTAAATGTGGAATGAGCAATAGAAGGTGTGCATCGCTGCGGAGTAAATAATATTTCATTTGTCGAAAGTCCTATACCCGTCAGAATTGATTGTAGTACAATAGGAACACATCGTGCGCCGACACATTCTTTTGTTGCCACAAAACACACTTCACCACGATATGTCATTTCTGTTGTTGGATTTACTTCAACAGTTGCCACATAATCTTGCCCGGGTGCAAGTAATAATGGCTTAGGAATATTCACCAAATTCCAGTCAGGACGATTAGGGTTCAGCGTGGCATCGGTAATTTCCGCCACAGCCGTGCCGGCATTACGAATTGTTACGGTGCGTTTAGTGATTTTTCCTACCATCACAGTACCTTTTATGGTATCGGGTTGTGCTTGCAACACCACATTTTTGCCTATACATGACACAGGAATACGTATAAAATCGCCACAGGGTTGGAAACGAATTTCTACCGTATCCACATTAAGTCCAATATTTTCAGGTTTAAAAATAACTGTTATTTTAGCAGAATCGGCATTAGCTAATTGTTGCGGGGCGGGAAAACCTTCACGCCACAGAACTCGCACTTTGCCAAGTTTAGTCCCAATATATGTCATTGTTGCTTGAGTAGTACCAAAATTACGCACAACAAAAGTCCCTGTTTTTTCTTCGCCTATACAAATTTCAGGTCCAATAACCGCAGGTATATTTGTTGAAATAAGCGGTCCTGCAAAATGTGCATCCACTTCTACAGAAAATGCTGTTTTATTACCGCGTTTAGTGGTCGAATCATTACAACTGAATTGTAAAATTGCCTTACTTATTTTTGTTGCTGATGTCACAGCATAGCGTATTTTCAACCATGCCTTATGTTTCGGCTGAATAATCGTTGTTCTGTCACCTTGTGTATTCCAACCGATAATAGAAAAATTCTGCGGATCGGTCGTGGACATAACCACACCATAGATATGTAAGGGTGCATTACCCGTATTTTCAATTGGAATAGAATCGGTAAAGGTATTGGTACATTGCGCTTTCAGGGAAAATTTATCGGGATGTACCACAATAGGCGAAATGCCATAAGCGCGTGTATTAACAATAAATTCACAAGAATTAACCGTCAGAATATAACGTGCGGCAATCCATCCTGTATCCGTGGGATTTACGCCGATGCGCAAACGTTCGGTTGTTGAAGGTTGAATAATTAATGGTAAAGGTGAAAGGAATGAAAATTCTGCTGTGCCCAATATTTTTTGTGCTTTTTTTACCTGTACACTTTGTAATAATCCATTTGTCACAGATATTAATTGCTCCGATACTTTACCGCATGGTGCTTGGTCCAATACAATAATCGAATCTAATGATTGTGCTGTAATACTTTCAGCTTTGCCTGTCAGCGGGATAAGAAATACCGTTGGTGGCGAGCCAACGGAAATAGTCATCATTGCTTCGCGTGTTCCAATATCTTTGGGAGTAAATTTTACAATTAATCGCACACTGTCGCAACCGGCAATGGAAAATGGCGGAATAGGTTGATGAATACTGAAATCGTCGGGATGTGTACCGTCTATATTCACCGTTGCTAATTCGGGTTCAAAGGATTGAAGCTTTACATAAAGAGTATCATAACTCACTGATGGGAAACAACGGTCGCCGAAATGTAAAGCCGTTTTGGATGTGGAACGATAAGGACTACGCATACGATAAATAGCGCCGTCGGCGGCAATCCACCCTGTAGTATCATCACTAAACCACACATCATCACAACTTGCCTTCACGCCGCAATTGCGCAAAAGCCAGCTTTGCCCGCCATTGGAAGTATAATATACACGTGAGCCGACACCCACTGCCCAACCGCGCTGCGCATCCAATAAAAATGTGCCGAACATTGCCCCACCGCTGCTGAAATTATTCCATGTTGTACCATCATCGGTGCTGAAACGCATCCCACCTGCATTACCTGCGCCCGAACATTCCGTTCCTGCGGTCGGGATTAAGTATGAATTATTCACTTTCGTAAATTCCTCATGCCACACACCTGTTCCCGTGGGCGATTTTACCGACCATGTCACGCCACCATTGCTTGTTTCCCAAAGATAACCGCTGCTCATTGCCCATCCCGCCCCTGTGGCAGAAGTAAGAAACACATCACTCATTCCGGAACGGTCAACTCTCGTGGTATCGCGAAAAGCATTCCATGTTGCTCCGCCATTGGTTGTCCTATAAAAACTTCTGATATTATCAATACCGCAGCCGCCGCCTATCACCATACCCGTATCGGCTGTCGGGAAATGTGTTCCCCATAATGAATTGCCAGCACTTGCAGGAGTAATGCTCGACCATGTTGCTCCGCCATCGGTGCTCTTAAAAATACCGGCATTGCCGGAAGTGTAACCAATAGAAGTATTTACAAAATGAATGCTTTCAAGGTGATCATTATTGGATGGTGAATATGGCACTGTTGTTCCTTGCCATGTTGCTCCAGCGTCTGTGGTTCGTATCACATGACCTTTTGCACCACATACCCAGCCGAATTGCGGATTCGACGGCAAAAAGTACACATCTAACCATAAAGTGGCATGATAAGGCGGTTGTAACGGAACGGCTTCCCAACGCTGCCCCATAAGCATAGTGCATGATCCTATTATTGCAAAAACAACAAAATAGACAAGTGGTCGAATATGTTTCATAAGCTCAAACCCTACTTTATATGGTTATATCAAGTGCTATTTACTGAAAAGAATTGGCATTTCCAATACTTCCACAAAAAAAAATTGATATGTACGCAATGAGTACAAGTAATGAGTGCTTTTTGGTCAAAAATGTATCAGTGTGAGTATTGATTTTTTTACCAAAGTTGAGCATATTACGATTTCAAGTTTATGAACATTCCCCGCTATCAGAATAGTTGTTTATTCTGAACAGAGGGTGGTATGACTATGGCTTCTACCTTAGCTTATCACTCAAGCTCAAAAAGAAATCCGTACTATTTTTATCCTCAAAACGGCTATATTTACAAGCCGTCCCATTATATGAATCCAATAGTAAAAAACATCGTGTTGTTTCTATAAAAAAGCAGAATAAATGACTAATATTGAAAGAATTTCCACAATCCGACAATTCATGTCATAATGGTATGCCCATTATTTGAAAAAGTTTTGCTAAGTTGCAGATAGTATAGTGCGAAGCCACGGTTCAATGATGGAGTATGATATACACTGATTGGATATTGGATGTTATAGTGGATAGAAGAATAGTAAAGAGCCGCTGCCTACCGCAACAATAATTTTTTCTATTGTAATAGGAAAGATTGCCAAGATTCATAAGAATAGTACAAAAAACAATCTTTCATATATGCAAAACCAAGTTCTTCAACACTAATCCAAAGGAATAAAACTATGAAAAACATTAGTGCAATACTCATTGTGTTCATCAGTATTCTTGCTCTGAACGCTTGTAATAATACTCCCGCATCCGTGATGGAAGACACATGGGTTGAAATCAAAGACACGACACATTTGCCGGACATAGATACTTTATATGGATATTGGGAAGAATTTAGAGGTATTATTGTCCGTAACAGTGAAGAATATAGTACCATACCGAAACGAATTATAGATACAACATATAGTAAAAATATTTTCACGGGAACTTTACCTGAAGCACCTGACTTTGCATCATATAGTTACCTTGCTTATACTTTTTTTGAAGTTGATATAATTAAATTCCCTCAATATAATCGTGTACCGCAGGTAAAATTGAGAAGGGTTTTAAGAAATGATAGTCAGAAAAAAATTCGCTATGAATTAGATGTTATGCATGATCCTATTTTTGCATACCCTTTTGCTTTACAAGTGGTGCATCGGCAAAACTGGATTCGTATTCCGAAAGTACCAATTGATTATTCTTTTGAAATTGATCTTATATTCATCCCATTCGACTAATAACATGAAAAAAGACATTATGATGAAATTACTTTTGGTATGTTTTATATTCTTATTTTCAGAATCACAAGCCGTTGAATTCAAAAAACATATCATAAATAAAAAATTAATTCAACTACATACACAAAGAATACCGGAAATCAAATTTAATGATATTTTCATTAATGCTGACAGCATTCTAAACAATTATCCGAATGACAGTGTGTGGTTGTTTAATGATGCAAAAACCGATACAGTTGTAAGACATAAGATAGCTCTGGGGCAGTGGCTTAAATACATAGACACAAATACTGTTTATTATTGGATAAAAATTGCAAGCCCTAATTCTATATCTATTGGTGTTAACTTTGATAGTCTCTTTCTTCCCGAAAATCATAAACTTCTCATTAGTGATATAAACGGAAATTCGATTGATTATCCGTCAAAAAATCGTCATTTTTGGAGAAAGTTCTATTCTTTTCCAATAACTTCAGATACAGTCATTTTAGAGTATTCTTTTCCAATAACGGATACTACTACGATAGGGTATATAGAAGTTGAATCCATATATTTAGATTTTTTATCAATTGAGGCAAATTCAGCATTGAGTAAATCAACAAACGAAGAGGTTTTATATAATTTAAAACCCGAACTTTATTGTATAATCAACGAAGCTCACTGTTATAGCGGAGCATGTAAAGAAAAAAAATCCGCTTGTTTCATTAAAATTAACGACAGTAAACATGCTTCCGCAGTACTGTTAAATAATGCAAAAAATGATGGGAAGCCATATATACTCACTGCATTCCATGCAATTGATTTGAACCGTGACTATGTATTATCAGAAGCAGAAAAAAGCAATGTTAATAATTGGAGGTTCAAATTTGGATATATACGAGATGGTTGCCAAGACCCCTTTGTATATGATGGTTATACGTATGATGGGGCTGAATTCAGAGCAGCTTGGCGCGATACTGACTTTGCTTTGGTTGAGATGGATGAAACGCCTCAGTCAGGTGATTTCTTTAGCGGATATGGTGGAGATGTTTATTATGCAGGATGGGATGCACGGAATGTTATCCCTAGTAGTTCTATATGTTTCCATTATCCGTTGAACACTAATGTGATTCCGCTGATGTATATGTATGACCCAATGCCGCCAATACAGCATGATTGGTTGTGGGATTGTGCGAACATATATCCCGGCGTAGATTTCTGGAGAATGGACCCAGGTAATAGTGGCGGATCGGGTAAAGCATGGAATCGTTCTTCAGGAGCTCCGTTATTTAATCAAAACTACAAGGTGATAGGGCAACTCTGGGGAGGCTGTGATAATTGTACATATCGTGCCAGTACATTTGGTGCTTTGTGGAGGTCATGGACGGGTGGCGGTACTAACGAAACTCGTTTGAGCAACTGGTTGGACCCTGATGCAAGCGGTGTACAAATTCTTGATGGTTATCATCCTGATACTCACTATGGAGGAGCGAATATTGAAGGTAATGGATGGACAAATGCGATTAGAAACTTGAGCTTAGGAAGTATAGATAAGGGGGTATGGGTGAATAGTTTTACTGTAGATCCAAGTGCAACACATACTTTCAAAGCTGGACGCGAAATTAGATTACTACCATGTACACATCTGAAACATGGTTCAAATGTTCGCCTACATATACAAGAAGTAACATGTAACGATGATTTACGATATAGTTTTAAAGAAGGCGATATGAGAACCAATTGTGGCGTTGGTTGGATATATAAGAGTAATGAAAATAGTTCTGTCCAAGAAAATGAGTTAACCCAAGATTTCTTTTCTAAGGAGTCAATTATTGCATATCCATCGCCTACAAATGAAACAATTAATATTACATACAACATCATAAAAAGTAATATTATTGGCTCTGAGCTATATATCACAAGTGCATTAGGCAATCGTATTGATATTAGTACCCCTCAGAATACACAATGCTCAATCAACTACGATTGTTCACATCTTGCCGCCGGTATATATTATGTAGTCTTAAAAACAGCAACAGGAGTTTTATCCACTCCTTTTATAATAATTCGATAAGGTTATAGTGAAGAAATTGGTGTTTAGCAGCTTTCTTTTTTTGAGGGAGCTGCTTTTATATTTCTCCTTTACGCATTTGATTCAATTGAAAAAAGAAAATGATGATCTGAAAAAATGATACAATCACACAATAATCCAAAGGAATAAAACTATGAAAAACATTAGTGCAATCCTCATTGTGTTCATCAGTATTCTTGCTCTGAACGCTTGTAATAATACTCCCGCATCCGTGATGGAAGACACATGGGTTGAAATCAAAGACACAACGCATTTGCCCGACATAGACATTTTAGATGGATATTGGGAAGAATTTAGAGGTCTTATTGTTCGTGACAGTGAAGAATATAGCACCATACCGAAACGAATTATAGATACAACATATAGTAAAAATATTTTCACGGGAACTTTACCCGAAGCACCGGACTTTGCATCATATAGTTATATTGCATATTCTATGAACGAAGTGAAGGCAACACAGACTTCACCACGCAATCATTATGTCAAAGCAAGAAAAGTTTTACGGAATGATAGTCAGAAAAAAATTCGCTATGAATTAGAGATTGTTGTTAATCCGGAAATTCCTTGGAGTGGTAATCGCTTCGTATTACATCAATATTGGATTCGTATTCCAAAGATTCCTCTTGACTATACATTGGAAATTGAAACAACACCATTGTCGGAATGAAGATATGCAAACACTTTTGCTCAAAAAAGTAGAAGAATTAACTCTCTATATGATTCAACTGAAAAAAGAAAATGATGAGCTGAAAAAGAAAGTTGATGAGATAAATACAAAATAAACGTTCAACTATACTCTTCATTTGCATGAAATTACTCTTTAGCATATTCTTTTTTTGTATTATGACATTGCCATGTCTTGCACAGGATTCGCTGAAAACGGCATCAACTCTTTCATTCAAACCATTAGTCGGTCTGGGGCTGCTTAATGGTGCAAGAGCAGGATTGCAAGTTCAATACAATGATATTATTGCTATTGAAGGTGGGGCGGGGATATTTGTTCTTTCATTTCATGCACTTTTTGCTCATGATTTTAAGAATGTGT
>WBZM01002644.1_pt1 | contig 14911 bp, 16 predicted proteins | sample 5204271 | NCBI WGS metagenome assembly WBZM01 (sample SAMN12344346, study PRJNA552823) | activated sludge metagenome | biome: Activated sludge suspended growth; feature: Nitrification reactor; material: Wastewater; isolation source: activated sludge from nitrification reactor of wastewater...
GCGCATGGCCTCCATCAAACTAACCGTGCCGCCGACGTTGACGCGCGTATAGTCGCGCGGGTAATGGATGGATTGGGCGACGGACACGCGGGCAGCCAGATGATACACGCAGTCGACGCCTTGCAGCAGCGACCAGAGCCGGGGCACATCGTCCACGTCGCCCTGGTGGAAGGTAACGGTCGTGTCCAAATACGCCGCATTGCCGCTGCTCAAATCATCCAAAACGATGACCTCATGGCCGGAATGGGCCAATTGGTTGGTTAATGCCGCCCCTAAAAAACCGGCGCCGCCGGTGACTAAAAAGCGCATGTTCGTTGCACCTCTTTGTGATTTCGTGTGTATTGTAATGTTTCCGGCGGCAATTGGAAATTTTCTTAACGTCTGGTGAAGCGCACGGCCGTTTCCTTGTGCCCCATCTGCCCCTTGACTATCATCCTGTCCATGCGTAAACAGCGTTTCTTACGAGCCGGCAAACTCCTCATTTTATTGGGCCTGTTGGCCTTCCTGTTGGTCCCCAATTGGCCCGCTTTTGGCCAGGAACAGTACCAATTACGGGCCATCGTTGGCCCCCATTCCTTCGATTTTGCCGTCTGGGAAATGCAAGCCATCTGGACCAAAGCGGAAGCGATTTTGGCCGATGGACAGGCTTTTCTGGATGAGGCCACGCGCCGCCAACTGGTGCTGGATTATCTGGCCGCCATTCAAACCAGCAGTCGGCTCAATTGGGAAATCGAACAGATGTATGTGAATCCGGATATCGCCGACCCCGATGCCGCTTCCCAGGCACAGCAGGCGGAGCTGGCCGCCACGCGGGCGCAGATCGCCCGGCTGCAGCCGGTGGCCGAGGCTGTGGTGCAAGACCAGGTGGCCGATATTTTGCGCGAGCAGGGGTTGACGGCCGTTAACGAAACATGGCCGCCAGTGCTGATGCACATGACGCCTCTGCCTGCGCTGCTCATTGTCTCCCCGCGGGACAAAATCGAACGTCAGGATCAATTCCCGCTGGCTGTGGGGCTGACAACGCCGCAAAAGGAAGAGATGGAAACGGCCGTTCTCGACCAGCTTAATCTCTCCGCCCTGGTTGTGCCCATCGGCGGCCTGGCCACCTACCCGGCCATGATCATGGAAACCAGTAATATCAACTGGCTGGCCGAAGTGACAGCCCACGAATGGAGCCATCACTGGTTTATGCCATACCCCATCAGCCTGAATTATGTATCGGATCCGCAGGTGCGCACGATTAACGAAACTGTGGCCTCGATTGTGGGGCGGGAGATTGGCGAGCAGGTGATCGCCCGCTTTTACCCAGAATTTGTGCCGCCGCCTGCGCCGCCAGCCGCTGCGCCGACGCCGAGCGACGAACCAGCCTTCAACTTTAGCGCCGAAATGGCCGCCACGCGCATCGAGGCCGAGAAGATGCTGGCAGCCGGCGATATTGAAGGGGCGGAAGCGTACATGGAGGCGCGACGGCAGGTGTTTGTAGCCAACGGTTACAGCATTCGCAAACTGAATCAGGCGTATTTCGCTTTTTATGGCGCTTACGCCGACCAGCCGGGGGCTACCGGCGCAGACCCGATTGGCCCGACGCTGTTGGCGTTGCGGCAAGCCAGCCCATCGTTGAAAGAATTTATGGAGAAGGTAGCCTGGATTGGCAGTTTTGCCGATTTGCAGCAGTTGGCGGAGGAAATGGGGGTTGGGGTAACGGCCGTTACCCCCTGAAATTGCCGCTCAGATCGTCTGGTTTAATCCTGGTTGTCGTCCGCGAGGACGAGCGAGCGCAGGGCGTCCATGAGGTGTTGGGTTTCCTGAAGGTAGTCGCGGGGGGACAGGGCGACGTAGGCTTCTAAATCGTGCAGGGCGTCCTGATAACGGCCGTTTTGCTGAGCCAGCATGGCCCGGTTAAACAAAGCCGGAGCCGCATAAATCGGATCTTCCTCAACCAGGGCGTTAAAATCGGCCAACGCCTCATCCATACGCCCCAATTCGCGGAACAACAAAACCCCACGTTCCAGGCGCACGCGCAGAAACGTGGGGTCTATCGCATACGCCTTTGTAAAGTAGCGCACGGCCGCTTCATGTTCGCTGCGCATCGCATTTTGGTTGCCAAAATAACGGTGCAGCCCGCCCCAGGTGTAAACCAGATAAGCCCAAAGAAATCGCAGCATGGCATGATGCGTGTTCAGGCATTCCGCGAACGCCTGAACACTTGAAAACCTGAATCTTTACTCTCGTTCGCTCAACCAGCGTTCGGTTTGCATGCCGGCGGCCACGCCCTGGCCCACCGAAGTGCCAATTTGTCGGTAGATGGCATCCTGAATTTCGCCGGCGGCGTATACGCCCGGCACGCTGGTGCGCATCAGCTCATCGGTGATGACATAGCCATGCTCATCCATCGCCAATTGCCCCTCCAGGAACTTGCTGTTGGGATAATGGCCGATGAAGATAAAAACGCCATCGACAGCCAGGGTTTGCACGTCGCCTGTTTTCACGTTGCGCGCCTTTACGGCCTGAACAGAGCCGTTCCCTTCAATTTCCTCAACGACGGTGTTCCACACGAAAGACATTTTTTCGTTGGCGGCGGCGCGTTTTTGCAGCGCCGGACCGGCGCGAAATTCGTCGCGGCGGTGCACAACTTGCACGGAATCGGCGAATTTGGTCAGGAACAATCCTTCTTCCAGCGCACTGTCGCCGCCGCCGACCACGATGACGTCTTTGCCGCGGAAGAAAAAGCCATCGCAGGTGCCGCAGTAACTTACGCCGCGCCCGATGAATTCCTCTTCGCCGGGCACGCCCAAACGGCGGGGCGAAGCGCCGGCGGTGACGATGACTGCGTCGGCCATATATTCTTTGCCATATGTTTTGACGTAAAACGGTGACCCTTTGGTGAAATCAACCGCGACGACTTCGTCGTATTCCAGGCGCGCGCCAAAATGCTCGGCCTGTTTTTGCATAATTTCGACCAGTTCCGGGCCGGTGGGGGTGCGTTCCGGCGACCAGAAGCCGGGGTAGTTTTCAACTTCGGAGGTGATGGCGATTTGGCCGCCAATTTGTGTGCCGGCGATGACCAGCGGGTTTAGTTGGGCGCGGGCCGTGTAGATGGCCGCAGTGAGCCCGGCAGGGCCTGAGCCGATAATGATGACACGTTCTTTTTCCATGGGTAATCCTTCTTTTAAAAAAATTGGGCCGTCGAAGGTTGATGAGGACGGCCGTTTTGCCTTTACCAGTTCAGTTGGTACCACTTTGTTAGACGGGAGCAGGTATTCATTTCTTACATGGTGGCCGATTGTAACGTGAGGTCAAAGAGGATACAACCGGGCAAACAAAAAGCGGCTTGCTGCCAAGCCGCTTTTATTACTACGTTACTCCGAGTCCATCTCGTGATCGATTAGTTCTCAGAAGTGAAAACGACGCTGTTGTCGCCGCCGTGTTCGTTGGCCCAATAAGCGTCAGCCGCTTCGTCGTTGGCCCATGATTCACCGTCTACGAGATAACGGAACTGGTATTGTCCACCTTTCGCCAGGCGAATTTTGGTGCGGAAAGAGCCTTCTTTGGTCTTTTTCATCGCTGTGGGTTCCCAGTTGTGTGCGTCGCAGAGCAGGGCTACTTCTGTAGCTTCGGGGGCCGCGTATTCGAAGGTAACTTCGCAGTCGTCATTGGTTTTAAAGAATTTTTTCTTAAGCATTTTTATACTCCTTCAACTCTAACTTACATGATGATCACTTTAACCGGGCAGAATACACTCTGGCGGGCAAAGCAGCGTGAGATTATAACGGCCGTTCACCAGCGGTCAAATGTGCTTACTCTGGTAAGTAGAGGGGAGAAGGGGCCGCGCCATTTCGGTCCGGAGGACCATCTGGCAGGCATCGAAGGTCAAAAACGTTGGGTAAGGCGTGAATTTGGTGCAAAATACGCACCAATTGGCGGGGTTGCAGCACTTCCAGGGTCAAAATTATCTGCAACTCGCCGCCTCGTCGCGGTGGTGTGTAAATATAGGCGATATTAATTTGCTCATCTTCCATTAATTGAGAAATCTCAAATAACAGCCCCGGACGGTCATACACATCGACCTGAACCGTCACTTCGTGGGCTTCACGAGTCGCCTCGCCCCAGCCCAACTTTAGAACACGGCCTCGCTCCGGGCGCAGCAAATGGCAGCGCTTTTTATGCACCGTGATGCCGCCATCTTTGCGCATAAAGCCTAAAATTTGTTCGCGCGGCCGTGGCTGGCAGGTTCCGCAGAGGCTCAATCGGCGTGTGGGGGACTTGGTGATGACAAATTCTTCACCAGTGTCTGTGAGGATAACATTGTCGACATTGCGGGCCGGGCCAGTGTCCCATTTGTATTCTAAGACGCGTGTGGCAACGGCCGTGGGCAAAACCTCCGCTCGCCCCACTGCATAATACAACTGCTGCGCCTCTTCATACCCAAAAGCCTCTGCAAGCTCCTCATGCGAAAAATCGGGAAATCCCAAGATATTCAGTTCCGTTTGAATCAGTTCCTTGCCTTCCAGAATTGCTCGCTGCGTCGGCAGCCGCCTAAACCACCGCCGGGCATGTGAGCGTGCATAATTCGTAGCAATATACCCTAAATCGTCATCCAGCCAGGCTCGCTGCGGCTGCGCGCGCAGCTTCTTCACAATTCGCACCTGATCGCCATCTTTAAGCGGCTTGTTCAGCGGGAAAAATACATCATTAACATAGGCCGCATGAGCCTGATTGCCCAAACCCGTGTGAATGGCGTAGGCAAAGTCAATAATGGTTGCCCCTTGCCCCAATTCCACAATGTCGCCGCGCGGTGTATACACCCGGATTTGCTTGCGGAAGACATCTTCCACCACACCCTTAACGCCGGCCGCCGGGTTCTGCGGTTCCACATTGATGTTGTCGGTAATGTTCTCAAAAAAGGATTCAATGCGGTCGGCTATACCTGTAGACCATAACGGTGTGCCGGCATACAACCAGCGAGCCAGCACCCCAATTTCCGAGACCTTGTCCATGGCAACGGTGCGAATATGCAGTTTAACTGCCTGCCCGTTTGCATGAACCACGGTGGTATGCAGCGAGCGATACAAATTGTCTCGCGGCACTGCAATGTAGTCGTCGAATGTGCCGGGAACCGGCCGCCAAAGCTGGTGCAAATGTCCTAACGCCAGATAACATTCCTGCCACTCGTTCACCAAGACCACCAGACGAATCGTCCGGTCGAGATCATCATAGGAAGCGCCGCTGTTTGTCAGGTCCTGATATACCGAATATATGTTTTCAGGAGCCAACACCACATTGCGCACGTCAATTTCCGCCTGGAGTAAACAATTAAATATTTGCCCGCTCAAAAGCTGATAAGTTTCCTGATGCTCCCGCTCCAATTCTTCACGCCGGCGTTTGATGGTTGTGTAGGCTTTGTTGTGCAGCACTTCCAGAGAAAGCGATTCAAGTTCGTTTTTTAGATCCCACAAACCCAGGCGGTTCGCCAGAGGAGCGTAAACGGCCAGTGTTTCTTCTGCCTTTTGTCGTTGTTTGTGCAGCGGCATGGCCTTGATGGTTCGCATGTTGTGCAAACGGTCGAAGAGCTTGATGATGACCGTGCGCACATCTTCGGTCATGGCCGAAAATAATTTATGCAGGGTTTTGTCTTGAATTTCTTGGGGGGGTAAATGTTTGCCTTTGGAAACCCCTTCGGTAACGTCTTTCAGTTTGGTAACGCCATTTACCAGGCGGGCAACTTCCGGGCTAAACATGGTTTCGATTTCATCAATGGAAACGCGCGTGTCTTCAGCAATGTCGTGGAGTAGAGCGGCTTCCAGAGCTGAGGCGTCGAGGTGGTATTGGGAGAGGTAATAGGCCACCGTAAGCGGGTGGGTGAAAAAAAGCTCGCCAGATTTGCGACGTTGGTCTCCGTGTTCTCGGCGAGCAAGGGCAAAAGCCTCTTGAACCCGGAGTCGATCTTCCACACTTAAATACGTGTTGACTTGGTCAAAGAACTTTGTCGCGTCGGTCGTTGTATGATGCGTTTGCAGCAACATAGTCCCGTATGATAATTGAAATTGGGGAAAAACAAAACCGGTTATACCTGAGAGTACGCTGAAAAACTTAAATGAGATCGATCAAAACAGGATTCGCGTCTGCCCAAAACAGATGCCGCGCTTTGTTGCAAGTGGGAAAATTGGCGGTTGAAGACCAAACCATTTCCAGTCTTCAACCGCTGAACATGTGATTTTGGGGGTGTATCAGCGCCCGTATCAGTCTGAAGCCTCTTTTTTGTAATCCATGAAACGATAACCAACGCCTCTTTCGGTGAGGATGTATTTGGGGTTATTCAGGTCTTCTTCTATCTTTTTGCGCAGGTAATTGATGTAAAGACGAAGATAATGGGTTTCGTCTTGATATTCATAACCCCAAACTTTGGCTAACAGGGTTTCGTGGGGGACAACCCAGCCGGCGTTTTGAATCAATTGGCTCAGGAGCCGGTATTCTGTTGGCCGCAAGTCGATGCGTTCATTGTCGACGATGACTTGATGGCGGTTAAAGTCGATCGATAGGTGATCGTCGATGCGCAAGATGGTGCGAGGTGGGGGAGCTGGCCATTCTGCCCGACGCATGACGGCATTGACGCGGCTGTTCAATTCGCGAGGGCTAAATGGTTTGGTGATGTAGTCGTCTGCGCCCAGGCCAAGTCCTTGGATTTTGTCTTCTTCGTCGCTTTTGACGGTGAGCAGGATGACGGGGACGGTGGAGATTTCGCGCAGGAGGCGTCGAGTTCTGGCATCATGATGTCCATGATGACGAGATCGGGGGCGTATTTTCGGATTTGTTCCAGGGCTTGAAGACCATTTTCCGCTTCGATGGCTTGATAACCTTCCAATTCCATGTTCATGCGGATGAAGCGTCGCATGCGGGCTTCATCATCCACGATTAGGATGAGCCTGGGGGCGGTTTTATCGAGGGAGGGAGGGATTTTTTCGACCATTATTCGCGTACGAACCCGACAACTTCGCTCATGTCGGTGGATGGGAGTACCTGGATGAAGTTAATGCGTTGGATGGGATAGAAGACGGAGGTGACGTCTTCGTCGAGGTAGTGGACGTCGAGTCCGTCTCGACGGCGGGGGTTGTGAATTTGGATGAGGACATCTTGCGCTTTTGGCAGTGAGTCTACCTCGCAAACGATGGGATCTTCATTGGCTATGTGGACGATTATTGAAATCATAGGGTTTCACCGTTGGTTAGGAATCATAGAAAACGTGAATTAATAGTTCGCCGAACCGTATTTCGTCGCCGCTGCGGAGGGGATACGGCCGTTTCGATGGCAATCGATAGTTGTTCAAAAATGTGCCGTTGGTACTGTCCAGGTCTATGAGCACCAATCCGTGATTTGACCATTGAATGGTAGCATGGAGTCGGGAAACGCCCAATTCAACGCCATTTTCCACGGTTAGGTCTAATTCAGGGAAGTCGCCTGTTTCAGAGCTGTCGCGGCCGACGCGAATTTGCCCGGTGAGGGCCATGACCCGCCGGTGACGGCTGTGCGGGATAACAAATGTGATATTCTTCCCTTCCGGCACGGTAATTAATCTGTAATCTTCTGGCGGCGGCGGCGGCGGGCGATGGCTGTAGTCTGAAAAAGGTAAGACATCGGTAGCTTTAAGGTTGTCTTCCATCAAAAACCGGCCGCACTCACTGCAAAAAAGTGCGCCTTCCAGTTGGGTGGCCCCACACTCTTTACATTGAATCATCGTTATCTATTCTTACCGTTTCGCCGATCATGGCTCGAGTGCCATATTTCAGCCGCTTCCAACCCTCAGCCGACATGGAGCCAACCGTCGATAACCGTTCTGTTTCTGCATGGGCTTGTTGCGCCAGACGAATTTCGCCGGCCTCCAATAAGCGCGTCGTCAGGTGGCGCAAGCGAGTTGCGGCCACGCCTACATTTCCCGCCTCGATCTCTTCCCAAACCTTTTCGTTCATGCGATACATGTTTAACAAACGTACTGCCTTCACCAAATCTTTGGGCGGCGGCATTTCCACGGGGGTTGATGTGACGACGATTTGCGCCTGACTTTTGAAAGATATATCTTTGGCGCTGCGTCCGGGAATGTCGGCAATGATCTCAAACGGGATGTTGATGCGGGTTTCGTGTTGTTGGGGTTGCAAAACCATTTCTAACAAAAAGGATAATGCGCTTTTGCCTTCGATATTGCCTAATTTGATTTCATTTTCAGTGGAATCGAGGGGCTGGGCGAAGGGCAGTAGTTTGAAGCCGTATTTTAAGGAGACTTGAGACGGCATTGTGTTTTTTATTCGCAGATTGCGAGCATGGATGAGGCCTAGTCCCTGGATACGCTGCTGCAGATGTTCTAGTATTTGGGTGGGTTCTTCGATAAAGGCTGATTGCCCGCCGGATGGGGATACCAGCCGATCTAGAAAACTGTCGTTCCATTCATTGCCCAGCCCAAATGCGGTAATGCCAATCTGCTGCTCTGCTGCGCGTGAGGCGAGGGCTACACATTCTGGCGCATCACCATATGTATGGCCATCTGTCAGCAAGATCAGGTGGTTGTTGTATTGGGCCAGGGGCATTTGTCGCAGTTGTTCGGTGCCGGCAAGTAAGCCCTGATAAATTTCTGTGCCGCCAGAAGCGCGTATACTGCGCACATGGGAAATGATGGCGCTTCTATTCGTGAGGCGGGTTGCCGGCTGCACAATATCAGCCCGATCGCTGAAGGTGATGATGGAGATGATGTCTTCGGGCATCAGTTTTTCGATGACCAATTCGACGGCCGATTTGAGAAAATCCAGGCGTTGTCCTTGCATGGATGTACTGCGGTCCAGAACGAGGCACAGGTTTAACGGCCGTCGCGCATTCATGGTCTGCTGCGGCGCGGCAATCTCCAGCAATAAGTAGAAAATCTGCGGGGAAGTGGCGATGGGGATTTTGGCGCGGCTAACCTGGATTGTCACAGTCAGGGGCGGCGGCGATGTTTCCACCATCAACGAATCGTAAATCGCGCGCCGCGACGGGTTGTTTAATACTTCATATGCCTGGAGTAAATCCTGATATTCCGGGTGGCTTTCTTTGGTTGCTCCCTGCGGGAAGCGAGCTACCAGTTTGGCAAACGCATTCTGAATGGCCTCGGCTGAGGCCCCAGGAGAAACGCCCAAAACAGAATAGTAGGTACTCTCGCCGCTCATGCGGATCCTTGATCTATAATTCAAAATCTACGAGAACGGCCGTGATATTATCAAAACCGCCCATTTCCATCGCCGCGCGAAACAACGCCTCAGCCATGTCATCTAAAGAAATGTCACGCTCCAAAATATCGCGCATTTCTGCTTCCGACACAAAGCCAGACAATCCATCACTGCACATCAACAACTTGCCAGACTTTGGCAGCAACCGCATATAGGTGTCTACCTCCACCTCATCAGCCTGCCCAACGGCGCGCAGCAAAATATGCCCATAGCGATAAAATGTCGCTTCTTCAGCCGTGAGCTGACCCACGTCTTGCAGGCGCTGCACCAGAGAATGGTCGTTTGTTACCGACTCAAATTTACCATTTGCCAGCAAATAAAGCCGGCTGTCGCCTACATGCGCCACGTGCAGTCGCCGCCCCAATACCAGAGCAATGGTTAGCGTTGTCCCGCTGTCCATTTCCGGATCATTTTCAAAAACGGCCTTGTTGGCTTTTTGCACCGCCTGCTCCAACACTTCTTGAATGGGCATTTTAATGCTTTTATCATCATCCGCGAGCAGCGGTAGATAGATGTTGTTGATGATGTGCGTGGCGGCCGTGCGCGAGGCGATGCGGCTGGCAACATGGCCGTCAGAGTGCCCACCCATGCCATCGGCTACGATGTACAAACCAAAAGGCAATACCGCAAAATGTCCCCCTACCTCCGAAACAAGCGTCAGGCTAGAATCTTCATTGCGCTCCCGTCTGGCTCCGACATGACACCGTTTGGCTACACGCATACGCGGCTCTTCGGCGACCAAAGGCTCTGTCACTTTGCTGATGATTGGCCGTGTTTTGGCCGGCTCGCCACGGTTCACATCAATAAATGGGTTTTTTGCAAATGGCGTCGTTTCCGGAATCAGGATTTCTTCTTCGGGATTCGATTCAGTTTCGATAACTGGTTCTTCGGCAAGCTCCCCATCCGCATGTTTTTCAACATGTTCTTCTTCGGGTTCGTCTATCGTCTTTGACTTGTCCATTAATTTAACACCATGCTTATCCTGTAATTACGCGGGCAGTGCGTACAAATGATGATTGGTGGAGCCAATGTAAACAATCCCATCATCGATTGTTGGCGACGAAATAACCGGTTTGCCGGTATCAAACCGCCAACGCAAATCGCCTCGTTTGCAAGAAACGCTATACACAAAACCGTCTGTGGAACCGAAATAAACGGCATCTTGCCAGACTGTTGGCGATGAATTCACCTGCCCATCTGTGTCATACGTCCACAACTGCCGCCCAGAATTCATGTCGATGGCGTACAGGCTGCCATCTGATGATCCGATGTACACCACCCCGTCATGCACTACCGGCGACGAGATGATGGGTCGCCGAGTGCGGAAACGCCAGATCGCCCAGCCGGTTGCCGCATCCAGGGCATAAACCGTGGCGTCTAGTGAGCCTACAATAACAATTTCTTCCGCGAATGTGGGTGATGACGTGACAGCCCTGCGGGCTTGTGCTTGCCACTTCGTTTTGCCAGTCGAAAGTTCAAGGCAGTAGATGTAGCCGCCTTCCGTGCCAAAAAAGACGCGTTCTTCGTCTACGTAGGGGGATGAGCGTACGGCGCTAAAGGCGTTTGTTTTCCAGGCGGAACGGCCGTGTTTCACATTCAGCGCGTACAAATAGCCATCATCCGAGCCAAAAAAAACGTGCTCAAACCGCGCCGTCGGGGAAGAATAGATGGAGCCATTGGTTTCAAAGTGCCATATCTTGCGCCCGGTGCGCAGATCAATGGCATACATCATGGTATCCGACGACCCGACAAAAACCATTTCGTCATAAACGCAAGGCGACGCGCCAACGCCGTCGGCGGTGGGATATTTCCAAACAAATTCCCCATTTGCCTTGTTTATGGCATACAAATTGTTGTCATAAACGCTGATGAGAACACGGTTATCGGTAACGGCCGCTTTAGACCGAATCTCATCTTCGCACTTAAATGCCCATAACGGCTGCACGGTGGGGCTGGCTACGCTGCCGGTGCTGGTTTTGGCGGCCACATGCGCGGGCGTGGTTGATTTTTGTCCAGATATAATGGGGGGCGCTGGTTCCGAAACGACGGCCGTAGAATTTGCCAATAGCTCCAACGCTTCTTTCAGGGCGGTGGCGTCGGCAAATCGTTCCTTTGGATCGTAGGCCAGGCAGCGCATGATGATGGCTTCAAATGCCGGGGTGACGGAGTGGTTTAACGGCCGTATCGGCCGTTCCGCAAACGTAAATGGTGGTTCTAACCGTGGATCCTGGCGAGTAAGCAAGTGGTGAAGCGTCGCGCCCAGGGCGTAAACGTCTCCGGCAGGCGTCGCCAACCCGCGATATTGTTCCGGGGGTGAGTACCCTTCAGTTCCGATCATCGTGCCTTTGTTGCCGCCTTCAAATATCTTGGCGATGCCAAAGTCAATCAGCCGGATGCGATTGTGATGATCTAGCATGATGTTCGAAGGTTTCATGTCCCGAAATACGATGGGATTGGGTTTTTGGTGGTGCAAATGCCCCAGGGCGTCACAAAGCTGAATGGCCCAATCTAGCGCCCGCTCCTGATCAAGTGGTTCTGTTTGTTCTTCCAGCCAGTGATCCAGGTCTTTGCCCCGAATGAGGTCTAAAACCAGATAGCTGCGGTCTTTTTCCGTAAAGTAGTCGGAAACGTCGGGGATGGCGGGGTGGTCGAGCATTGCCAGCATGCTGGCTTCACGCTCAAATGATTGGATGGTGAGTTCGCGTATTTTGGGGTCTGGGGCAGAGATGACCATCTCTTTGACAGCGCAGAGCTTGGTCACATTGGGAAAACGCATATCACGGGCCTGGTAGACGGAGCTGAAGCCACCCGCGCCTAACACGCCGACAATGCGATAGCGATCTTGCAGCATATCGCCAGGCTGTAGGCCAATTTTGGCGGTGGCTTTTTTCTTTCGACCCTGTTTTCCGGGGAGTTGTCGGGTTGTTAATCGCCCCATAGTTGAACGCCTTCACTTGTTATTCAGCAGCTAATTATAAGTTGACCCAGCCGTATTTATCAAGCAATCAGTACAATGGTGTCAGGCGGGGTCATGAACGTCTGGTCGAGGTTATACGGCCGTTTCCCAACCACCGCTCTGTCGCCATACCCGTTCTCCGCCCCGCAATGCTGTAAAATCCACAATTTTACGCACCAAATCCGCCTGATCGGTAAAAAACGAACCGACTTGAGAAGCAAACGCGGCGATGGCTTCGGTTTTAACTTGAATACTGCGGGTCGTTAATTCAATAACCCGGGCTTGCCATGCGGCGCTGTGCGGTGGAATAACGGCCGTTAACGCATCCGCTTGAGCTACATACGGGTAATCTTCATAATAGATCACCCGTTCGCCAAAGCACCGTTCCGCCGCGGCCCGCGTTACCTGATGATCGACATGATTGCCCACTGCCAGCGGCGCGTACACCTGGCTGCTGGCCGGAAACTCGGCCATTTGAGCGGCTAACCGCGCAATTAAAGCCTCTTCCGTCGGGTGAATCGCGCCAATGACATCGGTCCAGGTGGGGTATAAAGGTAACCCGTCGTGAGGGTGCGTGCGGTAAACGCAGTCCAAAATTCCCCAATGGGCATAATCGGCGCCTAAAATGTGGCAGGCAGCGGCGTCTTCGGCGCGCCGGGCGGCGGCTACATCGGTGGCGAGCTGCCAGCGTTCATGCAAACTCTGGGCAAACGCCGACAACGGTCCGTCAGGTGGATCTCCAGCCATCAGCGTAACGATCAGAACAGATTTGCCAACGGCCGTTTGCTCGTAGATTTGACCACCACAGGATAAAGCAGCATCATCGAGATGGGGAGAAAGGTAGATTGAGTCGTAATGTGTGCGCATCATTCAATGATCCATATAATAACAGAGCAATGACAAAAAAGTTAACTCACCTTGATGAACGTGGCCAGGCGCACATGGTAGATGTGGGCCACAAACCGGATACCGAACGAATGGCTGTGGCACGCGGCCGAGTGGTGATGCAGCCTGAAACAGTGCGGTTGATTATAGAGGGAAACCTGAAAAAAGGGGATGTTTTGACCACGGCCAAATTAGCCGGCATCATGGCCGCCAAGCGGACCAGCGAGCTGATTCCCCTGTGCCATCCCCTGCTGCTGACCCATATCGACGTTGCTTGCACCCCCAATCAAGCCGAAAACTGTGTCGATATCGAGGCAACTGTACGACTAGACGGCAAAACAGGCGTGGAAATGGAGGCGCTCACGGCCGTTTCCGTGGCCGCGCTCACTATTTATGATATGGCGAAAGCTGTCGACCGCCACATGCGCCTCACCGATATTCGCCTGATGCACAAATCAGGCGGCCAGAGCGGCGTTTTCACCGCGGAAGAGTAATCCATGCAACTCACCATCCGTCTTTTTGCCACCCTTAAAGATCGCGTTGGACAGGGCAAGGTGCAGATAGATGTCGCTGCGCCCGCCACTGTGCAAACCATGCTTGCCGCCCTGTCCGCTGAATATCCTTCCCTGCGTGCCTCGTTGCCCACGGCGCTGGTTGCGGTTAATCAATCGTTTGCTTTTGCGGAAACGGCCGTGCAGCCCGAAGACGAAATAGCCATCTTCCCACCCGTTAGCGGCGGCAGCGATCTGCCTCATCCCACCTACTTCGCCATCACCCACCAACCACTCGACATGAACGCCATCCATCAGCAGCTAACCCGGCCAGATGTGGGCGCAGTTGTCAGCTTCACCGGCTCCGTGCGTGGCCAAACCCGGCGCGAAGGTCTGCCCTCGGAAACACTTTACCTGGAATATGAAGCCTATTCGGCCATGGCCGAAGCCAAAATGGCTCAAATAGCCCAGGAAATTTGGGCGCGCTGGCCGCTGGTGAAAGGCGTGGCCATCGTGCAGCGCATCGGCCAATTGTCTATTGGTGATGTGACCACGTATGTCGCCTGCGCCGCCGGTCACCGCGATCAGGGGGTTTTCGATGCCGCCCGTTACGGCATCGATCGCCTGAAAGAAATTGTGCCCGTCTGGAAAAAGGAAGTGGGCACAGATAGCAGCGTCTGGGTGGAAGGTCATTACCAACCAACGGAAAAAGATAACAATAGTTAAACCCCAGCCCGTAATAATCAACGAGTCTCTGCAATCTTCCAAACTATCAGCTAGCAACACATAACCTGTATGAATTGGCAGCAGCAATCCATGGAATTTGCCCAAAAACAGAACTTAAGCCACTCGCCGAGTGTTTATGTTCTTGATCTGATAAGCGAAGTCGGTGAAGTGGCTAAGGAGATTTTGTTGGCGACGGACTATGGTGAACGGCCGTTCCAGCCCCAACCGGCGCTCACTGGCGAGCTTGGCGATGTGCTTTACAGCTTGTGTTTATTGGCTACGGCCGTTAACATCGACCTCAACGAAGCCCTGACGATTACGCTGCAAAAATACGCCAGCCGCCAACAAGCCAAAGGACACATCGGCAGTTCATCATTCTGAAAAAAGCGGAGAATCTATATTTCATGAAAGAAAACAACAGCCCAAAACCGCGTGTGGTTATCACCGGCATTGGCCTTATCACCCCCCTTGGGCATAATGTGCCCGATACCTGGGCCGCCATCCTGGCCGGAAAATCCGGAATAGGTCCCTTTACCATCATCGAACCCGGGGAACACACCGCTGGCGCCGTCTGTGAAATCAAAGATTTTGACCCCGAACAACTT
>WBZM01002645.1_pt1 | contig 14902 bp, 10 predicted proteins | sample 5204271 | NCBI WGS metagenome assembly WBZM01 (sample SAMN12344346, study PRJNA552823) | activated sludge metagenome | biome: Activated sludge suspended growth; feature: Nitrification reactor; material: Wastewater; isolation source: activated sludge from nitrification reactor of wastewater...
CTGCCTGCAACTTCGCCTCTGCTCTTTACTTCGACGGCAGCGCCTGGGGGGTGGCAGCCGACGACATCGATGCTGTTCATATCCCTTAGCAAGTCTTTGAGTTACATGAAGGGATGCTTACTTAGAAGTCGGCTAAGCGACTGCTCGCCAGTCGCCTCATCATAACAGGTTAAGAGAGGTACGGAGAAATGAAAAACGGACATAGGTTACTGGATGGAAAGAAAATGAAAACAGTGGCTCAATCGCTGAGCGGATGGGCCTGGATTCTTGCACTGGTTTTGGTGCTTCTGGGAGTGGCGATTTCCAGCGCCCAATCGCAGACGCAGGACGGTTATTCGGTCGTGCTGCGGTCTATCGACGCGGCCGATCTGGGCATCACCCATCCGACCGGTCTGACCTATAGTTCCTCGGCCGGGGTGTTCATGGCCGTGGGCGCGCCAGGGGCGGCTGTGGCGGAGATGGTGACCTTTGACCCGTTCGAGAACACCACCGGGACGAATCGCTTGGTGGGCGCCCTGGCGCAGCCGCTCAACACCGGCTTTATCGCGGGCAGCGAGAGCCTGCTGACGGTTAACGGCGCCACCGGTGAATGGCTGGCGGTGGGTATCGGCCCCCGCGGGCTGCAACCCGCCCAGGTACTTGGCCGGTTCGACGCGTCCGCGCTGCGACTGGGCAACCCGCAAGGGATGGCCATCGACGAAGCCGGCGGGCGGGTGTTCATCCTGGACGCCGCCGGGCCAAACCTGGTGACTGTGACGGCCGATCTGTCGAACCTTTTCGGCGATCTGGTAGCCGGCCGGGCAACCGTGCAGCGGGTCAGGCTCAACACGCCGGCGGGCGCAACGGTGCGTAGCCTCGCCTATCACTCCGTCAGCGGTCATCTCTTTGTCGGCGATGTCGCTCGCTCCGCGCTGTACGAAATGTCGGCCGACGGCCACCTGCTGCGGCAATACGATCTGTCCGAGGCCGGATTGATTGCGCCGCAGGGTATGGTCTTCGCCCCCAGCGCCGACGCCACCGATGATCCGTCGATTATGAATCTATATCTGGCCGATAGCGGCGGCACGCAGACCGGTGGGCAGGTGATCGAGATTTCGTTTGTCGAGCCACCCCCACGCGAGGTCATTAATCAGGCAGCGGCCACACTGGTCAATGTGATCGACACGTCGAAGGCGGCCTGGAGCCCGTCGGCCCCCGACCCGGCCGGTATCGCCTACCGACCGGCGGTCGGCCGCTTGCTCATCTCCGATAGCGAGGTGGAGGAGGCGCATCCTGACTTTGCTGGTTATAACGTTTTCAATTCCACCACGTCGGGCAGCCTTGACCAGACTGGCTTGTGCAGCACGCAGTCCTTTTCCAACGAGCCGACCGGGGCGGCCGTTAATCCGAACAACGGCAACATCTTCTTCACCGATGACAACAACAATCGGGTGTACGAAGTAAATCTGGTTGATGGGATCTATTGCAACGGCAATGACACCGTCGCTCAACTGAACACCCTGACTTTCAATAGTGACGACGCGGAAGGCTTGGCCTACGGCAATAACCGGCTCTACATCTCCGATGGCATCAATATGGAAGTCTATATCGTCAATCTGGGAGCCAACGGCGTGATCGGCGGCAATGATGACTCTTTTGAATCCAGCTTCGATACCCAGTCTGTGGGCCTGCGCGATCCGGAAGGGATCGAGTACAACCCGGATACCAACACACTCTTCGTCATCAGCACCGTCGGCAGTGACCGTTTCCTGCTCGAGCTTTCGACGACGGGAGCGATCGTCAATGACTTTGATCTGACGTTTCTAGGATCGATTCCCCGCTCTGGTCTGGCGTTGGCCCCCGGTAGCCAAAACCCCGGCGACAAAAACATCTATATCGCCAGTAGGGGCGTCGATAACGGCGCTGACCCCAATGAGAACGACGGCAAGGTGTATGAGCTTGCGCTTGGCCTGACGTCCGGCACGCCGATGCCCACGGCGACGCCCACTAACTCGCCGACGCCCGGCCCGTCGCCGACGCCGACCCAGGGACCGGCCATCCTGACCTTTAACGCCATTGAGGACGCCAAGGTTGAGCAGGCCAATCCGACTATCAATTATGGCGCGCTAACCTTGCTTGAAGTCGACGGCAGCCCCGTTCGCCAATTCCTGGTGAAGTTCCAGGTCTCCGGCGTTCCCGGGCCGGTGACGAATGCCCGTTTGCGTCTGTACAGCGCCGGTACAGCCGTCGCCGGCGGCAATATCTACGCCGCCGCCAGCACGTGGGACGAAGCCACTGTTACCTGGAATACTGCCCCGGCCGCCGGGCCGACGGTTCTGGGGGCGTTGGGCGCGGTGGTGCCGAACACCTGGTATGAAGTCAATTTGACCAGTTACATCACCGGCAACGGCACCTACAGCTTCCGCATCCAGCCCACCAGCAACGACGGCGCGGAATACCGCTCCAGCGAGGGCGGGGTGACGACGGTGCCGCAGTTGGTCATCGAGTATGACAACTCAGTGACGCCTACCAACACCGCCACACCCACGAACACCGCCACACCCACGAACACTGCCACACCCACGAACACTGCCACGCCGTCGGCCACGTCGGAACCGTCGGCCACGCCGTCGGCCACCCCTGTTCCGACCGATACCGGAACACCGACGCAAACACCTTCTCCGACGCACACGATGACGCCGACGAATACGCCGACAGCGACGAATACGCCGACGGTGACGAACACGCCGACGCCGATTAACACGCCGACCGTGACGAACACACCAACGCCGACGAACACGCCGACGATCACCCCCACGCCTTCGCCCACGCCCGTGCCTGTTGCAATGTACATATCCTTGACAGGTAGCGGGCCTACAACTGTTGGAAACCTGAACGGCGTGGCAGATGAAGATGTCATCTTCTACAACGGCGCGAGCTGGTCCATGTTCTTTGACGGCTCCGACGTGGGTGTGACGGGCGAGCTGGACGCCTTCCACATCCTGGATGCTGACTCGATCCTGTTCTCGCTGGCCGGCTCGGCCACGTTATCCGGCGCGGGTTCGGTGCAGGACCGCGATATCATTCGGTTCGACGCTACCTCATTGGGCGCCAATACAGCCGGGACTTTCAGCCTCTATTTCGATGGCTCTGACGTCGGCCTCGGCTCCTCTGACGAGGATATCGATGCCCTGAGCGTGCTGCCCGATGGCCGTATTGTCATCTCGACTCTGGGAAACATTTCGGTCACCGGCGCGAGCGGTGTCGACAAAGACTTGCTCGCTTTCACGCCGACTTCGCTGGGGACGACGACGACCGGCACGTGGGCTATGTATTTCGATGGCTCTGACGTCGGTCTCACTACCACCGCTGAGGATATCGACGGCGCGGCGGTGGCCGATAACGGCGCGATCTACCTCTCAACCACAGGCTCCTTTGCCGTGCCCGGTCGTTCCGGAGCCGACGAGGATGTCTTTATCTGCGCGCCGACCGCGCTGGGATCCACAACCGCCTGCACCTACTCATCGAGCCTTGCCTTCGACGGCAGCGTCTGGGGGCTGGATGGTAATAACGTCGACGCGATCGAATTGCCATGAGAAACCCGCGCGCAACCCTACTCGTTCTGATCGGTACATTGCTCCCGGCCATGCTGCTGGCGTCCGCGCGGCCGCAAGCCGCCGCGGGCTGCGAATACTGGGTTGCGCCGGGGGGAAATGATAATGCGGCGGGCACGGCCGCGGCGCCATGGGCCACCCTGGCGCACGCGGCCGACGCCCTGCCGGATGATTACTGCACAGTCTGGTTCGAAGACGGTGAATACGCCGGTACCAACCGCGTGAATCGCCGTTTCACCACGGTCACCCTCTTTCGCGCCATTCATCCCTACCAGGCCGTCTTCACGAACGATGGGCCGGTGTTGAGCCTCTCCGGAGCAACAAACCTCACTCTGGACGGCTTTGTATTTCGCCACACCGGCCCGGCGGCCACGCCCTTGGTCGTCCAGATTGACGGTAGCGCCGCCGGTTACGGTGAGCGGATCACGCTGCGCAACAATATCTTCCATGATTCCTACAATAATGACTTGCTGAAGATCGTCAGCGGTGCGCGGCTGATCCTCATCGAAAACAACGTGTTCTATAACCAGGGACCAACGGACGAGCACATTGACGTGAATAGCGTGTCCGATGTGGTAATTCAGGACAATATCTTCTTTAACGACTATGCCGGCAGCGGCCGGGAAAATCCGGCTACCGGCCACTCTTATATTACCATCAAGGACAGCGACGAAGCGGCCGATGGGCGGCTGGGCAGCGAGCGCATCACCGTCCGGCGCAACGTCTTTCTGAATTGGGAAGGCGGCCTCGAGACGCTCATCCAGGTGGGCAACGACGGCAAGCCGTATCACGAAGCGCGAGACGTGCGCCTCGAAAACAACCTGTTCATCGGCAATTCAGCCAACAACGCCTATGCCGTTCTGGGCTTGCGCGGCGTGCGGGACGTGATCTTCGCCAACAACACGGTTGTCGGCGACTTTCCTTCCTCGGCCTACGCGATGTGGATAGACCTCAAGAATGCCAACCCGGTCAATATCAACCTGACCTTCACCAACAATATCTGGTCCGACCCCACAGGTTCGATGGGCTCTTATTTCATGGATACAACGGACAATGAATTTTCAAAGGGCAATCCGTTGTACGCCTTAAACGCCGCCATCGACAACAACCTGTACTGGAATGGGTCGGCCGCCATTCCCGGGGGCGACTTATTGGTTCCTCTTGTCGATGACGTCAACGCCCTGGCGGCCGACCCGGCGCTCCACATTTTTCAGGGCGCCGTTACCTTGCCGCGCTGGGGAGGCAGCGCTTTCCTGAGCGGCAGCGCAACCATTCGTCAGGAGTTTGTCCGCCTGGTAGAGGCCTATGCTCGACCGGCGGCGGGCAGCCCGGCCATTGGCGCGGCCAATCCCCAAACAGCCCTGGCCGATGACATTCTGGGCCGCGCGCGCTCGTCCACGCCCGATCTGGGCGCGTATGAGTACTTCATCGATTTGGCCGGCCAGCCGGCGGAGACAACGATCGAGGTCAGTTGGTCGCAGCCCAACGAGGCAGGCGCGGCCGAATTAATGCTGGCCTATACCACGGACGGGCAGACTGAATACGTTCGCGGCATCGCGCCGGCTGAGCGCGAATTTACCTTGCCGAATCTGCGCCCGCGAACGCCTTACGTCTTGCAGTTGTTTGTTCTCGATGCCGCGGGGGAGACGCTGGCCGAGACCATCCCCTTGACCATCGAGACGACCGGCCATCGCTGGTGCCTGCCGTTTTTGATCAGCAGCCAGACAGGCAGCAGTCGGTGAATATCCCCATGTCTCCCTCATCCGTTTCGGACAAGCGGCTCATCTACCTGATTGGCACTTATCCCAGCCTGACGACGACCTTCATCGATCGCGAGATTCGGGCGCTGCGCGGCTGGGGGGTGGACGTGCGGATCATGGCCATGCGCCACCCGCCGGACGAGTTGCCGCTGTCGGCCGATCAGTTGGCCGGCGCGGGGGGTGTGATCTACCTGACACCGGTTGTGTGGCGCACGTTCTTCGCCGCGCTGCTATGGTTCTTGTTGCGGCGGCCGCGCCGCGTGTTATCCACGGCCCTGTATCTTCTGACCCGACCCCATCCCGGACTCCGGGCGCGGCTTAAAACGGGCGTCCATGTCGCCGAAGGCATCTATGCCGCCTACCTGGTACGCGACCTCGCCTTCCGCGAACTCCACGCCCATTTCGCCGATCGCGCGGCGACGATCGCTCTCGTCGTGGGCCGCTTGTTGGACGCACCTTTCAGCCTGTCGATCCACGCCGGGGCCGATATCTACGTCAACCCTGTGCTGCTGCCCGAAAAGATACGGGCGGCCCGCCACGTGGCGACCTGCACGCGCTATAACAAGGTCCACCTGTTGGCCCTCGTGGGTCAGGATGTGGCCGGTAAGATCAGCTACGTGCCCCACGGGCTGGAGCTGGCCAAATACCGTCCGCAAGCCCACAGCAACGGCCGGCCCGTCATCCTGTCAGTCGGCCAATTGGCCGAGCGCAAGGGGATCGAGCAACTTCTGGCCGGGTGCCGCGTGCTCCGCGAGCGCGGCTACGCTTTCGACGTCCACATCGTGGGCGAGGGGCCGCGGCGGCCAAACATCGAGGGCGCTATCGACCGTTGGGGCCTGGGCGACGCCGTCACCCTATATGGCGCGCTGCCCCACGAAGCCGTCATCGAGCAGTACCGGCGGGCGACGCTGTTTGCCTTGCCCTGCATTCGCACGCAAGACGGCGATATCGACGGCATCCCCAATGTGCTGGCCGAGGCCATGGCTATGGAATTGCCGGTCGTGTCTACGCGGCTGTCGGCCATCCCCGAGCTGGTTGAGGACGGCGTGACCGGGCTGCTCGTGCCGCCGGGCGACACGGACGCGCTGGCCGGGGCGCTGGCGCAACTCCTCGACCGGCCACAACTGGGCGTGGCGCTGGGTCGCAATGGCCGCCGCGCGGTTCTGGGGACATTCGATATCGAGCGCAATATCCAGCTGTTCGCCGCTGCACTGTGGCCCGACTGGTTCACGCCGCCGAACGGCCATCTCAACTGATATTCACCGGAGGCCGATCATGCACAACGCTCAAGTTAACTGGATCGCTGTGGCCTGGGCGCCTTACAGCCGTCGCAGCGAGATGTTCGCCCGCGAACTCCACGGGCAATTGCGCTGCATCCACAACCTGCGGTTCCAGTACCCGCTCCACGCGCCGTTCAAATACGTGCTGCAAGCGGCTCGTACCTGGCGCATGCTGTGGCGGGAGCGACCGGACGCAGTCCACGTGCAGACGCCGCCGTTCGTTTGCGGCGCGGTCGTCTATCTCTATAGCCGGCTGAGCGGCGCTCCGTACGTGTTCGAATACCACAGCGCGGCTTTTGGGCCGGCATGGGACTGGGCGCGCCCCATCCAGCGCTTCCTGGCTCGCCGGGCCACAGCCAACATCGTCACGAACCAGCACTCGGCCGACCTGATGAAAGCGTGGGGGGCGGAGGCGCTGGTGATGTTCGACCCTTTTCTGGAGTTGCCGGTGGGCTTGCCTTATCCCCTGAAACCGGGTTTCAACATTGCCTTCATCAGCACATTTGCCGATGACGAACCCGTGGAGGAGGTGGTCGCCGCGGCGGCGATGACGCCGGATGTCAATTTCTATATTACCGGCGACACCCGGCGTCGGCCGCCCTCTTTTTTCGAGGCCGCGCCGCCCAATGTTACTTTCACCGGTTTCCTGGACCTCAATGGCGAGTATCTCGGCTTGTTGCGTGGGGTCGACGCGGCCATCGTGCTGACCACGCGCGACTACACCTTGCAGCTCGGCGGTTGCGAAGCCGTGGCCGTCGGCAAGCCGCTCATCACCTCCGATTGGCCCTATCTCCACGACGTCTTCGGCGGCGGGACGATCTTTGTGCCCAACACGGCCGAGGGCATTCGCGACGGTGTGCTGGACATGCGCGCGCGTCATGAGGAACTGGCCCGGGAGGTCGTTGTTTTTCGCGCCGACAGCCGGCGCGAATGGGACGCGCGGCTAAATCAGCTCGAAGCGCTGGTGGCCCGCTCGCAGCCGGTGCGGAGGTCGGCATGAACTCGCTGCAAGCCGCGGCCGAGGGCAAGGGGCTCGGCCGCATGATCCGGCGCGGCGGGGCGATCGGCGGGCATTATGGCCTGACAAAGGGCAAGATGGACAGCGCCGTCGATCGATTCGCAGATATTTTGGAATCTCACGGGTGTGGGGCCACGTTCCCGCTCACCGCCATCACCCTGGCCCGCGGCGGCTGGAACCTGGACCGCTATCGCTCGCGCAACATCGAGTTTGCCGTCCACGGCTTGTGCCACGTCGATCACAGCCGGCTGACGCTGGCCCAGCAAATCGACCAATTCAGCCGCGCGCGCGAACTGTTTGCCGCCCACGGCGTCATCGCCTCCGGGTTCCGCTGCCCCTATCTACGCTGGAACGAGGATACGGTGGCCGCCGTCCGGCGCGTGGGCTTTCGCTATGACAGCAGCCCGAGTCTGGTCTGGCCGGTGGTGAACGGCCGCGAGACGGAGACTTACGGCCGCGTGCTGCGGTTCTATCGCTCACAGCCGGCGGCTGACTATCCGTCGCTGCCCCACATCGAGGACGGTCTGGTGCGCCTGCCCTACTCCCTGCCGGACGATGAAGCATTGGTGGATCGGTTGGGTCTGACTGCCGCAGCGATGCCCGACTTGTGGCTGGCCGTTTTGGCCGAGACCCACCGGCTGGGCGAGTTGTTTGTTCTCGGCTTGCACCCGGAGCGCATCGCCCCGTGCGCGCTCGCGCTGGAAGCGACGCTGCGCGCGGCGCGCGCCCTGTCGCCGGGAGTATGGATCGCCCGGCTGGACGAAATCGCCGCCTGGTGGACTGTCCGCTCGCAGGCGACGGTGACATGCGACGAAGTGGCCCCGGGGCGCTACGCGATTCGCGTCTTCGGCCCGCCCGGCACGACCGTGCTGGGTCGGGCAGTTGAGCCGGCGACGGCGACGGAGTCGTGGGCCGGCGCGTACCAGCGCATTCGTTCGCTCGAATTCGAGGTCGTCGCTGAGGATCGTCCGCTCATTGGATTATCCGCTCGTTCCTCGGCCGGTTTGCGCGCTTTCCTGCACGAGCAAGGCTACGTAGTCGAGACCGCGGAACCGGGTGACCCCCACGCCTTCAAGCTCGATTGGCCGGAATTTAGCGCCGAAGACAAGCGGCCGCTACTGACGACCATCGAGGAAGGACAGTTTCCGCTCATCCGGCTGGGTCGCTGGCCGGATGGCAATCACAGCGCGCTATCCGTCACGGGCGATATCGACGCCCTGACACTTTGGGATTATGGCTGGCGCATCTTCGGACGTTGAGTCCACCCACGGCTTTGCCCGGCGTAGCGGTGCAGACGCGGCCGGCTTGCGCGCAAAATTACCCCACGAACCGCTGATCGTCTCCGGTCATTCCACCATGCAAGTGACACAAGAACTTGACCCCCTGCGCTGGCGTGAATTCGTCGACGAGACGCCCGGCGCCAGTATCTTTCATACGCCGGAGATGTTCGCGGTTTTCAAGGGGACGGGAGGTCACAGGCCGGAACTGTGGGCCACTGTTGACGCGGGCGGGCGGCCTTTGGCGTTATTGACGCCGGTGCGGATTACTGTAGTGGGCGGCCCGTTTAGCCCCTTTACCAGTCGGGCTGTGGCCTTCGGCAGCGTCTTGTGCGCGCCCGGCGAGAAGGGACGGCAGGCGCTCGCCGAATTGATGGACGCTTATAATCGCGGGGCCAGGTCTGGGATTCTGTTCACCGAATTGCGCAACGTGGCTCCGCTCGACTTCCTGCAGCCGGCCCTCAAGGGCTGCGGCTACGCATACGAGGATCACCTTAACTTCCTGATTGACCTGACCCAAACAGAGGACGCGCTCTGGGGCAATATCCGCTCCAACGCCCGACGCAACGTCCGCAAGGCGCAGACGATGGGGGTGTCGGTTGACGAGGTAAATACCCCGGAGGGATTGCCTCCGGTCTACGCGGTGCTGAAGGATGTCTACAAGCGATTGCAGGTGCCGTTGCCCGACGAGTCGCTGTTTCGATGCGCGTTCGATGTTTTAAATCCTGCCGGCAAGATGCGCGTCCTGGTTGCTCGGATCGACGACGCGACGATTGGGGCGCTGACGCTCCTGATCCATCGGGGTGTGATGACCTATTGGTATACCGGCACGCTGCGCGAATTCAGCGCGTTCCGCTCGGCCGATTTGCTGGTGTGGAGCGCCCTGAAACTGGGCGCGGAGAGCGGCTGCCGAATCTTCGACTTCGGGGGCGGCGGCCGGCCGGACGAGGAGTATGGCGTCCGCGACTTCAAGGCCAAGTTCGGCGGCGAGTTGGTCAACTTTGGGCGCAACGTTCACATTCATTCTCCTACCTATCTGCGCTTTTCAAAATTCGGTTATCAGATACTGCGCAGATTCATTTAACCTGGCCACATCCAACACGGATACATAGCTGCAAATGTCGCGAGGTGACGTGAGTAATTTTACAAAAAAGGGGTTCTATATTGAACGTGAACTAGACCCGGTCTGCTGGCGTGAAATGGCTTCTACCAACCCGTCAGCTAATATATTCCACACGCCGGAAATGTTCCGTGTTTTTGAAGAGGCCTCTCGCCACTACCCTGCCTGTTGGGCGGTGGTCGATGGGTCGGGCTATCCGCTGGCGCTATTCCTGCCCGTCAGAGTATCGATCCTGGATGGCGCATTCCAGCGCTTATCGACCCGGGCCGTTTCATATGGCGGCGCTTTGTGGGATCCGTCTGATGAAGGTCGACGAGCGCTCGCCTGCCTGCTGCGGGAATATAAGCACCACGGTATAGACGCCGCGATGTTCACCGAATTGCGCAACCACACTGACACGGCTGAAATACAACAGGTATTAGAGGAATCAGGATTTGCCTTTGAGAATCATCTCAATTATCTCGTTGACCTGACTCAATCGGAAGATGAGCTATGGCGCCGGATCAGTCGCAGTGGGCGGCGAAGCATCCGTGTCGCTGAAAAAAAGGGCGTGCAAATCGAGGATGTAATCAATCCGGAACAAGTATCCGAGGCATACGCGATTTTGCGAGCAATATACAGTCGCGTTAATGTCCCTTTGCCAGACCAATCCTTATTCGAAGCTGCCTTCCGCGAGCTACACCCCAAGGGGATGCTAAAGCTGACTCTTGCCCGAATAGATGGTCGCGCAATCGCTACCGTGTTTAACCTGATCTATAAGGATAAGCTATACAGTTGGTATGGCGGATCCAAGCGGACGATCGAGCCATATTTTGCCATTGAATTACTGGATTGGAACGCCATGCGCTGGGCCAAGGAGCAAGGAATAGGCGTCTTTGATTTCGGTGGGGCAGGCAAGCCGGAAGAGTCTTACGGGCCGCGTGACTACAAGGCCAAGTTCGGCGGCGAGCTGGTCAACTATGGGCGCAACGTCCACGTCCACGCCCCGCGCATGCTGCGCGTGTCTCAATTCAGCTATCAATTGATGCGGAAGTTCCTCTGAGACTGAATTATCGAGGAGGTTTGTCATTTTCGGGCACAACTTTCACGACACCGCGCCACATCCACGGTCGATCTTCAATACCGCGATCACATGATACGCCGGTTTTGTGCCGCCGCGGTCGCGACGAGTTGTGCTCACAAGATGTCAACGGGGGCCAACGTGAACATCTCATCCGGTTCTTTTGATATTGTGTGTGATTTGGATCAGGCGGTATGGAGCGAATTCGCGGCCGCCACTCCGGCCGGCAACATCTTCCACACGCCGGAGATGTTCCGGGTGTTCCAGAGAGCGGCTCGCTACCATCCGACGTGTTGGGCGGCGGTCGATAGCGCGCGTTGCCCGCTGGCGCTGCTCCTGCCGGTTGAGGTGGCGGTGCTCGATGGGCCGCTGCGGCTGCTGTCGACTCGGGCGATAGTCTATGGCGGCGCTTTGTGTCACCCCTCCAGCGCGGGGCGACAGGCGCTATCCTTTCTGCTGAGGGAGTATAAGCGCCACGTCGAGGGGGCTGTGATTTTTACTGAATTGCGCAACCAGGACGACACGGCCGACTTGCAGCCCCTGCTGCAAGAAGAAGGCTTTTGCTTTGAGGCCCATCTGAACTATCTCATCGATCTGGCGCCGACGGAAGACGAATTATGGCACAGGATGCATCGCACTCGACGGCAAAATGTCCACACGGCCGAGCGCGAGGGCATAGTCATACAGGATGTCACCACGCCCGAACAGGTACCTGAAGCCTACGCCGTGTTGCGGGCGATTTACCACCACATCAATGTCCCCTTGCCGGATGAATCTTTATTTGACGCCTTGTTCGCTGATCTGAACCCCAGGGGTATGTTGAACATGCTGATCGCCCGACTCGACCACTGCGTAGTCGGTGTGGTGGTTAACTTGATCTACAAAGACCGGCTGCTGGCCTGGTATGGAGGCTCCGATCGCACGTGCGGGCCGAATTGCGCCAATGAATTGCTGAATTGGCACTCCATCTGTTGGGCTAGAGAGCGTGGACTGCGGATTTATGACTTTGGGGGGGCCGGCAAACCGGATGAACCCTACGGCCCGCGCGATTACAAGGCCCGTTTTGGCGGCCAATTGGTGAACTACGGCCGCAACACCTGCGTCCACGCGCCGCGGCGGTTGGCCGTCAGCCGGACCGGCTATCAATTATGGCGTCGCTTGCCCCATTTCCCGGAGGCAGCCGGCGGCGCGCGTGAAGGCAAGGAGCACGACCATGATCATGGAAGAAAAGAACCCGCCTGGCCCCGCGCGTGAGGCTCCAGCTCCGCGGCATTGCATGGTGGTTCACGCCTATTACCCGCTGGGCGAGACGCGTGTGGAGCGCGAGGCGCGGGCTTTGGCACAAAGCGGCTACGCGGTCGACGTGATTTGCCTGCGCGACGCAGGCGAAGCGGCGCGCGAACAGGACGGCCCTATCGCCATCTACCGCCTGCCCGTTGGCCGTCATAAAGGTCGTGGGGTGGTGATCCAGTTGCTGGAATACCTGGTCTTTCTGATGCTGGCGATGTGGCGGTTAACCAGACTGCACCTGCGCGCGCCCTATCGCGTCGTCCAGGTTCACAACTTGCCTGATTTCCTGGTTTTTGCGGCTTTGCCGGTCAAGTTGTTGGGGGCGCGGGTCATCCTCGATATCCACGACCTGATGCCCGAGTTCTACGCCGCGCGCTTCGGCACGGACCTCACCAGTCTGCCTGTACGGTTGGTGAACCTCCAGGAGCGTTTGTCCTGTCGCTTTGCCGACCACGTGATCACCGTCAGCGAGCATTGGCGGCACGTTTTGATCGGCCGCGGCGTGGCGCCGGACAAATGCAGTGTGGTGATGAACGTGGCTGACCACCGCATCTTCTACCCGCCGGCAGAAGCGCGGCCGCTCCTGCATGACCCGGCCGGCTTGCGCCTGATCTACCACGGCTCGCTGGCCCGGCACTATGGCCTTGACCTGGCTATAAGGGCAGTCGGCCGCGTGCGGGACGCGATTCCCGGCATCCATCTGACGCTGTTGGGTGACGGCGATTTCGTCGACGAACTGCGCCGGCTCATCGTCGAGTTGGACCTGAGCGCGCACGTCAGCTTGCTAAACCAAATGCGCCCGGCCGAGGAGCTGCCGGCAATCATCGCCACGGCCGATCTGGGCATCGCCCCCTATCGCAATGACACTTTCACCGACGGCTTGCTGCCGACCAAGTTGATGGAGTATGCCGCATTGGGCATGGCGGCCGTCGCTGCCCGCACCACGGCCATCGAGCGCACCTTTGGCGGGACGATGGCCGCGTTCTTCGAGCCGGGCGACGTGGACAGCCTGGCCGCCGTCCTGCGCGAACTCCACGCCTGTCCGGAACGGATCGCCGCGCTGCGCGCCGGCAGCGCGCTGTTTAATGAACGCTACAACTGGCCCCGGATCGGCGCCGCTTATGTAGCTGTCGTCGATCGGTTGGGTGCGGTTCCCCGAGAGGCGGATAGGACAGTGGCCGCCGCCTAGCCGCTTGTCGCGAACAAATAGGCTCGCTGGAAAGGCCGGACTCTGCTCAGTCCGGCCTTTTTTGTTGCCTGCGCTACTGGAATGGCGGCAGCGGCTGTGATATGATGCGAACCGCCATCAGACAAGATGAAAGGTGTGGAATGAGTAGACGGTATTGGATAGCAGCGGTTTCGGGGTTGATTTGGCTCCTGGCGCTCGTCGCCTGCTCCGGCGGCCGCGCCGTTGTCGATGTGGAGCAGTCGGGCGAGGGGGCGGTCGGTCCCCAGGAGATCAAGAACGCGACCGAGGTCGTCAGGTTCGACCCGGCATCGCTCCCCACCAGCGGCGACGCCATTCCCGGCGCGTGCGTCGAATCGGCGACCGTGCCGGGCACGTATCGCTGCGATCTGGAAGCAGGCGGCGCAGCCGAACCATGCTTCGCTCTCGGTGGCACGCGCCTGCTCTGCGGCCCCAACCCCGCTGCCGGGACCTACGTGGCGCTCGTCAGCCCGACGAACACGCTGCCGTCCGTCGCGCCGTCGTCCCCCGATCGCGCCGTGGAGTTCTTCGTCGAGATGAGTAGTGGAATGACTTGCGCCATTCGCACCGGTCCGGAGCCGGTCATCATCGGCGGCATCGCCGCTCGTTACGATTGCAGCGAGCCATATACCTATATTCTGGAAGGCGGCCAACTCACACTGGACAAAAGCGCTCCGTTATGGGTGGCGGCCGTCTACACCCTCGACCCGGCCACGGGCGAATCGTCGGGCAAGACGCCGGCCGATATCCGGCGGGTATGGGTTCCCTGACGCACGCGCTTGCGATTTAAGTGCTGCAAGGTATGGAACGTCGCGAACTTCTCCTGCAACGGTTGGACGCCATCGGCCGCTCCCTGGCCGGCCGGCCAACGGCGCTGGCCCTGATTGGTCTCGGGTCCGTTGGTCGCGAGCTGGATCGCCTGGATGATTTCTCGGACCTGGACTTCTTCGTAATTGTCGAGAGCCACAGCAAGCTCGCCTATATCGAAGACCTGTCATGGCTCAGTGCCGCTCAGCCGCTGGCCTATACCTTCCGCAACTCAGCCGACGGCTACAAATTCCTTTTCGCCGACGGCATTTATGGGGAGATGGCCATCTTCGGCCCGGAGGAACTGGCGACCGCAGCCTACGCGCCCGGGCGCATCGTCTGGCGACGTGAGGATACGTTGGAGTCATGGGCCGCGCCGGCCGTATGGCCGCCTCGCCGCGACCCCAGGGATGTCGAGTGGCTTCTGGGCGAGGCGCTGACGAACCTTTACGTGGGCCTGTGTCGCTACCGGCGGGGCGAGAAACTCTCG
>WBZM01002646.1_pt1 | contig 14899 bp, 14 predicted proteins | sample 5204271 | NCBI WGS metagenome assembly WBZM01 (sample SAMN12344346, study PRJNA552823) | activated sludge metagenome | biome: Activated sludge suspended growth; feature: Nitrification reactor; material: Wastewater; isolation source: activated sludge from nitrification reactor of wastewater...
CCTGCTGCTGGTGCAGCTGGTGTCGGTCGCACTCGTCCTGTTGCTGCCGCCGCCCCGCCCGTTCTTCGTCGGCATGTCGGAGATCGCGGCGGCGCTCGCCGGTAACCCGGTGGCCGCCGGCGCGCGGCGACGTCACGACCCCGACGTGTTCCCGGTCCGCGCCGCGGCGAGTGCGCCGGTGACGCCGCCCGGCATGACCCGCAACGCGGAGCTCGACCGCGAGCTGGCGGCGCGGTTGTCGGTGCCCGAGTCCGACGTCTTCCTGCGCTTCCGTCCGTACTCCGGCGCGTGGCTCGCAGGACGCCGCTCCAGCGGCGAGTTCACGCGGCGCCACGGCGACGTGCTGTTCTCCGACGCCGTCGTGGCGGCCGTGCGCAAGGACGGCACCTGGCGCAGCGTGCACACGCCCGACCGGCCGATGATCAGCGACTGGCAGTGGCGCTGGATCCTCGGCTTCGCCGTCAGCGCGCTGCTGATGCTGCCGCTCGCGTGGCTGTTCGCGCGCCGGCTCTCGCTGCCGATGCGGCGGTTCGCGGCGTCGGTGGACCGGATCGGGCGGGACGCCGACGCGCCGCCGGTGGAGGTCGAAGGCCCGGTCGAGCTGCGCGTCGCCGCCGAGGCGATCAACGGCATGCAGGCCCGCATCGCCGGGTACCTGCGCGAGCGCACCGCCATGGTGGCGGCGATCGCCCACGACCTGCGCACGCCGCTCGCGCGCATCGCCTTTCGCATCGAGGGTGCGCCGGACTCGTTGCGCGAGCCCGTGCACGCGGACATCCAGGAGATGACCGCGATGATCGGCGTCACGCTCGACTACGCCAAGACGGTGTCGCGCCCTGGCGAGCGCTCGCCGGTGGACGTCGGCGGGCTGCTCGCGCAACTCGTGGCCCAGTCGCGCGAGATGGGGCGCCAGGTGAGCCTCGCCGACGGCGCGCCCGCGGCGGTCACGGGCGACGCCGACGCCCTGCGGCGGCTGTTCCAGAACCTCGTGGACAACGCCTTGAAGTACGGCGGCGTGGCGGAGCTCGAGGTGCGGCGCGAGAAGGGCTGGTTGAGTGTCGAAGTCGCGGACCGCGGCCCGGGCCTGCCCGCGGAAATGCTCGAGAAGGTCTTCGAGCCGTTCGTGCGCAACGACCCGTCGCGCAGCCGGACCACCGGCGGAGTCGGGCTCGGGCTGACGATCGCGCGCAGCATCGCGCGCGACCACGGCGGGACGCTGCAGCTGGCGAACCGGCCGGGCGGCGGACTCGTCGCGACGGTCAGGCTGCCGACGGAGGGAGAGGGTTCGGACTGACGGGGAAAGGTGGTCGGGATGAGAGGATTTGAACCTCCGACACCTACGTCCCGAACGTAGTGCTCTACCAGGCTGAGCTACATCCCGAATCCGGCCGCACCGAAGGCGGGGCCGGGAGGCCCGCCGTGCGAGCCGCGCAGTCTACTCAGGCGGGGGTGGTTATTCAACGCTCGAAACCGGCGTAACGTATTAACCGAAGCCAATCCCGCCTTCCCAAGTGACGACCGAATCGGTAATCTAGGTTGACACTGATGGGTGTACGGCCCGATTGACAGTTTCTCGCATTTGCGTCGTCGCTGCGCGACAAGGGAGTTACCGTGCTTCACCCGATCGTCCGGATGTACTCGACTGCCGAGGCCGCAGCGGCCGCCGTTGCGGCGCTGAAGGACTGGGGTTTCGGCGATGACATGATCAGCGTGATCGGCCCGGGCACGGCCGTGTCGGGCGAAGGGGTGTTGTCGGCACTGATGGCCGCCTACATCGAGCGCACCCAGGCGAAGTACTACGCGTCGCGAGTCGGCGAGGGCCTGACGGCCGTCGTCGTCCGCGCGCCGTTCGCGCACGGCGAGGCCGCTCAGTACTTCATGAACTGCGCGGGCCCGGTCTCGAAGCAGGACGCCTTCTCCGAGCCCATGACCTCGAGCTGGGACGAGGGCGCGCCGGTCTCCTCGGCGTTCCACATCCCCGTGCTCTCGAAGTGGCGGCCGTTCGGCGGCATGCCCTGCGTGACGCGCCACGGCAGCACGCTGTGCTCGAAGCTCGGTCTGCCCGAGATCGCGGCCGACGACCGGCCGACCACCGAGAAGCTCGGCCTGCCGATGCTGGCCAAGCCGGGTCCGGCGCTCAGCGCCTTCTTCAAAGGCTGACGCGCATCATTCGCAACTGACACTGCGCCGCTCTCCGAGCGGCGCAGTCGTCTCCGGGGTCCGCGCCGATCTCGAGCCTCGTTCCAGGGGCGCGCGGCGACCCGCGGGTTTCCTGTCGCCCGGGCGTCAACAATGCTTGACGCTTTAAATTGACAGGTAAAATTTACACTCCTATGATCAACCTGAGTTCGGGAATTCACAGACGCACAAGATGCGCGCGGCTCGAAACTGGCCTTGGCCGCACACTCACGCCGACGTAGTGAGATGGATGCGCTCGCGCGGCATTCGCGCGGTGCGCGCGCCGCCCGGCCGCCCGGGCCCCGATTTCTTCCTGTCTCGATGGCCCGCGTCGCACGCGCTGCATCGCGTCGCGGCGCATTCCCTTTGTGGTTCTTCGCCGCCGGTTCGCGCCGGCGACGGGAAGCCCTGCGTGCGGGCGTTGCACGGGACTCCAACGATTAGCTAGCTACCCAAGGAGTAAAAGAATGGCAAGTGATCCGAATCGGGTATGGCCGTCAGGTCTTACCGAACCCGAAGCTGAAGAGCTTCACAAGCACGTGATCGACGGCGCGCGCTTGTTCTTCATCATCGCGCTCGTCGCCCACCTGCTGGCGTATATCTATACGCCGTGGCTGCACTGACGGAGGCATGTCATGAACCAAGGAAAAATCTGGCTCGTGGTCAAGCCGACGGTCGGTCTGCCGCTGTTCCTCGGCAGCGTGACGCTGATTGCCCTGCTCGTCCATTTCGCGGTCCTGAGCAACACGACGTGGTTCTCGGCCTACTGGAATGGCGCTGCGGCCAAGGCAGCGGTGACGGCTCCTGCTCCCTGAGTAAGGGTGCAGTGGTCTGATGACCTTCGGCGGGGGACAGGGCCAGCGGGTCCTGCCCCCCGCCGAATCCTTTGCGCACGGGTCCGGCGATGAACAAGGTCAGTCGCAAGGCGATGCAGTGGTGGGCGAGCTACGGCACGCGCTTCCTGCCGTTCGCCGACGCCGCCTCGCCCGACCTGCCGCTGCACCGGCTGCTGCGGCTCTCGCTGTTCCAGGTGTCGGTCGGCATGGCGCTCGTGCTGATGGTGGGCACGCTCAATCGCGTGATGATCGTCGAACTCGGCGTGCCGGCCTCGCTGGTCGGCATCATGATCTCGCTGCCGGTGCTGTTCGCGCCGTTCCGCGCGCTGATCGGCCACCGCTCCGACACGCACCGCTCCGAACTCGGCTGGAAGCGCGTGCCGTTCATCTGGAAGGGTTCGCTGATCCAGTTCGGCGGGCTCACGATCATGCCGTTCGCGCTGCTGGTGCTCGCGGGCGCGGGCCACTCGGCCGAGGTGCCCGCGTGGGTCGGCAAGCTCGCCGCCGCGGTCGCCTTCCTGATGGTGGGGGCCGGCGTGCACATGACGCAGACGGTCGGCCTCGCGCTCGCCACCGACCTGACGCCGGTCGAGCGCCAGCCCCGCGTCGTCGGTCTCATGTACGTGATGCTGCTGGTCGGCATGGCGGTGAGCGCGCTGGTCTTCGGCAGCCTGCTGGTGAACTTCACCGCCGGCCGGCTCGTGCAGGTGATCCAGGCCTCGGCCGTGATCACGCTGATCCTCAACACGATCTCGCTGTGGAAGCAGGAGGCGCGACGGCCGAAGCGCACGCTCGCGGCGGCGCCGCGCGACCCGACCTTCGCCGAGTCCTGGGCCAGCTTCGCCTCCAGCGAAAAGGCCATCCGCCTGCTGTGGGCGCTGTGCCTCGGCACGCTCGCCTTCAGCATGTCCGACGTGCTGCTCGAGCCGTACGGCGGGCAGGTGCTGGGCCTCACCGTGGCGTCCACCACGCGCCTGACGGCGACGTTCGCCGTCGGCGGGCTGTTCGGCTTCGGCCTCGCCTCGCACATCCTCGGGCGCGGCTACGACCCGTTCCGCATGGCGAGCATCGGCGCGCTGGTCGGGCTGCCGGCGTTCGTGTGCGTGATCCTCGCGGCGCCCCTCGACTCGCTGCCGCTGTTCACCTTCGGCACGCTGCTGATCGGTGTCGGCGCCGGCCTGTTCGGGCACGGCACGCTCACGGCGACCATGAACCACGCGCCGGCCGCGCAGCGCGGCCTCGCGCTCGGCGCCTGGGGTGCGGTACAGGCCTGCGCGGCGGGTGTCGGCATGGCGACGAGCGGCGTGATCCGCGACCTCGTCAACGCGGCCGCGGGCGCCCGCGACGTGCTGCCCTTCGTGAGCGGCCCCGCCTCCGGCTACACCACCGTCTACGTCATCGAGATCGTGCTGCTGCTGTGCACGATCGCCGCGATGGCGCCCGTCCTCTTCGGCTACCGGCAGGCCCGCGCATGACCCGTCTCGCCATCCTCGAGCATCCCGACGAGCGCCTGCGCCGCAAGGCGGAGCCGGTCACCGACTTCGGCCCCGCGTTCCAGCGCCTCGTCGACGACCTGTTCGAGACCATGTACGCCTCGAAGTCGTTCGGGCTCGCGGCGACGCAGGTCGACGTGCACCGGCGCGTGCTGGTGATGGACGTCTCGGGCCAGGGCACCGACCCGCAGGTGTTCGTCAACCCGGAGATCCTCTCGCGCCGCGGCTCGTGCCTGGTGGAGGAGGGCTGCGTCTCGGTGCCCGGCGTCAACGAGAGCGTCAAGCGCGCGCTGCAGGTGCACGTGCGCACGCACGACCGGCAGGGCGCCACCTACGAGCACGACCTCGAGGGCCTCGCGGCCGTGTGCCTGCAGCACGAGATGGACCACCTCGCGGGGATGCTGTTCATCGACCGGCTGTCGGCCTGGCGCAGGATGCGCCTGCGCGCGCGGCAGGATCGCGCGCTCGCCGCCGCTCAGTAGGTTCGCGCGACCGCGAACTCCGCCAGCGCGACCAGCGCGCGGCGATACTCCGTGTCCGGCAGTGCGGCCAGCGCCGCGACCGCGATGTCCTTCTCGCGCCGCGCCGCCCTGGCCGTGTATTCCAGCCCGCCCGTGCTCTCGATCGTGCGCGTGATGCGCTCGAGGTCGTCGAGGCCGCCGTTCTCCACCGCCGCGCGCAGCAGCGCCGCGTCCTCGGCCGTCGCATGCGCGAGCGCGTGGATGATCGGCAGGGTCGGCTTGCCCTCCGCGATGTCGTCGCCGAGGTTCTTTCCGCGCTCCTCGGGGCTCGAGTGGTAGTCGAGCGCGTCGTCCACCAGCTGGAACGCCGCGCCGAGGTGGCGGCCGTAGGCGATCATGGCCTGCTCGACGGCGGGCCCGGCATCGGCGACGATCGCCGCGACCTGCGCGCCGGCCTCGAACAGCTTGGCGGTCTTGCGGTAGATCACCTCGAGGTAGCGCTCCTCGGTCGTGTCCGGGTCGTGCGCGTTCATCAGCTGCAGCACTTCGCCCTCGGCGATGGTGTTGGTCGCGTTCGCCATCACCTGCTGGATGCGCATGTCGCCGAGGTCGACCATCATCTGGAACGCGCGCGAGTAGAGGAAATCGCCGACCAGCACGCTGGCCTCGTTGCCGAACACGCTGTTGGCCGTGCGCCGCCCGCGGCGCAGGTCGGAGCCGTCCACGACGTCGTCGTGCAGCAGGGTCGCGGTGTGGATGAACTCGATGACCGCCGCCGCCGGCACGTGCCGGTCGCCCGCGTGGCCGCAGGCGCGCGCGGCCAGCACGACGCTGAGCGGGCGCAGGCGCTTGCCGCCGCTGCCGACGATGTACTGGGACACCTGGTTCACCAGGACGATGTCGCTGGCCAGGCGCTTGACGATGGTCTCGTCGACGAGGCGAAGGTCGTCGGCAACGGGGCCACGGATCTGTTCTAGTTGCATTCCCGCGACAAAATCATGGACTTAAGACCGTGCATGGTACCTTTCGGGCTGGGGCGTGGGAATGGCCGGAAACGCGTAAGCGCTTGATTCGGGGCGCTTGTACCTCTAGAATCCCGCGTCTTTCGGTCGGGTCGACCCGGCCTCCTCGGAGTGAAATCGTCATGTACGCGGTCATCAAGACGGGCGGCAAGCAGTATCGCGTCGCCGAAGGCGACGTGGTTCGCATCGAAAAGCTCGAGGCCGAGCCGGGTGCCGCCGTCGAATTCGACAAGGTCGTGCTCGTCGGTCAGGGCGCGGACGTCACGCTCGGCGTGCCGTTCGTCACCGGCAGCAAGGTGTCGGGCACGGTGCAGAAGCACGGCCAGACGGACAAGGTGCCGATCGTGAAATTCCGCCGCCGCAAGCACTACCTGCGGCAGGGCACGCATCGTCAGCTCTACACCGAAGTGAAGATCACGGGCATCCAGGCCTGAGGCCGGGCGCCACGCACAGGAGTCATTGAGCCATGGCACACAAGAAGGCAGGCGGCAGCACCAAGAACGGCCGCGAGTCCGAGAGCAAGCGCCTCGGCCTGAAGAAGTTCGGCGGACAGAGCGTGCTCGCCGGCAACATCCTCGTCCGCCAGCGGGGCACGCAGTTCCGCGCCGGCGAGAACGTGGGCATCGGCACCGACCACACGCTGTTCGCGCTGGTGGACGGCAAGGTGCAGTTCAAGCGCAAGGGCGCGGAACAGCGCGTGCACGTCAGCGTCGAGCCGCAGGGCTGACGAACGCGGCCCTCGCGGCCGGGTCGAGCACACAGGGCCCCGGCAATGCCGGGGCCTTTGCTTTTCGGGGACAGCCGACATGAAATTCGTCGACGAAGCGGTCATCAAGACGCAGGCCGGCAGCGGTGGCCGGGGCATGGTCAGCTTCCGGCGCGAGAAGTTCATGCCGTTCGGCGGGCCGAGCGGCGGCGACGGCGGCGACGGCGGGCACGTCTGGCTGGTCGCGAAGAAGGGCCTCAACACCCTGGCCGATTTCCGCTACATGCGCACCTTCAAGGCCGGCAACGGCGAGCCCGGCGGCAGCGACGACTGCAGCGGCCGCGGCGGCGAGGACCTCGAGGTCGTGGTGCCGGTCGGCACCGTGGTCTACGACGTCGACACCGAGGAGACCCTCGGCGACCTCGTCCAGGACGGCGACCGGGTGATGGTCGCGCGCGGCGGCAAGGGCGGCCTCGGCAACCAGCGCTTCAAGAGCAGCACGAACCGCACGCCCCGCAAGGCCACTCCGGGCACGGCGGGCGAGAAGCGCGAACTGCGCCTGGAGCTGAAGCTGCTGGCCGACGTCGGCCTGCTCGGCCTGCCGAACGCCGGCAAGTCCACGCTGATCGCGGCCGTGTCGGCGGCCCGTCCGCGCATCGCCGATTATCCCTTCACCACGCTGCACCCGAACCTCGGCGTCGTGTACGTGGGCCAGCACCAGAGCTTCGTGATGGCCGACATCCCCGGGCTGATCGAGGGTGCCGCCGAGGGCGCCGGGCTCGGCATCCGGTTCCTGAAGCACCTGCAGCGCACGCGGCTGCTGCTGCACCTGGTGGACATCGCGCCGCCGGACCCGGCGGCCGACCCGGTCAAGGACGCACGGGCGATCGCGGCGGAGTTGAAGAAGTTCAGCCCCGGACTGGCCACGCGCGAGCGCTGGCTGGTGCTCAACAAGCTGGACCTGCTGCCGCCCGCCGAGGCGGAGAAGCGCTGCAAGGAAATCGTGCGCCGCCTGCGCTGGAAGGGCCCGGTGCTGCGCATCTCGGGCGCGACGCGCACCGGCACCGCGGAGCTGTGCCAGGCCGTCATGCGGCGGCTGGACGAGATGGCCCGGGAGGCCGTCGAGGCCGATACGCCGTAGCCCGGCCGGCGCGGCGGATCCGCAGTGCGGCCGCGGGTCCGCCCGGGCAGGCCGGAGACCCGCCCAGGTCCCCGCAAACGAAAAAGCCGGCGCGAGGCCGGCTTTTTCACGAGCAGGGCAGGGTGGGGCTTACTTGGCCGCCAGCGCCTTGATCTTGGCGTTGAGCTCCCGCTTGTGCCGGGCCGCCTTGTTGCTGTGGATGATGCCCTTGGTGACCATCGTGTCGATGACCGGCTGGGCGGCCTTGAACGCGGCCGTGGCTTCGGCCTTGTCGCCGGCGCCGATCGCCGTCAGCACCTTCTTGATCGAGGTTCGCAGGCGGGAACGGGCGGCCATGTTGTGGGCACGGCGCTTCACGGCCTGCTTGGCGCGCTTTTCTGCGGACTTGATGTTCGCCACGGAATCGGTCTCCTGCGGACGGCGCCCCGGAGGGTCGGGCCGGCCGATGGGTCAAAAGAGCCGCGTATTTTGGCGATCCGTCGCGGGCAGGTCAAGTTTGGCGGGAGTCCGCTATCATGCCCCGCCCATGTCGACCGACGCCGCGCCGCCCGCCGCCCCCGCCCGCGAGGTAAGCCCTTGAGCGGCGGCGGCTTCTTTCGCAGCACCTCCATCGTCGGGGCGTTCACGCTGCTGTCGCGGGTGACCGGCCTGCTGCGCGACATGGTGTATTCGCGCATGTTCGGCGCCGGCGTGCTGATGGACGCCTTCCTGGTCGCGTTCAAGATCCCCAACTTCATGCGGCGCCTGTTCGCCGAAGGCGCGTTCTCGCAGGCCTTCGTGCCCGTAGTGTCCGAGTACAAGGTCCAGCGCCCGCACGACGAGGTCCGCGAGCTGATCGACGGCGCCATGGGCACCATGGCGTGGTTCATGTCGATGGTGACCATCGTGGGCGTGGTCGCGGCGCCGCTGCTGGTGCTGCTGTTCGCGCCGGGCTTCCGCGACGACGGCGCCAAGTTCGACCTCACGGTCGAGATGCTGCGCTGGACCTTCCCGTACCTGCTGTTCATCTCGCTGGCCGCGCTCGCCGCCGGCGTGCTCAACAGCTACAAGTCGTTCGCGGTGCCGGCGCTCACCTCGACGCTGATGAACCTCGTGATGATCGTGTTCGCCTCGTGGATCGCGCCGAACTTCGCGCAGCCCGGCGTCGTGCTCGCGATCGGCGTGTTCGTCGCCGGCGCCGTGCAGCTCGCGTTCCAGCTGCCCTTCATGATCCGCCTCGGCCTGCTGCGCCGGCCGCGCTGGCGCTGGGGCCACGAGGGCGTGCGCAAGATCGGGCGCCTCATGCTGCCGGCGATCTTCGGTTCCTCCGTGTCGCAGGTGGCCCTGCTGCTCGACACGCTCATCGCCTCGTTCCTGGCCACGGGCAGCATCGCGTGGCTGTACTACGCCGATCGCCTGATGGAGTTCCCGCTCGGGGTGTTCAGCGTGGCGCTGGCCACCGTCATCCTGCCGGGGCTCGCCGCCCACCACGCCTCGCAGTCGCCGCAGCGCTTCGCCGCGACGCTCGACTGGGCGCTGCGCCTCACGGTGATCGTCGTGCTGCCGGCCACGCTTGCGCTGATCCTGCTGGCCGGCCCGCTCACGGTCGCCATCTTCCACTACGGCCGCTTCGACGAGCAGGACGTGCGCATGTCCGCGCTCGCGCTCATGGCCTACGCCTCGGGCCTGCTGGCGTTCAGCCTCGTCAAGGTGCTGGCGCCCGGGTTCTTCGCGCGCCAGGACACGCGCACGCCGGTGCGCATCGGCGTGCAGGCGCTCGGCGTGAACATGGGCCTCAACGTGCTGGTGGTCCTGCCGCTCGCGCTGCTGCACCCGCAGCCGGGCCTGCACGCGCTGCTCGCGCTCAACAACGGCATCGGCGCCTGGTACAACGCGACCATGCTCTATCGCAGCCTGCGCCGCCAGCACGTGCTGCACCACGCGGAGGGCTGGCGGCGCATGCTCGTGCAGGTCGTGGCGGGCAACGCGGCGATGGCGGTGTTCCTGCTGCTGCTCGCGGGCGACACCGACCGCTGGATCCAGATGCGGGCCTGGGAGCGGGTCGGCTGGATGTCGCTGCTCGTCGCGGGGGGCGCGGCGATCTACTTCGGCACCCTGTTCCTGCTCGGCATGCGGGTACGCGACCTGAAGGTGCGCCCGGTCGCGGTGCCGCCGCGTCCCGATGCGCCGCCGCCGGCCTGAGGCGCAGGGGCAAGACGGTCCACGCATGGAACTGATCCGGGGCATCCACAACCTGCGCGAGCGCCATCGGGGCAGCGTCGTCACCATCGGCAACTACGACGGCGTGCACCGCGGGCACCAGCGGCTGCTCGCGGCCGTGCGTGCCCGGGCCGACGCGCTCGGCCTGCCCGCGACCGTCGTCACGTTCGAGCCGACGCCGCGCGAGTACTTCGAGGGCGACGCGGCGCCGTCGCGCCTGATGCGGCTGCGCGAGAAGATCGGCGCGCTGCCGCGCTACGGGGTCGATCGCGTCGTGGTGCTGCGCTTCGACGAGCACATGCGGGCGATCAGTGCGGCCGGGTTCATCGAGCGCCTGCTGGTGCAGGGTCTCGGCACGCGCCACCTCGTGGTCGGCCACGACTTCCACTTCGCCCGGCGCCGCGAGGGCAGCGTCGACACGCTGCGTCGCGCGGGCGAGGCGCACGGCTTCACGGTGGAGGAGGTCGATCCCTTCCTGGTCGGCGGCGAGCGCGTCAGCAGCTCGCTGGTGCGCGAGGCCCTCGGCCGCGGGGCGCTGCGCCGCGCGCTGTCCCTGATCGGCCGGCCCTACCGCATGGCTGGGCGGGTCCGCCGCGGCCAGCAGCTCGGGCGCACGCTCGGCTACCCGACCGCGAACCTCGCCCTGCACCGCAAGGTCGTCCCGCTGTGGGGCATCTTCGCGGTCCGGGTCGGCGGCGCCGGCCTCGTCGATCACCCGGCCGTGGTCAGCCTCGGCACGCGGCCGACCATCAACGGCACCGACCCGCTGCTCGAGGTGCACCTGTTCGACTTTTCCGGCGATCTCTACGGCCGCTACCTCGACGTCGATTTCGTGGCGCGCCTGCGCGACGAGCGCAGGTTCGAGTCGCTGGACGCGCTCGTCGAGCAGATGCACCGCGATGCGGCGCAGGCGCGGGAGCTGCTCGAGAGGCGGGAAATTCTGGATTAAATCGCTGAATTCGCTCAGAATTCGCGATTCTCGCCCGCGCCTTCGGGTCACGCGCCCGGGGCGGCGGATCATCACGGACCCTGGCTGCAGATGCCCGACTACAAGCACACCGTCAACCTGCCCGAGACTGCCTTTCCGATGAAGGGCGACCTCGCCCGTCGCGAGCCCGAGATGCTCGCGTGGTGGGACGAGCAGCGCATCTACGAGAAGCTGCGGACCGTCGCCAAGGGGCGGCCGACCTACATACTGCACGACGGCCCGCCGTACGCGAACGGCACGATCCACATCGGCCACGCGCTCAACAAGATCCTGAAGGACATCATCGTCAAGTCGCGCTCGCTCGACGGCTGCGACGCGCCGTACGTGCCGGGCTGGGACTGCCACGGCCTGCCCATCGAGCACGCGGTCGAGAAGGTGCGCGGGCGCGAGGCCAAGAACCTCGATGCGCGCGCCTTCCGCCAGGCGTGCCGCGAGTTCGCGCTCGAGCAGGTCGACGTCCAGCGCAGGGATTTCATCCGCCTCGGCGTGATGGGCGACTGGGCGAACCCGTATCTCACGCTCGCGCCGCGCTACGAGGCCGAGCAGCTGCGCGCCTTCGCGCAGATCATCCGCAACGGCCACCTCTACAAGGGCTACAAGCCCGTGCACTGGTGCCTCGACTGCCGCTCGGCGCTCGCCGAGGCCGAGGTCGAGTACGAAGAGCGCACCTCGCCGTCGATCGACGTGCGCTTCGAGGCCGTCGAGCGCGCCGACCTCGCGCGGCGCTTCGGCCTCGCCGGCCAGCCCGAGGCGCGGGCGAGCGTGGTCATCTGGACCACCACGCCGTGGACGCTGCCCGCCAACCAGGCCGTGGCGGTGCACCCGGAGTTCGACTATTCGCTGCTCGCCGTGCCGGTCGAGGGCGGCGAGGAACTGCTGGTGCTCGCCTCCGAGCTGGCGGCCTCCGTGCTGCAGCGGGCGCAGGTCGCGGGCTCGCGCGAGCTCGCGCGCGTGAAGGGCGCGGCGCTCGAGCACCTGGCGCTGCGCCACCCGTTCTACGAGCGCACGGTGCCGGTCGTCCTCGGCGAGCACGTCACGCTCGACAGCGGCACGGGCGCGGTGCACACGGCGCCGGGCCACGGCCAGGAAGACTTCGTCGTCGGCCGGCGCTACGGCCTCGCGGTCGACAACCCGGTCGGCGGCGACGGGCGATTCCTGTCCTCGACGCCGCTGTTCGCGGGCGAGAAGGTCTTCGACGCCAACAAGCACGTCGTCGAGGTGCTGGCCGGGCGCGGCGCGCTGCTGCACCACGAGGCGTTCCGTCACAGCTACCCGCACTGCTGGCGCCACAAGACGCCGGTGATCTTCCGCGCCACGCCGCAGTGGTTCATCAGCATGGAGCAGGCCGGACTGCGCCGCGCCGCGCTCGCGGAGATCGGGCGCGTCGAGTGGACGCCCGACTGGGGCGAGCAGCGCATCTACAGCATGATCGAGGGCCGGCCCGACTGGTGCATCTCGCGCCAGCGCGCCTGGGGCGTGCCGCTCGCGCTGTTCACGCACCGGGAGACGGGCGAACTGCATCCGGACACGCCGGCGCTGGTGGAGCGGGTCGCGGCGCTCGTCGACACGGGCGGCATCGACGCGTGGTGGGAGCTCGACCCGGCCACGCTGCTCGGCGCCGAGGCGGCGAACTACGAGAAGGTCACCGACATCATGGATGTCTGGGTGGATTCGGGCGTCTCGCACCACTGCGTGTCGCGGCTGTTCCCGGAGGTGCGCACGCCCGCCGACCTCTACCTCGAGGGCTCCGACCAGCACCGCGGCTGGTTCCACAGCTCGCTGCTCACCTCCGTCGCGCAGAAGGGCCACGCGCCGTACCGGGGCGTGCTCACCCACGGTTTCACCGTGGACGAGAAGGGCCGCAAGATGTCGAAGTCGCTCGGCAACGTGATCCTGCCGCAGAAAGTGGTGAGCACGCTCGGCGCGGACATCCTGCGCCTGTGGGTCGCGGCCACGGACTACGCGAACGAGATCGCGGTGTCGGACGAGATCCTCAAGCGCACCTCCGACTCCTACCGGCGCATCCGCAACACGGTCCGCTTCCTGCTCGGCAACCTGAACGGCTTCGAGCCGGCGCGCGACGCGGTGCCGCTCGGGCAGATGGTCGCGCTCGACCGCTGGGCGATCGAGCGCACGCGCGCCCTGCAGGAGGAGGTGCTGGCGGCCTACCGCAGCTACCAGTTCCACCTGATCTACCAGAAGCTGCACAACTTCTGCGTCGTCGACCTCGGCGGGTTCTACCTCGACGTCATCAAGGACCGGCTGTACACGACGCCGGCCGCGAGTCCCGCGCGCCGGTCGGCGCAGACGGCCATGCACTGGATCGCCGAGGCGATGACGCGCTGGCTGGCGCCCATCCTGTCGTTCACGGCGGAGGAGATCTGGCGCTACCTGCCCGGCGAACGCGCCGAGTCGGTCTTCCTCGAGACCTGGACGCGCTTCCCCGCCGGGCCGCTCGACAACTCCGGCATCGACTGGCCGCGCGTGCTCGAGGCGCGCTCGGCCGTCCTGCGCGAACTGGAGAAGCTGCGGGTGGCCGGCGCGATCGGCGCCCCGCTCGACGCGGTCGTCGAGCTGTACGGCACCCCGACCTGGCGCGACGCGCTCGCGCCGCTCGGCGACGAACTGCGCTTCGTGCTGATCACCTCGGAGGCGCGCGTGCACGCTCTGGAGGCGAAGCCCGCCGACGCGGTGCCGGCCGATGCCGAGGGCCAGGCGGGACTGTGGCTGTCCGTGCGGCCTTCTGCGGCGCCGAAGTGCGTGCGCTGCTGGCACAAGCGCGAGGACGTCGGCAGCGTGGCCGGCCACGAAGAGATCTGCGCGCGCTGCGCGGGCAACCTCGCGGGTCCGGGCGAAGCCCGTCGCTGCGCATGAGCGCGCCGCCGGAGAAGGGCGCCGTGCCCGAGCCGCACACCTCGACCATGACCTGGCTCACCCAGCGCACGCACCCGTCGGCGTGGCTGTGGCTGTCGGTCGCCGTGATCCTGCTCGACCAGGCCACCAAGTTCCTGGTCACGCGCTTCCTCGAGCTCTACGAGCGCGTCGAGGTGCTGCCGGTGCTGGACTTCACGCTGCTGCACAACACCGGCGCGGCGTTCAGCATCCTCGCGGGCGCCTCCGGCTGGCAGCGCGGCTTCTTCATCACGCTCGGCTCGATCGTGAGCGCGGCGCTGGTCGTCTGGATGTGGCGCCTGCCGCGCGGCGAGCGCCTGCTGCCGATCTCGCTGGCGCTGATCGTCGGCGGCGCGGTCGGCAACGTCATCGACCGCGTGCTGCACGGCTACGTGATCGACTTCATCCACGCGCACTGGGGCGCGGCCTACTTCCCGGCGTTCAACATCGCGGACAGCGCCATCACCGTCGGCGCGGCGCTGCTGATGCTCGATGCCTTCCGCGAGAAGCGGGTGCACTAGGCCGTGCGCATCCTGCTCGCCAATCCCCGTGGGTTCTGCGCCGGCGTCGATCGCGCGATCGACATCGTGGAGCGCGCCGTCGAGCTGTTCGGCGCGCCGATCTACGTGCGCCACGAGGTGGTGCACAACCGCTTCGTGGTCGACCGGCTGCGGGGCCTCGGCGCCGTCTTCGTCGAGGAACTCGACGAGGTCCCGGACGCGGCGGTAGTGATCTTCAGCGCGCACGGCGTCTCGAAGGCCGTGCAGGCCGAGGCGCGACGGCGCGGGCTGCAGGTCTTCGACGCGACCTGCCCGCTGGTGACCAAGGTCCACATGGAGGTGGCGCGCTACGCCCGGGAGGGCCTCGACGTGATCCTGATCGGCCACGAGGGCCACCCCGAGGTCGAGGGCACGATGGGGCAGTTCGACGGGACGCAGGGCGGGCGCATCTGCCTGGTGGAGGACGTCGAGGACGTGCAGAGC
>WBZM01002647.1_pt1 | contig 14894 bp, 17 predicted proteins | sample 5204271 | NCBI WGS metagenome assembly WBZM01 (sample SAMN12344346, study PRJNA552823) | activated sludge metagenome | biome: Activated sludge suspended growth; feature: Nitrification reactor; material: Wastewater; isolation source: activated sludge from nitrification reactor of wastewater...
GGCGTCAAGATCACGGCGTGATACGCGCCGCTACGCGCGCGGCGCGACGACGCGGAACACGGCGTTGGCCCTTGCGCAAATCGCGCCATCGGCGGTGATGAACGCCTGCGCAAAGCTCATGACGCGACCGGGCTTCACGAAGGTCGTGTCGATCTCGATCCACTGCCCCTTTTCGGCGACGCTGAGGAAGTCGACCGTCAGGTTGGCCGTCAGCAGGCGTGGCGCGCCTTCCACGTGCAGCGCGCAGGACAGGCCCATGGCGTTGTCGGCGAGCGTCGTCAGCAGGCCGCCGTGCACCAGGCCGCGCGAATTCAGGTGCGGCTCTGCGGCGCGCAGTCCGATGACGACCGCCTTGTCGGTGCGTCGCGAATAGATCGGCTCCCACGGCTCGGTCAGCGGCGAGCGCCGGAAATGCCGTTCGAAGCCGGCAGGAACGGACATGTCCATCGATCGATCCCGAAGGCGCGCCGAAGCCCGCTCAGTCCGTGAGCACGACCTTCGGATCGTTGCACAGATCGACCTCCGCCTTGTCGTCCGCGTCCTCGAACTTCCATGTCGCGAGGAAGGCGCATCCCTTGGCCTTCGCGATCGGCAGTTTGGCCTTGGCGCCGCCAGCGATCGGCTTCTTCAGCTTGGCCAGCGGCTTGTCCGGCTTGTCGGCGGCGGCGAGCGTGAAGGCCTCGAGGTTGACCGACCGCTGGTTGATGACTTCGACCGCGGCCGGCGGCCGGGGCTTCTTCGCTTTTGGCGCCGCGACGGCGTTGGACGCGAGGAAAACAGTTGCGACGCCCGCCAGAAACACACGAAACATGGCCGAATCCCCAAAGTTTGCAGGCCAAGCATAGCTCGCGCCGGCATTTCCGCCAATCCGACGCCGCGCCGCCATTGACAGGGACAGGCCGACCGACCAAACCTCCGCCGCCCGAGAACGCAAACCGAGAAGAAGCAGATGTCCCACGCCGACCTCCAGCGCATCATCGAAGCCGCCTTCGAGGACCGCGCCAATGTGAGCCCCGCCACGCATGGCGACGTGCGAGACGCCGTGGAAAAGGCGCTGGGGCTGCTGGACGCCGGCAAGGCGCGCGTCGCCGAGCGCGACGCGTCGAAGTCCGGCAAGGAGGCCTGGACGGTCAACCAGTGGCTGAAGAAGGCGGTGCTCCTCTCCTTCCGCCTCAACGACATGACGACCATCTCCGGCGGTCCGGGCGGGTCGAGCTGGTGGGACAAGGTTCCCTCGAAGTTCGAGGGCTGGGGCGCCGCCGAACATGCGGCCGCCGGTTTCCGCTCCGTGCCGAACTGCATCGTGCGCCGCTCGGCCTATATCGCGCCGGGCGTCGTGCTCATGCCCTCCTTCGTCAATCTCGGCGCCTATGTCGACAGCGGCACGATGGTCGACACCTGGGCGACCGTCGGCTCCTGCGCGCAGATCGGCAAGAACGTCCATCTCTCGGGCGGCGTCGGCATCGGCGGCGTGCTTGAGCCCCTGCAGGCCGGTCCCACCATCATCGAGGACGATTGCTTCATCGGCGCGCGCTCGGAAGTGGTCGAAGGCGTCGTGATCGGCCAGGGCTCGGTGCTCGCCATGGGCGTGTACATCGGCGCCTCGACCAAGGTCGTCGACCGCGCGACCGGCAAGATTCACATCGGCTATGTGCCGCCGTACTCGGTGGTCGTGTCCGGCAACGTGCCGGGCAAGCCCCTGCCCGGCGAGAACTGGGGCCCGTCCACCTATTGCGCCGTCATCGTCAAGACGGTCGACGCGCAGACGCGCTCGAAGACCGGCATCAACGAATTGCTGCGCGACTGATGGGCGAAGAGGCGTCGGACTTCCGCTTTCTCTACCGGACCGACAAGGGCCGCATCGACCGCGCCGCCTGGCTGCGCGCCGCCGCGCCGCTGGCGGCGTCTTTCGCCGTCACGACGGCGATCATGCTCGCCGTGCTGCCCTGGGCCAATCGCCCGCTGAGCGAGCGCGCCTTCTTCGACCCGGCGGCGCTCGCCGCCAACACCTACATTCTCGCCTATGCCGCGCTGACGATCCTGACCGGCATTTCCTGGGTCAATCTCGGCGCGAAGCGTTTCCGCGACCGCGGCCGGCCCGCGCCGCTGGGCATGGCGGGACTGCTGCCGCTCGCCATGCTGGTGGCGGGCGCAGCCGCATGGTTGCAGCCGCGCGTGGCCGAAGCGATGCCCCGCGCGAGCGTGTGGGGGTGCGAAATCCTTCTCCTGGTCGTCGCGATCTGGACGGCGGCGGAAATGTTCGACCTGATTGCGAAAGGCCGATCAGAATGACCGCCTCCGCCCTCGAAATCGCGCGCGCCCTCATTCGCTGCCCATCGGTGACTCCAGTCGAAGGCGGCGCGCTTTCCTATCTCGAAAGGCTGCTCGGCGACGCCGGCTTCGAGACGCATCGCGTCACGTTCACGGCCGAGGACACGCCCGATGTCGAAAACCTCTACGCGCGCATTGGCGAGGGCGGCCCGCATCTGACGTTTGCCGGCCATACCGACGTCGTGCCGACCGGCGACGAGAACCTCTGGCGCTTTCCCCCGTTTTCGGCGGAGGTCGCCGACGGCCGCGTGTGGGGCCGCGGGGCCTGCGACATGAAGGGCGGCATTGCCGCCTTCGCCGCCGCCGCGCTGCGCCACGTCGCGCAGCATGGCAAGCCGAAGGGCGCGATCTCGCTGCTCATCACCGGCGACGAAGAGGGGCCGTCGATCAACGGCACGGTGAAGCTGCTCGAATGGGCCGCCGCGCGCGGCGAGAAGTTTTCGCACGCCATCGTCGGCGAGCCGACCAATCCGAATGCGCTCGGCGACATGATCAAGATTGGACGGCGCGGCTCGCTCAACGGCGATATCACGGTCGTCGGCCGGCAAGGCCACTCGGCCTATCCGCAGCAGGCCGACAATCCCATTCCGACGCTGGCGCGCATCGTCACGGCGCTTTCCGCCGCGCCGCTGGACGCGGGCAACGCGGCCTTCGACCCGACGCGGCTCGTCGTCACTTCCGTCGACGTCGGAAACGCGGCGCGAAACGTCATTCCGGGCGAGGCGACGGCGAAGTTCAACGTGCGCTTCAACGATATCTGGACGCCGGAAACGCTCGGCGCGCGCATTGCGGAGATTGTCGCGGAGGCGGCGCAGGGCGCGAATGCGCGCGTCAAACTGCACCCCACCAATTCGATCTCTTTTCGTACGCAACGATCGACCTTCACCGACATGGTCGTCGCCGCCATCGAAAAGAAGACCGGACGCACGCCGGAACTCTCCACGACGGGCGGCACGTCGGATGCGCGCTTCATCGCCAATTACTGCCCGGTGCTGGAATTCGGCCTCGTCGGCAAGACCATCCACGCGACGGACGAGAACGTGGAGGTCGCCGATCTGGAAAAGCTGACGGATATTTACGGCGAGATTCTGGAGCGCTACTTCGCATGAGCGACCTGCGCGTTGGCAATCTGTTCGCCAATGCGCCCGCTCGCCTTCTCGACGAACAATTCGACACGTTGCTCGCGCGGCCCGGCGTCCGCATCGAGCGCATCGTCTCGACCGGTCAGGCCAGCGCGCCCGGCTTCTGGTATGACCAGCCGCAGGACGAGTGGGTCTGTGTGCTCGCAGGCTCCGCTGGCGTTCTTGTCGAAGGCGAGGACGCGCCGCGGGCGCTGCAGCCCGGCGGCTGGCTCGCAATTCCCGCCCGTGTGCGCCATCGCGTCGAGTGGACCGACGCGACGCAGCCGACCATCTGGCTGGCGGTGCATATCTGCCCGTAAGCCAGCGCGGCTTGCTTCGCGCGCGCCGTAAAACTAGGCTCGCTTGTCCGACACTTTCGTCACGCAGCCTAATGGAAATGACCGATCTTCCCGTACCCGAAACGCCTTCGCTGAGCCTTCTCTGCGATGTCGCGGTCGACGTCGCCGCGCCCATCGTCGTCGGCGACACCGGCGCGGGCGTGCGCCGCGTGATCCCGATAACCGGCGGCGTGGTCAAGGGCCGCATCAACGGCCGGGTTCTGGCGAGCGGCGCTGATTTCCAGATCATCCGCCGCGACGGCGTCGCCGAGCTCGAAGCGCTCTACGTGATCGAGACCGAGCACGGCCTCGTCTACGTCAGGAATTACGGTCTGCGCGACGGGCCGAAGGACGTGCTCGACCGCCTTGCGCGCGGCGAGATGGTCGATCCTAAGCTCGTCTATTTCCGCGCCTCGCCGCGTTTCGAGACCGCGTCGCCCGAATTGCAATGGCTGACGAAGCGCGTCTTCGTCTGTTCCGGCGCGCGTCTGCCCGACCGCGTCGTATTGCGCTTCTTCGAACTTCTATAGGACCGCCATGCCGCATACGAATTTCAACGACGCCGAACGCGCCGCGATCGAGCGCGCCATTGAGGGCCGCAAGTCGGTCCGCGCCTATCTCGACAAGCCCGTGGCGCGCGCGACGGTCGCACGCATCCTCGAAGTCGCCGCGCGCGCGCCGAGCGGCACCAACATGCAGCCATGGCGCGTGCATGTCGTGGCGGGCGAGGCGAAGCAGAAGCTGTCGCAGGCGATCCACGACACGTTCGCCTCGGGCGGCCTGCGCGAGTCCGAGTACAAATATTATCCCGACCAGTTCTTCGAGCCCTATCTGTCGCGCCGCCGCAAGGTCGGCTTCGATCTCTACGGCCTGCTCGGCATCGCCAAGGGCGACATGCCCGCGATGGCCAAACAGCTTGGCCAGAACTACCTGTTCTTCGGCGCGCCGGTCGGCCTGATGTTCACCGTCGACCGCCGTCTCGAGATCGGCTCCTGGCTGGATTACGGCTATTTCCTCGAGGCCGTCAGCATCGCGGCGCGCGCCAACGGGCTCGACACCTGCTCGCAGCAAGCCTTCGCCTTCTTTCACAAGGTGATCCGCGAGCAGCTCGCCTTCGACGACAACGAGGTGCTGGTCTGCGGCATGTCGCTCGGCTACGCCGACTGGAACGCGAAGATCAACACGCTGCGCACGGAGCGCATTCCCGTCGAGGATTTTGCGACGTTTCGCGGATTCTGAGCGGCGTCACAACAGATCGAGTTGCGCGGCGCGTCCGGCGTTCGGGCCCACGGCGCGCCGCTCGATCTCGAGAATGCGCAGCTTCGTCGTCACGCCGCCGCCGGCGGAAAAGCCGCCGGTCTTGCCGTTGGCGGCGACGACGCGATGGCAAGGCACGATGATCGCGAACGGATTGCGCCCGAGCGCCTGACCGACGCCGCGCGCCGCGCCCGGCTCGCCGATCGCGCGCGCAATCGTTCCGTAGGTGCGCGTCTCGCCGCAGGGGATGAACCGCGCTGCGGCATAGACCTGCGCCTCGAACGCGCCGATCCGGTCCATGTCCAGCGCAATGTCGGAAAGATCGATCGCGCGGCCGTTCAGCAGCTTGCCAACGCGCGCGACGATGTCGTCGATCTCCGCCGGCGGCCTGCGCACGAACGGCGCGCCGGACTTGCGCATCAGCCGCGCGCGCGTCGCCTCGTCGGTCTGCTCGGGCAATTGCAGCGCCTTCACGCCGCGCGGCGTCCAGGCGAGGCCGCACAGGCCCAGAGGCGTCTCGAAGAATGTCGCGCCGTAGCCGTCCATATTCAAATTCTATCAACTTCCCGAGGCGCTGGCGATTGCCGGCCACTTGCATCGCGCGCCGACTGGCCGTAGCGCTTCAGGCGACATCGCCCGTCCACCGCGACCGGCGCCGTACCGTACCGAGAGGAGACGTAATGCTCGTCGCCAGACGCGAACGAAAGGTCGAATGGGGCGACTGCGACCCGGCCAAGATCGTCTACAATCCGCGCTTCTTCGACTGGTTCGACAATTGCACGGGCGGCCTGCTGGAGGCGGCGGGCTTTCACAAGGCATGGCTGTTCGAGAACCTCGACTTCACCGGGATTCCGCTCGTCGAATCGCGCGCGCGTTTCATGAAGCCCTCGCGCTTCGGCGATCTCGTCGTCATCGAGACGCAGGCGATCGACATCCGGCGCTCGTCCTTCGACATCCGCCATCAATTGTTCAACGGCGGCGAACTGGCGATCGAGGCTTTCGAGACGCGCGTGTGGACCGGCCGCCATCCCGACGATCCCAATCGCATGAAATCCGTTCCGATTCCCGACGAGGTCGTACGCGGATTGAAGGGCGAGGCAAGGCAGAGCTGACGGCTGCGACCGCGCGGACGTTGATGTAGGTTGGCGGACAAGGGAGAACGCCAATGAGGCTTGCAAGTCATTTCGCCGTCGCGCTCGCTGCGTGCGTGGCGCTCGCCGCGCCCGCGCATGCCGAAGTCAAGGAAGTGCGGATATCGAAGGGCTACGGCATTCTCTACCTGCCGCTGATGGTGATGGAGCAGCGCAAGCTGCTCGAGAAGAAGGCCGCGGAAGCCGGCCTCGGCGAGATCAAGACGACCTGGTATCTGTTCGACGGCGGCAATGTCATCAACGACGCCATGCTTGCCGGCACGCTCGACATTGCCGGCACCGGCGCGCCGGGCTTCATCACGCTGTGGTCGAAGAGCCGGGGCACGCGCGCCGAGGTCGTGGGCGTCTCCGGCATGTCCGGCACGCTGCTGACGCTGAACACGATCAATCCCGAGCTCAAGTCGCTCAAGGATTACACGATCAAGGACAAGATCGCGCTGCCGGGCATCAAGACGTCGCTGGCGGCGGTCGTGCTGCAGATGGCGGCCGCCAAGGAGCTTGGGCCGGACAAGTGGAACGCGGTCGACGGCTCGACCGTCGGCCTGCCGCATCCCGAAGCCTATACGGCGATGATGTCGGGCAAGACGGAAATAACCTCGCATTTCGCCTCGCCGCCCTATTCGACGATGGAGTTGCGCGACAAGCGCGTGCACAGCGTCGTCAATTCGATCGACGCGCTCGGACCGATTACGCTCGACGTCGTATTCGCGCCGAAGAAATTCATCGACGACAATCCGAAGATGATGGCGGCTTTTCTCGCCGCCTTTGACGAGGCCTGCGGCATCATCGCGAAGGACAAGGGCGGCGCGGCGAAGGATTTTCAGGCGAGCCTGAAGGCGAAGATTTCGCCGGAGGAGGCGCTGGAAATGGTGTCCGACAAGAACACGAGCTTTTCCGCGACGCCGACCGGCATGATGCAATTCGCGAATTTCATGGCCGACGTCGGCTCGATCAAGAACCGGCCGGCCAAGTGGTCGGACATGTTCATGGCCACGCTTGGCGGTAGGTCGGGGAATTGACGCCTCTCTGCCGTCCCCGCGAAAGCGGGGACCCAGGCGACAGCGCGGAATTGCGAGGCTGGATCCCCGCTTTCGCGGGGATGGCAGTCTGATTACCCGATGCGGCGCACCCAGCCGTGCGGATCGGGCGCGTCGCCGCGCTGGATGCCGACGAGCTTCGCCTTCAGGGCGGCCGTCACCGCCCCGACCGAGCCGTCGCCCATGACGATGTCGCCGGCCGCGCTCTTCACCTTGCCGATGGCGGCGACGACCGCCGCCGTGCCGCAGGCGAAGGCTTCGCGCAGCTTGCCGCTGGCCGCGTCCGCGCGCCACTGGTCCATGGAATAGCGTTCCTCACGCACGACGCGACCTTCGGCGCGCGCCAGCGTGAGGATGGCGTCGCGCGTGATGCCCGGCAGGATCGTGCCGGTCAGCGGCGGCGTGACAAGCGAGCCGTCGTCGAAGACGAAGAACACGTTCATGCCGCCGAGCTCTTCCACCCATTTGTGCTGGGCGGCGTCGAGGAAGACCACCTGGTCGCAGCCGTTCTCGATGGCCTCGGCCTGCGCCAGCAGCGAGGCGGCGTAATTGCCGCCGCACTTGGCCGCGCCCGTGCCGCCTTCGGCAGCGCGGGTGTAGCGGTCGGTCAGCCACACGGTCACCGGCTTTTCGCCGCCCTTGAAGTAGGAGCCGACGGAGCTGGCGATCAGCACGAACAGATATTCGTGCGAAGGCCGCACGCCGAGAAAGGCCTCGGTCGCGAACTGGAAGGGGCGCAGATAGAGGCTGCCGTCGCCCTTCGGCACCCAGGCCCGGTCGATCTTCACCAATTCCTCGACCGCCTGCATGAAGACGGCTTCGGGAATGGTCGGCATGGCCATGCGTTCCGCCGAGGCGTTGAAGCGCCGGGCGTTTTGCTCGGCGCGGAACAGGGCGAGCGAGCCGTCGGAGAGGTTATAGGCCTTCAGGCCCTCGAAAATTTCCTGCCCGTAATGCAGCACGGCGGCGGCCGGATCGAGCGCGATCGGCTCGCGCGCGCGGATCTGCGCGTCGTGCCAGCCGCGGTCCGCCGTCCAGCGGATCGTCGCCATGTGGTCGGTGAAGACGCGCCCGAAGCCCGGGTCCTTCAGCGCCTCGGTCCGCGCATCCGCGCTGACGGGACGGGTCGTCGGATTGTGCGAAAAGACGATCTTCTGATGGGCGTTCATCCGGGCGGTCCATTCTCGTCTGAGCTCCGGGCGTCGTCAGACGCGCGGCCTCGATTTTGGATAAACCCTCTCGGGATTATGTCAAGCACGCTGACCTATCAGCCGTGCCCGCGCAGGAAGTTGATGACCCCGGAAAAGTCGTCGCCCGCATGGCCGGCGGCGTTGAACAAGGCATAGATTTGCGCCGCCGCGGCGCCCATCGGGGTGGCCGCTCCGGCCGACGCCGCGGCTTCCTGCGACAGTTTCAGGTCCTTCAGCATGAGCGCCGCCGCAAAGCCCGGCTTGTAGCCGTTGTTGGCGGGCGAGGTGGGCACCGGGCCGGGGGCGGGACAATAGGTGGTCAGCGACCAGCTCTGCCCCGAGGAAGTGGAGGCGACGTCGAACAGGGCCTGGTGGGTGAGGCCGAGCTTTTCGCCCAGCACGAAGGCTTCCGCGGTGGCGATCATCGTCGCGCCGAGGATCATGTTGTTGCAGATTTTCGCCGCCTGGCCGGCGCCCGGGCCGCCGCAATGGACGATCTTCTTGCCCATCTTTTCGAGCAGCGGCCTGGCGGCGGCGAACGCGCCCTCCGCGCCGCCGCACATGAAGGTCAGCGTCGCGCCCTTGGCGCCGCCGGTGCCGCCCGAGACCGGCGCGTCGACGCTGGCCAGCCCCGCCTTTTCGGCGAGCGCATGGGCGGCGCGGGCGCTGTCGACGTCGATGGTGGAAGAATCGATGAACAGCGCGCCCTTCTTGGCGAGCGGCGCGACTTCCGACCACACCGCGATCACATGCTTGCCGGCCGGCAGCATGGTGACGACGACGTCGGCGTCCTTCACCGCATCGGCCGCGGAGGCGGCGACATTGATGCCGCCTTTCGCGGCTTCGTCGCGCAGGAAGGGCACGAGATCGAAGCCGCGCACGGCGTAGCCGGCGTTGGCCAGATTCACGGCCATTGGCCCGCCCATGTTGCCAAGTCCGATGAAGGCGACGGTGGTCATGTCTCGCTCCCTTGCGTGCGTCGTTTCCCATCCGGTTAGCACAGAGAGGCGCGCCAATCACGCAATTGTCAGGCGTTGCAATGTCGCGGGCCGCGCGCGCCGCGGTCTATGGTGGCGTCATGATCGAACCTGCGCCGAAAACCGCGCCCGCGCCTCGGGGATCGACCTGGCGGCGCTATGCGCCGGCTGCCGCGATCGCCGTCGCCCTCGCGTTCTTCTTCGGCCTGCGGCTCGACCGCTACGTCTCCTTCGAGCTTTTCGTCGACAGTCGCGCGCCGCTTCTCGCCTTGATCGGCCAGCATTTCGTCGCCGCGCTCTGCGCCTTCGCCGCGCTCTATGCGGCGCTCGTCGCAATTTCGGCGCCCGGCGCCACGTTGATGACGCTGGCGGGCGGCGCGCTGTTTGGCCTGAAATACGGCCTGGCCGCATCAGTCGTCGGCGCGACCTTGGGCGCCTGCGCCCTGTTTCTGGCCGCCCGTTCCGCCCTGGGCGAGGCGCTGGCGGCGCGGGCCGGTCCGAAGGTCCTGCGCCTGCGCGACAGGTTCAGCGATCATGCTGTCGGCTACATGCTGTTCCTGCGCATGTCGCCGCTTTTCCCCTTCTGGTTCGTCAATCTGGCGGCGGCGCTGGCCGAGGTGCCGCTGCGAACGTTCTTCTGGACCACCGCGCTCGGCGTCCTTCCGGCAGGCTTCGTGTTTACGGCGGCCGGCGCCAGCATGGACGAGATCGTCGCCGGCGCGCTCGCCCGTCGCGACGCCTGCCGCGCCACGGGCGCCGCCGTCTGCAATCTCGACCTCCCCTTGTCGGTTATCGTCACCCCGAGGATATTTGGCCTTCTGGTCGGCCTTTCGCTGTTTGCGCTTGCGCCGATCGCTGCGCGGCGCATCTGGGTTGCGCACAGGCGGCTGGCGGCCAAATGAACGGGCGGGGGGCATGAGCGAGATTCTGACGCCCGACATCTGCGTGATCGGCGCGGGCGCTGGCGGGCTGTCGGTCGCGGCCGGCGCGGCGCGGCTCGGCGTGTCGGTCGTGCTGATCGAGAAGGGGGAGATGGGCGGAGATTGCCTCAACGCCGGTTGCGTCCCCTCCAAGACGCTGATCGCATCGGCCCACATCGCGCAGGCCATGCGCGATGCGGCGCGCTTCGGGGTCCATGCGGTCGAACCCCGCGTCGAATGGCTGGCCGTGCGCAAGCGGATCAAGCAGACGATCGCCGCCATCGCGCCCAACGATTCGCAGGCGCGCTACGAAGCCATGGGCGTGCGCGTCATCCGCGCGACGGCGCGCTTCGCCGACCGGAAGACGGTCGAGGCGGGCGATTTTTCCATTCGCGCGCGCCGTTTCGTGCTGGCGACAGGCTCCTCGTCGTTCGTGCCGCCGATTCATGGGCTCGAATTCGTGCGCTACCTCACCAACGAGACGATCTTCGACATCGACACGCTGCCGCGCCGGCTTGTCGTCGTCGGCGGCGGCGCGCAGGGAATCGAGCTCGCGCAGGCCTTCCGCCGCCTCGGATCGGAGGCGATCGTGATCGAGGCGGAACAGGCGCTTTCGCGCGAGGACCCGGAACTCGCCGCTGTCGCGCTCAACCGCCTCCGCCGGGAAGGCGTCGATATCCGCGAGGGCAAGAGGATCGCGCGCATCGAGCCGCGGCCGGAGGGCGTGCGTGTCGTGCTCGCCGGCCACGAAGTCGAGGAAACGATCGACGGCACGCATCTGCTGGTTGCGGCCGGGCGCAAGGCGAATGTCGACAATCTCGGCCTCGAGGCGGCCGGCGTGAAATTCGACCGCGCCGGCGTGACGACCGGCGGCAACCTGCGAACGAGCAACCGTCGCGTCTATGCCGTGGGCGACCTGGCAGGCGGCGCGCGCCTGACGGCCGCCGCCAATTATCAGGCCGGACTCGTGCTGCGGCAGGCGCTGTTTCGCCTGCCGGCGCGCGCGCGCCACGAAAACGTTCCGCGCGTGACCTATACAGATCCGGAAATCGCCTGGGTCGGCCTTTCCGAGACGGAAGCGCGCGAGCGACACCGCAGGATTCGCGTTCTGCGCTGGAGTCTTGCCGAGAACGACCGCGCCCGTGCGGAAGGCGCGATGGAGGGCCATATCAAGGTCGTCACGGCGCGCGACGGACGCGTGCTCGGCTGTGGGATCGCGGGGCGCTCGGCCGGCGAGTTGATTGCGCCCTGGTCGCTCGCCCTGTCGAAAGGCTTGATGGCGCAGGACATGGCCAATGCGATCTTCGCCTATCCGACCGTGTCGGAAGTCTCGCGGCGCGCCGCTTTCGGCGTCTATGCGGACAAGATCGACCGGCCGTGGATGACGAGCGTTCTGCGCTTGCTGCGCAGATTCGGGTGACGCATGGACGAGGCGGCGAACGCGCAGGGAAGGGCGGCGAGCGCAGCGGTCGGGCTGCCGCGCTTCGGCCTTGCCGGCCGCGTCCTCCTGCTCATTGTCGCCTTCGTCTTGCTCGCGGAAGTCGCGATCTACGTTCCCTCGATCGCCAACTTCCGCAACAACTGGCTGCGCACGCGTCTCTCCGCCGCCTATACGGCGGCTCTCGTTCTCGACGCCGCGCCGGAAGGCATGGTTCCCCAGAGCCTCAAGGTCGCCATTCTCGATAGCGTCGGCGCGCGCATGATCGTGCTGAAGCGTCCCGACAGTCGCCGGATGCTCGCCGTGACCGACATGCCGCCGGAGGTCGACGAGGTCGCAGACCTGCGCGATCAATCTGCATGGCAGGCGATTTCCGCGGCTTTCGGCACGCTGACGGCGCGCCCCGGCCGCGTGCTCGACGTGCGCGGCCAGGCGCCGATGGGCGCCGAATATGTCGAGGTCGCCCTTGACGAGAAGCCGTTGAAGGCGGCCATGGGCGCCTATTCGCTCAACATCCTTCTCCTGTCGCTGGCGATTTCGTTGATCGTCGCGCTGCTCGCTGTCGCTGCGCTGTCGATTATGGTGCTGGCCCCGGTGCGGCGTTTGACCGGCAATGTCGTCGCTTTCGCCGCCGCGCCGGAAGACGACGCCCGCATCATCGCGCCGTCTGGCGCGCGGCATGAGATTGGCGCGGCCGAAGAGGCGCTGGCCGACATGGAACGCGCGCTCGCGCGGGAGCTTTCCGAAAAGAAGCGGCTTGCGGCGCTTGGCCTGGCCGTCGCCAAGATCAATCACGACCTGCGCAACATGCTGACGTCGGCGCAGCTGATCTCCGATCGCATGGCCTCGGCCTCGGATCCGCTGGTCGTGCGCCTGGCGCCGAAACTGGTCGCCACGCTCGACCGCGCGATCCGCTTTTGTCAGGCGACGCTGACCTATGGGCGCTCCGCCGACGAAAAGCCCCGCCCGGCGCCGACGCCGCTCAGGCTGATTGCGGCCGAAGCGGCGGAAACGGCCATGCTGTCGGCGCGCTCGACCATCGACTTCCGCAACGATGCGCCGCAGGACTTCATCATCCATGTCGATCGCGAGCAGTTCTTCCGCGCGCTGCTCAACCTGTTCCGCAACGCCGTCGAGGCCCTGGACAGCGCGGGCTCCACGGTCGGTCCGCCGGCGATCCGGCTCCATGCGGAACGCGGCGAGGGCGCGGTCTCGATCGTGGTCGCCGACAATGGGCCGGGCTTGCCGCCTGCCGCCCGCGACAACCTGTTTTCGGCCTTCCGTGGCGCGGCGCGGCCGGGCGGCACCGGCCTGGGGCTCGCCATCGCCGCCGATCTCGTGCGCGCGCATGGCGGGACGATCAGACTGAAGGAGGTCGACGACCCGGTCTGGCCCGGGGCGGCCTTCGAAATCCTGCTTCGAACCCTCGCCAATCCGGCGCAGACCGGCGGCGATAGCGGGGAACAACCCGCCGCGCGCGCGAAATCCTGAACTTGCAAAGGCGACTTGCCTTTGCCGGCGCGACCGGTTAGACGGACGCTGCCTCGGCGCTCGTTCGCCGGAGCTGGATTCGGCGACACGCCGGTCCTGCGCGCCCGTAGCTCAGCTGGATAGAGCACCAGACTACGAATCTGGGGGTCAGAGGTTCGAATCCTTTCGGGCGCGCCATTAAAATCAAATACTTAGATGCTGCGCGACCGCTGCTCTAAAGGGGGCCTTGTTCCGCGGTAAGCGCACGGTAAGCAAAATCCTCGCAACCGCTCGTGCGATCGACCCGCATCCGAGTTACCGGACGATTGGGTCGAGTACCGAACCACTCGATATACCGTGCAGGCGCGCGTGAAGCGCGGTGGCCTCAAACTCGGTCAGGCTGGCGATACAATCAGCCGCGAAGCGAGGCCGGCTATCTAGCGACATCTGCCAAAGGTAAAGGAGTCTTCGCGGCAAATAGTTCGGAGCCGCGCCTTTCGAGTCCTCGCAAAGGTCGTGAAACAGCGCTGTTAGCAGCCGCGCTTGCCCCTTTTGTTGTGCGGCGAGCGACGGATTGCCAATGATGTAGTCGCGCGTAAGCTGCTTGAGGATTCGCACTTCGTCCGCTTCGTCACACCCGATATCGACTGATTTCCCATCAACACCGGGTTCTTTCAGCTTCGCTGCTCGAAGATATCGGCCGATCAATTGCGAAGTCATCAAGCGCAATTGTTGCCGCTGACTGCGTGACCCATCGTACGGCTCGTTGATTAACTGTCCGAACGAGCCCCGCAAAAACTCGCTCAGGTTTCGAAGCGCTTCGCGTAGACGCCCCGATGCGTCTTCCGGCCTACCGAACCAGTTCTTCTCAGCGCGAGCAATGACTTGCTCAGTTTGGTCACCTTCCAAAATTCGGTGCCAAGGCAGAACGCCGCAGCGATGGAAATCCTCAAGATCATGGACAGAATATGCAATATCATCTGCCCAATCCATCAGGTCGGCTTCTGTGGATTTCCCTTCGTGGTGGAAGAACTTGCGGGCAAAATTAAAATCATCCGCTTCTGATTTGTAGGCGTTCCACTTGCTCTCTTTCGAGGCGACATTCACGTCTCTCTGCCACGGGTATTTCAGGCACGCGCACATCGTCGCGCGAGTGAGGTCGAGCCCGTCGCATTCCTCGAAGCGCACGGCAAGCTTCGTGACAATTCTGAAGGATTGAGCGTTGCCTTCATATCCGTCAGCGTTTCCATTCGCGACAACCAGTTTGTGCAACTCGTGCTCGCCAATATGGCCGAACGGCGGATGTCCCAAATCATGAGCCAAGCATGCGGCTTCGACCACCTCGGCGTGCAGCCCCAGATGTTCACTCAGTTCGGGTTGATTTGCGAGACAGTTTTGCGCGAGACGGCGACCGACTTGCGCGACCTTCAATGAGTGTTGCTGCCGTGTATGGAAAACGTCCGCTTCTCCCGCACGGACAATTTGCGTCACGCCAGAAAGGCGACGAAACGCGGACGAATAAAGAATGCGATCTCGGTCTCGCTCGAACGGATGTCGCTGGTCGGATCGGGCCGCGCTGTGCCGTCGCGCTTGCCTATCTTTCAACGACCAAATTGGCGGCGATCGATCAGCGTCTTTCGTCAAGCGTCACGCAGCCACCCGAG
>WBZM01000644.1_pt2 | contig 14893 bp, 18 predicted proteins | sample 5204271 | NCBI WGS metagenome assembly WBZM01 (sample SAMN12344346, study PRJNA552823) | activated sludge metagenome | biome: Activated sludge suspended growth; feature: Nitrification reactor; material: Wastewater; isolation source: activated sludge from nitrification reactor of wastewater...
CGACCCAGGTCTCGATATCACCGGAAAAGACCGACGTCTTCATCACGATCAACGTGAGTGAAGGGGAGAGGTATCAGGTTTCCTCGGTCAAGCTGGCCGGCGATTTCTCGATCAGCGAAGAGGAACTCGACAAACTGGTCCTCGTCAAGGCAGGCGACGCCTTTTCCCGCGGGCGGCTCAACGATACGACCAAGGCGATCGGCGAACGGCTCGGGAAGGAGGGCTACGCATTCGCCAACGTCAACGCGGCTCCCGAGATCGACAAGGAAAAGCGCCAGGTCGCATTCACCATTTTCATCGATCCGGGCAAGCGGGTCTACGTCAGGCGGATCAACGTGACCGGCAATACCCGGACGCGGGATGAAGTCATCCGCCGCGAACTGCGCCAGATGGAAGGCGGGTGGTACGACTCCGAGCGGGTTGCCCTCTCGAAGACCCGTCTGGACCGGCTTGGCTATTTCGAATCGACGACAACCGAGACGCCGGCGGTGCCGGGTACGGCGGACCAGGTGGACGTCAATGTCAATGTCGTCGAGAAGCCGACCGGCAACCTGATGGCAGGTGCCGGCTATTCCAGCACCGAAAAGCTGGTGCTGTCCGCCTCGATATCCCAGAACAACTTCCTGGGCAGCGGCAACAATGTCGCGCTTGCCGTCAATACCGGCAAGATCAATACCGTCTATTCGTTTTCCTATACCAACCCGTATTTTACGGTGGACGGGATAAGCCAAGGCTTCGACCTTTATTACCGCAAGGTGGATACGACTTCGACTTCGGTCACCCCGTACAAGTCCACATCGTATGGCGGGGCGGTGCGGTTCGGCTTTCCGATCGGCGAAAAGCAGGCTCTGAGTTTCGGATTCGGCGTCGACAATACGGAAATCACCGCCTTCTCCACCAGTTCTCCCCAAATCATTCAATTCGTCGAGCAATCGGGCGGCACCCTGGACCACCCGACGGCGAGCAACTGGACCATTCCGGTCACGGCGGCCTGGGTGAGCGACGGCAAGGATAGCTTCCTGTTCCCGACGACCGGCTGGTATCAGAAGGCCGCCCTGGAAGTTGCGGTTCCCGGCGGCGACCTGACCTTCTACCGGGCTTCGTATCAGTTGCAGCGCTACTTCGCCTTGTCGAAGTCGTTCACGCTGATGCTGAATGGCGAGGTCGGTTATGCCGACAGCTACGGCAGTACCGAAAACCTGCCGTTCTACAAGAATTTCTATGCCGGCGGCGTCAATTCGGTTCGCGGTTTCAAGGCAGGAAGTCTCGGGCCGCAAACATGGAATCCCCTAGTGAGTACCCAAACCTATGCAATCGGCGGCAACGAGCGCTTTGTCGGCCAGGCCGAACTGTTGTGGGGCGTTCCAGGCCTGGAGAAGAGCGTCAGGCTGGGATTGTTTTTTGACGTCGGCCAGGTGTACGCCAGCGGATCCGAGAAGGGATATCCATTCCCCGGCCTGGACCTCGGCTTGCGCTATTCCACCGGCCTGTCCTTCGCCTGGATTTCGCCGATGGGACCGCTGAAGTTCAGTTATGGCGTTCCGTTCAACGAAGGCCCCTACGACAAGATCGAGCGCTTCCAGTTCCAGCTGGGTACAAATTTCTGATTCAGGAGTGTCATGTTGAAAGCCAAGTCACTAGTAGTCGCATCTTTTCTCTCCGCCGTGTTTTTTGCCGGCGAGGCCGTGGCCGAACTTAAGGTCGGCTACGTCAATACCCAGCGCATCTTCCGTGATGCCCCGGCAGCGCAGAAGGCGGGCAAGAAGCTCGAAGGCGAGTTCGGCAAGCGCGATCAGGATCTGCAGCGGATGGCCAAGCAGCTCAAGGACCTCCAGGAAGGCCTCGAGAAAAACGCCGTCACGATGAGCGAATCGGAACGCCGGGCGAAGGAGAAGGAGTTCGCCGACCTTTCCCGCGAGTTCCAGCGCCGCCAGCGCGAGTTCCGCGAAGACCTGAACCTGCGCCAGAACGAGGAGAACGCGGCCGTGATCGAAAAGGCCAACAAGGCGATCAAGCAGATCGCCGACGCGGAAAAATTCGATCTGATTCTTCAGGACGTGGTCTGGGTCAGTCCGCGCCTGGACATCACCGACCGGGTGATCAAGGCGCTGGCCGAAGGCAAGTAATGACCCGGCAGGGCGGGGTGATTCTGACGCTTTCCGACATCGCCGCCCAACTGGGCGGCGATGTGCTTGGGGACGGACAAACCGAAATCCTGCGTGTCGCCACCCTGGCGTCTGCGGGTGCCGGGGATATCGCCTTCCTGTCCAACCGGAAATACCGGAACCAGTTGCAGATGACCAGGGCGGCGGCGGTCATCGTCGCTCCCCCCTTTGCCGATGACTTTGCCGGGCCGCGCATCGTCACCGGCGATCCCTACACCTACTACGCGCGGGTTGCCAGCCTGCTCAACCCGGACCGGGCAGGGTTCGGCGGTGTCCATCCTTCGGTGGCGAGCGGGTCACCGCTGCCGGCAAGCGCGGCGGTCGGTCCGCACGTGAGCATCGGCCGCGACGTCGCGCTGGGCGAGAATGTGGTGATTCATGCCGGCTGCGTGATCGGCGACGACGTCACCATTGGCGATGGCAGTCTCATTTATGCAAATGTCACCATCTACCACGGCTGTCGCGTCGGCAAGCGTGCGATCCTGCATTCCGGCGCGGTGATCGGCGGCGACGGCTTCGGGTTTGCGCCGGAGGGTCGGCAGTGGCTCAAGATCCCGCAACTCGGCGGGGTCCGCATCGGCGATGACGTCGAAATTGGCGCCAATACGACGGTCGACCGCGGGGCTCTCGACGATACGGTAATCGGTGACGGCTGCAAGATCGACAACCTGGTCCAGGTTGCGCATAACTGCAACATCGGGCCGTACAGCGTGCTTGCCGGCTGCACCGGGATCGCCGGCAGCGTCACCTTGGGCGAGCACTGCATTGTCGGCGGGGCCGGAATGATATCGGGGCACGTCACACTGGCGCCCGGAACGACGATTTCCGGCGGCTCGCTGGTCATGAAAAGCATCGCCCAGCCCGGGCTGTACACCAGCGTTTTCCCGCTCGACACCCACGACGAATGGGTGCGCAATGCGGCGCATATCCGGCGCCTGTCCCACCTCGCGGAGCGTGTCGCGAATATTGAGAAATTACTTAAACAAGCTGAACGAAGGGATTGATCAAATGGATATCATGGAAGTTCTTGAACACCTGCCGCAGCGCTATCCTTTCCTGCTTGTCGACCGCGTCGTCGCCATCGAACCGGGCAAGTGGATCCACGCCTACAAGAACGTCAGCATCAACGAGCCGCACTTTGTCGGCCATTTCCCGGGGTATCCGGTCATGCCGGGGGTGCTGATCATGGAAGCGCTCGCCCAGGCCGCGGGCATCCTGGCGTTCAGGACCGCCGGCATCGACGAGGCGCGCTTCAAGAAGCCGGTGATGCCCGGAGACCAGCTGCACCTGCACGTGGAGATCGAGCGGCACATGCGCGGGGTCTGGAAATTCAAGGCAGAGGCCCGCGTCGATGACCAACTGGTGGCCGAAGCGCGGCTGATGTCGGCCAAGCGGGACATCTGAAATGATCCATCCCGAAGCCATTGTCGATTCCGGCGCCAGGATAGGCGCCAACGTCGACATCGGCCCTTATTCGATCATCGGTCCGGATGTCGAAATCGGTGACGACACCGAGATCGGTCCGCATGTCGTGATCAAGGGGCATACCCGGATCGGCCGCGAGAACCGCATATTCCAGTTCTGTTCGCTGGGTGAGATGCCGCAGGACAAGAAATACGCCGGCGAGCCGACGCGCCTGGAAGTCGGCGATCGCAACACGATCCGCGAGTTCTGCACCTTCAATCTGGGCACCGTTCAGGGCGGCGGCGTGACCAGCCTCGGCGACGACAACTGGATCATGGCCTATGTACACATCGCGCATGACTGCCACGTCGGCAACAAGACCATTTTTGCCAACGGTGCTTCGCTGGCCGGGCATGTCACGGTCGACGACCTCGTCATTTTCGGCGGATTTACGGGCGTGCACCAGTTCTGCCGCATCGGCGCGCACGTAATTACCGCCGCCTCGTCGCTCGTCCTCCAGGACGTGCCGCCCTACCTCATGGTTGCCGGAAACACCGCGCAGCCCTATGGCATCCACGTCGAGGGACTCAGGCGTCGCGGCTTCACCAGCGAGGCCATCACCGAGCTCAAGCGCGCTTATCGGACCCTTTACAAATCCGGACTGTTGCTCGAGGAGGCCAAGGGCAAGCTGGCCGACCAGGCGAAAACGCAGCCGGATGTTCAGCTCATGGTCGATTTCCTCGAAACGTCGAAGCGCGGCATCATTCGCTGATGGGCAAGGCGTTACGGGTCGCCCTGGTGGCCGGCGAGGCCTCCGGCGACCTCCTCGGCGCACACCTCATTGCGGCGCTCAGGAGCCGGCTGCCTGACGCCGTCTTCTTCGGCGTCGGCGGTCCGGCCATGGAGGGGCAGGGTTTCGATGCCTGGTGGCCGATGGACAAGCTCTCGGTCATGGGCTACGTCGATGCGTTGAAGCACGCCCGCGAGATCACCGGCATCCGTCGCCAGTTGAAGAGGCGCCTCCTCGACCTGAGGCCCGATGTCTTCATCGGCATCGACGCTCCCGACTTCAACCTCGGCCTCGAGACCGGCCTCAAGAAGGCCGGCATTCCGACGATCCACTACGTCAGCCCGTCGATCTGGGCCTGGCGCGGCGGCCGCATCAGGAAGATCGGCCGTGCCGTCTCGCGCGTCCTGGCGCTGTTCCCGATGGAGCCGCCGCTCTATGAAAAAGCCGGCATCCCGGTGACCTACGTCGGCCATCCCTTCGCCGACCAGATCCCGCTCGAGACGGACCGCCACGCCGTGCGCGAGAGGCTCGCGCTGCCACACGATCTGCCGGTGATCGCCCTTCTGCCGGGCAGCCGGCGCGGCGAACTGGAAAAGATGGCGGCCACTTTTGTCCGCACCGCCAGGCTGATCCGCGAGAAATACCTGCCCAACGCCCAGTTCGTCGTCCCGCTGACCACGCGCGAAACGCGCCTCCAGTTCGAAACGGCCATCTTCGAGGAACAGGCCGGCGACGTTCCGTTCCGGCTGCTCTTCGGGCATGCGCGGGAAGCGCTCGGCGCCGCCGACATCTCGTTGGTCGCCAGCGGCACCGCGACCCTTGAGGCAGCGCTGATCAAGCGGCCGATGGTCATCACCTACAAGATGGCCGCGTTCAACTACTGGCTGGGCAAGCGCCTCGTCTACCTCCCCTACGTCGGCCTGCCCAACGTGCTGGCCGGCCGCTTCGTGGTGCCCGAGATCCTGCAGGACCAGGCGACACCGGATAACCTCGCCGAGGCCCTGTTCAAGCTCTACGTAGACAAGGAGAACGCCGCGGCGGTGGCCGAGACGTTCACCGAGATCCACCTGCAGCTGCGCCAAAACAACGCCGAAAAGGCTGCCGATGCGGTCCTCGCATGCCTGAACTGATCCTCCTCCCCGGCCTCGTCTGCGGCGTCGATGAAGCCGGGCGTGGTCCGCTGGCGGGTCCGGTGGTGGCGGCGGCGGTGATCCTCGACCCGGCCTGCCCGGTCGCCGGGCTCGACGACTCCAAAAAGCTTTCCGAAAAGCGCCGTAACGAACTGGCCGCCGCCATCCGCGCGCAGGCCCTTGCGTGGGCCGTGGCCGAGGCCAGCGTCGAAGAGATCGACCACCTCAACATCCTGCACGCGACCCTGCTCGCCATGCAGCGTGCCGTCGCCGGCCTCGCCGTGCGTCCGGAGCGCGCGCTGGTCGACGGCAACCGCTGCCCGCGCCTCGACATTCCGGTCGAGGCGGTCGTCAAGGGCGACGGCAAAGTCGCCGCCATCGCCGCCGCCTCGATCCTCGCCAAGACCGCCCGCGACGCCGGCATGCGCGCCCTCGACGCCGAGTATCCGCAGTACGGCTTCGCCCGCCACATGGGCTACCCGACCGCCGCCCACTGCCGTGCCCTCCAGGACTACGGCCCCACCCAGGCGCACCGGAAGAGCTTCGGGCCGGTCGCCCAGCTGACTCTGCTGTGAAGCACATCGCGTCGCGCGACAACCCGTCCTACAAGCAGCTCCGGAAGCTGGCCGCTTCCGGCCGCGAGCGGCGCCAGGCCGGCCGCACGCTGCTCGACGGCGTGCATCTGGTCGAGGCCTGCGAGCAGTCCTGCGGGCCGGTGGAGACGCTGGTCGTGGCGGCTTCCGCACAGACGCGCGACGAGGTCGCCCGCTTCGTCGCCGGGCGCGAGATCACGGTCATCGCCGATGCGCTGATGCGCGACCTAGGCCTCGTCGACTCGCCGAGCGGGCTTGTCGCCATCGCGGCGGTTCCGACGCCGGTTGCGGTCGACCTGCAAAAAGACGCGATCTTGCTCGATGGCGTGCAGGACCCGGGCAACGTCGGCACCCTGCTGCGCACCGCCGCCGCCGCCGGCATCGGCCAGGCGCTGCTCGGCCCCGGCTGCGCTGCGGCGTGGTCGCCCAAGGTCCTACGCGCCGGACAGGGCGCCCATTTCGCCATGAATGTCATCGAGGATGCTGACCTGGCCGGCTTCATGGCCGGTTACCGGGGAACGACCGCGGCCACCACCCTCGGCGCCCACGCCATCTCGCTGTACGGGGCAGAACTCGCCGGCCCGCTCGCGTGGATTTTTGGTTCCGAAGGGCAGGGCGTGCGCCCGGACCTGCTCACCGCCGCACGCCTGCGCGTGCACATCCCGATGCCCGGTGCGGTCGAGTCGCTCAACGTCGCCGCGGCTGCGGCGGTCTGCCTGTTCGAGATGGTCCGTAGGCGTTCGCCGTAACGACGGTTGTGTGGTCATCCTCCTCGCCCTGAAGGATGGCGATTCCTGCCGACCTGGACGGGTCACGAAGACACCGGGAACGGCCTTATCACGGCGCTGCGGACAGTTCGCGCGCCATGCGCTCGATGTCGGGATTGCCCGGCCCGAGTTCGCGCAGCAGGGCAGCGTGCCGGCGCGCCGCTGCCGTATTGCCGGCAGCCAGCTGGTAGCTGACCAGGGCCATGAGCAGGTCGCGGTCGTAGGGGCTGTGCTTCAGGGCGGCATTGAGCACGCGTAGCGCCGCGGCGCGCTTGCCCACGTCGTTGAGCGCCACACCGTACACGTAGGCGAAGCGGGCCTCGGCCGGCGCCAGGCTGGCCGCGCGACCGAGTTCGGCGAGCGCCTCGGGCCGGCGCTGCTGGCGCACCAGCGAAAGTCCCAGCGCATGATGCAGGGGTGCCGACTTGGGCGCACGCGCGAGTGCCGCGCGCAACGTCTGCTCGGCCTCGCTGTCGCGTGCCTGCGCCCGGAAGAGGTCCGCCAGGTTGATGGACGCCTCGATGTAGGTCGGATCGATCTCGATCGCCCGCCGGTAGGCGGCTTCGGCGCCACCAGGGTCTCCGCGCAGGGCCAGCAGCGTGCCCAGCGCGGTGTTCGCCTCCGGACGGTCGGCATTGAAGCGCTGTCCGGCGACCCACTCGCCGAGCGCGTTATCGAAGCGGACCCGCTCGTGCGGCGCGAGACCGGCCTCGGCATCACCGGCGAGGCTGCGCGCCGCCTCCATGCGCACTTCACGGACCGAATCGTCGAGCAGGCGCGGCAGCAGCCGGGTGCGCGTGCGGGCGTCGGCGTCGGCCAGCGCCTGTGCCGATGCAGCGCGCACCAGCGGGTCGCGGTCATCGAGCCCCTTGCTTACCACGGGCAAGGTCTGCGGACTCAGGAATCCGCCCAGGCGATGCAGCGCACTGGCCCGAACGATGCCCGGCTGTCCGGATTCATCGGCGATCGCCCCAAGCGCCGCCTGGGCACCCGGCGCGCCGCGGTCGCCGTCGTGGAAGGCTTCGGCGAAGGTCTGGAAGCCGGGACGGCGCTGCGGGAACCATCGCGCCACCGCCGCCGCCGCCCAGGCGGCGCTCTCCTTTGTGTGGCAGTTGCTGCAGGCGTTGGGCACGCCCAGCGTCACGCTGCGATCCGGGCGGGGAATACGGAAACTGTGGTCATGGCGCGGGTCGACCACCATGTACGTGGTGGTCGGCATATGGCACGACGCGCACGCAGCGCCCGGCGAGCCGGGCGCATGATGCGTATGGGCAGGCACGTCGAAGCGGGCGGGTGCGTGGCACTGGGCGCAGACGGCGTTGCCGGGAGCCCGCAGCTTGCCGCCGTGCGGCTCGTGGCAGTCCGAACAGGTGACCCCCTGCGCGTGCATCCTGCTCTGCAGGAAGGAGGCGTAATTGAACACCTCGTCGCGCATCTGCCCGTCGACGTGGTAGAGGCCGGGCGTCAGCAGCGAAGTCCGGAAGGCATCGCCAAAGGGCTGGCCGGGTTGCCAGTCGTCGGAGAACTGACCGCGGCGCGCGTGGCAGCGGGCGCAGGTTTCGAGTTCGAGATTGGTGTCACGCGGAACCGAGCGCCGTGCGTTCCCGGTCGGCTCGTCGAGTACCCAATGCACGTCCCGCCGCTCGCCGAGGGAAACGACCAGGCCCTTGCCGGCCAGCGCCTCGCGCGGTCCTTCCTTGCTGGCCCAGTCCACATGCCGCGAGCCCGGCCCGTGGCACGACTCGCAACCGACGCTGCGGTCGGTCGCCGTCGTCTTGAAGGCGCCGGCAGCCGGGTCATAGCCCTTGCGCAGGTTGGTCGAGTGGCAGTCGGCGCACTGGTAGTTCCAGTTCTGGTCGATCCCGGTCCAGTGCAGCGGGTCGCCCGCCCTCGGCTTCTGCTCCGGGTAAAGATGGAACCAGCGTTGCCCTCCCTCCTGCTTGGGACGGCTGTCCCAGGCCACCCCCAGAGCCTGCAGGCGGCCGCCGGGGACCTGGATCAGGTACTGCTGCAGCGGCTCGACCCCGAAGGTGTGGGTGACCTCGAAATCGGCCAGCCTGCCGTCCGGCCCGTCGGTATTGACCATGAACCTGCCGTCGCGGCGGAAGAAGGTCGTCGTTACCCCGGCATGGGTGAAGCGGGCGTCGGCGAAGTTGCCGAGGACCGTCTGTTCCGAGGCGTGTTGCATGGCCCGTGCGTGCTGCGAACCCTGCCAGTCTTTCGCCTCGCCGGCATGGCACCCGGCGCAGGCGGCGGCACCCACGTACTCGGCCTTCGCCCTCGGCATGCCCGATGCCGCCGGTACCGATCCGGTAGCGGCCGGCTTGCCATTGCCGGCCAGGAAGACGTAGGCAAGCAGCGCCGCTACGAGCAGCGCCAGCATGGCGGACCCGAGGACCAGCCGACCGCGCCGCGCCGGTCCGGCCGGGGCCACAACGGGTACCGGGCGGGCAGCGTCAGCGGGGGTTCGGGCCGGCGGGCGTTTCTTGCGGGTCATCGGGCGAGGTCATCTCATCAGTGGCCGGAGTAAACGGTGTTCCAGTCGCGTTCCATGTCCAGAACGGTCCACCCGCGCTGCGGTGCCTCCTTCAGGGCCTCGACCAGCTTGCCGCTGCTCTTGGTCACCGCATCGTAGGCGTATTCGCGCTTTGCATCGGTATGGTGGACGATCAGGCCGAAGCTGGGGCGTGGGTTGTTGACCGTAGTGTACTGCAGCATCGCCAGGTCGCCGTCGCTGTTCCCGAAACAGGCGATCGGCCGGCGCCCGGTGCCCGGTGCGGTCGAGTCGCTCAACGTCGCTGGGGCGCGTTGGTCTGCCTGTTCGAGATGGTCAGGCAGCGCGGCGGCTGAGTTTTCGGCCGCACGGAGGACGCGGGACCGCCTATTTGGGGAACAGGAGGGTCAGAACGAACCGCGCGCCCCAGCCCTCGGGCCCGCTCTCCGGCGATTCGGCCCAGTAGCGGACGCCGGCGCCGACGCTGATCAACTGGCCGCCGGCCTTGGTTACCTTGCTGACGACCGCGTTGATCGGCACCGACCATTGGTTCGCCTTCCAGTCGTAGGTCGATTCGCTGTTCAGCGTGAAGGTCCAGGCGTCCTTCGTCGTGTAGGACAGGAAGGGTTGCAGGAAGGTGGAATTGACGTCGCTGCGGTTGTGGTCACCGGCAAACGACCAGATGTGGTTGGCCAGTGCGCCGTAGGTCCACGGGCCATCCTGCTTGAGGACGACGGCGGTCGGCCCGGCCCCCCATTTTTCGGCACTCAGCAGCGGGTCGCTGCCGGTCGGCAGCAGGAAAACCGGCCCGGCGCCCCAGATCCAGCCCGAGGCGGTCGGGGCCTTCGGTGACAGGAAGAAACTCTGCACCACATCGCCGATGCCCGACTGGTCGCCGGCGCCGGGGAAGATGTCGCGCTGGGCAACGACAGGCAGGATGGTGCGGGAAATGATGTTCCAACCCTCGTTGACCGAGATCGGCACGACCGGCTGGATATTGAGCAGCGGACGATGCCCCTGGCCCTGAGGCCCGATCTTGTGATCGTAGTTGTACTGGAAGGGCACGCTGATCAGCGCGGCGACCGGGTTTGACAACTTTTTGGCAAGGTCCTCTGCACTTTCGGCACGTGCGGGACCGCCGGGGACGAGAATGGCGGCCCAAACGGCGACGAAGGCGAGGTCGGAGACGGTCGCCCGGCGGGCGGGAGCGTCGCTGTCGGCGAATTGGTGGCGCATAGGCGGATTCCTCTCGATTATCTGGCTCAGACCGGGGTTTTCAGCAGCTTGAGCAGCATGTCGCGCAGCGGTACCTGCTGTGCCGCGACGACCAGCATGGGGAGCGCCATCGGCAGGACGATGGCGCCGAGCGTGCTCTTGCCGGCCGGCAGTGGGCTGATCTTTTCCACCAGTTCGTAGGTGGCGGCGATATCGGCGACCGGGCCGAGTTCGGGCGCATCGAGCAGCGCGTTTTCGGCGACCGGCCGGCCGAGAATCCAGCGCCGGTGCACCAGTCGGCCGTGGCTGGCGACCGGCGTGCTGTAGTCCAGAAGTGGAAAAGTTTTGCTTCAGGCGCCGGCTGCCAGTGCTGACTGCAACGACTGGGCGAGCGCCGGCGGCGCGTTGCCCGACCAGCGCATGAGGCCGGCCTGTCTTGCCGTTTCGGCGTTTAGGCGGCCATCGAGCAGGGCGGCGAGCGCCGCCTCGCTGGTCAGCAATACCGGTTCGTCGCCGGCCGGGGCGGCGTGCGCGGCGATGCGCACCGAGCGGCCGTTTGCCTCGAAGCGAGCCCAGTGGCCGGACTCGACGACGAACAGTGCAAAGTTGCCCTTGAGACGCGCCTTCTCGAGGCGGGCGCGCAGCTGGTCGAGCCTTTCCTCGAGCCGCTCGTGGGCAGCCTCGCCGTCGATTTCAGGCAGTGCGGCCAGTTGACCGTTGTCGACCGCCTGCCGGGTACCGAGGGCAACGCCGAGGCTGCCCGGGTAGCTGGTCGTGAACGGATTGTCGATGGTGCCGTGCAGGCCGCAGGCGCCCGCCGGGGCGATGCCCAGCGCGGCGACGAAGGCGGCGGCAAGCAGTGACTTGCGCATGATGACTCTCCCGTCGCCGGGCCGCTTACGGCGTGACGATGTTGAACCAGAAGTTGAAGTTGTCGAGTGAGGCCATGAAGTCCTCGAACACGGTCGCGTTGCCGGTGATCTTCAGCTTGCCGTCGGCGACCGCCTTCTCGAGCGTGATTTCCTTGAGCTGGATGGCGTTCAGCGTCGCCTTGTCCATGCTCAGCGAGACGTCGGCCTTGGGCGCCTGCTTGGCGTGTGGTTGAGCACCGCGTTCTCGACCGACAAAGTGTAGGCCTGCTTGAGGTCGGGGAAGTCGATGTTGATTGCGTACTTCTTGCCGGCCGCCTTGTCGGTGTTCAGGCGCACGGCGAGGTAGTCGAACAGCATTTCCGGCGACATCGCGCGGATGGTGTCCGGCGTCGCCGTCTGCGTGCCGCCGGCTGACGGCACGCCGTTGCGCAACTCGTAGGCGCCCTGCAGGTAGACCGAGCGCCACGGCCCGGATTCGGCCTGATAGCCGAGCTGCTCCAGCGTATCGGCAAGCAGTTCCTTGGCTTGGGCATTCTTCGGGTTGGCGAAGACGGCATGCTTCGTCACTTCGGCCACCCAGCGGTACTCGCCCTTGTCGTAGGAGGCCCTGGCCTTCTTGAGCAGCGCGGCCTCGCCACCCATGAACTCCACGTACTTCGGGCCGACCATTTCCGGCGGCAGGTTGTTCAGGTTGGCCGGGTTGCCGTTGTACCAGCCCATGTAGCGCTGGTAGACGGCGCGGCTGTTGTGGCGCAGCGTGCCGTAGTAGCCGCGGTTCGGCCAGAAGTTGTTGAGCTCGGCCGGCAGCTTGATCATCTCCGAGATTTCTTCGCCGGTGTAGCCCTGGTTCATCAGGCGGACCGACTGGTCGTGCGTGTACTTGTTGAGATCGCGCTGCTTCTTGAAATAATCGACGACGTTGGCGTTGCAACAGCGCGGCCAGTGGTGCGACTGGAACTTGACCTCGACGTCGCCGCCCCAGGTTTCGATGGTCTCGTTCAGGTAGGACGACCACTTCAGCGCATCGCGCACCTGGGCGCCGCGCAGGGTCAGGATGTTGTGCATGGTGTTGGTCGCATTCTCGGCCATCCACAGCGGCTTGAACTGCGGGAACCAGGTGTTCATCTCGGCCGGCGCCTCGGTGCCGGGGGTCATCTGGAAGACCATCTTGACGCCGTCGATGGTGACTTCCTCGCCGGTCTTCTTGATCTCTCGCGACGGCAGGATCAGGCCGGCGAGGCCGGTCGACGTGGTCATGCCGAGGCCGCCGTTCACACCGCCTTGGGCGTTAAGCGGCAGCAGGGCGCCGTACATGTAGACCGCCCGGCGGGCCATCGCATTGCCGGCGATGACGTTCTCGGAGACGGCATGCTCGGTGAAGTGCTCGGGGGCGAGAATCTGTACCTTGCCGGCGGCCACATCGGCGGCGTCGACGATGCCGCGCACACCGCCGTAGTGGTCCACATGCGAGTGGCTGTAGACGACGGCCACCACCGGCCGCTTGCCAAGCTGCTTGTTGATGAGTTCCAGCCCGGCGCGGGCGGTCTCCGGTGAAATCAGCGGGTCGAAGACGATCCAGCCGGTGTCGCCCTGCACGAAAGTGATGTTGGAAAGATCGTAGCCGCGCACCTGGTAGATGCGGTCGCTGACCTTGAACAGGCCGTTGAGCAGGCTCAACTGGGCGTTGCGCCAGAGGCTGGGGTTGACGGTGTCGGGCGCCGCCTTTTCGAGGGCGATTTACTTCTTGTACTGCTCGAGGTCCCAGACGACGTTGCCCTTGGCGTCCTTGATCGTCACTACGTCCTCCTTGGCAATCAGGCCGCGTTGCGCATCCTCGAAATCCTGCTTGTCGGCGAACGGCAGTTCCTGCAGTACCTGCTGGTTGGCCTGCTTGGTGAACGGGGTCGCCGGCTTGGACGGGGTCGCGGCGAAGACGGCGGTAGTGACGCCAAGAGCGGCGATGGCGGCGGCGATGAGGCGGATTCGGGTCATGTCGGGTCCTTCCTTGTGTGTTCGTTGTGATGAAATTCGGGAGTCCTGCGCAGCCCGAAATACCGGTGCGGTCGGGTCGGCGAAGTGAATCATGTCGACTTGGCATGCGTCCAGTGACAATATTTCATAGGAGTTATAACATTCGTGCATGGACATCGACATCCGCCTGATCCGGCACGTGCTGATGCTCGCCCGCCACCGCAACTTCGCGCGTGCCGCCGAGCAACTGCACCTTTCCCAGCCGGCTCTGTCGCGCAGCATTGCCCGCCTCGAGGAAACGCTGGGCGTCGCGCTGTTCGACCGTACCCGCGACGGGGTCATCCCGACCGACTACGGACGCATCGTCATCGAGCGTGGCTAGGACATCCTGCGTCGCGGGCAGGAACTGCAGCGCGAACTGGGTCTCAGGCAGGGCCTCGAGGTTGGCGAAGTGTCAATCGTCGCCGGGCCATTCCCGCACGCCATTTCGGCCGGTCCGGCGCTTGCCCGACTGTTGAGCTCGCGCGGCGGGCTGCGCGTCCGTCTCGCGCAGCAGAGCCCGCGCGGCGCGGTCGAACAGGTCCTCGACGGCTCGGTCGACCTCGGCATCGCCGACCTGCGTGAATGGGGCGAAGACTCCCGCCTGCAACTTGAGCCGCTGCCGCAGCATGTCGGCTTATGGGTCGCCCGCGCCGACCACACGCTGGCCGGACGGCAGTGCCTGGTCCTGGCTGACATCCTCGCCTACCGGCTGATCTGTTCCCCGCTGCCGCGCCAGCTCGTCGAATTCTTCGGCGATTTTCCGGCGGCCGGCCATGCCGACCTGGACAAAGGGTTGTTCATACCGGCGGTTTCCCTCGATGCGATCAGCTTCGGGCCGCAGATCGCGGCTGTTTCCGATGCGGTCATGCTCACCCCCATCGGGATCGTTGCGCAGGTCTCGAGCGCGGCGAACTGGCCATCCTCGACCTGCACCTGCCCTGGCAGCGGACCGCCTACGGATTCGTGACCCGGCGCGGGCGCACGCCGTCGCCTGCGACGCTCGAGTACATGGCCTGCGTGCGCGCCGTCGAAGCGGAGGCGATGGCCGAAGAGCGCCGCCTCCTCGACCGCTACCTCGGGCGCGGATTCATGGCGGCTGGCCGCTGAGCGGGGTTCCCGCGCCGGCTTTGTTGCCACCCGCTGCGGGGTGACCATCACCATCGCCGCCGCCTGCCCGCGGTGCAGATTCCGATGCCGGGCGCCGCCGATTCGCTCAACATCGCTGCTGCTGCCGTGGTCTGCCTGTTCGAATGCCTGCGGCGCCGCGGAACGGCAGGTGGCAAACGCCGCGCTACAACGGCGAAGTAGAGGCAATAGCCAACCTTCCCCCATGGCACTACTTTAAGCCGATGGAATAGTCCTTGGTGGAAAAAGAAGAAGGCTGAGAGCCCCGCTTGTTAAGATCGTGGTGTCTGAAGTTACGTTCGATAACAGGAGGATCAGCCATGGT
>WBZM01002649.1_pt1 | contig 14881 bp, 13 predicted proteins | sample 5204271 | NCBI WGS metagenome assembly WBZM01 (sample SAMN12344346, study PRJNA552823) | activated sludge metagenome | biome: Activated sludge suspended growth; feature: Nitrification reactor; material: Wastewater; isolation source: activated sludge from nitrification reactor of wastewater...
CGAGCGCCTGTGGTGCCAGCTGTTCAGCGAGCCCGGTGCGGGCAGCGATCTGGGCGGGCTCAGCACGAAAGCCGAGCGCGACGGCGACGACTTCATCGTCAACGGCCAGAAGGTGTGGTGCAGCGGTGGTCGGTACAGCGACTGGGGCATCCTCATGGCGCGCACCAACCCCGAGGCACCCAAGCACGAGGGCATCTCGTTCTTCCTGTGCCCGATGGACCTGCCCGGGATCGAGATCCGCCCGCTGAAGCAGATGACCGGCGAGGCCGAGTTCGACGAGGTCTTCTTCACCGACGTGCACCTGCCGGCGGCCAACCTGCTCGGCCCACTGCACGGCGGCTGGGGCGTCGGCATGGCGGTGCTCACCAGCGAGCGCGGCCACATCGGCACGAGCGTCATCGGCCTCGAGCGGCGGCTCGAGAGCATGGCCAGGCTCGCCGAGGGCCGCGACCTCTCGGCCATCGAACGTCAGCAACTGGCCGCGCTGATCTCGAAGGGCAACAGCTACAAGGCGATGGCGCAGCGCCAGGGTCCGATCGCCAGCACGGCGGCGTCGCTCATGAAGCTGGGCATCACCGAGATGATGTTCGAGACGTCGATGCTCCGCGGCGACCTCGCCGGCATGGACGCCACGCTCGACGGCCCCGACGCGTTCGGGATGCTCGCGGCCCCGGGTGGCCGCATCGCCGGCGGCACCAGCCAGGTGCAGCGCAACATCATCGGCGAGCGCCTGCTCGGGCTGCCGCGCGAACCGAAGGCGTAAGGTGCGTCGCATGATGTCGAACGACGATCGCGAGCTGTCACGCAACGACGAACAGCACCTGTCGGCGAAGTCGGGGTCGAACGGCGTGAGCCCGTCGCTGATCGGCCTGCTGATCGTCGCGGTCCTCGCCGCCGTGTTCTTCTTCCAGAACGGCGACCGCACCGACATCGACCTGTGGGTGTTCGACTGGAACACCACGGTGCGGTGGTCGATCGTCGTGTCGATCTTCCTCGGCGTGGTCCTCGACCGGCTCTTCAGCATGTGGTGGCGCCGCCGGGGCCGCAAGAAGGACCAGTCGAAGTAGCCCACCCCGAGCGACCACGAGCATCTGCATGACGACCCTCCCCTCTCCCCTCGCGGCTCCGGTCGCCTCGACCGACGGTGTGCACCTCGCGGTGCACGACCTCGGTGGTGCCGGGCGGCCGCTGCTCGTCAGCCACGCCACCGGCTTCCACGGCCGCTGCTATCTGCCGATGGCGGGCGCGCTCGCCGGTCGGTTCCACAGCATCGGCTTCGACTACCGCGGTCACGGCGACACGCCCCGGCCGGACGGTCCGGTCGTGTGGGAGCGCTACGGCGACGACGCGGTGGCGATGGGTCGGGCGATGCGCGACGCGTTCGGCGCGCCGGTCCCGGCGTTCGGGCACTCGATGGGGGGAGCCTGCCTGCTGATGGCCGCGCACCGCGAGCCCGGGCTCTTCAGCCGGATCGTCGTGTTCGAGCCGATCGTGTTCCCACCGGCGGGCATCCGACCCCAGGGTGACGAGTCACCGCTCGCCGCCGGCGCGCGTCGCCGCCGCGCCACGTTCCCCGGCTACGACGCGGCGATCGCGAACTTCGCCGCCAAGCCGCCGCTGATGGGCTTCACGCCCGAGGCCCTCGACGCCTACGTGCGGTACGGCTTCGCCGAGGGCGACGACGGCCAGGTCCATCTGAAGTGCCGCCCCGAGACCGAGGCCGAGACGTTCGAGGGCGGCGGGGGGCACGACACGTGGAACGTGCTGCCCGAGATCGACACGCCGGTGTTGGTGGTGGCCGGCGTGGTGCAGCCGATGCAGCCGTCGTCGATCGCGGCCGGTGTGGCCGAGCGGTTGCCGGTCGCGACGTACCTCGAGGTGCCCGAGTTCGACCACTTCGCACCGATGACCCATCCGGCCGAGATGGCCGAGTTGGTCGCCGACTTCCTGGCCTGACCGGCCGTCGCGCACCCACTTCGTACACTGTGGCCGTGACCTTCCCCGTCCCCACCAGCCTGTCGCCCAGCCGGGTCGAAGCGTTCACCTCGTGCCCGATGGCGTTCCGGTTCGCCAGCATCGAGAAGCTGCCCGAGCCGCCGAGCCCGCACGCCACCAAGGGGTCGCTCGTGCACCGGGTGCTCGAGCTGCTGTTCACCCACCAGCCCCACGAGCGGGTGGGCGACGCGATCGAGCGCTCGTTCCAGCAGGCCGTCGCGGAGTACGCGACCGATCCCGAGTTCACGCTGCTCGGCCTCGACGAGGCGCAGCAGCACGCGTTCGTCGACGACGCTCGCACGCTCGTCGACTCGTACCTGCAGATGGAGGACCCCACGCAGGTGCGCGACGTCGGCCTCGAGCTGCGGCTCGAGGCGCAGGTCGGCGACCTCACCCTGCGCGGCATCATCGACCGGCTCGAGCTCGGTCCCGACGGTGAACTGATCGTCACCGACTACAAGACGGGCCGGGCGCCGGGCATCAAGTGGGAGCAGTCGAAGCTCGGCGGCGTGCACTTCTACTCGTTCCTCTGCGAATCGGTGCTCGGTCGGCGACCGACCGCGATCCGGCTCATGTACCTGCGCTCGGGCGAGACCATCACGGTGCAGCCCTCCGAGCAGTCGGTGCGCTTCATCACCACCCGCACCACCGCGGTCTGGAAGGCCGTCGAGCGGGCCTGCACCACCGCCGACTTCCGCCCACGGCAGGGGCCGCTGTGCAACTCGTGCGCGTTCCAGCAGTGGTGCCCGGCCTTCGGCGGCGACCCCGATCTGGCCAAGCACGAGGCCCCGGTCGCGTTCGGCCGGCTCGCCGCAGCGTGAGCCTGCGCTCCGGCGTCGAGACCTTCGACACACGCCTCGACGCCGCTCTCGAACCGTGGCGCGACCGTCGCGGGGTCGACTGGGTGTTCCATCGCGCCAGCGAGGTCGGCGACTTCAGCCTCGTCTGGCAGGTGATCGGCGCCGCGTACGGCCTCGGTGTCCGTCACGACTGGCGCGAGTGGCTGCTCTTCGCCGGCCTGATCGGCCTCGAGAGCCTGATCGTCAACCAGGGCATCAAGCGCCTGTTCCGGCGCACGCGCCCCACCGAGACCGGCGACCCGCGCTTCCAGGTGCGCAAGCCGCGCACGTCCAGCTTCCCCAGCGGTCATGCATCGTCGGCGTTCTTCGCCGCCACGCTGCTCACCTGGTGGTCGAGTTGGCCGTGGGCGCCGCTGTGGTTCGCGATCGCGCTGGTGGTGGCGCTCAGCCGGGCGGTCGTACGCATCCACCACCCGAGCGACGTGGCGGGCGGCATGGTCACGGGCCTCGTGCTGGCAGCGATCGCGATCGCCTCGGGCGCGGCGAACCTGCTCCGCTGAACCACGGCTAGCCTCGTCCGCCATGGCGGAGCTGCCCACGTTCGACCGCAGGATGAGCGACGCCGAAGGGCTCATGTGGCGCCTCGAGAAGGACCCCTACCTGTCGAGCGCGTTCGCCAACGTCACGATCCTCGACCGGGCCCCCGACTTCGACCGGCTGCTCGCCCGGATGGAACGGGCGACGCTCGTGGTCGACCGGCTGCGCCAGCGCGTGCAGCCGATGCCGGTGAACCTGACCGCGCCGATGTGGGTGGACGACGCGAACTTCGACATCCACTACCACGTGCGGCGGATGGCGTTGCCGAAGCCCGGCTCGATGCGGCAGCTGCTCGATCTGGCGAGCCTGATCGCCGTCGACCCGTTCGAGCGCACTCGTCCGCTGTGGCAGTTCGTCGTCGTCGAGGGCCTGCGGGGTGGCCGCGCCGCGATGATCCAGAAGCTGCACCACACCATCGCCGACGGCGAGACGAGCGTGCAGATGTCGCTGCAGTTCCTCGACTTCGAGCGCGACGCGCCCGACCTGCCGCCGATCGAGCCGTCCGAGCGGCCTCGGCCGGACGAGGCCACCACGGCGCAGGCCAACCAGGACCTGCTGCGCGACCTGGTGGCCGGCAGCCTCCGGTTCCCGCTCGGGTTGCTGCGTCAGATCAAGGACCTGCTCGCCGACCCGACCGGCATCCCCGAGGCCGGCAACGCAGCCGCCGACACGATCCGCGGCGTGATGAACCAGCTGGGCGACACCGAGGCTGCGGCCTCGCCGCTGTGGACCCAGCGGTCGCTCCAGCGCCGGATGGAGGTGCTGCGCGCCCCGTTCGACGAGACCCGGGCGGCGGCCAAGAAGCTGGGTGGCACGCTCAACACGGCGTTCCTCACCGCGGCGGCCGAAGCGGCAGGGCGCTACCACCGCGAGCTCGGCGCGCCGGTCGACCAACTGCGGGCCAGCATGGCGGTCAGCACCCGCACGGAGGGGTCCGGGTCGAACGCGTTCTCGCTGGCCCGGATGATGGTGCCCACCGGCGACATGCCGATCGGCGACCGCTTCCGGCTCATCCACGAGGCCAGCGCGGCGGCCAAGGAGGCGTCGTCGGGCGGCTCGCTCGAGACCTTGGCCGCGGTGGCCGCCACGCTGCCCACCTCGCTCGTCACCCGGCTCGCTCGCCAGCAGGCCCAGACCGTCGACTTCGCCACGTCGAACGTGCGCGGGGCGCCGATGCCGCTGTACATCGCCGGCGCCGAGGTGCTCGAGAACTACCCGGTCGGTCCGCTCGGCGGGGTGGCGTTCAACCTCACGTTGCTCAGCTACAACCACAGTCTCGACATGGGCGTGAACCTCGACCGGGCGGCCGTGACCGAGCCCGACGTGCTGCGCCGGTGCCTCGAAGGGGCGTTCACCGACCTCGTCGGTGCGTGAGGCCGTGTGACGCTGCGGACGACGTGTGACGATGCGGCCGGGCCGCGGTCACGTGCGGCCGGGTCAGGCCGGCGTGGGCGTCTTGGCCGGTGCCGTGAGGAGCGTGCGCACGTCGAGGAGCACGTCGGTGACCTCGCCCGTCGACACCAGTTCACGAGACATCATCTGCGCGAGGGCCTTGTCGATCACGGTGAGCGCCTCGGTGATGACGGCCTCGTTGGTGTCGGTCATCTGATCCTCCTGAGCACGGAAGTGGGGTACTTCCGAACCTAACCGTCCGTTGCGGTTCCTCGGATGCACCCTACCGTGAAGAGTCTGTTTCGTGGCGGGCCGGAGCCGACACGGCCCATCGGGGTGGCCGCTCACCGACTCGGGTGGCGGCCGGTCGGCGACGGCGCCGCGTACGATCGCCCGCATGGATCTGGACGGACGTCATGTCGTGGTCACGGGCGCCGCGGGTGGCATCGGCAGGGCGCTCGCGCAGCGGTTCCACGCGGCCGGCGCGTCGGTGGTCGTGGCCGACCTCGACGGCGACGGCGCGGCGCGCACCGCCGGCGAACTGCAGGCGATCCGTCCGGGCACGGCCCTCGGCCTGGCTGCCGACGTCAGCAGTGAGGCGGGCAACGTCGCGCTGATCCGGGCGGCCGAGGACGCGTTCGGCGCGATCGACCTGTTCTTCGCGAACGCCGGCGTGGGCATCGGACAGGACCTCGACACGCCGGAGTCGGTGTGGGAGACGGCGTTCGCCGTGAACACCCACGCCCACCGATGGGCTGCCAAACACCTGGTCCCCGGCTGGGTGGCACGCGGCGAGGGCTACTTCTGCTCCACCGCGTCGGCCGCCGGTCTGCTCGCCCAGATCGGGTCGGCGCCGTACACGATGACCAAGCACGCGGCGGTGTCGTTCGCCGAGTGGTTGTCGATCACCTACGGCGACCGGGGCGTGAAGGTGAGCTGTCTGTGTCCGCAGGGCGTGAACACCAACATGCTCACCGGCGGTGATCTCGGCTCGAACCTGGGCGGCGACGTGGTGCGCGCCGCCGGTGTGGTGCTCGAGCCGGCCGACGTGGCCGAGGTGGTGCACCAGGCCGTCGTCGACGAGCGGTTCCTCATCCTCCCCCACCCCGAGGTGCACACCTACCTGCAGCGCAAGGCGGGCGACGTCGAGCGCTGGCTCGCCGGCATGCGCAAGCTGCAGGCGCGCACGACCGCGTGAGCGACGAGCCGCCCCGCCCCCGCTCGACCCCGGACCACCCGTGACCGACCCCGTCGTCCTCCACCCCTTCGTCCTCGAGCGCCTCGGTCTGCGCGCGGGCGAGTCGATCCGCTTCCGCCGTCAGGGACACGGTCGATGGGTCGAAGGTCGGATGGCGGGCATCTCGGCCGATGGCAGCATCAAGCTGTACGACCCCGACGGCTCGGCCCGGAACCTGCGACCCGATGCGGTCGAGGTTCGCCGGCCCGGCAGCAAAGGACGACTTCGATGGCAACTCGTGAGCGACGTGGCGGTCACCTGGGAGCAGCTCGCGCTGTTCTGATCGCGATGCTGGGCGTGGTGGCCGCGCTGGGCCTCGGCGTCGCCGCCGGGGTCGCGGCAGCAGTGGTGCCATCCGCCGACCCCGCCCGCGCCGAGGACAAGAGCTTCTCGATCGAGGCCCTGGAGACCACGGCCGAGCTGCGCCGCGACGGGTCGATGGCCGTCACCGAGCGGGTCACGTACCACTACGACGGCGGGCCGTTCAACTTCGGGATCCGCAGCTTCGAACGCAACCGCACCGACATCGAGCGGTTCACCGCGGCCGACGACGAGGGCCCGCTCGAGGTGATCGCGCCCGACGAGTCCGTGAGCGGCGAGTGGGAGTGGGCGCTGCGCGAGCCGACGTCGGACCGCACCGTCACGTACACGCTCACCTACTTCCTCGCACCGATCGTGCGGCTCGGCCAGGACGTCAGCGAGGTGTACTGGCAGTTCGTCGGTGGCGACCACCCGGGCATCGGCATCGTCAACATCGACCTCCGCTTCCCCACCACCACCGTGCCCGCCGAGCCCGACGCTCTCGACGACGACGTCAACGTGATGCGCGCCTGGGCACACGGGCCGAGCAACGGCAGGTTGCGACTCGAACCTGGCGAGGTGATCGCACAGGTGAGCAACGTGCCGGCGGGCGAGTTCGTCGAGATCCGCGCCGTCGTCCCGGCCGCGACGTTCAACGTGCAGGGCAGCGAGCTGTTGCTCCCGACGGTCCTGGCCGAGGAGCGCAGCTACGTGTCCGAGCGCGAACAGCGCGCCTCCGACCGTCGCAACGGATGGCTGATCTCGTCGTTGCTGGCGGCGGTCGGTGCGCTCGGCGCCGGGGTGCTGTGGTTCGTCGGTGGTCGCGAGCAGCGCAGCGAGAAGGTGCAGGGCGAGTACTGGCGCGAGCCGCTCGACGATCCGCCGGCGGTGGCGCTCACCAACCTGAAGCGCGGCACGGTCGACCCCGGGCACACCATCGCCGGCACGCTGGTCGACCTCGCCCAGCGCGGATACGTGCGCATCGTCGGCGAGACCGAGGAGCGCCTCGGTCCGGACAAGGTCGTGCATCGCTACACCTGGCTCGGCAAGCCCTTCGGCCCGGACGTGTTGCCGTACGAGAAGGACCTGCTCGAGCTCGTCTTCCGTGGCGCGACCGAGACCACCTCCGACGACGTGGCGGCGTGGGCCCGTGCCAACCAGACCACGGCCAAGAAGCTGCTCGACGAGGTGACCGGCGGCGTCAAGGCCGAGTACCGCCGGCGGGGCTACGCCGAGGTCACCCGACGTCACCTGGTCGTCCTCCTGGCCGGGATCTGCATCGGCGTGGCGGCGCTGTCGGGGGTCGTGAAGGCCGTCACCGGGTTCGGCTTCGGCTGGTGGGGGGTGGCGATCGCCGCGGCGATCTTCGGCATCGGCACGAACGTGCTGTCGAACCGCAACCCGGCGTCGGTCGAGGCCGCGGCGAAGGCCGAGGGGCTCCGGAGGTTCCTGAAGGACTTCTCGCGCCTCCAGGACGCGCCCGTCGGGCACCTGATCCTGTGGGAGCGCTACCTGGTGTACGCGGTGGCGCTCGGGGTGTCGGCCGAGTTGGTGCAGGGCCTGACGAGCCGGCTGCCACAACTGCTCGCCGACCCGACCTTCGGCACCTGGTACGTCGCGGCACCCGGCAGCCACGGTCGCTTCGACGGCTTCGACCGGATCGAGACCGCCGGCGCGCACGTGGCCTCGGCGAGCACGCCGAGCAGCAGTGGGTCGGGCGGCGGGTTCTCCGGCGGCGGAGGCGGCGGAGGTGGGGGCGGCGGGTTCGGCGCTCGCTGACGGTCACCACACCCGGCGCTCCGGTGAGAGCCGCGCCGACACGCTTCGGTACGTTGCGGCGCATGGGAGTGCGCCTGGAACCGTCCGACGAATACATGCACGAGCTCGGCCCCGAGTCGAACTTCAACGAGAGCATGTACATCAACTGCTTCGATCCCGACCAGCAGGTCGGTGGCTGGTTCCGCATCGGCAACCGGGCCAACGAGGGGTATGCCGAGATGACGGTGTGCCTCTACCTGCCGCCGGCCGAGGGCGCCGAGCGACGCAGCGTCGGGTTCATGTACAAGCGCCCGTCGATCGACAACAACGACCGCTTCGACGCGGGCGGCATGACCTGGACGATGGTCACCCCGTTCGAGGAGCTGAAGGTCGACTACACCGGCAAGGTCGTGTTGCTCGACGAGCCCGAGCAGATGGCGAACCCGAAGGAAGCGTTCACCAACAACCCGTACGCCGAGTGCGAGGTGCACATCACCTTCACCGGCCAGGGCAAGCCCAGCATGTTCGGTGGCGAGCCCGACACGCCGCACGAGGCGCCGGGCGAGGAGTTCGCGAAGGGCCACTACGAGCAGCTCGTCCAGGCTCACGGCACCATCCGCGTCGGCGACCGCGAGTGGGAGATCCGCGGCTGCGGCCTGCGCGACCACTCGTGGGGCCCGCGCTACTGGCAGGCGCCGTGGTACTACCGCTGGCTCACCGCCAACGTCGACCGCGACTTCGGCTTCATGGCGAGCCGCGTGGCCAAGAAGGACGGCCCGGGCACCCGCGGCGGCTTCGTGTGGGAGCAGGGACAGATGCACTACTGCGACGACGTCTCGATCAGCACCGAGAGCCGTGGCGACGAGAGCTACCACGACCGCATCACCGGTGTGCTGCGCTCGAGCCGGTCGGGTCGCGAGTGGCAGTTCCGCGGCGAGGTGATGGACCTGATCCCGCTGCGCAACCGTCGCCAGGATCCCGACGGCAACTGGCTGATGACCCGCATCAGCGAGGGCATGACGCGCTGGACGGTCGACAGCGGCCCGTACGAGGGCAAGGTCGGCTACGGCCTGAGCGAGTACCTCGACCAGATCATCGACGGCCAGCCGGTCGGCATCGACGAGTGACGATCGAACGTCGTCGGCTCGGGGTCGGTCAGCGACCCCGAGCCGACGACGTTCGTCATTCCAACGCCGGATACGCCAGGAACCGGGCGGCCACGTCGGCGTCGCCGACGACGTCGATGCTGCTGGCGGGGCGACGCCGCCACAGCGCGAGCAGCAGATCGCTCGCCGAGCCGCGCAGCGCGCAGTCGCCCTTCGCGTGCGCACGCTCGATGTCGTAGGTACCCTCGGCGTTCAGCCGGACGGTCCACTCCCCCGGCACGTCGCCGCAGTGCAGGTGCACCGATCCGCCCGGCGCGGGCGCGCCCTCCTTCGGCTCGTCGGCGAACCACATGAGGAACTCGTCGATGCCGTCGCTCGCGAGATGTGGCTCGACGCCGGTGTCGAGACCGGCGGCCTGCTCTGCGTCCCAGCGGTGGATCGCGGTCTCCTGCGCCATCCGCCGGATGACGAATGCGGCGCTCTTGTCGGTCGACCAGGTCCAGTTCGACTGCGCCGGGTCGACCGCGCCGAGGACCGCGACGGTGTCGGCGAGCCCGCTGCGATACCACGCGACCAGGTCGGCGTCGGCGGGTCGGTCGGGTTGTTCGTAGCCCTCCCACGTGTCGCGCCGGTCGGCCACGATCGTCCGCCAGAAGTGGTGCACCTCACCCAGGTGGTACACCAGATCGGCGAGCGTCCAACCCGGGCACGAGGGCACCGGGGCCCCGAGGTCGGCATCACCGGCCACCGAGGCGAACGCCTCGCCGTCGCGTGCCAACGCCTGCAGGTACTGCACTCGATCCATGGGTCGATGCTCGCACACGTGACGCCTCGCCGCTGCGGCCACTACCGTCGACGCTCATGCGCCATCGTGAGATCGCCGAGCGAGTGATCGGCAACCTGATGTCGGCCGGTTCACCGGCCGTGTCCCCCGACGGTCGACGCGTGGCCTTCGCCGTCCACCGCGTCGACCTCGCCGACAACACCTACCAGTCGCAGGTGTGGCTGATGGCGACCGACGGCGCGACGCCCCCACAGCCGCTCACGTCGGGCACGTCCGACGGCCAGCCCCGCTGGAGCCCCGACGGACGTTGGCTCGCGTTCACCGCTCGTCGCAGCGAGAAGGAGGGTCACACCACGTTGCACCTGCTCCCCGTCGACCAGCCGGGCGAGCTGCGCACCGTGGCCACGATGCCCGACGGGATCGCCGACGTCGCGTTCAGCCCCGACGGCTCGCTCCTCGCGTTCACCTCTCGCACGCGTGACGCCCGGTACGAGGCGAAGGACGAGAGCTGGCAGGCGCCGCGCAAGATCGAGGGCTTCTTCAGCAGACTCGACGACGAGGGCTGGATCGTCGACCGGCCCTCACACGTGTACGTCGTGCGAGCCGACGGCTCGAGCGCACCGCGCAACCTCACGCCCGGGCCGTCGGAGCACCACGGGGTGTCGTGGCTCGCCGACGGATCGGGCGTGGTGACCGCCGCGCAGCGTCACGCGGACTGGGATCTCGACTTCGCGCAGGACCTGTACCGCGTCGGCCTCGACGGCACGGTCTCGGCGCTCACCGCGCAGACCGGGCTGTACCTGATGCCGTCGGTCTCGCCGAGCGGCGACCAGGTGGCGTTCCTCGGGTACGACGACCCGGCCGAGATGCCGCAGAACGCCGCGATCGGCGTCGTCGGGCTCGACGGGGCACCGCACCGGTTCGTGAGCCGCGCGCTCGACCGCACCTTCGAGACCACGGCCGGGTTCTCACCGCCGGTGTGGGAGGCGGACGGTTCGCTGCTCGCGACCGCCGAGGACCGCGGCCAGACACACCTGTACCGGGTGCACACCGACGGCCGTGCGCCGGAGCGGCTCACCGACGGCGCGATCACGGTGTCCGACATCGATGCGTCCGCGGGCACGATCGTGGCCACCGTCGGGTCGGTCGACTCGGTGACCGACCTGTTCCTCGTCGGGCCCGACGGCCTCCGGCGACTCACGTCGTTCGCCGCCCGCTACATCGAGGCCGCGCATCCCCTGTCGTGGGAGCGACTCGCCGTGTCCACCACCGACGGCACGGCCGAGATCGACGCGTGGGTGATGCGGCCGGCGGGGTTCGACCCGGCCCAGCGCTATCCGGTGCTGCTGAACGTGCACGGAGGACCGCACACCCAGTACGGCGAGCGGCTCTTCGACGAGGCGCAGTTCCAGGCGGCGGCCGGGTTCGTCGTGGTGATGTGCAACCCGCGCGGGTCGTCGGGCCGCGAGCAGACCTGGGGCCAGGCGATCATGGGACCCAAGCACCCCACCGCGCCCGGCACGGGTTGGGGCAGCGTCGACGTCGACGACGTGCTCGCGGTGCTCGATGCCGTGCTCGAACAGCATCCGTTCTGCGACCCGCAGCGCGTCGGCATGCTCGGTGGCAGCTACGGCGGGTTCATGGCCACCTGGCTCGCCGGGCGGCACGGCGATCGCTTCCGGGCCATCTGCAGCGAACGAGCCGTCAACAACATGCTGAGCGAGGAGTGGACGAGCGACATCGGCTCGATCTTCCGCACCGAGCTCGGACCGAACCACCTCGACGACCCGGAGGCCTACGACGCGTTCTCGCCGATCCGCTTCGTGCGCGACATCACCGTGCCGATGCTCATCCTGCACAGCGAGAACGACCTGCGCTGTCCGATCGGACAGGCCGAGGAGTTGTTCATGGCGCTGCGCCTGCTGCGCCGCGACGTCACCTTCTACCGGTTCCCCGGCGAGGGCCACGAGCTCAGCCGCAGCGGCTCGCCCGTGCACCGAGTGCAGCGCGCCGAGATCCTGCTCGACTGGTTCACCGAGCGGCTGAGCCCAGCGAGCTGAGCTCGAGCGTCGGCGCCCCGTCGGCCATCGCCCGTTCGAGGTCGACGACGGCGGTGAACCGCCACTCGCCGTCACCGTCGGGATCGGCGAGGAACTGGGTGACCACCCAGCGACCCGGTTCGTCGACGAACTGCACGTGCGTCGCGCTGCGCGCGTCGGCGTCGACGAGCAGGGCGTCGTACTCGTCCCAGTACGGGCCCATCGCCTCGATCAGCCGGTCGACGTCCCAGCCGGTGCGCTCGGCCAACACCCCGTACTGCCGGCGGGCCAGCAGCTCGACCCAGCCGAAGGCCGCGGTGCGCACCGCGGTGCGCCACGCAGCGGGCGGACCGGCGACGACTGCGGGCGCGTCGACGGCGTGGTGCTCGTGCACCGGCCCGCCCGCGAGCCGGGTCCACTCGTCGAGCAGCGTCGCGTCGGTGGCCCGGATGAGCGCGCCCAGCCAGTCGACGACGTCCTCGAGCTCGTCGACGTACACGTCGTCGGGCAGCGACCGGTCGAGGGTGCGCCACGCGTCGGTGAGGTACCGCAGCACCAGGCCCTCGCTGCGGTCGAGCCGGTAGCGGCGCACGAAGGTGGCGAAGCCGTCGCCGGCCTCGAGCATCTCGCGCACGATCGACTTCGGTGACGGCGCCTCGGCCACCCACGGGTGGTGCGAGCGGTACTCGGTGAAGCACGTGTCGAGCAGTTCGCGCAGCGGCTGCGGCCAGGTGACCGTGTCGAGCCGCTCCATCCGCTCCTCGTACGGCACGCCCTCGGCCTTGAGCCGCGCGACCTCGGCGGCCTTGGCCGCGTTCTGCTGGGCGTAGAGCACCTGGCGCGGGTCGTCGAGCACGCTCTCGATCACGCTCACCACGTCGAGCACGTACGCGGGGTCGTCACGCGACATGGTCGCGATCACCTCGATCGCGAACGGCACCAGGGGCGCCGAGAAGCGCAATGCCGCCCGTTCGTCGTCGCCCTCGACGAGCGATCCGACGCGCACCCCGGCGCAGCGGCCGTGCTCGTCGCGCACCCGCTCGGCCACGCCCGCGGCCTCGAGGCTGCGGTACACGTCGATCGCCCGCTTGCGGTGCTGCCGCTTGCGCTGGTCGGTGTCGTGGTTGGTGCGCAACAGGTGCTTCAGCGCGCGGGGTCCGTCGGGTCGTCCGAGCACCGACGCGACGAGGTCGGGGGTGATCCGGAACCGCGACACCAGTGGCTCGGGGGATGCGGCGACGAGCCGGTTCATCGTGGCCTCGTCGTAGTGCACGAACCCCTCGGGCGCCTTGTGCTTGGTGGCCTTCTTGCGCGCCTTGGGGTCGTCGCCGGCGCGGCTGAGCGCCTTCGCGTTGTCGATCACGTGGTCGGGCGCCTGCACCCACACGTGGCCGTCCGGATCGAAGCCGGGACGGCCGGCGCGGCCCGCCAGCTGATGGAACTCGCGTGCGGTGAAGACCCGGACGCGGCTGCCGTCGAACTTGGTGAGCGCGGTCATGAGGACGGTGCGGATCGGGATGTTGACCCCCACCCCGAGCGTGTCGGTGCCGCAGATCACGGGCAGCAGGCCCTCGCCCGCCAGGCGTTCGACCATCCGTCGGTACTTCGGCAGCATGCCCGCGTGGTGCACGCCGACGCCGTTGCGCAGCAGCCGCTCGAGCGTGTCGCCGAAGCCTCGGGTGAACCGCACGCCCCGCAGCGCCTCGGCGATCGCCTCGCGCTGCGTGCGCGTGGTGACCGTGAGGCTGACGAGCGACTGTGCTCGCTCGATCGCCGCTGCCTGCGTGGCGTGCACGACGTACACCGGGCTGAGCCCGTCCTTCACCGCGTCGAGCACGCTGTCGGACACCGAGGTCATGCGCCACTGGTGGTACAGCGGCGTGGGGCGGTGCACCGACGTGACCTCGGTGACGCTCCGCCCCGATCGCTGTTCGAGGTCGGAGGTGATCGCCGACATGTCGCCCAGGGTGGCGGACGCGAGCAGGAACTGGCAGCCGGTGAGCTCGAGCAGCGGCACCTGCCAGGCCCACCCGCGGTCGCGGTCGGCGTAGTAGTGGAACTCGTCGAGGCAGGCGAAGCCGAACTCGCTGGCCGCGCCGGTGACGAGCGCATGGTTGGCGAGCACCTCGGCGGTGCAGACGAGCACCGGTGCATCGGCGTTGATCGCCGCGTCGCCGGTGGCGAGGCCGACCTCCGCCGCGCCGAGCAGGTCGACCAGGTCGAAGAACTTCTCGGCCACGAGCGCCTTGATCGGCGCCGTCCACACGGCGCGCCGTCCGGCGTTGCGCGCGAGCACGATCCCGGCCATCGCGACCAGGCTCTTGCCCGAACCGGTGGGTGTGGCGAGCACCACGTGGTCGCCCGCGGCCAACGCGAACGACGCCTCCTCCTGGTGCGCGTACAGCGGACGTCCACCCGACTCGGCCCACTCACCGAAGGCGAGCAGCACGTCGGTCGGGTCGCTGCCCGGGGGCGGGAGGAGGTCGAGCAGCGTGGACATGTCGGTGCCAGTGTGCCCGGTTTCCGAACGTTGTCGGCCGGTGGTCGCCGAGCGGCCAGCCGACGAAGTTCGTGTCAGTCCTCGGCCAACCAGCCGTCGATGAGCTTGCGGGCGATCGAGATGCGCGGCGGGATGTTGGGCAGCGCGTCCTTGCGGAACCACTGGGCGTCGAGGATCTCGGTCGGGTCGCAGACGATGTCGCCACCGGTCCACTCGGCGCGGAAGCCGAGCATCAGGCTGTGCGGGAACGGCCACGGCTGGCTGCTCACGTAGCGCGGCGTGCCGATCTGCACACCGACCTCTTCGCGCACCTCGCGGATCACGCTCTGCTCGAGCGATTCGCCCGGTTCGACGAACCCGGCGAGGCAGCTGT
>WBZM01002654.1_pt1 | contig 14854 bp, 10 predicted proteins | sample 5204271 | NCBI WGS metagenome assembly WBZM01 (sample SAMN12344346, study PRJNA552823) | activated sludge metagenome | biome: Activated sludge suspended growth; feature: Nitrification reactor; material: Wastewater; isolation source: activated sludge from nitrification reactor of wastewater...
CGACGCCGATTCCGAGGGCGAGGAAGGCAAGTTCTATCTTTGGACGCTCGAACAGGTCCAGGCTTTGCTGGACGCCGAAGAATACCCGGTCGTCGCCGCTCGTTACGGGCTGGACCTGCCGCCCAATTTCGAGAATCGCGCCTGGCATTTGCGGGTGGTCGGCGACGGGTCGGAATCGCTCTCGGGTTTTGGCCGCGCCGCGAGCGAAGTCGCCGGGCGGTTGGCCGGCGCTCGCCGCAAGCTGCTCGAAACCCGTTCGCAACGGATTTGGCCGGGCCGCGACGAAAAAATTCTGACCGCCTGGAACGGCTTGATGATCCGGGGCATGGCTGTCGCCGGCCGCCATTTGGGGCGGGCGGATTTGGTGACTTCGGCGGAACGCGCCCTGGATTTTATCCGCGCCCAGCTCTGGCGCGACGGCCGCTTGCTGGCGGTTTACAAGGATGGCCAAAGCCGGCTGAACGCCTATCTGGACGACTACGCTTTTCTGATCGACGGCGTTTTGGAACTGCTGCAATGCCGCTGGCGCGATGGCGATCTCGACTTCGCGCTGGCGCTGGCCGAGGCGCTGCTCGACCGGTTCGAGGATCGCGAGGCCGGCGGTTTCTTCTTCACCTCCGACGACCACGAGCGGCTGATCCAGCGGCCCAAGCCGGCACACGACGATGCCCTGCCAGCGGGAAACGGCATCGCCGCGCAAGCGTTGCTGAAGCTCGGGCACCTGACCGGCCGGACCGCCTATCTGGACGCGGCCGAACGGACGCTGCGCTGGGCGCGGCCGACCGTCGAGCGGCTGCCGTCCGGCTGCAATGCGCTGCTGACGGCGCTGGAGGATTATCTGGAGCCCGGGCAAACCCTCGTGCTGCGCGGCGAAGCGGCGGCGCTGGAGGAATGGCGGGAGCGGTGCGCCAAGCCGTATGCCCCGCGCCGGCTGACGCTGGCCATTCCCGCCGGCGCCGCCGTACCGGACGGGTTGTTGGCCGAGCGGCGAGGCGGCGAGGCGGGGGTGGTCGCTTATCTTTGCCAGGGACTGGAGTGCCTGTCGCCGATCACGGCCCTGGACGATCTGGAACGGGAACTGGCGCTGATGGAGATGGACGGGCCTTGAGCGCGGCGGGAACGCGGCGCGGTTGTCGGGAAATATCGCGAAGCATAGGCGCCGGGTTGCCACACCTCATATAATGAAAGGGGATAGACTCCAGACAGCAATCAAATAACCTTATCGCTCTCTCGGAACGCGCGACATTTTCCGGCGAGGGCCCTTTTAGCCAATCCCATCTCGGAGAGAGTACACGACCATGACGATTCACCTTTATTTCTCGCTGATCCCCGAAGCGTTGATCGCCTCCATGCTCGGCCCGGAACAGTTCGGGCAATATTACGCGACCGGCCACAAGTACAAATCCAAGGGGCAAGCGATCTTTTTCGAGGTCGATCCCACCTTCCGCCACGAGTTTTTCAACATCGACGAGGGGCTCAAGCGCTGTACCCCGCACCCGGACGGCACCCCCAAGAACTCGGTTTATGTCGCGGTCTACCGGGTGCTGGAGCACATCCCGGTGAGCGCCCTAGGCAAGCTGTATCTGAGCACCGCCTACGGCCAGACACTGGGCTTGAGCCGGACCGACGCCATTCCGGCGAAAGAGCGCGGCTTGCACATGTACCAGGATCTCGCGCCGGTCAACAGCTTGGTGGTCAGCGCGCAAGACCCGCAGACGTACTACGACAGCGTCACCAGCCAGCCGGCCAAGTTCATTCGCTTCCCCGGCCTGTGTTTTGTCGAGCTGGGCTTGGGCGCGCTGGCGACAGATCCGATCAACGGCGCGGTGGGCGATTTGCCGTACTCGTTCATGCACCACTTGCGCGAGGCGCTGCTGGAAGTGGACCCGACCGGCAAGCAAAGCAAGCTGGTGCATCGGGTGCATTCGCTGGAATTCCCCTATCGGATGATCAAGAGCGGTATTTACACCGGTAACGGTTCCGATCTGGCGTTTTACCAGATGCCAACACATGAGGCTTTGCGCCGGGATCATAACGCTTGGTGGCGCTCGGCCAATCTGTAAGCGCTTTTTCGGGAAAAAACCGCCGAGGGAAGCGGTTCCAGCGGCGGTTTTTTCGCGATCGCTCGCGCGAGGCGGGCCGATCCTTGCGTCGGCGAGCGGGGCTGGCTGGCTAAGGGCTAGGCGCTGGGGTCGGCCGAACCGATCCGGCTTGGTCGGTCGAGCGCGCGCTATTGCAGGGTGGCGCTCATCTCCGTGAGCGGGCGCGGCTTGCCCATGCCATAACCCTGGGCGTAATTCACGCCGATGGCGCGCAGTTTGTTCAAAATCCGCTCGTTCTCCACGAACTCGGCGATGGTCTCCATCCCCATCACATGACCGACGTCGTTGATGGAGCTGACCATGGCCAGGGAAACCGGGTCGTCGGCGATGTCCTCCACGAAGACGCCATCGATCTTGAGAAAGTCCACCGGCAGCCTTTTGAGATACGCGAAAGACGACAGGCCGCTGCCGAAGTCGTCCAGGGCGAAGCGGCAACCGAGATTCTTCAGGGTGTGGATAAAACGCAAGGCGTTGTCCAGATTGGCGATGGCGGCGGTTTCGGTGATCTCGAAGCAGAGTTTTTGGTTGAGCGACTGCCGGTCCGCCAAGCGCCCCACCAGATAGTCCAGCAATTGGTCGTCGCCCAGCGAATGGCCGGACAGGTTGATCGCGCACAGCGCCAGCTCGTCGAGATGGTCCGGGTTGAGGGATAACCAGTCCAGCGCCGTGCTCACCACCCATTGATCCAGCTTGCCGGCCAGATGATAGCGTTCGGCGGCCGGCAGGAACGCGCCCGGCATCACGATCTGGCCCGATTCGTCCTCCATGCGCAGGAGCAGCTCGTAGTGGTGGCCCTTGGAGCGGCCCAAGGTGGGCACGATGGGCTGGAAGGCGAGCTGGAAGCGCTTTTCCTCCAAGGCCTGGTTGATGCGCACCACCCAGCGCATTTCCCCTTGGCGCCGGGCCAGTTCCGCGTCGTGCTCGACATACAGATGCACCCGGCTGCGGCCCGCGTCCTTTGCGGCGTAGCAAGCGTTGTCGGCGTTGCCCAGCACGTCGCCCGAGCTTTCGCTGGCGGCGTTGATCGGCGCCAGCCCGATGCTGACCCCGACCCGAAAAATCTTGTCTCCCCACGCGAAGCGGAAATCGTTGACGGCGGCGCACAGCGAGTTGGCGACCCGCAGGGCGTCGTGCGTCGAGCAATACTCGACGAGCACGCCGAACTCGTCGCCGCCCAGTCGCGCCAGCAAGTCTTGCTTGCGGACGCGCGATTGCAGCACCCGGGAGAGCTGGCGCAGCAAGGTGTCCCCGGCCATGTGCCCGCAGGTGTCGTTGATGATCTTGAACTGATCCAGGTCTAGGTAAAGCAGCGCGTGCTCGACGTCCTGTTCGCGGGCGTTCTCCAGGGCGCGCAGCAGCCTTTGCTCGAAAGCGCGCCGATTGGGCAGGCCGGTGAGGGAGTCGTGGCTGGCCTGATAGGATATCTGCTCGGAGAGGATTTGCGCCTCGGTATTGTCCAGCCACGATCCCACCAGTTCCAGGGGATGGCCTTGGCCGTCGCGAACCAGGCGAAAGCTGTCCCGGATCCAGCGCCATTTTCCGTCCCGGTGCAGCAACCGGTATTCGCGGCTCGACGGATGGCTGTCGTGCGCGGGCGCCGGATCGTGCCAGAGACGCGACCGGTCGTCCGGATGGATCAGGCGCTCCCAGATGTCGGCATCGGCCAGCAGTTCCTCGGACCGATAACCCAGCAGCTCGTAAATGTTGGCGCTGACGAAATTGAGGGGCGCTCCCGGTCCCGGTTGGCGCGAGTAGATGACGGTCGGGCTCGCGCTGATCATGTGCTCCAGGAGCGCGCTGGTCCGATACAGGGTGTCCTCGGTGCGCCGGCGGTCGGTGATATCGTGCGCGGCCAGGTAGCCGCCGATAAAACGGGTTGGCTCGTCATCCTCGGACAAGGCGAGGGCGGCCACCTCGGTGATCGCCAGCGGTTCCAGCGTCGGATGGTCGCGGCAAAAGTCCTCGTCCCGCCGCAAGCGCAGCTCCGCGCGCTGGAGTTCCTTGGGGTTGTCGGCCAAGTCGCGCAGCAGTTCCGCGGCTTTTTCCCGATCCGCCGGGACGACCAGGTCCAGCAAGGATTGCCCGATCAAAGCTTCGGTTTGGAAGCCCAGCAGAGCTTTGGCGCGCTGGTTGACGTAGCTGAAGTGGCCCTCGGCATCCAGAATGAAGATCAGGTCCGGGGAGCTGTTGACGATGAAGCGATGCAGGCGTTCGGAGGTCTCCAATCGCCTGCACATCAATCGATTGCTGCGTTCCAGCTCCAGCTTGCGAGCGGCGTTGGCGAGGCTGCCGAGCAGCTCTTCGGGGCCGAAGGGTTTGCGCAGGAAATCGACGGCGCCCTGGCGCAGGGCGGCGATGGCTTCGCTCACCGAGGTGGTCCCGCTGATCACGATCACCGCCATGTCGAGGCGTTGCGTGATGACGTGATCCAGCACCGCCGCTCCGCCCGTGCCGGGCATCGCCAAGTCCAGCAGCAATAAGTCGTAGCGGGTGTCGCGCAGTTGCTCCAAGGCTTGGGCGCCGCTGGTGGCGACGGCGACCTGGTAGTCGCGGGCCACCAGCAATTGCTCAAGGCTGAGCAGTAGGCCGAGTTCATCGTCCACCACCAGCACTGAGAACGGCATTTCCGCCTCCCCCACCTGCAAGAATTTCGTTGGGTCGCGCATTCAGGATTTTAAGCCGCGATGTTTGCCTGAATGGAAAATCGACCGATCCAAGGCTTGAAATTGCCCTCAAACCCCGGGTATTTCCTAGAGTACGGCGCTGACTGTCCGACTATGTAATTTTTCTGATAGTTGTAGTTAAAATTTTTGGCGCTTGAAGTCCGGGGTCTTTTCCCGTCGTATCCGGGAAAATGCCTCGACAGTCACAAATGATAGTGATGCCATTTGGTTTCGGCAAGTCTTTGATTTTTATTTTATGTGCCCCTTGTCGCTCGACCGGGATGAGCCGGCGCATTCAGCTCGGCTCTCCAAAGTTCAAAAGAAAAATCGGCATGGGTACGATTTGCTCTACATTGAGACAATAAAATGAAAATAGCGCCATCAGTGATCCAATATGCGGATCATTTTGATCAAAAATATTCGCTTTGCGGTTTGCGCCGAGCTGTGGTTTCGCCGATTTCGCACAAGCTAGTTGCAGGCTTGTGGTAACAGCACCATGAAAATGGTGCCGCCGCTGGGGTTGGGACGATTGCCGACATAACCGTCCAAATCTTCGACGAGGCTTTTGACGATGGACAGCCCCAAGCCGGCGTGTCCGTCGCCCTTGGTGCTGGTCACGGGCTGGAAGAGTTTGGCGCGCGGGGTGCCGACCAGCCCCGGCCCGTCGTCGGCGACCGCGATTTCCACGTACAGACGCCCTTGCCAATTGATTTGATCCTGGGTCGCCACCGTGATGGCGCCGCCCGATCCCAAGACCTCGACGGCGTTGCGCACCAAGTTGAGCAGAATTTGGCGGACGGCATCGCGGCCGCGCGCCAGCGGCGCGACGGTTTCCGCCAAATGCAAGTGGAGGCGGATGCCGCGCGGGCGGCATAGGGTATCGTCGAGCACCGACGCGAGATCCCGGATGGTTCGGTTCAAATCCACGCCGGGTTCTGTCGCGCCGTCGCCGTCCGGCTCGGTCAGCCGGCCGAAGATGCGGCCGATACGCTCGGTCTCTTCCCGCAGGACCCGCAGCTCCTCTTGGGCCACGTTTTCCCCCAGCTTGATGGGGAGCAGATAGAGATAGTTGCGCACGATGGTCAAGGGGTTGGAAACCTCGTGCAGCACCGCGCGCAAGCGTTGCCGCTGGAGCAATTCGCGATCTTCCCGGACGCGGACCCGGTTTGCTTCCCGCTGGCGCAATCGGTCGAGCCGGTTCGCCGCCGTCGCGGCGAACGACTCCAACAAGCGCGTCTGGGCTGACAAGCGATGTAGGCGCGCTCGCGAGATGCCGGCCACCAGCACGCCCAAGGGTTGATTCGGGGCGTGCAGGGGGAGGCAAAACACCCCGTCCGTTCCCCATAACCGGGACAGTTGACGGTCTGCGATTCCCGGATTTGCCATCCCATTGCCCAGGGAATGATGCGCCCGCCGTTCCTTGAACGCCCGCGCGACCGCGTTAGCAGCTCCGTCGGGATCGATCACGAGCTCGCGCAGCAAACCCTCGGTTTCGCGGGCGCGCAACATTCCCGTTGCCGATTCGCGAAGAAAAACGTGGGCTTGGCCGAAATCGAACAAAATGCACGCGCAACGGACAATCGCGTCCAGCAGGGCGGGTTCATCGTCCGCGTCGCACAGCGCCCCGCGCGCTTCGTTGAGGATGGCAATTTCGAGGAGGGTTCGCCCCAAACGGGTTTTGGTCGCGCCAGCCTCCGGTCGGACGGATTCGGCATCCGATCCATTGACCTCGCCGAGCGCTTCACCGGAAGGCTCCCGGATACGATCCGTCGAAGGCGCCGTGGTCGGCGCGGACGCGATGGGATGCCCCTCGCCCGGAGAAGGCGCGGGGATGCCCAAATTCTCCGCCAGCCGCGCGATTTCCCGGTCGGTTTCGGCGCGCGCTTTCCGCAACAGTTCCGGCGGCAGGCCGAGCAAGATGTGAGCGCTGGCGAAGGCGGTTTCCCCCAGTCGGTCATCCGCTTGGTTCAAGGTATTCGCCGCGTGAATCAGGCGTGGTAGCGGGTGCGCGCCGCGCAGCGCCTCGGTGTTGTGGTGATGGAAGCGAATGGCGTCGGCGACAAACGAATCGAGCCGCCACGTCTCCACCAGCGCCGCGCCCAATTCGCAGTGATCGACGCCGAACAGGCGCCGCTCCAGCGCGGGACCCTCGCTTAGAGCGTGGTCCAGCGCAGCGAGGGTTCGGTCATCGCTCAAGGCGCGGGCAAGTACCGCGAGAGCCCGCGTCTTGTGTAGCGCGGTTAACGCCTCGGCATGGCGGACGCCGATGACGAGCTTGCCCAGATCGTGCAGCAGGCCGCCCAGATAAGCTTCCTCGGGCTCGGGATAGCCCGTCATGCCGGCCAGGCGCCGGGCCAAATGGGCGCAGGTCAAGGCATGCCACCAGTAGCGTTCCAGAACGACGGTCGGGATGCCGTGCGGGTCGGAGCGCCCTTGGTGGATGGCGGCGACGGCGGCGATAGTTTTGACGGTTTTCGGCGTCAGCACGGCGAAGGTGCGCTTCAGGTTCGGCGAGCGCGGCGCCCGGCCTCCGAAGGCTGCGGAATTCGCCACCGCCAGCATTCGCGCGCTCATCACCGGGTCGCAACCGGCGATCCGGGCGAGTTTCGAAAGCGTCACGGCCTCGTCGTCAAATGCGACCAACAGCGCTTCGGCCACGGCCGGCTGGATGGGCAGGGACAGCAGGTCGGTGCTTTCAAAGGGGAGATGAGCGGCGAAAGATGATTCCGGCATGGTGGTTTGCAATCCCCGATGGAGGGCCAACCCGGAAAAATCCCGATGCTGGATACCTGTCCAAAACGAGAAATGATCGTCTCACTTTTGTAAATAAATACTGAATTGCAACCATCATGCCTAACAACAATAATGAATTTTCTTCATATATTTTAGTTTCTTATCTAATACAATCAGCAAATGCCTAATAATAAGACAATCGTTAATTATTATTAACGATGACCTTCAGTATCCGTTGACGGGCAATCAACTGCCGAGTCGGACCAGTTTGACCCGATCCCATGGGATAGACGCCGCGCGGGGACGTGATCGCTCAGGAGGAGGGTGGGGGAGAAAAACGTCGAGATGCGCCAGCTGGCAGGTCGGGCGCCATGGCGAAAGAGCCGGGGCTAAACCAGATGAGGCGGGCTGCGGGCGGAACGCGATGGAAAAAGCGGAGGGTGGCAAGGGGTACAGGCCCGGCCGCAAGACAAATTCGACGGTCGCGGTATCCGGCATTCGATTGCCGCCGGAGAGCGAACGGGGGTAGCGGCATCTCTCGCGAACGGGCGGCTGGCTATCGCGGAGAGGGGCGCCAGCCGCTGCCGGGAGTTATGAACGGGTCGGGAACCGTTCAGTAGCGCGGCTGGTTGTAGTAGTAATCCGGCGGCGGGCCGTTATCGTAATAGTAGCCGTTGCGCCGCATCCGGCGAATTTGCCGCTGCTGGGCGTAGATTTGTTGGTCCTGGTAGTCCATCTGGTTGCCGACCGTGCCGCCGATCAGGGCGCCGGCCAATCCCCCGGCCACGGCGCCGTTGTTGTGATCGAGCTGGTGACCGATGACCGCGCCGGCGGTCGCACCCATCAGAGCGCCGTTTTGCGTGTGGTAGTAGGGCGCTCCGGGTGGAGCGCAGGCCGCCGTCAAGCTCAGGGCGGCGGTTAGGATGGCGATCCTGAAAGGGTTCTTCATGGGGATTTCTCCAAGTCAACTCGGGATGGGCTGAGGGAAAAATTGACGGCGATCACCGGCATCGAACGAGCGCCGACGGCGCCGTCATCAAGATCCACATACACCCACACTGGTCGGGATGCAGTATCGTGCCGGCAAGGTGAATATTGCCTGAACGCGACGGGCCGAGGCGAGGCGCCGCAAAATGCCTCAAGGAGACGGCGAGCGGATGCTCAAGCGCCGTTGCCGTCGAGGGCGAGCCGTCCCAGCAGCTCCCGTCCGACCACCGCCGCCCGCCAACCGTGCCGCAACGGACAGTCTTCGCCGGCCAGCAGGGATTCCACGTCGCGCCGGTCGGCGATGTCGCGCGGCTCGATGCCGCATTCGCCGGCGCGAGCCGCGATCAGGCCCAGCAGCTCGTCCGTCCGCTCGGGCCGGGTCGGCGCAAGCTGCGGCCGATGCGGCGAGGTCGGCCACCGTTCCGGCGGCGCGGCGCGGGCGGTGGCGATTCGGGCCAGCAGGGCGTCGCCCTGCTGTTGGCGGATCGCGGCGGGCAAGCCGCGAACCCGCTGCAACTGATCCGAGGATTCCGGCATCCGCCGGACCAGTTCGAGCAGCGCTGCGTCGTCCAGAATCCAGCGGCGCGGGAGATCCCGCTCGCTGGCCTGCTCCTCGCGCCAAGCCGCCAACGCTTGCAGCACCGCCCGTTGCGCGCCGCGCAATCGCCGGTGCTCGCGGACCCGTTGCCAGGCGTTCTCCGGTTGGACGCGATAGCGGTTCGGGTCGGCCAGCGCCCGGAAATCCTCGTCCAGCGATTCCAGCCAGCCGCGCTCCCGCAGCAGCGCGATCTGCTTGGGGTACACGTCCCGCAGGTGGCGGACATCGTCGGCCGCGTAGGCCAGCCACTCCGCAGGCAGCGGCCGGCGCCGCCAGTCGGCGCGGGTGTGGGCCTTGGCGAGATCGACGCCGAGCAGTTGTTGGACGAGGGACGCGTAGCCGATCTGACTGCCGCAGCCCAGAACGAGCGCGGCCAGTTGCGTGTCGAAGATCGGGGTTGGGACGGCGCCGCGCAGGTGAAAAAACAGCTCCAGATCCTGGTGGGCGGCGTGCAACACTTTGGTGAGCGCCGGATCGTAGAGACGATCCAGCAAGGGGTCCAGCGACGGCAGCGCCAGCGGATCGATGCAGGCGACTTGGCCGGGAACGGCGATTTGGATCAGGCAGAGCTGCGGGTAGTAAGTCTGTTCGCGGATGAATTCGGTATCCAGCGCCAGCCAGGCCGCATCGCGCAGCCCGGCGCAAAAATCGGCGAGCGCGGATTGATCGACGATGTAAAAATCGCTCATGGTCGCCGCCAGATGCCGGATTTCCCCCCGGTCTTTTCCAGCAGGCGGATGTCGGTCAGGGTCATGCCCCGGTCCATCGCCTTGCACATGTCGTAGACTGTCAGCAGCGCGATCTGCACGGCGGTCAGCGCTTCCATTTCCACCCCGGTCCGGCCGAGGGTTTCCACCGTGGCCTGACAGCGAACGGCGTCACGCTCCGGCTGGGGCTCCAGATCCACCGCGACACGGGTCAAGGCCAGCGGATGGCAAAGCGGGATGAGATCGGCGGCGCGCTTGGCGCCCATGATGCCGGCGATGCGGGCGATGCCCAGCACGTCGCCCTTGGCGTGGGAGCCGGCCACGATCCGAGCCAGCGTGGCCGCTTGCATGAAAATCCAACCTTCGGCGACCGCCGCCCGGCGAGTGACGTCCTTGTCGCCCACGTCCACCATGTGGGCTTCGCCGGCGGGGTTGAAGTGGCTCAGATCGGCCACGGGTTCCTACTTCATCGCCACCAGCAGCGGCACGATGAGCAGGGCGACGATGTTGATGATTTTGATCAGCGGGTTGACCGCCGGCCCGGCGGTGTCCTTGTAGGGATCGCCGACGGTGTCGCCGGTGACCGCCGCCTTGTGCGCCTCCGAACCCTTGCCGCCGAAGTTGCCGTCCTCGATGTACTTCTTGGCGTTATCCCAGGCGCCGCCGCCGGCGGTCATCGAAATCGCCACGAACAGGCCGGTGACGATGGTGCCCATCAGCAAGCCGCCCAGCGCCTTCGGTCCGGCATCGGAACCCAGCAGCCACGCCATACCGAACGCGACCACGATGGGCGTCAGCACCGGCAGCAGCGACGGAACGATCATTTCCTTGATCGCCGATTTGGTCAGCAGGTCCACCGCCCGCGAATAGTCGGGCTTGGTGGTGCCTTCCATGATGCCCGCGATTTCTTGAAACTGCCGGCGTACTTCGCGCACCACCGCGCCGGCGGCGCGACCCACCGCCTCCATCGCCATCGCTCCGAACAGGAATGGAATCATGCCGCCGATAAACAGGCCGATGATCACCACGGGATCGGTCAGGGAAAAATCGACTTTGATATGGGCGACTTCCAGCTTGTGTTCGAAGTCGGCGAACAGCACCAGCGCCGCCAGCGCCGCCGAGCCGATCGCGTAACCCTTGGTGACCGCCTTGGTGGTGTTGCCCACCGCGTCCAGCGGGTCGGTGATGCCGCGAATCTTCTCGTCCATCTCCGCCATTTCGGCGATGCCGCCGGCGTTGTCGGTGATCGGCCCGTAGGCGTCCAGGGCGACGATGATGCCGGCCATCGACAGCATCGAGGTGGCGGCGATGGCGATGCCGTATAGCCCCGCCCAATGATAGGACAAACCGATGCTCAGGCAGACGGCGAGGACCGGCAGCGCGGTCGCTTTCATCGACACCGCCAATCCGGCGATGATGTTGGTGGCGTGGCCGGTCGTGCAGGCCTCGGCGAGTTTTTGTACCGGGCTGAATTCGGTCGCGGTGTAGTACTCGGTGACGACGACCATCGCGGCGGTCAGCGCCAGCCCCACCAGCGCCGAACCCCAGAGACCCCAGGGATTTTGACCGCTCATCAGCAGCCAGATAATCGGCAGGAAGGCCACGGCGGAAATCGCCCCGGCCACGCCCAGGCCACGATACAGCGCGTTCATGATCTTCTCGCCTTCTCGGGCCTTGACGAAGCCGCAGCCGATGATCGAGGCGATGATCGACACGCCGCCCATCACCAGCGGCAGTGCGATGGCGTTCTTGGCGACCTCGCCGACGAACGTCAGGCTACCCACCAGCATGGTGGCGATAATGGTCACGGCATAGGTCTCGAACAAGTCAGCGGCCATGCCGGCGCAGTCGCCCACATTGTCGCCGACGTTGTCGGCGATGACCGCCGGATTGCGCGGATCGTCCTCGGGGATACCGGCTTCGACCTTGCCGACCAGGTCGGCGCCGACGTCCGCGCCCTTGGTGAAGATGCCGCCGCCCAGACGGGCGAAGATCGAAATCAGCGAACTGCCGAAGGCCAGCCCGACCAGCGGGCCGAGATCGGGAACGGCGCCGGTGAAGGCGTACAGCAGCGCGTAATAGCCGGCCACGCCGAGCAGGCCGAGGCCGACCACCAGCATGCCAGTGATGGCACCGCCGCGAAACGCGACTTCCAGCGCCGCGTTCAGGCCGTCGTGAGCGGCTTGGGCGGTGCGGACGTTGGCGCGCACCGAGACGTACATGCCGATGTAACCGGCCACGCCCGAGCAGACCGCACCGATCACGAAGCCGATGGCCGATAGCGTGCCCAAGGTGAACAGAATGACCGCGCCGACCACCACGCCGACGATGGCGATCGTGGTGTACTGCCGGTTCAGGTAGGCGCGCGCGCCTTCCTGAATGGCGGCGGCGATTTCCTGCATCCGGGGGTTGCCGGCGTCTTTGGCCAATACCCAATTGACCGACTGGACACCGTAAATCAGAGCGCCGACGGCGCAGAGTAACGCCAAGATCAAGCCTACCGTCGCCATGACAGATTTCCTCCGCAGGGTGAGTAACTCAACAACATAATTTTTCTCCGAATTATTGTGTGATGTTTATGATGCGCGTTCTTGCGGCCGGCATGGCGAATCCGGGTCCAAACATTGATCGGAACCACCTCCGAGCCACCGGGCATGGGAGCCCGAACCAGCATACCACGCTCCCTATAAAGAATAGGTCAAGGATGGCCACAACAAACGGCGGGTCGCCAGAAACCGCCAACTTCCCCGAGGTGCAACAGTCGAACCGTGCGCGTCCGGGGAACACAACGCAAGGTTGCCAAGCCGTGGTTGGTCGGGCATGGCGGAGCGGATAGTTTATTGGTGATTGGCGTGGCGTTCCACGCTGAGCATGATTTCGGCCTTGGCTTCTTCCACGCCGCCCCAGCCGTCGAGCCGAACCCACTTCCCGTCATCGAGATCCTTGTAGTGCTGGAAGAAATGGGCGATCTGGTTCAGCTGCGCCTTCGACATCTGCTCGACGGATTCGATGTGATCGTACAGGGCGCATTCCTTCTTGATGGGCACGGCCAGCAACTTGGCGTCTCCGCCCCCTTCGTCCGTCATTTTGAGCAATCCCAGCGGCCGGCAGCGCACCACGCAGCCGCTGATCACCGGCAAGGGCGCCACCACCAGCACGTCCAGCGGATCGCCGTCCTCGCACAAGGTTTGCGGGATATAGCCGTAATTGCAGGGATAGTGCATCGCGGTGTTCATGAAGCGGTCCACGAACAGCGCCCCGCTTTCCTTGTCCACCTCGTACTTGACGGGGTCGGCATGCGCCGGGATTTCGATGATGACGTTGAATTCGTCGGGGAGAAAGTGACCGGCGCCTACTCGATCCAAAATCATGCTGTAGCCCTTTTGCGGCTGTTGGGAAGGGGTCTGTTGCCAAGCGTGTCTATACTACAACAAGGCCGAACGCTTGACAGCGTGGCCGGCGCGCGCCGGCGTGGCCGGTTCGCCATTTGTTGCGGATGTCCGGGGTTTGTGCAAGATTTATTTCGACCACCACCGGATTCCCGCCCTTTTACCGCTCCACCATCCAGAGTGAAACCATCATGAGAATCGTTCTGCTAGGCGCCCCCGGCTCAGGCAAGGGAACCCAAACCGACTCCATCATCGAACGTTACGGCGTGTCCACGGTCGCGACCGGGGATTTGCTGCGCGCCGAGGTCGCCGCCGGCACCGAGCTGGGCCAGCGGGCCAAGCCGCACATGGATGCCGGCGATCTGGTGCCGTTCGATATCGTCCTGGGCATGATCGAGAACGGGCTGCGAACGCTGGCCAAAACCAATCCCAAGGGCTTCATGATGGACGGCTTCCCGCGCGATCTGGCCCAAGCCGAGGCGCTCGACAAGCTCTTAGCCAAGATCAACCAGCCGCTCGATCTGGTGCTGTTTTTCGAGGTGGACTACGAGGAAATCGTCAAGCGCCTGCTGGGGCGGGGCCGCGCCGACGACAACGAGGAGACCATCCGCAACCGGCTCCGGGTTTTCGAGGAAAAAACCGCGCCGCTGATCGATTACTACACCAAGAAGGGTCTGCTGCGCACCGTCAAGGGGACCGGCACCGTCGATGAGATCGGCCAGCGGATTCGGGCGGTGCTCGACGAGATCGCTTGAACGTAACTCAATTTCCCGCGCGCTACGCACCGGATCACCACTCCGTACCGGAGGTGGTGCGGGGCCATGAACCGCGTTCGGAAGTGGCAGCCGGCAACTCCCCACCAGCCGGTCCAGCCCGATGCGCCCGATTTTTGTGGACGTAGCGGTTGAAGCTGTGGAGGTCTTCGGGATCGACCGCCTTTTGGTCCACCCCCACGAACCGGCCCAGTTGCGGGCTGTAGTAGCGCGCGCCCAGGTAGGGAAATGCCTGCGCCGGCAGGTCGGGCGTCGCCTCAAAAGGCGGGTTACGCTTCGCTAACCCGCCCTACGCGCTTTGCGGCACCGATTCACTATTGGACATCCCATTCCGCCGGCTTCAGGCTAATCACCAATGGCACCTCGCAAATGTCCATTTCGCCAGCATCGTCGAAGTGCTGATGGGCACCGATAAAGCCTTTCCCGGCGATTTCTAAGACGAGCCTCGCCAAGTGGATTAGACCACCTGAGTTGCCATTAATGCATGCCCCTTCGTCGTTCGCGCCTTTCCTGATTTCCAAGAATTGAGTTGTTGCGCCATCGGGTTCAACGGATGAGTCATCCAATGCGCGAAGAAGGTCGAGCACATCGCCAAGAGAAGGCTGCTTATTGATAGTCATGAGTCACTTCTCCTCAGGAAGAAAGATGTGCTTGTTCTCTTGCGAGATGAACTGCTCTTTGCCGTTTGGCTTGACCACAGTTCGCCCTGTCTCGAAATTCATGTGCGGCGCACCTGCGTGATTGCCGGTCTTAGCCAAGTCGGATTCGGTCATGCGAACCATTTGAGTGCCGTCTGCTGATCTGAACACACCTGGTGCCATCTCCTTGTAGCCCGGCCCGAGGTGTTCAATGGCTGCGTCCAGCGCCTTATCGGTTGGCAGCTTGGCCCCGTCCTTGAGCGC
>WBZM01002656.1_pt1 | contig 14846 bp, 26 predicted proteins | sample 5204271 | NCBI WGS metagenome assembly WBZM01 (sample SAMN12344346, study PRJNA552823) | activated sludge metagenome | biome: Activated sludge suspended growth; feature: Nitrification reactor; material: Wastewater; isolation source: activated sludge from nitrification reactor of wastewater...
AGCCGGGCAACACCCTGCCGCTGCGCAGCGTGCCGGTCGGCAGCCAGGTGCACTGCGTGGAATTCCGGCCCGGCAAGGGCGCCCAGATCGCCCGCAGCGCCGGCGCCTCCGTGCAACTGGTGGCCCGCGAGGGCAGCTACGCCACGCTGCGCTTGCGCTCTGGCGAAATCCGCAAAGTCCACGTGGACTGCAAGGCGACCATCGGCGAGGTCGGCAACGAGGAGCACAACCTGCGCTCGCTCGGCAAGGCCGGCGCCAAGCGCTGGCGGGGCATTCGGCCGACCGTGCGCGGCGTGGCCATGAACCCGGTGGATCACCCGCACGGCGGCGGCGAAGGCCGCACTTCGGGCGGCCGCCATCCGGTGTCGCCGTGGGGCGTGCCGACCAAGGGCCACAAGACCCGCTCGAACAAGCGCACCGATAAATACATCGTGCGCCGGCGTAAAGCGAAATGATGCACAGGGCCGCCCGGATCGGGGCGAGCGGCCGTCCCGCCAAACTGTCGGCGGGCAACCGAGAGGACAAGTAACGTGCCACGTTCGATTAAAAAAGGACCGTTCGTCGATCTTCACTTGATCAAGAAAGTGGAGCAGGCGGTCGCCACCAACACCAAGCGGCCGATCAAGACGTGGTCGCGGCGCTCGATGATCCTGCCCGACATGGTGGGATTGACCATAGCCGTGCACAACGGCCGCCAGCACGTACCGATCTTGGTCACCGAAAACATGGTGGGCCACAAGCTGGGCGAGTTTGCCGCCACCCGCACCTATCGCGGCCACGCCGCGGACAAAAAGTCGAAATAGGGGAGCGCTCCAATGCAAGCCGTCGCTGTCATGAAACACGCCCGCATTTCGCCGCAGAAAGCCCGGCTGGTGGCCGACCAGGTGCGCAACCTGGCGGTGGACCGGGCCCTGCAGGTGCTGACGTTCAGCAACAAGAAAGCGGCCCAACTCATCAAAAGCGTGCTGGAATCGGCCATCGCCAACGCCGAGCACAACGAGGGCGCCGATATCGACGAGCTGAAGGTGGCCGCGATTTGCGTGGACGGAGGTCCCGTGCTGAAACGGATGCACGCCCGCGCCAAAGGGCGCGGCAATCGCGTCGTCAAGCGCACCAGCCACATCACCGTGACCGTCGCCGAGTAACAGGAGCGAGAACGACATGGGTCAAAAAGTCAATCCCACGGGTATACGGCTGGGCATCGCCTCCGACTGGACGTCCAAATGGTATGCCGGCAGCAAGGCGTATCCCGACCTGCTGGAAACCGATCTCAAGGTGCGCCAGTTTCTCAAGAAAAAGCTCGCGAACGCCTCGGTCAGCCGGATCCAGATCGAGCGGCCGGCCCGGCTGGCGCGCATCACCATCCACACCGCCCGCCCCGGTGTGGTGATCGGCAAGAAAGGCGAGGACATCGAAGCCCTGCGCCGCGAGATCGCCCGGATGATGGGCTTGGATATCAAGGACTTGCAGATCAATATCGAAGAAATTCGCAAGCCGGAGCTGGACGCCCAACTGGTCGCGGAAAGCGTGGCCCAACAACTGGAGCGGCGCATCATGTTCCGGCGGGCGATGAAGCGTTCGGTCGCCAACGCTATGCGTTTGGGGGCGCTGGGGATTAAAATACAAGTTTCCGGCCGTTTGAACGGCGCCGAAATCGCCCGCAGCGAATGGACCCGCGAGGGCCGAGTCCCCCTGCACACCCTGCGCGCCAACATCGATTATGGCCTGGCCGAGGCCCGGACCACCTATGGCGTGATCGGGATCAAGGTCTGGATTTTCCGGGGCGAGGTGTTCGGTTTCGAGCGGCCGGGCGAGGCGAAGTCCGAAAAGGCGGCCGCCGGTTGAGTCGGGTTTTCCGGAACTCCGCGCCAACACGCGGAGTTCCTTCGTTTATAGGCGAGACGGACTATGTTACAGCCGAAAAGAACAAAATTTCGCAAACAGCGCAAGGGGCGCAACACCGGCGTCGCCACCAGCGGCACCTGGGTGAGTTTCGGCGAGTACGGGTTGAAGTGCACCACTCGCGGGATGTTGACCGCCCGCCAGATCGAAGCGGCGCGGCGGGCCATCAACCGCTACATCAAGCGCGGCGGCAAGGTGTGGATCCGGATTTTCCCGGATAAGCCGGTGACCAAGAAACCGCTGGAAGTGCGCATGGGCAGCGGCAAGGGCAACGTCGAGCTTTGGGTGGCCAAGGTCAAGCCCGGCCGCGTGCTGTACGAGGTGGAGGGCGTCACCGAAGTCGTCGCCCGCGAGGCGTTTCGCCTGGCGGCGGCCAAACTTCCGGTGCAGACGATTTTCGTGACCCGGACGGTGATGTGATGAACGCGAGCGAACTGCGACAGAAAAGTCGGGACGAGCTGAAGCAGGAACTGCTGGCGCTGCTGCGCGAGCAGTTCAACCTGCGGATGCAGCGGGCCACCGGTCAGGCTAGCAAGCCCCATCTGTTCCGGCTGGCGCGGCGCAATATCGCGCGAGTCAAAATGGTGTTGAGCGAGAAGGCGGGCAAGGCATGACGACGGAAACCCAGGCGGAGCGCACCCTGACCGGGCGCGTGACCAGCAACAAGATGGACAAGACCATCACCGTGGCCGTCGAGCGGCTGGTCAAGCACCCCGTTTACGGCAAATACGTTCGGCGGACCACCAAGCTGCACGCTCACGACGAGCGCAACGAGTGCCGCGAGGGCGACTTGGTGACGATCAAGCAATGCCGGCCCTTGGCCAAGACCAAGGCGTGGACGCTGGTCGGCGTGGTCGAGCGCGCGCAATGAGCGTCGTGGCCAGCGTTTTCCAACCTCCGCGAGCGGAAGGATGAACCATGATTCAGATGCAAACGATGTTGGAAGTCGCCGACAACAGCGGCGCCCGGCGGCTGATGTGCATCAAGGTGCTGGGCGGTTCGCACCGTCGCTACGCCCACATCGGCGACGTCATCAAGGTCAGCGTCAAGGACGCGATCCCGCGCGGCAAGGTCAACAAGGGCGAGGTCTACAACGCCGTGGTGGTGCGCACCCGCAAGGGCGTGCGCCGGCCGGACGGCTCGCTGATCCGCTTCGACGGCAACGCTGCGGTGTTGCTCAACAACAAGCTGGAGCCGATCGGCACCCGCATCTTCGGGCCTGTGACCCGCGAGTTGCGCGGCGAGCGGTTCATGAAAATCATTTCCCTGGCCCCGGAAGTGCTGTGAGGCGGGAGGAAGGCGGCAATGCGCAGAATTCGAAAGGACGATGAAGTCATCGTCATCTCTGGCAAGGACAAGGGTCGGCGCGGCAAGGTGGCGCGGGTGCTGGAGGACGGCGAGCGGCTGATCGTGGCCGGCGTCAACCTGATCAAGCGCCACACCAAGCCCAATCCGGCGCGCAACGTGGCCGGCGGCATCGTCGAGCGCGAGGCGGCGATCCACGTTTCCAACGTGATGCTGTTCAACCCGGTCGCCAAAAAAGGTGATCGGGTCGGGTTCCGGGTCTTGGAGGACGGTCGCAAGGTGCGGTACTTCAAATCCGACAACGAAGTCGTGGATGTTTGAGGAGGCGGCCATGGCCCGACTACAACAATACTATCGCGAAACGGTGGCCCCGAAACTGCGCGAACAGTTCAGCTACCGCAACGTCATGGAAGTGCCGCGCATCACCAAGATCACCTTGAACATGGGCGTCGGCGAAGCCGTGGCCGACAAGAAGATCATGGAGCACGCGGTCGGCAATCTGACCCAAATCGCCGGCCAAAAGCCGGTGGTGACCCTGTCGCGCAAGTCCATCGCCGGCTTCAAGATCCGCGCCGGCTGGCCGATCGGTTGCAAGGTGACCCTGCGGCGCGACCGGATGTACGAATTCCTGGACCGGCTGGTCAACATCGCCATCCCGCGCATCCGCGACTTCCGCGGCTTCAGCGCCCGCGCCTTCGACGGTCGCGGCAACTACAGCCTCGGGGTGCGGGAACAGATCATTTTCCCGGAAATCGACTACGACAAGATCGACGCCATCCGCGGCCTCGACATCACCATCACCACCACCGCGCGCACCGATGAAGAAGGGCGCGCGCTGCTGGCGGCGTTCAATTTCCCGTTCCGGAACTGAGGATTAGGGTGTGGCTAAACAGAGCATGATCAACCGCGAGACCAAGCGCGCCCGCATCGTCGAGCGGTATGCCGCCAAGCGGGCCGCGCTGAGGGAAACCCTCGGTGATCCGTCCGTCGGCGACGAACAGCGGCGGGAGGCGCGGCGGCAACTGCAAGCGCTGCCGCGCGACGCCAGCCCGGTCCGGTTGCACAATCGCTGCCGGCTGACCGGGCGGCCCCACGGCTTCTACCGCAAGTTCGGGCTGGCCCGCAACAAGTTGCGAGAGGCCGCCATGCGCGGCGACGTGCCGGGCCTGCACAAGGCGAGCTGGTGAACATCCCAGCCCCGGCGGGCTGGAGCGAGCGCTTATTAAGTTCAGGGTTTGCCCCGCCGCCGGCGGTGGCCCCGAGACTGACCACGTGGAGTGAGCTGTAATCATGAGTATGACGGATCCCATCGCGGATATGCTGACGCGCATCCGCAATGCCCAAGCCGCCGCCAAGACCCAGGTGAGCATGCCGGCTTCCAAGCTGAAGATGGCCATCGCCCGGGTGCTGCGCGACGAAGGGTACATCGCCGATTTCGCGGCGACGCAAACCGATCCCAGCAAAGCCGAGCTGACCATCGCCCTGAAATATTTCGAGGGCCGCCCCGTGATCGACCGGATCGAGCGGGTGAGTCGCCCCGGCCGCCGGGTGTTTCGCGGCAAGGACGATTTGCCGAAGGTCATGAACGGCTTGGGCGTGGCCATCGTGTCCACGCCCAGCGGGTTGATGAGCGACCGCGCGGCGCGCGCGGCCGGTCATGGCGGCGAAGTGCTGTGCGTCGTGGCGTAAAGGGAGCGACCTCATGGCCAGTGTCCTCAAAGAAAAGAAGATCCGCACCTCGCGGGTCGGCAAGAAGCCGATCCCGGTGCTGGCTGGCGTGAACGTGACCATCGACGGTCAGAGGATCGCCTTCAAGGGCAAGAACGGTTCGGCCGAACTTCAGGTTCATCCTTGGGTGGAAGTCCGGCAGGAGGGCGGCGAGCTGAAGGTCAGCCCGCGCGTGCTGACCAGCGAGGCCAAGTATCGAGCGATGACCGGCACCATGCGCGCCCTGCTCGCCAACATGATGCTCGGCGTCACCCAGGGTTTCCAGCGCAAGCTGCAACTGGTCGGCGTGGGCTACAAGGCTCAGGCGCAGGGCAAGGTGCTGAATCTGACCCTCGGGTTCTCCCACCCGGTCGAGTTCGCGGTGCCGGACGGCATCGCCATCCAGACTCCCACGCAGACCGAGATCGTCATCCAGGGGGTGGACAAGCAGCAGGTCGGCGAAGTCGCCGCCAAGATCCGCGCCTACCGGCCGCCGGAGCCCTACAAGGGCAAGGGCGTGCGCTATGCGGACGAGACCATCATCCTGAAAGAAGCCAAGAAGAAGTAAGGACTCGCCATGGACAAGAAAGCAGCCGACAAGAAGGCCGCGCGCCTGCGGCGCGGGTTGCGGACCCGGCACAAGATTCGCGAGCTCGGGATCTGCCGGTTGTGCGTTCATCGCACGCCCAGCCACATCTACGCGCAGCTCATCACGCCGGAGAAAGCCGGCGACCGCACCGTGGCCGCCGCCTCCACTCTGGAGCCAACCTTGCGCCAGACGCTCAAGAGCACCGGCGATGTCGCGGCGGCCAAGGCGGTGGGCAAGGCCATCGCCGAAAAAGCCAAGGCGATCGGCATCACTCAGGTCGCGTTCGACCGCTCCGGCTTCATGTATCACGGTCGGATCAAAGCGCTGGCCGATGCCGCCCGCGAGAACGGTTTGGAGTTTTGAGGAACAGAACAGTATGGCGACGAACGTAGAAGGCTCCCAGAATACCGATGGCTTGCAAGAGAAGCTGATCACCGTCAACCGCGTGGCCAAGGTGGTCAAGGGCGGCCGGCAATTCGGCTTCACCGCGCTGACCGTGGTGGGCGACGGCAACGGCCGGGTCGGGCTGGGTTACGGCAAAGCCCGCGAGGTGCCGATGGCCATCCAGAAAGCCATGGACAAGGCCCGCAAGAACATGTGCAACGTGCCGTTGAACGGCACCACCCTGCAGTATCCGGTCACCGCCGAGCACGGCGCGGCCCAGGTGTTCATGCAGCCGGCTTCCGAAGGCACCGGGATCATCGCCGGCGGCGCCATGCGCGCCGTGTTCGAGGTGGTGGGAGTCAAGGACGTGCTGGCCAAGTGCGTCGGCTCGCGCAATCCGATCAACGTGGTCCGGGCGACCATCCGCGGCTTGAACACCATGAAATCGCCCGACTATCAGGCCGCCAAGCGCGGCAAAACCGTGGATGAAATCCGGAGTTGAGGAGCATGGCCGACAAACTGAAAGTCACCCTGGTCAAAAGCGCCCACGGCCGTCTGGCCGCGCACCAGGCTTGCGTGCGCGGGCTGGGGTTGCGACGGACGCAGAGCAGCGCGGTGGTGATCGACACCCCGGAAAACCGGGGCATGATCCGCAAGGTTTCGTATCTGCTGAAAGTCGAGGAGGCTTGAGCCATGCGTCTGAATACCCTGAAACCCGCTCCCGGCAGCCGGCCGGACCAACAGCGGGTCGGGCGCGGCATCGGGTCCGGGCTCGGCAAAACCGGCGGGCGCGGCCACAAGGGCCAGCACGCGCGGGCCGGCGGCTACCACAAAGTCGGCTTTGAAGGCGGTCAGATGCCGTTGCAGCGGCGCTTGCCCAAGCGCGGGTTCCGCTCCATGACCGCCAGGGAGACCGCCGAGGTCCGTCTGGGCGCCTTGGCCAAGCTCGGGGCCGAAGCCATCGATCTGGCGGCGCTCAAGGCGGCCAACCTGGTGCCGATCTTCGCCAAGCAGGCCAAGGTCATCGTCTCCGGGAAGCTCGCTCAGCCCGTGACCCTGCGCGGCTTGGCCGTGACCAAGGGCGCCCGCGCCGCGATCTTGGCGGCGGGCGGGACGATTCTCGAGTAAGCGGAAATGGCCACCGCCCTGCCGGATCTCGGCAAAATGACCGAATTGCGCCAGCGCCTCCTTTTTCTGTTGGGAGCGCTGGTGGTGTTCCGCGTCGGGACGCATATTCCCGTACCCGGTATCGATCCGCACGCGATGGCGCAACTGTTCGACCAGCAGCGCGGCACCATCCTCGATATGTTCAACATGTTCTCGGGCGGCGCGCTGAGCCGGCTGAGCATTTTCGCGCTGGGGGTGATGCCGTACATTTCGGCCTCGATCATCCTGCAGTTGATGTCGATGGTGGTGCCATCCTTGGAGCAGTTGCGCAAGGAAGGCGGGGCCGCCGGCCGCCACAAGCTGACCCGCTACACCCGCTATCTGACGGTGGTGCTGGCGACCTTCCAGGCCATCGGCGTCAGCGTCGCGCTGCAAAACCAGATGGCGGGCGGGAACAGCGTGGTGATCGCGCCCGGCGTCGGTTTTGTCGTCACCGCGACCATCAGCTTGGTGACCGGCACCCTGTTCCTGATGTGGCTGGGTGAGCAGGTGACCGAGCGCGGCATCGGCAACGGCATTTCGATGCTGATTTTCGCCGGCATCGTCGCCGGGTTGCCGCATGCGGTGGGCGGCACCCTGGAACTGGCTCGCACCGGCGAACTGCACGTCATGCTGGTGCTGTTCCTGCTGGCCCTGACGGTGCTGGTCACCGGTTTCGTGGTGTTCGTCGAGCGCGGGCAGCGCCGGATCACGGTCAACTACGCCAAGCGCCAGCAGGGCCGGCGGATGTACGCCGCCCAGACCACGCATCTGCCGCTGAAGCTGAACATGTCCGGAGTGATCCCGCCCATTTTTGCCTCCAGCCTGATTCTGTTTCCGGCCACGCTGGGGAGCTGGTTCGGCAATGCGCCGAGCATGGAATGGTTGCGGGATATCACGTCCACCTTGTCGCCTGGACAACCCCTGTACGTCCTGCTCTACGCGAGCTTGATCATTTTCTTCTGCTTTTTCTACACCGCGCTGGTCTTCAATTCCAAGGAAACCGCCGACAACCTGAAAAAGTCCGGAGCGTTCATCCCGGGGATTCGTCCAGGAGCGCAGACCGCCACCTACATCGATAAAGTGCTGACCCGGCTGACCCTGATCGGCGCCATCTACATCACCGGCGTCTGCTTGCTGCCCGAATTTTTGATCCTGTACTGGCGGGTGCCGTTTTATTTCGGCGGCACCTCGCTGTTGATCATCGTGGTGGTGGTCATGGATTTCATGGCTCAGGTCCAAGCGCACCTGATGTCGCACCAATACGAGAGCCTGCTGAAGAAGAGCAGTTTCAAGGGCCAAGGCCTGATGCGCTGATGGCCGGGATAATGGTTGGTCTGCGCCCGCAGATGCGGTTGGCGCCCGTCGAATTTGGAGAACAACGATGAAAGTGCGTGCCTCGGTCAAGAAAATCTGCCGTAACTGCAAAATCATTCGCCGCGACCGCGTGGTGCGCGTGATCTGCAAGGATGCCCGCCACAAACAGCGGCAGGGCTGAAATCTCGATTCATTATTGATTTACGTTCCGGGGTAAGCTAAATTCCCGTTCTTTGCGCGGCGATAGGCACCCGGTAGGTGGGAGGAGCTTTAAAGCATGGCCCGTATTGCAGGCATCAATATTCCCGTCAACAAGCATGCGGTGATCGCACTGCAAGCGATTTTCGGGATCGGTAAAACCCGCGCCCGCCAGATTTGCGAGGCCGCCCAAGTCGCTCCGGAAACCAAGGTCCGCGATTTGAACGAAGCTCAGGTGGATGCGCTGCGCGCCGAAGTGGGCAAGCATACCGTGGAAGGCGATCTGCGTCGCGAAGTGTCCATGAGCATCAAGCGGTTGATGGATCTGGGTTGCTATCGGGGGCTGCGTCATCGACGCGGCTTGCCGGTGCGCGGCCAGCGCACCCGCACCAATGCCCGGACGCGCAAGGGTCCGCGCCGCGCGGTCCGCAAGTAGGCCGCCCGAACTTTTTGGAATTCCGCTGGCATAGGTTGAAGCATGGCAAAACCGGTTACTAAAACGCGCAAGCGCGTCAAGAAAAATGTCGTGGATGGCATCGCCCATATCCACGCCTCGTTCAATAACACCATCATCACCATCACGGACCGTCAGGGCAACACCTTGGGATGGGCCACCTCGGGCGGTTCGGGGTTTCGCGGTTCCCGCAAGAGCACGCCGTTCGCCGCGCAGGTCGCCGCCGACCGGGTGGGCAACGCGGTCAAGGAGTACGGCGTGAAGAATCTGGAAGTCAACGTCAAGGGGCCTGGACCCGGTCGGGAATCCGCCGTGCGCGCCCTGAACGCCGCCGGTTTCAAGATCATGAGCATAATGGACGTGACGCCGATACCCCATAACGGTTGCCGTCCCCCGAAACGCCGTCGCGTCTAGTCCAGGAGTCATACCGTGGCGAGATATCTCGGTCCCAAGTGCAAGCTGAGCCGCCGGGAAGGCGTGGATTTGTTTTTGAAATCCGCCGCCCGACCGATCGAGTCGAAGTGCAATCTGGAACGGCCGCCGGGCCAGCATGGCGCACGCCGCCCCCGCTTGTCCGACTATGGCTTGCAACTGCGCGAGAAGCAGAAGCTGCGCCGGATTTACGGCGTGTTGGAGCGGCAATTTCTCAACTATTACAAGGAAGCGGCCCGCCGCAAGGGTTCCACGGGCGAAAACCTGCTGAGGATACTGGAGTGCCGGCTGGATAACGTGGTGTATCGGATGGGGTTTGGCAGCACCCGGGCCGAGGCCAGGCAACTGGTTTCCCATCGCTCCATCACCGTCAACGGCCAGCGGGTCAACATCCCTTCCTATCAGGTCGGAGCGGAAGACGTGGTGGCGGTTCACGAAAAGAGCCGCACGCAGACCCGCATTCAGTATTCCCTGCAACTCGCGCAAAGCCACGGTTTCGCGGAGTGGGTGGACGTGGATGCCAGCAAGATGAGCGGCGTGTTCAAGCGGATTCCCGATCGGGGTGACTTGCCGCCCGACATCAACGAATCATTGGTCGTGGAGTTGTACTCCAAGTGATCGACACCGAGGGAAAGCGGATGGTGGGTGCATTCGATTTGCTAAAACCGACCCGTGTCGAAGTCGAAAAGCTGGCGCCTCGGCTGGCGCAGGTGACCGTGGAGCCGCTGGAGCGCGGCTTTGGCTACACGCTCGGCAACGCGCTGCGCCGCATTTTGCTCTCCTCCATTCCCGGCGCCGCCATCGTCGAGTGCGAAATCGAGGGGGTGGAGCACGAGTATTCCACCATCGAGGGCGTGCAGGAAGACGTGATCGATGTCCTGCTCAATCTCAAGGGCGTGGCGGTCATCTTGCAAGACGGAGTCCAGGAAGCCAACCTGACGCTGACCAAAAAGGGGCCAGGCCCGGTGGTGGCGGGGGATATCGTGGGCGGCCACGCGGTCGATATCATCAACCCGGACCACCTCATCGCCCACCTGACCAAGAGCGGCGAGCTGACCATGCGGCTCAAGGTCGAGCGGGGGCGCGGCTACTCGCCGGCAACCCAGCGCGAAGGCGCCGAAACCGAAACCCGCTCCATCGGCCGGTTGCGGCTGGACGCTTCCTTCAGCCCGATCGAGCGGATCAGCTATCGGGTCGAGAACGCCCGCGTCGAGCAGCGCACCGATCTGGACAAGCTGGTTCTGACCCTGGAAACCAACGGCACGATCGATCCCGAGGAAGCCATCCGCACCGCCGCCCGGATTTTGTTGGATCAGTTGTCGGTGTTCGTCGATCTCAAGGGCAAGCGCGACGAACCGTTGCCCCCGCCCGCAGTGGATGTCGATCCGGTGCTGATGCAGCCCGTGGATGACCTGGAACTGACCGTGCGGTCGGCCAACTGCCTGAAAGCGGAGAGCATCTACTACATCGGCGACCTGGTGCAGCGGACCGAGTCGGAATTGCTGAAAACGCCCAATCTCGGTAAGAAATCCTTGACCGAGATCAAGGATGTGCTCGCCAAATACAAGTTGTCCCTAGGGATGAAAGTGGACAACTGGCCGCCGCCGGGTTTGAGCCTGGAGCAGGCCGAGGAGCGCGCCGCTGCCGCGCGACGTCCGGCCAGCGTGTCGGGTGAGGCCTTGGAGGCCGATAAACCGTCCAAGCAGGATTCCCGGACCGCTATCGGCGGCGATGCCGACGACGCCGAATAGGGATGACGTCGGTTGGCCTGCCGTCTGTTCCAATCGTGAATAGCTGATTTTCGAGTGTTTAAGGAATTTTTGTCATGCGCCATCGCAAAGCCGGTCGTAAACTCAATCGCACCAGCAGCCATCGCAAGGCCATGCTGCGCAACATGGCCGCTTCGCTGTTCACCCACGAAGTGATCCGGACCACCTTGCCCAAGGCCAAGGAGTTGCGCCGCGTCGCCGAGCCCTTGATCACTTTGTCCAAGCAGGACAGCGTGGCCCATCGGCGGTTGGCGTTCGACCGCTTGCGGGATCGCGATGTGGTGACCAAACTGTTCAACGAGCTGGGACCCCGTTTCGTATCGCGTCCGGGCGGCTACCTGCGCATTCTGAAGTGCGGGTTTCGCGTCGGCGATAACGCGCCGCTGGCCTATGTCGAGTTGCTGGATCGGCCGGGTGCGGCGGCGGCTGAATAGACGACGGCATCCCTTCGAACACCAACAAAAAAGCCGGGGAACCCGGCTTTTTTGTTGGGCGCGCGAGCGGTGATTTGCCCCGCCCGAGCACTCCCGGCGCGACCGCTTCAGCTTAGGGTGCGGGTCGCGGTTTGCAGCAAGTCCCACAGATCGAAGATCCGCGCCACATAGGCATCGCGCAAACGGTAGCGGCTTCCTTGTCCCATCAGTTCTCCTTCGAGCACATCGAGCAACTTTAAAAGCTTGCGCCGGTGAAGACCGAGCATCTGCTGGAGCGGATCGGCGATCACGCCGGCGCCAGCGCTGAGCGCGCCCAACGCCAGGAGCAATCCGCCGGTGGTCGCGACCAGCAGTCCGGCGGATGCGGTGGCGGGAAAGATGCCGTAGTACAGGGAGCCCAAGGTCGATCCCAGCAGGAAGTTGGCGATGGCCAAGTGGTTGGCGATGGCGGTCGCGGTGACGCCGCCGATGGCGATGGCGCCGGGCGTGAACTGCTTGAACGCGGCCACGCCAGCGGCCAAGCTGAGCAGCGAACCGGACAGGTCGGCGGCGGCCGTGCGACTGTCGGTGTAGGTGGTCAGGTGGTTTTCCAGCCGCTGTCGGAAATTTTCGCGATGCGAGAGCTGGTCCAGCCGGATCAGTTCGGGAACGAGCAATTCGCCGATGGTCGGATGGGCCAGGATTCCCTCCAGCAGCGCGTCCCGCTCGCAGCGCCGTTCACCTTGCTCGAAAGGGAGCTCCAGCAGTTCGCTGTAGATCAGCCATTCCACTTCGCGTTCCACATCGGTTTTGAAACCGGCCGGCAGACGTTCGAGCCGAAGGGCGATGCGGTCCAGCCGCAGCTTGCGGCCGAGCGCCGCGCCGCCTTGAGCCAGCAAATGCGGGAGAATCCACAGCACGTTGGCCGGCGTTCGCAACAGATCCTTGCCCAGCGCGCGGCGATTGATCCGCAAGGCGCCCCGGAAGGAAAAATGTTTGCGGGTGAAGGGGCCGACGCGGGCGCGGCGATCTGCCAAGTAGCGGCGGGTGGCTTCGGTAACGGCGGCGCGAATGCGGGCAACCAGCGCGTCGTCAGGCATCTCCGGTCACGATTCGAGGTTCGGCTTCTCCGCCCATCCTCGCCCGCGCGTCCCGCCGGGAAAGGCGGACTCCGCCCCTGCGGGCTTCAATTGGAAATCGCTTCGCGGAGTTGAAGGCTTAAGCCCTGAATGACCAACAGGTTATAGCGAGCTTCGATCATATCCCGATAGGGGCCGAAGCATTCGCCGAGCACCTTGAACCACCATCCGCCGCGCTCGAACCAGACGAACGGGTGCTGGAGTTTGTGATTTCCACGCATGTTGTCAACCTCTCACCTGAAACGGAACGACCCACAGGCGAACGTACTTGGCGATATTTCATGATTTCCTTATGGGTGACTCGCATGGCTTGGCTCGATCCCAAGACGAATAACCAAGCGCGACACAAGAATAATAGTAGTTGATGAGCGCACGCTTAACAGGCGGCTCCATCGGACCCGAGGCGGCGATTCAACTTAAATTTAATGACAGCACAAATACCGGATTGTTGCAACGCAAAACGGGTAATCATTCGCGGACGACTGAGGCAGCGTCCACGAATGCTACAAAGGTGAAGGTTTGGTATCGCGGGATGTTGAACGGGAGGGTGGATGAGGTGTCAGCCGACTTGCAGTAACAGCTTGCCGATGTGGCGATTGGATTCCATCAGGGCATGAGCGGCGGCGGCCTCGCTCAGCGGGAAAACCCGGTCGATGACCGGTCGGACCACGCCGCCGGCGAGTAACGGCCAGACGATGTGTTGCAGGCTGCGGGCGATGGGCGCCTTGTGTTCGACCGGGCGAGCGCGCAGGGTCGAGCCGGTGACGGTCAAGCGCTTCATCATCACCGGCGCGAGATTCAGTTCCACTTTGGCGCCGCGCAGGAACGCGATGAACACCAGCCGGCCTTCCACCGCCAGCGCGCTGAGATTGCGCTGCGTGTAATCGCCGCCGACCATGTCCAGAATCACATCCACGCCCCGATTGCGAGTGAGTTCCTTGACCGCTTGAACGAAATCTTCCTCGCGGTAGTCGATGGCCCGCTCGGCGCCCAGATCCAGGCAGGGTTGCATTTTTTCGGCGCCGCCGACGGTGACGAACACCCGCGAACCCAACGCCTTGGCCAGTTGGATGGCGGTGGTGCCGATGCCGCTGGTGCCGCCGTGGACCAGCAGGGTTTCGCCGGGTTGCAGCCGCGCCCGGTCGAAGACGTTGCTCCAGACGGTGAAAAAAGTTTCCGGCAGGGCGGCGGCCTGTTGCAAGGTCAGTCCGGCCGGGATCGGCAGACATTGGGGCGCGGGCGCGGTGCAGTATTCGGCGTAGCCGCCGCCGGTCAGCAGGGCGCAGATTTCATCGCCGATCATCCAGTCCTCGACACCTTCACCGAGCGCCGCGATGGTGCCGGCCACTTCCAGGCCGGGAATGTCGGAGGCGCCCGGCGGTGGCGGATAACCGCCTTGCCGTTGCAGGCAGTCGGGGCGGTTGACGCCGGCGGTGGCGACTTTGATCAGGACTTCGCCGGGCGCGGGCCGAGGCACCGGGCGGCGGTTGGGAACCAGCTTTTCGGGTCCACCGGGTGCGGTGATTTCGATGGCGGTCATCAGCTCGGGCAGGGTGGTCATGGCGTGGTCTCGTAGCCTATCCAAAAGCTCCCCTCGCCCGCTGGGAGAGGGGTTGGGGGTGAGGGTTTTTTATCTGAGTTAAAGAAGTCTTCAGGAACACTTGGAATCGCCGCAGTTCAGGCAGGTCAAACAACCGTCCATGACGATGACCGCCTTGGTCTGGCATTTGCCGCAGAGCGTGGCTTCCGGGGGAAAGCTGCTTTCGCCGGCCTCCTCGATAGCCTTCATGCCGACCTCGTATTTGATGCGCTGTTCGACGATCATCTTGCGCTGGTGCTCGTCCAAACCGTCTTCCCCGAGCAGGCCGATCGAGCGCATGTGCGATTCGATCACGTCGCCGATTTCCGCGACCAGCGAGGGCATGTATTTGCCGCCTTTCTTGAAATAGCCGCCCTTCGGATCGAACACCGAGCGCATTTCCTCCACCAGAAAGGTCACGTCGCCGCCCTTGCGGAACACCGCCGAGATGATGCGGGTCAGGGCAACGATCCATTGAAAGTGCTCCATGGCCTTGGAATTGATGAAGATTT